>Ga0209761_1002324_pt1 | contig 12475 bp, 13 predicted proteins | sample GraSoi013_1_40cm_4_FD_185818 | JGI IMG/M metagenome (GOLD analysis project Ga0209761, IMG submission 185818) | Grasslands soil microbial communities from the Angelo Coastal Reserve, California, USA - Sample 09_25_2013_1_40cm (SPAdes) (version 2) | ecosystem: Environmental > Terrestrial > Soil >... | reverse complement strand
GGGGGCCCTCGTCGTGAGCGTCTCGAAGGGGCTCGACCCCGAGCGCCTGACGACGCTGTCGTGCGTGCTGGGAGATGTCCTGCCGCCGGGAACGGCGATCGCTGTGCTCTCGGGGCCGTCGTTCGCCCAGGAGGTGTACGGCCGCCAGCCGACCGCCGTAGTCGCGGCGTCCCGCGACCTCGCCGCCGTGCAACGGGTGCAGCAGGTGTTCGCTACGAGCCACTTCCGCGTGTACACGACAAGCGACGTCCTGGGCGTGGAGCTGGGTGGTGCCTTGAAGAACGTGATCGCCGTCGGGGCAGGGATCCTCGAGGGCCTGGGACTCGGGCACAACACGCGCGCTGCCCTGCTGACGCGCGGTCTCGCCGAGATCGCGCGCCTCGGCGTGACGCTGGGCGCCGATCCGATCACCTTCGCGGGGCTCGCGGGGATGGGTGACCTCGTCCTCACCGCCACGGCGACGCTGTCCCGCAACTACACGCTCGGGATCGAGCTCGGCAGGGGGAAGTCGCTCGAACAATCCCTGGCAGGTCGCGCGTCGGTCGCGGAGGGCGTGAGCACGGCGCGGTCGGCGGTGGCGCTCGGCGAGCGTCATGGTGTCGAGCTGCCCATCGCCCGCGAGGTGGCCGCGGTCCTGTTCCAGGGGAAGTCGCCCCGGCGGGCCGTTTCGGACCTCATGGAGCGCGAGCTGAAAGCCGAGCACTGGCGATGAGCGCCCCGTATCCGGTGCAGGAATTCTTCTCGATCGGCGAGGTCTGCCAGCTGACGGACCTCAAGCCGCACGTGCTGCGCTACTGGGAGAGTCAGTTCCGGTTCCTCAACCCCGCGAAGAACCGCTCGGGCAACCGCGTGTACCAGCGGCGCGAGATCGAGTTGATCATGCTGGTGAAGCACTTGCTGTACACGGAGAAGTACACGATCGAGGGCGCACGCCAGAAGATCGAGCAGTACCGTCGCTCGGGCGAGCTGAAGCCGGAGGCGCGCCGGGCGCTCGCGACGCAGACCGTGAAGGACCTGCGCAGCGAGCTCAAAGCCGTGCTCGCGATCCTCGAAGGCACGGCCCCGCCCAATGCCGGGGCGCGCTGAGGGCGGCGCCGCCGTCGCCGTCGTCATCCCGGCCTACGAGGCCGCAGCCACAATTCCAGGGGTCGTCGACGGAGTGCTGCGAGCCCTCCCTGGAGCCAACGTGTACGTGGTGGATGACGGATCCCGGGATAAGACCGGTGAAGAGGGAAGGGGGAAGGGTGTGACCGTGCTCAGGCACCCCCGCAACCTCGGCAAGGGCGCGGCGCTGCGGACCGGCATCGCGCGAGCGCTCGCGGACGGAGCCCGGATGGTGGTGACACTCGACGCGGACGGCCAGCATGCGCCGGCGGAGCTGCCGCGGCTGCTCGCGCCGCTCGCGCGGGACGAGGCCGACCTCGTGCTGGGCGCCCGGGCGCGAACGGCCGCCATGCCGTGGCGGCGGCGCTGCACCAACTGGCTCTCCGCCGCGCTCGCTTCCCGCATCGGCGGCCAGCCGATTGTCGACGCGCAGACGGGCTTCCGGGCGTTCTCGCGGGCCGTCGCCCACGCGGCGCGGCCCGCGGGGTCCCGCTACGATTTCGAGACGGCGTTCTTGCTCCAGGCGCTCGCACGGGGATTTCGCGTCCGCTCGGTCTCGGTGGCGACCATCTACGATGGCAGGCGCAGCCACTTCCGTTCCTGGGCCGACAGCTGGCGCCTGGCCCGCGTGTTCGCGTGCTACGGGCGCCGGATCCTCCTGGGGGCGCCATGAAGATCCTGATCTCCAACGACGACGGGATTCTCGCCCGCGGCCTCGGCGTACTCGCCGACGTCTGCAGCTCGCTGGCGCAGGTCACGGTCGTGGCGCCCGACCGCGAGCAGAGCGGCACGTCGCACTCGCTCACGCTCCACCGGCCGCTCCGGGCCACGCGGCGCCCGGACGGCGCCTTTCAGCTGGATGGGACGCCCACCGATTGCGTCCTGCTGGCGCTCGGGATGTTGATGCCGGAGAAGCCGGACTTCGTGATCTCCGGGATCAACCACGGCCAAAACATGGGGGAGGACGTGTTCTATTCGGGGACGGTGGCCGCCGCCATGGAGGGTCTCGTGGCCGGGGTGCCGAGCATCGCGGTGTCGTACGCCGGAGCGGAGCTCGACCTGCTGGACACCCACAAGCCGGGCCTCACAGCGTTGCTGCGACGCATCACGCAGGTCAAGGACTTCCCCAAGGAGACGCTCCTCAATATCAATCTTCCCGGCATCCCGGGCGACCAGGTGAAGGGCGTCAAGGTGACGCACCTCGGTAGCCGCGTGTTCAGCGAGGAGGTCGCGCTCATGAAGGATCCGTGGGGGAAGGAGATCTACTGGATCGGCGGCGGTCGCATCACATGGACGGGCGGCACCGAGTCGGATTTTCGTGCCGCGGGCGACGGCTACATCTCGGTGACGCCGCTCCACATGGACATGACCAACTACAAGCTGATCGAGGTCGTGCGCTCGTGGCTGGCCGGCGACTGAGTCCGGCTGGCGACAGTTACGCCGGCTACCGGGCGCGCCTGGTGGAGACGCTGCGAGCCCAGGGAATCCGCGACCTGGCCGTCCTCAAGGCGTTCGCCGAGACCCCGCGCCACCTCTTCGTTCCCGCCGCGGTGCGCCATCGCGCCTACGACGACACCGCGCTGCCGATCGGCAACGGCCAGACCATCTCTCAGCCCTTCACCCAGGCTCGCTATCTTGAGGCGCTGCGGCTGCGGGGACGGGAGCGGGTGCTCGAGATCGGGACCGGCTCCGGCTACCAAACGGCGCTGCTCGGCGCCCTGGCGGAGCAAGTATTCAGCGTCGAGCGCGTACGCAGCCTGGCGCTGGCGGCGCAGCGGGCCCTGCGCGATGCTGCCGTGGCGAACGTGTCGGTGCTGGTTGGCGACGGGACCCTGGGCTGGAGCGCGTACGCCCCCTACGATGCTATCGTCGTCGCGGCGGGGGGTCCCGAGGTCCCGCCCCCGCTCGTCGAGCAGCTCGCGCCGGCGGGCCGGCTGCTCGTCCCGCTCGGGAAGCGGGGCGCACAGACACTCACCCTGGTCGAGCGCGACGGCGCAACGATTCGCCGCACCCCTTTGGGGGACGCACGCTTCGTTCCCCTTGTCGGAGAGCACGGCTTCGATGCTTGAACAGTTCATCCAGTGGTTGCTCGAGCGGTTCCGCGACCTGGGCTATCCGGGCATCGTGGTGCTCATGGCCATCGAGTCGTCGTTCCTGCCGCTGCCGAGCGAGCTCGTGATGCCGCCCGCGGGCTACCTCGCGGCGAAAGGGGAGATGAGCTTCGTCGTGGCCGTCGCCTGTGGTGTGCTGGGGAGCATCGTCGGGGCGCTAGGCAACTACGGACTCGCCCGCTGGCTCGGCCGGGCCTTCTTCGTGCGCCTCGGCAGGTACGTGCTCGTCACCAACCAGCGCTTGGACCGGTCCGAGCGCTACTTCGCGGACCACGGCGAGATCAGCACGTTCATGGGGCGAATGATCCCCGTCGTGCGGCACCTGATCTCGATCCCCGCAGGCATCGCCCGCATGAACTTGGTGAAGTTCGTCGCTTTCACCGGCCTGGGAGCCCTGGTGTGGTGCACCATCCTCACCTGGATCGGATGGTTCATTGGGAGCCGTGAGGACGTACTGCTCGAGGTCCTGAACCAGGAGGCGAAGCGCTACGCCGGGCGCGCCCTGGTCATCATCCTCCCGACTCTGGCGATCCTGGCGGGCATCTACGCTTGGTGGTACCGTCGGCGGGCGGCTCAGCAGAACCGCGAGGGGTAGCGCCCATGGCCGCTCACCGCTACCTCGTGTACGGCAGGGTGCAGGGAGTGGGCTTCCGGTGGTTCGTGTTGCGGGAGGCGCAGCGCCTCGGCCTGCGCGGGTTTTGCAGCAACCTGCCCGACGGCACGGTCGAGGTCGTGGCAGACGGCGAGGACGCCGCGCTCTCACAGCTCGAACGCGCGCTCGGGCGAGGGCCGCCGGGAGCGCGCGTGTTGGATGTGGAAAAACTCGACGTTCCACATGAGGTCGGCGTCCCGAAGACCTTTGAGATCAATTGATTGATGCGAGGTTCCTTGGTCCAGCGCGATGAGGTTGAAGCGATCGCTCGGCGCATCCGCGACGTGCCGGACTTCCCCAGGCCGGGCATCGTCTTCAAGGACATCACGCCGCTACTGCTCGACGCGTCGGCGTTCCGCCGGGCCGTGGAGCTGATGACGGCCCCATTCCAGGGGTCGCGGGTCACGCGGGTGGTCTCGATTGAGTCGCGGGGCTTCCTCCTGGGTGCGCCGGTGGCGCTGGCGCTCGGGGCGGGCCTGGTGCCGATCCGCAAGCCGGGGAAGCTCCCGGCGGAGCGCGGCCGGGTCGAGTACGCTCTGGAGTACGGTACCGACGCCCTCGAGATGCACCGGGACGCCCTCGGCTCTGACGACCGGGCGCTGATCGTCGACGACGTCCTCGCGACCGGGGGCACGGCCGAGGCAGCGGCGAAGCTCGTGCGCGCCCACAGCGGAGAGGTCGTGGGGTTTACTTTTCTCATCGAGCTCGACTCTCTGAAGGGCAGGGAGCGGCTGCGCGGGGAGCGGGTTGAGGCCTTGCTCCACTATGCGTAAGCCCGCTACATTGCAGCGCTTAGCCCCTGTAGCTCAGGTGGATAGAGCAGCGGTTTCCTAAACCGTTGGCCGGGTGTTCGAGTCACCCCAGGGGCACTGGGGGGGGCTGAACGGATCCAGGCACGTGCCAACAAAGGACTCAAGCGGCATGGGGACATCGGTGCAGACGGCGGCTGCTCGGGCCGCCGAAGAAACCCCGCTGCTGGTCGCCATTGGGCGCTGGATCGGCGCCAACCGGCAGAAAGCGCTCGCCATCGCCGGCGTGCTCGTCATCGTCATGGTTATGCTCGCGTGGAACACCCTGTCCGCCAGGCAGACGGAGCAGGCCGCCGGGGTGCGGCTGAACGCGGCGCGGCTCGCATTCGAGTCCAGGAATTATCCGCTTGCCGCGAGCGAGTTGTCCCAAGTCGTGGAAAACTATTCCGGCACCCGTGCCGCGCAGGAGGCGAACATTCTCCTCGCCCAGTCGCGGCTGCTGCAGGGCCAGAGCCAGCAGGCGATCGAGCTGCTGAAGCGCTTCGCGCCGCGTGCCGATCCGGCGTTTCGGGCTCAGGCCTACGGGCTACTCGGTGCCGCCTACGACAACGTGGGCCATCCCAAGGAGGCTGCGGAAGCCTACCAGCAGGCCGCTGACGCGGCGCAGTTGCCGTTTCTGAAGGCTCAATTCCTGACCGAAGCGGGACGAGCTTGGGTCGCCATGGGGGACACGGCGAGGGCGGTTCAGGCCTACCGCACGGTCGTTGCCCAGACCGATTCGGCGGCGCTGATGGTGGCGGGCGAGGCGAAGGTGAGGCTTGGCGAACTGACCAAGGGCGTGCAGTGAGTACTTCGTATAATAGATGTTATGTTAAGCTGACTAGGGTGTAAATGTGGACAAATGACTCAAGCAATAACACCTCTGAACACGAGTCGCGCCTCCCCCACTAGCCACACGTCGTCATAGCCGCCGTCCGCGGTCTGCCGAGCCCGGATCTCGAGGGTACGGCCGCTTCTGGTCCAAATCGTGGCGGGAAGCGTCCCCACGCCCCACTGTTGGACCGCGCAGGCTGCCGCCACAGCCCCGGTGCCGCAGGCCAGCGTTTCGGCCTCCACGCCCCGCTCGTACGTCCGCATCCGCCACCCCTCTCGGGTGCCGGCGGGCGAGATGAAGTTGACGTTGGCGCCCTCGGGTCCGAGGGCCGGGTCGGAGCGCAGGTTGGGGCCGCGGCGCGGCAGGTCCACGCGATCGACTTCGTCCACCAGCACGATCAGATGCGGGACGCCGACGACCGCGAGCGCCGCGCGGCGCTCGCCGTCCGCGACAGACACGCCGGGAACCTGCTGCGGCGCCCGCACCGGGGCCAGGCGCAGCTCGGCACGCTCCCCCGGCTCGCAACGGCTCTCGTAGGTTCCGGCATCCGTCTCGAGACGCATCCCGCGGCCGTTCGCGAGTCCGAGGCGCGCGGCGAGCTGCGTGCTGCACAGCGCGGCGTTGCCGCACATGGCCGCGCGAGAACCGTCCGAGTTGAAGTAGGCCATGCGGACGACGCCCGGTGCGGTCCCCGGAGCGACGAACACCAACCCGTCAGCGCCGATGCCGGTGCCCCGGGCGCACACGGCGCGGATGTCGGGCACGCTCCAGTCTCCCGGGCCCGAGGAGCGACCGTCCACCATGACGAAGTCGTTGCCCGACCCCGTCATCTTGTAGACCGGCAGTCCCGCTAGATGCGGCCGAACAGCGCCATCATCCGGAGCCGCGGCACCACCCAGACCGCTTCCCGGACGATGGCCCGGTTCATCTTGCTGTGCCCCTCGGTCCGGTCCACGAACACGATCGGTATCTCGGTCAGCCTGAACCCCTTTCGCCATGCCCTCACGCTCATTTCAATTTGGAAGGCGTACCCGTTCGACCGCACCTGCGACAGATCGACCGCCTCGAGCACGCGTCTGCGAAAGCACTTGAACCCGCCCGTGAGGTCCCAGATCCGCAGTCCCGTCACCCAGCGGGCGTAGATGTTGGCACAGTAGGATAACATAAGACGGGTCATCGGCCAGTTGACGACCGTCACCTTGCCGTTGAGGTAGCGCGACCCCAGCACCAAGTCGGCCCCCTCCACAGCCTTGAGAAACTCCTTTAAGTGGGCCGGGTCGTGCGAGAAGTCGGCGTCCATCTCGAACACGTAATCGTAACCCCGCTCCAGAGCCCAGCGGAACCCCGTGATGTAGGCCGTCCCGAGACCGCGCTTGCCGTCTCGGTGCAGCACGTGCACCCGGCGTTCCCGGGTAGCCAGCTCGTCGGCAAGGCGGCCAGTGCCATCAGGAGAGTTGTCGTCCACCACAAGCAGCTCGAGGCGCGCGTCCTGGGCGAGCACCTGGGGTGCGAGGCTGGGGAGGTTCGCCGCCTCGTTGTAGGTGGGGATGACGACCAGCGCTCGCTCAGGCACGCCGCCTGCGCCCTGCTGCTAGAGAGCCCGCCGCCGCGACGACCAGGAGCCCGAGCGAGCCGAGCGTCAGGGCCCTGCCTCTCTCGTAGAGCTTCGAGCGGAAGGACAGCTCGACGGTCTTGGTGCCGGCCGCGAGCGGCACCGTGATCAGGCTGTAGTCCCCACGCAAGCACGGGGCGGGCCGGCCGTCCGTGGTCGCCTCCCAGTCGGGATACCAGTTCTCGGCGATGAGCAGGTAGCTGGGTAGCGGGGGCGCGGGGTCGAGCGCCACGCTCATCCGCCCCGGCTGCCATAACGTGACCGTGGCGTGCGACGGGCTCGGGGGCGGCAGCGCCTTGAGCGGCGGCGGGGCGACGCGTTGATCGGGCGTGAACAGCACCACGCGAGAGTAGTCCATGCGCGGGTCGAGCAATGTGGGAATAATGGCGGCGGAATCCCCCTTGACGGCCCCGGGAACGACCCGGGCGTAGGGGGCCGGCGCGACCCGCTCGAGCAGGTTCGCCTGTTCACCTCCCAGCGTGGGCACGGAGTCGAGGATCCGCCGGAAGCCGGGGATCGAATCGGCCTTACGTGCGCCCACGGGGGCGATCAGGTAGCGCACGGCCAAGAGGTCCCACAGCTGGAGGTACCCGATGTTCCTCCACTCATTCTTGCCGCCCAGCAGCTCGTCGTAGTACCGCAGCTCGTTGCCGTGGTAGCCGAGCACCTGGGGGACGTCGAACGCCATCAGCGCCGAGCCCGGGTAGACGCCCAGATCGAGGACGCGATAAGGCGGCGGTGTCGCCGCGACCCGGTCGATCAGCTGGTCGCGCCCGTACGGCTTCGTGTAGCTCCAGAAGCCACGCGCGTTGAGCCAGAGGTCGGTCCCGACGAGGAGTGTGAAGACGAGGGCCGTGAGCCGCGGTGTCAGTCGGCTGAGTGCAAGCCCCCACAATGCGGCCGTCGCCACGAGCGCCAGGCCGCTGCCGAGCGCGGTCTTGCTGGCCGCCGTCGAATCGGCGCTGGCCGCGGCCATGGCCGACCGGCCGGTCGCCGTCTGGGCTACGCTGGCCAGCGACTCGGCCAAGCGACCCCACACGCCGACGGCGGCCAGCAAGACGACGATCCCACCGATGACCAAGGCGGGCGTCATCGCGCGTCGGCCGCCCTTTCCGAGAGCGTGCTCCACACCCAGCCCCGCGAACATGGCGGTGACGAACGCGACCACGAAGAACGCCATTCCCGGCGCCCGCGTCTTCTTGACGAGGGGCATCACCGCCCACCACAGCCTATAGAATGGCGTGCCCGCCCCGAGGCTGATCAGCAGGAACAGGAGCCCGATCCCCCCTATCCAGAGGACGAAGCGCCGGCGCGCCCGCCCCGCGGCGCCCAGCACCGCAAGCGCGATCACGGGCAGCCCGAGGTACTCCGAGTGCAGTTTCAACGGGTTCGAGCCCCAGTAGGTCTCGCGTGACCCCACAAAATTCTTGAGGAAGAACTCTGGGACGTGACCCCAGGGGATCGCGTACGAGGTCGAGCCGGCGAACCCGTAGTACCCTTGGGCGCGCGGCGAGAACGGGATGTACTCGAAGAACGGTAAGATCTGGATCGCGGCGATCCCGAAGCCGAGCAGCACGGCTCCGAGGGTGAGCCCGAGTCGCCGCACCCGCTCCCCTGCCGTGCCGCGCCCCTCTTCCAGCGTCAGGTAGAGGGCGAACAGTCCGGCGGCGATCAGCAGGTAGTAGGCGAGCTGGAAGTGCCCGAGCAGCGCCAGCGCCACCGCCAGCGTGAGCAGCGGATAGCCCTCCCAGCGCCGCTCGCGCAGCGCGAGCACCAGGGCGAGGAAGGCGAGCGGCAGCGCCGTGGAAGCGAACAGCTTGCCGTCGTGGCCCGGCGAGGGGTAGGAGGCGATCAGGCCCGAGAGCTCATAGGCGAGCCCGCCCACGACCGATCCCGTCCAGGAGACGCGCAACTGCCTGAGCAGCAGGTAGGTGAACAGCCCTGCCAGGATGTAGTGCAGGGTGAAGTTGAAGTTGGTGACCGTAATGGTCGGGAGCACCAAGCGGAACAGGTAGGTCGGGTAAAAGATGTCTCCGTGGGCGGCGGCGACGTACGGCAGCCCTCCGAACAGCTCAGGATTCCACAGCGGCAGGTGGCCGGTCCGGCGCCACCATTCGGCGCCCCACGCGAGGAACGGGTAGCCGGCTCTGTATTGGTCGCTCGAGGTGCTCGCCAACCACAGCCCCTTGAGCATCGGGAGGGACAAGAGCACTGGCCACAGGGTGAAAACCGCCGTGGCGAGCAGAGTGGGCCGCTGCGGCTCGTACGGTGGCGCCGCGGCTGTCAGCTCAGGACGGGTCAGCCGGACTCTCCTCTATGCAATGGCTAAGTCGTAGGGTCGTGAGCGCGGCGATGGCTTCGATCAAGGTGAGCGGCATGGCTGCGCAACTACGCTCACTGTCATGGGTCCGCCCGCCCCCCCGAACGGTTTGTCTGCCGTCACGCGCATTGGCGCACGGCAGGAAACACCGCGGGAAAGCTACCCGTGCCGGTTGTGAGACGGCAAGATCCGAGAGCACCAGGAGCCGCGACGCGAGCAACAGGGTAGCCCGTCCCGGATCCGCGCGATAACTTTGCGCTGCGGCTGTGGCAGGTGCGGCCGCCTCTCCACCTCACGCCGAGGGAAGCGCCAGATCGGAATGGGACGGACCCTTCCGCGCGATTTCTACGACGCCGAATACCCGTTCGACGCGGATATCGAGACGCCGAATCTCGCGCGGCTATGGCGGGCCCTGCGCGAGCTTGAGCCGCTCGCGGGGACGACGCTGCTCGATCTTGGATGCGGCGTTGGGTGGGCGACGCACTTGGCGATCGTAAGAGGCGGAGTGCGGGAGGGTGTCGGCCTCGACTTCTCCCGCCGGCCGCTCGAACTGGGTCGGCGCCACACCCCAGGGGCCCTGTGGGTTCATGCCGATGGCACGGCCCTGCCCCTCAAGGACGCCGCGTTCGATCGGGTGTTCTCGTTCGGATCGATGGAGCACTTTCCCGACGTGCGGCGCGGCTTCGACGAAGCGGTCCGCGTGCTGCGCCGCGGTGGGCTGATGGTGGCCGTGGTCCCCAATTTCTACGTCCACACCGACCAGCCCCTGGAGTTCCGAGCGAGCTACCGTGGCTGGAAGCGGCTCGTCGAGGCAGCCGGCTTTCAGATTCTGCGAGTGAAGACCGACCGTGGTCCCGCCATTCTCAAGAACCGTAAGCCGGTCCGCATTCTGACGCGACTGGTGCTCCGGCTGCTCTCGCTCATTCCTCCGTTGCGCTATCAGTTCGTGTTCGTGTTGCGGAAGCCGTGAACGACAATGCATACGAGCGCACCCAGAATCTCGAGCGACACGAGCCAGAGCCGCGCGGCAACGGCGAGAATGAGTGCGCGCTCAGTGCCAATCCAGCCGCCGAGTGCCGCTACGAGGGCCGCCTCGCGCACCACGAGGCCGGCTGGGGCGAAGACGGCGATAATGCCCGCGACGTAGCTGGCCACGAATGCCGTTCCCGCGACCAGGATGTTGGGCGCCTGGCCAGCGAGAATCGCCCGCGCGAAAAGCCAAAATGCAACCCCGTAGCCCACCCAGCTGAGAATCGATCCCAAGATGTAACGGGCGAACGAGCCCGCGGGCGGCGTGGGCAGCACGAAGCCGCGTTGAAACCATCGTTCCGCAAGTCGCTGCAGCCGGGGAAGCGCGATCGGGAAGAGAACCATGAGGAGCGCTATCGCCCCAGCGGCCATGGTGAGAACCGCCGCGGGCGACAGCGAGGCGGCAAGCGGGCCGAGCAAACCCGGCGCGAGGACGAGCGAGAGCACGACACCGGTGGTGAGCAGCACAATCTGCTGGACCAGTACGCCGCCGGCCGCCGCCAGCGGCGACACCCTGTGTGCCAGCGCCATCGCCGCCAGGCCCGTGAACTGCCATATCGTCCCGGGGATGTAGCGGGCCAGATTCGTGAGAAAGAAGATGCGGAGTGCCGGGAGCACGGTGAGCCGCTGTCCCCACCAAGCGAGACTGGCCGCCCACAGTCGCACGAGAGCCGAGAACGACGCCAACCAGACCATCGACCCGAGAAGCAGCCACTCCCACGTGATCGACACGCGCACACGGGCGAGCGCTTGCCAGTTCGGCTGGGCCGTCCGTACGAGAAACCACACGGCGGCCCCGAAGACGATCAGCTGGGCTGCCGCCCCGCCTACCCGTCGTGCGCGGATCCTACGGCTCTCGGTGTCGTGGGCTGGGGTCAGGTCTCGAGCGGGTGCAGGGTGGAAATCGACCTCGGTCCACGGACAAGATAGCGGTGTCCTAGCGGCCCCGCATGTTTCGATCCCTGCCAGCTCCCACTATACTTGTTTGCGTGCGCATTCTCCACGTCGTCACCGCCTTCCCCCGTTCGGAGGGCGACGTGATCACTCCCTGGCTCGTGGAGATGCTCAAGCGGCTCAGGGCTGCTGGGCACGAGGTGGAGGTCTTCACGTCTTCCTATGAGGGAGCCCGGGACCACCTCTTCGCCGGTATTCCGGTGCACCGATTCCGGTATTTCTTCCGTCGCTGGGAGAACCTGACGCACGAAGAAACGGCGCCAGACCGGATGAAGCGGTCCTGGCTGCACCGGATGATGCCGGCCTGCTTCGTGCTCGCCGGGATGGTCGCGATCTGGCGGCTGTGCCGCCGACGGCGGTATGAGGTCGTCCACGTTCACTGGCCGCTGCCGCTGGCGCTGTTCGGCTGGGCGGCGCAACGGGCTCGGCCGGCGCGGCTCGTGACGACGTTCTATGGTGTGGAGCTGCGCTGGGTCAAGACCGCGCTGCCCTTTCTCAAGGGCTTTCTCGCCTGGGCGGCGCGCCGGTCGGACAGGGTCGTGGCGATCTCGTCGTACACGGCGGACCAGCTTCGCGAGTTGGTGGACGTGCCGATCGAGGTGATCCCCTACACCGTCAGTCTCCCCGAGCCTGCTGGACGGATCGACCGCGGCCCCCGGCGCGCCCCGTTCACCGTGCTGTTTGTGGGGCGGCTGGTTGAGCGCAAGGGCGTATCCTACTTGATTGACGCCGTCAGCCTCTTGTCGCCGCAGTTAGGTGCACGGCTCGTGATCGTGGGCGACGGGCCCGAGCGCATCCGGATCGAGGAACAGGTTCTGCACGGGGGTCTGGAAGGCCGGGTGGAAGTTCGGGGACTGATTCCCAGGGACGCGCTGCAGCAAGCCTACGCGGCGGCTGACGTGTTTGTGCTGCCCGCGATCGTGGATGGTCGCGGGGACACCGAGGGCCTGGGAGTCGTCCTGCTCGAGGCGATGAACCACAAGGTGCCCGTCGTGGCCAGCGCGGTCGGCGGCATCCCGGACATCGTCGAGGACGGCAAGACCGGCCTACTCGTGCCGCACAAGGATCCG
>Ga0209761_1002317_pt1 | contig 12488 bp, 9 predicted proteins | sample GraSoi013_1_40cm_4_FD_185818 | JGI IMG/M metagenome (GOLD analysis project Ga0209761, IMG submission 185818) | Grasslands soil microbial communities from the Angelo Coastal Reserve, California, USA - Sample 09_25_2013_1_40cm (SPAdes) (version 2) | ecosystem: Environmental > Terrestrial > Soil >... | reverse complement strand
CGCAATCGCGGCACCACTGGTTCTTGTTTACACGAATATTCATGGACGGGCTGTTGCGCCGGTTGCCGCACCGGTTCGTGCGGCCGCTGCGACGAAGATGATGAAGGGAGCGAAGCCGGCAAAGGTGAAGTAGAAGCGCCGCTGTTTTGTGGGCGGCGACATAAGACAATGCCAATTCGGGCGGGTTGACAGGTTAGGGAGTGCACTGATATAAGTCTCCATCCTGTTACAGATACCTGCCTCAGCTTAACCGCCACCGGCGTTCGTAGCGTAAAGCGCGGAAGAGTTTCAGGAGTTTAGAAAGGGAGGTTGTATGTTCGAGGATTCCTTGATCGAATCCGGCGGACAGGAAAAGGCCAGGAAAGGCACTACGGTGCTGATCTCGACAGTTGTCCACGTTCTGCTGATCGCGGTCCTTATCCTGATCCCGCTGATTTCCTATTCAGAGCTGCCGAAGCAACAGCTGATGACGTTGCTGATTGCTCCGCCGCCGCCACCACCGCCGCCACCGCCGCCGCCGCAACAAGTCGCGCCAGCGCCTGTGGTCCAAAAGGTCGTTCAAATTGATCCCGGCACCATCGTTGCGCCGACGGAAATTCCCAAGGAAATTGCAAAGATCGTCGATTCCGGTCCCCCTCCCACGGTTGGAGTCGTCGGTGGCACCCGTTCCGGAGCGTTATCCGGCGTTCTCGGAGGAGTGTTGAAGGCTCAGGAAGACGCAGCACCACCGCCGCCGCCGCCACCACCACCGCCCCCGCCACCGCCGCCACCACCACCACAACGCATTCGCGTGGGCGGAAACGTCCAGGCAGCCAATTTGCTTTCACAGGTCAAGCCTGTTTATCCGCCTCTGGCAAAGCAGGCTCGAATTCAGGGTGTCGTGGTTCTGGAAGCGGAAATCAGTAAGGAAGGAACAATCGACAACCTTAAAGTCGTTACGGGCCACCCGCTGCTGATTCAGTCGGCGATCGATGCCGTGAAGCAGTGGCGCTACAAGCCGACGCTGTTGAACGGCGAACCGGTGCCCGTCGTGACCACGATTACCGTAAACTTCGCTTTCTCACAATAGATAGCGAGTCTTAAATATTTTTTGAGAAAATTCAGCCTGCTAAGACAGGATTGAGGAGGATTTTGATTCTATGCTTTTTGTCAAGCTTAACTTTTTTGCAATGATGCTGCTGCAAGGCAGCGAGGTCAGCTTTGATCTCCGTTCGATGTGGGGCAACATGGGTTTCGCTGCCAAGGCCGTCGTCGTTCTGCTCGCCATCATGTCGGCCTGGTCGATCGGCGTCATGATTGATCGTTACATCGCCTTCAGCCAGGCTCGGAAGCAGTCGCGCGAATTTGCTCCCGCCGTTGCCGGCTGCTTGAGAGAACGAAAGATCGAAGAGGCCATCAGCGTTGCCGAGCAGAACAAACGCAGCCATTTAGCTAAAGTTGTTGAAGCCGGCCTTCAGGAATTCCGCGCCCATGCTGAATCCCGCGAAATCTCCGGTGAACAAATCGAGTCTTCCCGGCGTGCTTGCGAACGCGCGGAAGCCATCGTGAATGCCGAACTCAAACGCGGGCTATCAGGTCTTGCAACCATTGGTGCAACTGCTCCTTTCGTGGGACTCTTTGGAACCACCGTCGGTATCATCAACGCGTTCCGCGGCATGTCGTCGGAAAAAACTGCCGGTCTATCGGCTGTCGCAGGTGGAATTTCCGAAGCGCTGGTCACCACGGCTTTCGGTCTGTTCGTGGCCGTGCCGGCCGTATGGGCATACAACTGGTTCACCAACAAAGTTGAAGCATTCGGCATTGAGATGACGAACTCCTCATCCGAATTGATCGACTACTTCATCAAGCAGAGCGGCGGAGGAAAGAGGTAAGCCATGGGAATGGGAGGCGGCGGAGGCCGAGGAGAAGTTACCTCCGAAATCAACGTCACGCCGATGGCGGACGTGATGCTTGTCCTTCTGATCATTTTCATGGTGATTACGCCAATGTTGCAGAAGGGCGTTAGCGTCGAACTCGCGAAGACAAAAAATCCCATCGACATGAAAGAAGCCGATCGGGATGACGCCGTTCTCGTCGCTGTGACTCGCGACGGGAAGTTCTATCTCGGACAGAACAGAGTAAGCATCGACGACCTTGCCAGCAAGGTGAATGATCTTCTGGCAACCAGACTCGAAAAGAAGGTTTTCGTCAAGAGCGATCTCCGCGCCAAGTATGGCGACGTCGTTCAGGTTGTCGACAACATTCGAAACGCAGGTGTCGATCAAGTCGGCTTATTGACCGAGCGGCTCGACGATCAGGTCCGCAGGTAAGAGGTAGCAGCGATGAAGAAGAAACGCAAAAAAATAGAGGCAAAGGCAGATATCAACGTTACCCCGTTCATAGACATTCTGCTCGTGCTGTTGGTGATCTTTATGACGATCACACCGTTGACACCGAAGGGTCTTGATGCGGCAGTTCCGCAACCGCCTCCGCCAGGTACACCTCCACCGCCGCCGGATGAGCTCAACAAGACGATCGTCTTGTCGATCGATAAAGCGGGAAACCTGAAGATCAACCAGGACAACGTCGAACTTCGTTATCTGGGAGACCAGCTTCAGGAGATCTTCAAAACCCGCAACGAGCGTACGGCTTTCGTTAACGCCGATCCGGAGTTGCTCTACAAAGACGTGGTTGAGGTCATCGATGTCGCGAAGGGTGCCGGTGTCGACAAGATCGGCCTTATGACCGAACAAATCCAGGCTGGCGGCAGATAGGAGGCATACGATGATGCGAGAGACGAAATGGATGCTCGCCACCGTGGCCATGCTGGTCCTGGCGTTGACGGGCTGCGCAAAGCTGCAGGCGCGCGACAACCTGAATAAGGGCGTCCGCGCATTTCGAGAGTCGCACTATGAGAACGCTGTGAATTATTTCAAGCAGGCTGTGGAGTTAGATCCCGATCTCACGACCGCCCAGATCTACCTCGCAACAGCCTATTCGCAGCAGTACATTCCCGGCGGCCGTTCCGAGGAGAACGATAAGAACGCGAAATTAGCGATTCAAACATTCGAAAGTGTGCTTCAGCGTGATCCGAACAACGTCAATGCCATCGCCGGACTGGCCAGCATGTACCAATCACTCGGCCAGACAGACACGAGCCAGTTCCAAAAAGCGCACGATTACTACATGAAGTACGCACAGTTGGATTCGAGCAATCCGGTCCCCTACTATGCGATCGGCAGCGTGGACTGGATCATGGTTTACAATAAGAACAATCCGTTACCGGAAGAGGAACAGGCGAAGTTCATCGAGGAGGGTCTGGCCAACCTCGACAAATCTCTCGGACTGGATCCGAATTACGAAGACGCGATGACCTACAAAAATCTCCTGTACCGGGAAAAAGCGCGTCTGTCGGAAAGCGAAGACGAAAAGAAACAGCTTATCGCTCAGGCCGACGAATGGTTTAACAAGGCCCTGGAAACCCGGAAGAAAAATGCAGAAAAGAAAAAACTTCCGGGCGGCGAGGCTTCCAGATAGCCGGTAGAAGTTTAAAAGAGCCTTCGGCCTTGACTATAGCGCGGCGGTGCATATACCCGCCCGCTAGAGTTAAGACGAAGGCTTTTTTCATATAATGTGGTTACATGATTCGCTTGGAAGAAATTCTCGACAAGGTCGAGAAGCATCATCCTGGGGACAAATTGGACCTCATTCGCCGGGCCTACATTTTCTCGGCGAAGGAACATAAAGGACAAGTCCGCGCTTCCGGCGAACCTTATCTGACCCACCCCTTGGAAGTGGCCAACCTGCTGGCGGAAATGAAGATGGATGCCGTTACCGTCGGTGTGGGCCTGTTACATGATGTCGTCGAGGACACCCTCACCACGCTCGACAAGATCGAGGAGCTGTTTGGGCCCGAAGTCGCCCACATCGTCGACGGCGTTACGAAAATCAGCCAGATTCAATTCACTTCGAAAGAAGAGAAGCAGGCGGAAAACTTCCGGAAGATGCTTCTGGCGATGACGGACGACATCCGGGTCATCATGGTCAAGTTCGCCGACCGTCTTCACAACATGCGTACACTCGCGTATCTCCCCTCGGAACGGCGTCAAGCGATCGCGCGAGAGACTTTGGAGATCTATGCTCCGTTGGCCAACCGGCTCGGCATGGGGAAAATCCGCGGAGAACTGGAGGATCTGGCCTTCAGCTATCTCGACGCGAAGGCGCATGAAGAACTGAAAGACCTTGTCGAGAAGAACCGAAAAAAGCACGAAGCTTTTCTTGCCGAAGTGACGGGAATGGTTCAACAGAAGATGCGCGAGCACGGGATTCCGTGTTTCACCCAATCGCGCATCAAGCGGCTCTACTCGATCCATCTGAAGTTGAAAAAGCAGCGCATAGCCATTGATCAGGTTTATGACCTGCTGGCGCTTCGCCTCATCACCGATAGCGTGAAGAACTGCTATGCTGCGCTCGGCGTGATTCACAATACGTGGCGACCCGTTCCCGGACGCATCAAAGATTTCATTGCCATGCCTCGCCCGAACATGTACCAGTCTTTGCATACTTCCGTTATTGCGGGCGGGCAGCCGTTCGAGGTGCAGATTCGGACCGCGGAAATGCATCAAATTGCCGAAGAAGGTATCGCGGCCCACTGGAAGTACAAAGACGGCAAGCTGGTCGCGGATGACCGGGAAGACCAGCGCGTATCCTGGCTCAGGCACCTTGTGGAGCTGCAGCAGGAGATGAAGGACCCGGCCGATTTTCTGAGCACGCTGAAAATCGATCTCTATCCCGCAGAAGTCTATACCTTCACGCCGAAAGGCAAGGTCATCACGCTTCCGCGCGACGCGACGCCCGTGGATTTTGCCTATGCTATCCACACGGAGGTGGGCCACACCTGCGTGGGCGCCAAGATCAACAATCGGATGACGCCGCTTCGAACGAAACTTCGAAACGGCGACATCGTCGAGATCATTACTCAATCGGGACACAAGCCAAGCCGCGATTGGCTTTCATTCGTCAAGACGTCGCGCGCCCGAAACAAAATCCGCCATTGGCTCACGGAACAGGAAAGCGAGAAAGCGATTGAACTCGGCCGCAAGCTGGTCGAAAAGGAAGCTCGGAAATATAAACAGAGCGTCAAAGAACTGCTCGAGGGCGGCAAGCTCGACGCCATTCTGCCGGAATACGGCTCGAGCAAAATCGAGGATTTGCTCTCGGCGATCGGCTACGGGAAGGTCTCGGCGAAGCAGATTATTGCCCGGCTGGTTCCGGACGGGGTGAAGGAAGCGGTACCCGAAGAAGAGTCGAAGATCACATCGGTCGTCAAACGTGTTTTCGGATTGGGAACCGACGCAAAACTTCAGGTGAAAGGTTTTGACGATCTGCTGGTGTATCGAGCGAAGTGCTGCAATCCGATCCGCGGCGAAGAAGTTATCGGTTACATCACGCGCGGCAAAGGCGTCGCGGTCCATTCGAAAAATTGTCCGAACGTCCAAAATCTCTTGTACGATGCGGATCGCAAGGTCGATGTGGTATGGGCAGGGGCGGCGCCGGCCGCAGAATCCTACGCAGTTCCGCTGACGATCGTGACTGAGGACCGTCCAGGGATGCTGGCCGAAATTGCGGCGGCGATTTCCGACGTGAAAGCCAATATTTTAAATGTGGAAGCGCGGACTGCCGACGAGCGCGGAACGATTGATATAACCGTCGAAATTCCCGACATGAAACACCTCGAAAGGGTCATCATGTCGATCAAGAAAATTGATGGTGTTTACGACGTAAGCCGATCCACAAAAACTCTAAACATTGCGCGATAGGCGTGGGGGGACCGGCCAAAAGGCCATCAGGGAGGCCGCGAAGCGGCGTACCAACTATGGCTTGGCCGGTGGGCCCGACGCTAATTAATGTCTCATGAACAAAGAAGTCATCTCAACGCCTCTGGGTCCGTCGGCGCTTGGACCTTATTCCCAAGCAATACGGGCCGGTAACCTGTTATTCGTTTCCGGCCAAATTCCGCTTGATCCGTCGACCGGACAGATCATCCCGGACAAGACCATTCAGGCGCAAACGCGCCGCGTACTTCAGAACCTCCTCGCCATCGTCAGCGCAGCTGGCGGTTCTGTTGAGAACATCGTAAAGACAACCGTATTTCTTCGAAACATGGGCGACTTTGGGGAAATGAATGCCGTATACGGCGAATTCTTTCGCCTCAGGCCGCCTGCCCGCTCCACGATCGAAGCCTCTCGATTGCCTCGGGACGTCTCGATCGAGATCGACTGTATCGCGGTTATTTGATACGTCTGCGTAACTTCACGTCGAGACCAAAGTTTCCCAGCTCGTCTCGAGACGCTTGGACGGACGTGTTACCGCTGACGAAATACTCAATCAGGACGACCTGCTGGCGGTTCGAGGAAAGATCCTGAGAATACGTAATCGATAATTCCTTCGTCACCTGCCGCGATACAGAAATTCGCGTGCTGGAGTTATTCTCGGCACCGACCTGGAAGGGCTCCAACCGGACACCCGTGCCGGTCCCAAGTACTCCCAGACGATTCCCCACGCGTTGCTGCAAAAGATCGAAGAGAATGGACGCCGCGCCGCTCTGGAAAAGCTGTTCGCTCGTGGGAACCGGACTGTTGCCGGGTCTATTCGCGATCTCTTCACGCGTTCGGCCGCCGGCGATCAAGCTGACGATTTCCAATTCAGGCAATGGCGGATCGGATCGCATGTTCAGACGCAACTGATCGCCGCGCCCGGCAACCGTCAAAATCACGCGATAATCCCGCACCTGCGACTCGGCCTCGATATCGACCACCGGAACTATTCGCAACGGATCTACAAAATCGATGTTGCCGCGCGTCACCGTATAGCGATTTCCCTGAAAGACCAACGTTCCACCACTCGCCTCCACATGGCCGGTCAGAGACGGCTCGGCAAGCGTACCTTTCAGGTCGACATCGACTCTCGCCTCGACATCCGCCATTGGATTTTGAATCGTGATATTACGGCTGCCTTCAATATGTACACTCAACTGCAATCTGCCGGCGGGAGAAGGCCCCACACTCAGATTACGTTCCGTCAAGAGCGCAAGAAATTCTTCGAAGCTGCTGCGGTATGAGAGGCTTTCGATCTGAACCCTGCCTTCAAGACGCGGGGATGCCCAGTTGCCTCGCAGGTCCAAACTGCCGTCGACCACCGTGCGCAGACCTTCGGGATACCGAAAACGCACGTTGTCTGCGTCGATATGAATGCTCATCGATTGCAATCCGCCGCGTTCGAGTAAGCCTGTTCCTTGTGCCCGGACTGTCCCGCCGCTGACCTGGCCGGTAACATTGGAAAGGTTGACCTGATCGCGATTGAAGAATACGTCGCCGTTGACATTCGTCAAGCTAGCGAAGAAACGCTCGCGCCGGAAAGAACCGTTGTTGATGTGCGCAACTCCACGAAGGTCCGGCATCTGTGGGGTTCCTGTCAGCGCAACCTGAACATTTACCGATCCGCCCGGCTTCCATTCCCGAGAGGCGACTCCAAGCAAGGCCAAATCCAGTTGCCCGCTCACATCGAGGTTGACCGGAGTGTGTTCGGTAAAAGCAATTGTGCCTGCAACGTTGACTTGAGTCGCCTCACCCTTCAGCGTGACGCCGATGAGGTTCAGCCGGTCGGAATTGAACTCGATAGTAAACGGTTTGGTCGTCTGAAGCGGCACATCCGGCACATCCTGAAGACGCAAATCGGCCGCTTCAATCTGTCCTTGTCCCCGCAAACGCGTGCGGTCTGTCAATAGCCCGGACAAAGTCACGTTTCCCGTCGCGGTAACCGTAGCTGGAATCCTGGCGAGCCTCTCGACCGGATATTGTATGAATTTCGCTTGCGCTGTGAACGGATAACCGGTTGCCGCGGTGTCCAGTTGTGCCGTGAGATTAATGTTCTTGCCGGTATTCAGCCTCAGATCCAACTTCGATCCCATCGAAGCCAGTTCGACCTGAGCCTGTGGGAAAATCTCGCCCTGAATCGACAGATTTTGGATTGTTCCGCTACCGCTGATATTCGGCTGTTTTGTGGTTCCCTCTCCGCGAACGTTCGCCTGCCGGATGACACCTTGAATAACATCGGGCAAGCCGGCTGGGTAGAATGTTGCCAGATCAACCGAATTTACACGCGCCGAGAATTTCAAAGCGTCGTTGGCGCGATTGAGCGTGACGTTGCCCGTGAGCGTCGAATCATTTCGCTGAATCGCGAGCTGGTCGATCTCAATGACCGGTTCCGAATACCGGACATACCCATGAGCGTTTCCTATGGCGTGGTTATCGATGGACAAATTCTCTGCTCGAATGTCGCCCTCAACTTTTACTGTAGGCGCAAGTGAAGAGACATGAACGTCACCGGCAAAACTTCCGTCGAAAGTGCGATTAATGAATGATCGAAGATCTTGCGCTGATACGCGGCTCGATTGCACTCGCAGATCCGCCGTTGAGCCTGAAAGTGCGGTGCTCCCGTTGACCAGCAATTGGGATTCGCCGTAATTAATTCGAACGTTTCTGAGAACGGCGACCTCCGAAGGAGTATCGAGACGCACCCCGCCCGATGCCTCTTGGATTTTCCATTGGCGAAATACGTGATTCGCAAGTGTGAATTCTCCGTCAAGGACGGGCTTGGGAATTGCACCGGTCAGGCGTCCGTCGAAAGTCCCTTCTCCGTTCGCATCCGCGTAAACGAATGCGATGTCCTTTAAATTCGATGAAGCCAGATTCACCTTCAGATCAGACATCTCGGGTTGAATCAGCCCGTCAGCTCTCACGGTAGTTGAAAACAGCCTCACGTCCGCATTGGCCACACGCGCCTTGCCGGGACTGAGTTGGTAATCGCTCCTGCCGTCCAGCGGCAGAGGAATAACCCCGGGCGCCCGCGGTGGACTGTAGCTGGCCAGATCTGCATTTCCGCCGAATTCAAATCGGGCGAGCCGTCCTTCGAACCAGCCGTTCAATGTACCCGTCAGATTTGAGAAGACCCGGTATTTTCGATCCCACGGATACACACGTACAAGAGCCGCAGCATCGATTTGCGCGTAACGAACATTAAGATTCGTTCGTGAGGGTCCAGGAAGATCTTCAACAACAATATCGCCGGTGACGGAACCGCCGGCCACGGCGGTCTTCATGTTGTGAACCGTGAGGCGTTTTTCCGGGTACCGGTAGGCGTATTCGCCTGCCGATTTGCCTGCGTGCCATCCATCGAAATCCACTTCGTTCGCTGATGTTTGACCTTGCGTGGAAAAATAACCGGAAGCGAATTCGAGAAATCCGGCTACCTCGGCGTTGCCGCCAAAGGTGTCCTCGGGGAAGAAATAATTCAGAAATGGAACCTGAACGTTGCCGCTGTATGCGAGCTTTCCCGAAATATTTCGGCTCAACAACTGGTTGATCCTGCCTTGGAGCCGTACTGCGGTACGACCCGAAGTGATGGAAATCTTATGGGCAACCAGGGTCGCGCGAGTATAGTCCGCGTCCGCGGCAAGAGTGTAGGGAATCGAGCGCTGAGCTTGGGAAGACCGGTCGAGGATCCCGTCGTAACGGAAATGACTTTCAAGAACTTCGTGCCCCGCGTTGTAGTTCAGAACGGCTGCTACCTTTTGGGTCGAAAAATTGAGGTTGATCCTCCGCTCATTCAGGAGCGCCGCGCCGCCGAGCACATTGAAGTTTTTGATGGAGATTTCGAAACCGAAAGGATTTCCTCCGGGCCCTCGCGCTGGTGATGGAATGTTGGTCCTTCCGTCCGGCCCCACAATAATGTGAAATTCCGGGCCGCTAAACGTCAGTTCGAAGAGGTCGATCTTCTTCTCGAACAGCATTCGGAGGCTTAAACCGACATCGATGCGTCTGAAGTGAGCCAGGGGCTCTTCTTCTGCGGGCTCGAGACCGCGTAAGGTCAGATCGTCCAGCCAGACCCGTCTGTGCCGGAAGCTCCACTCCAAGTTCTTGAGTGTTACTGTGGCGCCGGTTCTCCGCTCGATTTCATGCACAACATACTGATGCACTCGGTCCTTGAAAGCCGGTGAGTTCAGATACACAACAATACCGCCTGCCAGTGCCCCCACGATGAGCGCCAGGACAACAAGAACCAGAACAATGCTGCGCCTATTTAAAAATCTCAATCTTGCTCTTTCTGCGAATCGCTTCCAGCCAGATATTGATCTCGTGGTTCAAAGCTTCCTGAAAAACATTGTTCCGAACCGAGTCCGCGACGCTTTCCAGCGTCGGGATGGCCGCCAGGCCGCGTTCTTTCGCGGCCGGAACAAATACGTTTTCGTAATAACGGCGGATATCTTCGTCCGTAGGATGAATGGACTCTCCCCAGCGCTTGTCGAAATACTTTCGCATCCGAATACGCAGACGGACCGCTTCGCGAACTTTCGCTGGCGGCAAGTCGGAACCGGGGCCGAACTTACGCATTTCGGCATCGACTTCGCCATCGGTAACGTCGGCGGTAACATCCGTCATATTCGTTTCGATCAGGTAATCATCGATCACGTGCTGGAGAAGCGCCGCCTCATCCTCAATCGGCTTGTCGCCGAGCGTTCCCCGGATCTCACGCTGCTGGCGCATGTCACTCGCCGTGATGATGTGCCCGTCAACGACAGCCACAATGCGATCGATCACCTCCGCACGAATGGCGAACGGCGACGACAAACAATACAAAAGCAGCAGCACCGGTTTCATAAGCTAAAAAGGATTCCCCAGCGTGAAGAACACCTTAAAGCGCTCCTCTCTCCTATATAACGGTTCGCCCGGCTTGAGGGTAGATAGATCTTGCACTCTGAATCTGAGCTTTGGATTCAAATTGATTCCAACGTCGATGCGCACCGGGCCGAGTGGGGTCTGGTAGCGGAGGCCGAATCCGGCGGTGTGCGTAAACTGACTGAGATGGATATCCGACAACGTTGAAAATACATTACCAGTATCGTAAAAAAGAGCGGCGCCCAAACCCTTAATGGGAATGATGCCCAAGGGGGTCCGATATTCGAAATTACCGATCGTCATCGCGTAGCCGCCCTCAGGTACCGCATCGTCGAATGAAAAACCCCTGAGTGTTGTCGACCCACCTGCGAAATAGCGTTCCGTGGGTGGCAATGATGTTGTACCTCCGAAAGGATGGTTCCACCCTAGACGAACCGAGGTTGCGAGTACTCCGCGAGGAACCGGGGTATAAAAACTGTACAGGTTATACAACGAAGTGAAATTCAATTCAGAACCAAAGGCACGGCTTGCGATCTGAAATGTCGTCGTATTGAACGAACCGGTAGTCGGATTCAATGGATCGTTTCGGCGGTCTTGAACGTAGGACGTGCCGAACCGCGCGATTTGGAAAATGCCCCGTTCCGTTTTAAGTTTTTCTGCCAGAGGATTCACACGAATATCCTCCAGGTCGACCGTCTGATACCCCATCGTAAACAGAAAGTTTTGGCTAGGGGAGAAACGCTTCAGAGTTTGCAATGAAAAGTCGAGCCGGTTCGCGGTAAAAGAGGGTCGTTGCGTGTGTTCAAAGAACGCAGAGGCGAAACCATCGAGGTCGTGATTGAACAACCGCGGTTCACGAAATGTCGATTGAGCAAGCCGCTCCCTGAGGCTGCCTCGAACTCGAAAGCTGATTGAACGATCGAGGCCCCACAAATTGTTGTGAGAGATTTCGACCGTGCCCCGCACGCGTTCGTACTCCTGGTAGCCGATACTGTAAGTGAGCAAAATCGGTTTTGCATCTTCGACCTGAATTAATAGATCGCGTGTGTGCGGTTCCATTTCCGACAATGTTACGATGTCGACCCTGGTGAACAAGCCGGTGGCATACAGACGCCGTTGACCTTCGAGAACCACTTCCGGATTGTAAGGAGTATTTGGATAGAGACCGCTATTTCGATGGATGATTTTGTCCTTCGTTAATCTATTTCCCTCCACGAAAATCCTGCCGATTTGATAAGGCTCCCCTTCCGTTATCACAAATGCGACGCGCATCCCGTGATTCGATTCGTCATCCATCACGCTACGCTCGACGCGAGCATCCGCGTAACCGCGCGCGTAGTAGTACTGGGTAACGGCAGCACGCGCTCGGTCCACCACCAACGGTGTGTAGAGATCTCCTTCCTTCAGTTGCATCGCTTTGCGCAATTCGGGTTCGGAGATGGCGGAATTCCCCACGATCACAATAGAATCGATCGGCACCTGGCGCCCTTCCTGAATTTCGATCATGATGTTGATGCTATGATCGACCTCTGCGTAATTGCCTTTGACGACGGTTCCTTCGAAGCCGGCATTGCGATACATCGTCTCAATCGTCCGGACATCCTCGTTAAGAGCTTCTGGGCTGAAGAAACTTGGATTCAAAAGCTGTCCTTTTCGAACCTTCATGCGTGCTCGAATGTCGTCGGTGCTGAAATGTTGATTACCTTCAATTGCTACCGATAGGATTCCGTGTTTCATACCGGGATCGATCGGATAGTTGATCTGAATGGCATT
>Ga0209761_1002314_pt1 | contig 12494 bp, 9 predicted proteins | sample GraSoi013_1_40cm_4_FD_185818 | JGI IMG/M metagenome (GOLD analysis project Ga0209761, IMG submission 185818) | Grasslands soil microbial communities from the Angelo Coastal Reserve, California, USA - Sample 09_25_2013_1_40cm (SPAdes) (version 2) | ecosystem: Environmental > Terrestrial > Soil >... | reverse complement strand
CCCGCCAGCCGGCGCCGGAGCGAGTAACGGCCAGACCGACCTTCGCAATCGCCTGGGCCCGCCGCGCCCCGACCTTCTCGAACACTTGGTAGGTGTAGCGGCGGCGCGGGATCCGGATCCCCACGACCAGCTGGTCCGGATAGCGCCTCATCTGTTTGTAGCCTGAATAGAACCGGTCGAGCGGGACTTCCTCTCGGCCGCGCCGCGACTCGAGCACCACCACCGCGTCGTAGGCCATCAGGACCGGCACGCCGTCGGCGGCGGGCGAGGCGTTGACGATGTTCCCGGCCCATGTGCCGCGTGCCTGGATCTGAATTGCCCCCACCTGGCGCGCTGCATCCACGAGCAGCGGCAACTCCTCCGCCGCGCGCGCGTCTCGGATCACGTCCCAATAGGTGGTGAGCCCGCCGAGCATCACCTCGTCCGCCGTCCAGCGCAACGGCTTCAGGGGGTCGAGCCGGGACAGGTCCACGTAGGTTCGCTCGTGCGCCTCGCCGCGGACGGGCCAGTGCACCAGCAGGTCAGTGCCCCCGGCGATCGGGATGGCCGCGCCGTCGCTCGCCAGCATGTCGAGAGCCTCGGGCACGCTTCCCGGCAACATGACGTTCACGTTTCCCGTCTCCCGCTTCCCGTTTCCCGCAGAGCTTCAGCCACGCTGTCCACGATTCCGTCGTAGCCGGTGCAGCGACACAGATTTCCCGCCATCAGCTCGCGAGTGCTATGCGTGACGAGCAGCTCGGGATGCTCGCGGATCCACCACGCCGTCATCACGACGCCGGGAGTGCAGGCCCCGCACTGCGTGGCGCCGCACCGCTCGAATGGCTCGAGGGCGCCCGGGTCGAGGGACTCCACGGTCTCCACCCGATGCCCCCGCACCTGGTAGGTGGGGATGAGGCAGGAGTTCACCGGCAAGCCGTCCAAGTACACGGTGCAGGCGCCGCACTCGCCCTCGCCGCAGCCTTCTTTCGTGCCGGTGAGCGCCAGCTGATAACGGAGCGTGTCGAGCAGCCGGTCGGCGGGATCGATGTCGAGTGCGACAGGGGACCCGTTGAGGGTGAACGAGATCTCCATCTCAGTCCAAGAGCTCCATCAGCTTTTCCGGCGTGAGTGGGATGGCGCGCGGCTCCGCGCCCGTCGCGCGGGCCACCGCGTTCACTATCGCGGGTGCGGGACCGTCGATCGGCAGCTCGCCCAGTCCCTTCGCGCCACCGGCGCCGTGCGGGTAGGGGTTCTCGAGGAACGCGACGCGGACAGATGGAACGTCGTCGGAGGTGGGGATCAGGTAGTTGGTGAGCTGGTTGTTCGCCATCGCTCCGTCTCGCCACTTGCATTCTTCCATGAGCGCCCAGCCGATTCCCTGGACCACGCCCCCCTGGACCTGTCCCTGGGCGAGCGTCGGGTTCAGCACCTTGCCCACCTCCTGCACCGCGACGAAGTCGATCACGCGCGTGGTGCACGTCCGCAGGTCCACCTCGACCTCGGCGACGTAGGCGGCCCACGCGAACGCACCGTAGGCGTCGCCCCGGTACGTCGTGTCGTCCCATGTGATGCCGGGCGGCTTCTCGTAGGCCGCTTCGCCGAACAGCGGCTCCCCGGGGTGCTCCCGGTGCCACTGTGCGATGGCGCGCTTCACCGCCGCTCCGCGGGCCGAGTCGTCGAGGCCCACCCGGCGGCGCAGATCGTCCGCCGCGCGCTCGACCAGGCCGCCCACGATCATCGTGGTGCGCGACGCCACCGTGGGACCGCTGTTCGGGACCCGCCCCGTGTCGGCTTCGGCGATGGTCACGTCTTCGGGCGCCAAGCCCAGCCGTGCCGCCGCGAGCTCGGTGAATACCGTCAGCGTCCCCTGGCCCATCTCGATGTTGGCGCTCAACACTTCGACCCCGCCGTCCGGGCGGCCCGCCACGCGCAGCCGCGACTTGAGCGCGACCTCACCGCCGCCGGTGAACCCGGCGCCGTGATAGAACGTGGCGAGCCCCGAGCCCCGGCGGAGCGTCGCGTGCGTGGCGTTGAACGCGGCGTGCTCCCGCTGCTTTTCCCGGTAGCGGGACAGCTCGAGCGCCCGCTCCATCACGGCCAGGCGGTCGGTGCCATCGCGGATCACCTGGCCGGTGGCGGTCGTCTGGCCGTCCCTGAGCAGATTGACGCGCCGCAGCTCGACCGGATCGATCCCGAGGGTCCCGGCGATCACGTCCATGTGACGCTCGCCCGCGAATTGCGACTGGGGCGCTCCAAATCCGCGGAACGCACCGAACGGCACGGCGTTCGTGAACATCGCGCGGCCGGTGATGCGCACGTGATCGCACGCGTACGGGCCGGCGGCGTGGATGATGGCGCGCGACAGGACGACCGGTGACAGCGTCACGTACGCGCCGCCGTCGATCAGCACCTCGATGTCCTGGGCCAGGAGCCGGCCGTCGCGCGCGAGCCCGGTGCGGTGCCGTACCAGCGCGGGGTGCCGCTTGGTGGTCGCCGCCATGTCCTCGCCGCGGTCGTAGATCAGCTTCACCGGCCGACCGCTCTTCAGCGCCAGCAGCGCGGCGTGCAGCGCGATGTGTGAGGGGAATTCCTCCTTGCCGCCGAACCCGCCGCCGGTGGGCGTCTGGATCACGCGGACCATGGGCGCCTCGCGCACGAGCGCGTGCTGCAGCGCCTTGAGGACATAGTAGGGACACTGCATCGAGCCCTTCACCACCAGCACGTCCCCCTCGAGATAGGCGATCATCCCCTGGGTTTCGAGGTAGACGTGCTCCTGCGCGCCCGTCTCATACGTCCCGGAGACGACCACCGGGGCGCCGGCGAGCGCGCGCTCCACTTCGCCCTTCGCGATCTTCAGATGCTTGATGACGTTGTCGCTGCCGTATTGGATCTGGTCCGGCGCCGGCGTGACGCGGAAGTCGAGGGCTGGCGGCTCGGGCGCGACCACGACTTCTACCGAGCGGACGGCGCGCCGCACCGCCTCGCGCGACGGGTGAGCGACGAGCAGCACCGGCTCGTGCACGTGCCGCACGTAGCCGGCCGCGAGCACCGGCTGATCCTGCTCGATCAGGGCCACGACGTTCGGTCCCGGGATGTCGCGGTGGTCCACCACGACGAACTGGGACCAGTCGACGTCCTTGCCGAACCGGATCGCGGTGACGCGGCCGCGCGGCGCGGGGCTGCGCACCGTCATGCCCCACAGGAAACCTTCGAGCGGCAGATCGTCCACGTACCGCTCGCGGCCGGTGAGCTTGGCGAGTGCTTCGCGACGCTTCATGGGTTGCGAATTTTGGATCGCGCGACCCGAAAGGGCAATGGTGAGAGCCACGCGCCATGAGCCCGGGGCGGGCATCGTGGCCCTGAGACGCGTCGCTTCGTATCTTGGGCTCCATGAGCGACGTGCGGGCGCGCCTCCATGCCGCCCTGCGTGGTCGTTACGTTATCGAATCCGAGCTTGGCTACGGCGGGATGGCCGTAGTCTTTCTCGCGCTCGACCTGAAGCATCACCGACGCGTCGCCATCAAGGTGTTCAAGCCCGAGCTCGCCGCGGCGCTCGGTCCGGACCGCTTCCTGCGCGAGATCGAGATCGCCGCCGGGCTCACTCACCCCCACATCCTCGGGCTCCACGACTCCGGGGAGGCGGACGGCCTCCTCTACTATGTGATGCCGTTCGTCGCTGGAGAATCGCTGCGTCGCCGTTTGGCACGCGTGAAGGCTCTGCTGCCTGCCGACGCGGTCCGAATCGCCTGCGAAGTGGCCGAAGCGCTCCACTACGCTCACGAGCACGGCGTCGTGCACCGGGACATCAAGCCCGACAACATCCTGCTCGAAGGTGAGCACGCCGTGGTCGCGGACTTCGGCATCGCCCGCGCCATCGCGGCCGCGGGGGAGCGCCCGCTGACCGGGACGGGCGTCACCGTCGGGACTCCGGCTTACATGAGTCCTGAGCAGGCAGCAGGAGATCAAGAGATCGACGCCCGCAGCGACGTCTACGCACTGGGCTGCGTCCTGCATGAGATGCTGGCCGGAGCGCCGCCCTTTACCGGGATCAATGCACAGGCGGTGCTCGCCCAACACCTCACCGAGCGTCCGCCCCCCCTGCGCGCGCTGCGCGGTACGGTGCCTGCACGCATCGAGCAGGTGATTCACACCGCGCTCGCGAAGCACCCCACCGAGCGGTTCGCGACCGCGGCGGCGTTCCGGGATGCGCTGCAAACCGATCTGCCGCTCGCACGCACCCGCGGGAGGCACCGATGGGCGGCCGCGGCTGTCTTCGGGGTCACGACTCTTGGCGTGGCGACGTGGCTGCTCGTCTGGCGGCCGTTCGCTGCGAACACGCCCGCGACCGACCCCGGTCTCATCGCCGTGCTGCCGTTTCGAGTGAGCGGAACCGACTCGACGCTCGGCTTTCTGCGCGAAGGCATGCTCGACCTCCTCGGGGCCCGTCTCACCGGCGAATTCGGGCCACGCGCCGTGGATCCGCGGGCGCTCCTTAGCAGGTGGCAGCGGGCCACCCGGGCAAGGGGGGGTGAGTTGGGCGAGGATGGGGCGATCGGCGTCGCCCGCGGGCTGGGCGCGGGGCGCCTGTTGAGCGGTGGCATCGTGGCCGGGCCGCGCGGCATCGCCATCCAGGCCTCACTCGCATTCGTCCGGCCCTCGGGGCGCGCGTCACCGACCTTCGCCAGCGTCGCCGGCCCCTTGGACAGCTTGCCGCGGCTGGTCGATCAGCTCGTCGCCCAGCTGCTGGCTCGCGAGGCGGGCGAGTCCACCGCCCGGCTGACGGCGCTCACCAGCACCTCCCTGGCGGCGCTGCGCGCGTACCTCGACGGGCAGGCCAATTACCGCCGCGGCTCGTACGCGGCGGCCGTCGAGTCGTTTCGCCGGGCGCTCGCCGACGACTCCAGTTTCGCCCTGGCGGGGCTCGGGCTCCGCAACGCCGCCATCTGGACGATCTATTCCGTGGACGCGGTCCCCCAAGGGCTCCGTGCCGCCTGGACCTTTCGGAGCCGGCTGAGCGCGCGGGACCGCGATTACCTCACGGCGCTGGTCGGGACTCACTACCCCGCGTTGCCGTCCTATGCGGACCAGCTCGCGGGCTGGGAGCGAGCCGTCGCCGAGATACCTGATCGCGCCGAGGCCTGGTTTGAGCTGGGCGAGGTATATCTCCACTTCGGACCCTTGATAGATCTCGACGCCGGAGCGGACCGGGCCGCGACGGCGTTCAACCGGGTGCTCCATCTCGACTCGACGTTCCTCGCGCCGCTTCAGCACCTCTATCAAATCGCGAGTTTCCAGGGTGACACCGCGGGCGCCCGACGGCTCGGCGCGCTCTTCCTCGCGCGGGCCACGGGGAGTGAAGCGATCCTCGGTCGGTGGCAGATCGCCTTGGCGCTGCGCGATTCGGCGGCGCGCGCGCGCGCGCGCCGCGCCCTGGACTCGCTGGGCCTCGACGACTTGGTGGCCGTCGCCTTCTTCGCGCAGATCGCGAGCGTCTGGGCCGGGGGTGTCGGCGACGCGGAGCACGCCGCGGACCTGTTGTGGCGTCGCGCGACGACGGGCGCCGAGCGTCAGGTTGCCCAGGGTGTGGTACACAGTCTGGCGATGAACCGAGGGCGTCCGGGTGTCGGCCGCCGCGCTGCCGAGTCGCTGGGCCCAGGGGTACAGGTTCTCGATGCGCTGTACTGGGACGGGGACACACTCGCCGGCGGCGCTGCGGCGCGCGTGCTCGCGCGCACCAGCCGCGACGACGACCTGTGCGCGCTCGAGCAGTGGCGTCTCTGGCACGGGGAAAGCGCCTCGGCGGCGAGCACGATCGCGCGGCTGCGCGCGTCCGGGAGCGCCTGCGCTCCCCTCTTGGACGCGTTGCGCGCCATCGTGGAACGGCAGCCAGACGCTGCCAGACGGGTCGAGCACCTCGACTCGTTGCTGCGGCAGGGTCCCCCTGTCGACGACGACCTGCGGGAGGCGAACCTCGTCCTATCTCGCCTCCGCGAGCGTGGGGGTGATCCTGTCGGCGCCCTCGCCGCCGCGCGGCGGTATCCCTTGCTCCCCACTGGAGAGCTCTATCTCACTAGCTATCTACGGCAGGAGGCTCGGATGGCGGTGCTGACCGGGAGGCCCGCCGAGGCCATCGCCGCGTACACTCACTATCTGCAGCTGCGCGGGGCCCCCGAGCCGGCGCTCGCGCCCCAGGTCGCCCAGGCGAGGGGAGAGTTGGCGCGCCTACGCGCGGACGGCGCGTCGGCGCACTGACGCGCGGCGGGCGCGCTGTGGGCGGTATTCCTCCAGGACGTCTTCCAGCAGCTGGATCACGAGATGCATCGTCCAGAAACCGCTTACCACGAGCAACGCCGACTGTTCGTGGCTGAGCGGCAAGTGGTCGAGTGTCCGGTAGAACTCGTCGCGGTGTGCCTGATCGAGATCCGAGTGCTCGAGCAGCGTGCGGAAGGCACCTCGCGGCAATCCCGTTCGCGTGATCACCTGCTCGAGCTCGGCGGCCGACGGTGGGTACCCCTCCAGCACCGCGATGTAGCCGAGCAAGGCGACGGGATGGTAGTGGAGCACCCAGTAGTACTGTGATCCGACCAGGGCGGCGACGCTCGGCGAAGGGACGCGCTGCAGGACCTCGCTGCGCGGCACGCCCAACGTCTCGAGATCGTCGAGCAGCCACTGGTCGTGGTTACGCTCTTCGGGAATATGCGCCGTCAGGTACACCGCCAGACGTGCAGCAGCGGGATCGTTAGGAGCAAGCCGGGCCGCCCGCTCCCGGGCGGTCTCCATGAGGGGCACACTCGCTCGCGTCGAGCAGTGAAGCGCGAACAGATACTCGGGGAATAGCTCCGAGAATCTCGCATGGGTCCACAGGGCGCGGCTCGCGCGGGAAGCAGAGGTCGTCAACAGGTCGAGCTTCTGGCGCAGGCGCTCGCTGGTGCTGGGGCGCCTCATTCAGAATATGAAGCAGCCCTTGAACCTCGAGCCCCGGCCCACCTTGCGCCCGATTCTGATCAGGGCCCTCACCTCGGCCATCGTCAGCCGGTTGAGCTTCCGGATGTCGGCGCTCGTCAGCCGAGGCGTCACCAGCCGTGCGCCTACCAACAGGGTGACCTGAGGGCTGAGCCGCGTGGCAGTCGTGGCAGGCATCGCTTCCTCCGTTCGGGGATCGCAGCGAATGTACCGGTCGCGGCCAGCTTCGGCGAGGCTCGTTCCGACGCTGGACGGGACCTCGGCCGCCGGGTACGTTAGCGCCTCGTTCGTCTCAGCGCCCCCGCCCGTCTGGCCGAGTCAGCCCGAGTGGCCGTATGGGCGTGGGCGGCGTTGTTTTCGGTGTGCGCGAGGAGGGCCGGTCTCTGACTCTCGACCTGTCGATCGCAGTGACCGTCAATGGAGTCCGACACCTGCGCGCCGTCGAGCCGCGACTGCTCCTCTCCGACTTCCTACGCCACGAGTTGGGACTCACCGGCACGCACGTCGGGTGCGAGCACGGCGTCTGCGGCGCCTGTACGGTGCTGTTGGACGGCGAGGCGGTGCGGTCGTGCCTCGTCTTCGCCGTCCAGGTGGACGGGCGGGAGGTCGACACCGTCGAAGGACTGGCAAACGGCTCGCGCGAGGAGCTGCACCCGCTGCAAGCGGCGTTCCGCGAAGCCCACGGCCTGCAGTGTGGTTTTTGCACCCCGGGCGTCCTCATGACGCTCGTCCCGTTCCTGCGCGACCATCCCGATCCGGACGAGCGCGAGATCCGGGAGGCGCTCTCGGGGAATCTGTGTCGCTGCACCGGCTACCAGAACATCGTCGCGGCCGTGAGACTCGCCTGTGGCGCCTCACCGCGTGCGTAGCGGGATCGGCGAGCGGGTGCGTCGCAACGAGGACGCGCGGCTCCTCACCGGGCGCGCGCTGTTCGTCGACGACGTGCGGCTCGACGGGCTGCTGCACGTCGCGTTTCTCCGCAGCCAGTACGCCCACGCCCGCCTCACGAGCGTCGACGGCTCCGCCGCTCGCCGCCGGTCGGGAGTCGTGGCGGTATACACCGCGGCGGACCTGGGCGACTTTTGGCGGCCCGGTCCGCTGCTCGTGCCGCCCCCTCCCATCGCCGGCCTCGTCTTCAACCCGTGCACCCAGGTCCCGCTCGCCAAAGACAAGCTCCGCCACGTGGGCGAGCCCGTCGCGATGGTCGTGGCGGAGAGCCGCTATCTGGCGGAGGACGCGCTGGACGACATCGTGGTGGAGGCGGACCCGCTTCCCGCCGTGGTGGACCTCGAGGCCGCGCTCGCCCCGGCAGCGCCCCGCGTGCACGACCAGCTGCCGTCGAACCTCGCGGCGCACGCGGTACAACGAAAAGGGGACTGGGCGCGCGCCAAAGCCCGCGCCCATGCGGTCATCAAGCGGCGGTTCCGCTACGATCGCGGTGCATCGGCCGCGATCGAAAATCGCGCGGTGGCGGCGCAATGGGACCCGCGTGCCGAGGAGCTGACGGTGTGGGATACCACGCAGGCGCCGATCCCCATCCGGAACGGCCTCGCCCAGCTGCTCGGCCTGCTCGAATCGCAGGTGCGCGTCGTCGCGCCGTTCGTGGGCGGCGGCTTCGGGCCGAAGATCATGATGTTCTACCCGGAGGAAGTGCTGGTGCCGTGGGCGGCGATGCGGCTGGGCCGCTCAGTCAAGTGGACCGAAGACCGCCAGGAGAACTTCTTCGCCACGACACAGGAGCGCGGCCAGATCCACGATGCCGAGCTCGCGGTGACGAAGGACGGCAAGATCCTCGGTGTGAAGGATGTCTTCCTGCACGACACCGGCGCCTACGATCCTTACGGCCTCACGGTGCCGATCAACAGCCAGTGCACCCTCCTCGGCCCCTACGACATCCCGAGCTACGAGAGCGAGTTCACCGCGGTCTTCACGAACAAGACGATCGTGACGCCGGTGCGGGGCGCGGGGCGCCAGCACGGCGTGTTCGTGATCGAGCGGCTCTTGGACTTCGCGGCCAGGGAGCTCGGGATCGACCGTGCCGAGATCCGCCGCAAGAACCTGCTCCGGCCCGACCAGTTCCCGTTCAACAACGAGATCCTGTTCCAGGACTCCGCGCCGCTCACCTACGACAGCGGCGACTACGAGCCGGCCCTCGATGAGGCGCTCAAAGTCATCGACTACCAGCGCTTCGTGCGGGAGGAGCAGCCCCGGCTGCGGGCGGCGGGGCGTCATTTGGGGATCGGCGTGGTGTGCTACGTCGAGGGGACGGGGATCGGGCCCTACGAGGGCGCGCGGGTCACCATCGAGCCGAGCGGGCGCGTGCGGCTGGCGACGGGGGTGGGGACGCAGGGGCAGGGCCATTTCACCGTGTTTGCCCAGATCGTGGCCGAGGTGCTCGGCGTCGAGGCGACGGACGTGCACGTCATCACCGGGGACACGCGGGAGTTCCACTGGGGCACGGGCACGTTCGCGAGTCGCGGCGCCGTAGTCGCGGGCAGCGCGTGCCACGCCGCGGCCGTCGCCGTGCGCGCCAAGGTGCTCGAGCTGGCGAGCCGCGAGCTCGACGCCGCGCCGGCGGATCTCGTGCTCGGCGGCGGGCGGGTGCACGTGCGCGGCGACGCGAAGGGCGGCATCGCGCTCGGCGCGCTGGCGCTCAAGGCGAATCCGTTGCGCGGCGCTGTGCGGCCGGGCACTGAGCCCGGCCTCGAGGCCACCGCGTACTTCGGGCCCGACCGTGGCAGCACCGCGAACGGCGTCCACGCGATGCTCGTCGAAGTCGACCCGGAGACGGCGCAGGTCGAGATCAAGCGCTACGTCGTCGTACACGACTGCGGCCGCGTGATCAATCCGATGATCGTGGAGGGCCAGATCCACGGCGGCGTGGCGCACGGCATCGGCAATGCGTTCTACGAGCAGCTCGTGTACGACGACGAGGGGCAGCTGCTCAACGCCTCGTTCATGGATTACCTGCTCCCCACGGCGACGGACGTGCCGAACGTGGAGACGATCCATCGGGAAACCCCCTCGCCGCTCAACCCCGTGGGCGCGAAGGGTGTGGGCGAAGCCGGCGCGATCCCCACCGGCGCGCTGTTCGCGCAGGCCGTCGAGGACGCGCTCGCCGACTCGGGGTTGGAGATCTGCGAGATCCCGCTCAGCCCCAACCGGCTGTTCGAGCTGATTCACGAGGCGCGATGAAGCCGGCACCGTTCGACTACTTCACCCCCGCCACGGTGGACGAGGCCCTGGCGCTCCTCGCCGAGCACGGCGGCGACGCGAAGCCGCTGGCGGGCGGCCAGAGCCTCATTCCCGCAATGAACTTCCGGCTCGCCCGGCCTGCCGTGCTCGTGGACCTGAATCGGCTTTCGGAGCTTGCGTACGTCCGGGTCGAATCGGGCGGCCTCGCGGTCGGCGCGATGACGCGGCAGCGGGCCGTCGAGCGGAGCGATGTGGTCGCGCGCGCGGCGCCGCTCCTCGCGGAAGCGATGCCCTCGATCGCGCACCCCCAGATCCGGAACCGCGGCACCATGGGAGGCAGCATCGCGCACGCCGACCCGTCCGCTGAGCTGCCGGCGGTGATGCTCGCCCTCGAGGCCCGGTTCCGGGCGCAAAGCTCCACCGGCGAGCGCTCGATCCCCGCGGGCGAGTTCTTCAAGGGCATGCTCGAGACGGCGCTCGCGCCGGGCGAGCTGCTGGTCGAAATCGCGGTCCCGCACCTCGCCGCACGCAGCGGCACGGCGTTCCTCGAAATGGCGCGCCGCCACGGCGACTACGCGCTGGTGGGGGTCGCGGCCACCGTGACGCTCGACCCACGCGGTCGTTGCAAGGCGGCGCGGCTCGGCCTGCTGAGCGTGGGCGATGGGCCGGTACTCGCGACCGAGGCCGGGAAGGTCCTCGCCGGCCAGACCCCGTCGGAGGAGCTGCTCCGAGCCGCGGGCGACGCGGCGGCCACGCGCGACGTGGATCCACCGTCCGACATCCACGCCTCCGCCGGCTACCGCCGTCAGCTGGTGGCCGTGCTCACGCGTCGCGCGCTCGGGCGGGCATTCGAGCGCGCGGGGAAGGCAACGTGATCGGCGCGCGAAGAGCGCGGCTCGCGGACGCCGAACTCAACCATCGAGGAATGCGATGAAGATCTACGACCTGTCGCAACCGCTCAACGAGCGGTCCTCCTTCTGGCCCTACTACCCGCCGTTCGAGGTCAAGTACATCAAGCGCAAGGCCGAGCACGGGGTGAACGCGCAGTACATCATGACCTCGAACCACATGGGCACTCACCTCGACGCGCCGCGCCATTTCGTCACGGCCGGCAAGACGATCGACGAGCTGCCGCTCGAGTGGTTGTGCGGGCCGGGCGCGATCGTGGACCTGCGGGATGAGATGGACGAGCTGGCGGTGTACACCCCGCAGATGATCGAGAAGCGGGTTCAGGTGAAGCCGGGCGACCTCCTGCTGCTGCACACGGGATGGCACCGCTACGCGGACTTCGGCGCCACGCCGGACGAGGAGCGCTACTACCACTATCACCCCGGCGCGCATCCCGATTTGGTGCCGTGGTTGCTGGAGAAGAAGATCCATGTGTGGGGTGTCGACTGCGTGTCCACCGACCACCCGATGAACCTGCCGATCGGACGCTTCCTTGGTAAAGGTGCCCACGGACAGTGCGACAAGGTGCGCGCCAAGGCCGAGCAGAAATTCGGCGGCAAAGCGGCGGTCGATAAGATGTTCCCCGACTCCGCCTACCAGCTCACCCACAACGCGCTGTTCCCGAAGGACTGCATCCACATCGAGAACCTGGGCGGCGAGATCGAGGCGCCCGAGCTCCAGAACAAGCGCCTCATCGTCGGCTGCTTCCCCTGGAAGTTCAAGGGAGGCGAGGCCGCGTTCTGCCGCACCGTCGCGTTCATGGGAGAATGGACGATCTAGCGGATCGCTCCGCCACCGAGCTCGCGCGGCTCGTCGGGTCGCGCGAAGTCTCGCCGGTCGAGGTCGTCGAGGCGTGCCTCGCGCGGGTCGAGCGTTATAACCCCGCCGTCAACGCCGTCGTCACCCTCAACCCCCGGGCGCTCGACGACGCCGGCGCGCTCGAGCTGCGGCTGGTGCGCGGCGAAGAGGTGGGTCTGCTCGCGGGCCTGCCCGTCGGCATCAAGGACGTGACGCCGGTCGCGGGGCTCCGCACGACGTACGGCTCCCCGCTCTATCGGGACCACGTGCCCACCGAGGATGCGTTGGTCGTGCGGCGGCTGCGGGAGGCGGGTGCGGTGATCCTTGGCAAGACGAACTGTCCCGAGTTCGCCGCCGGCGGGAACACCTTCAACGAGGTGTTCGGCCGCACGCGCAACCCGTGGGACCCGACGCGTAGCGCCGGTGGCTCGACAGGCGGTGGCGCGGCGGCGCTCGTCACCGGAATGATCGCGCTCGCCGAAGGGACGGACTTGGGCGGGTCGCTCCGCATTCCCGCTTCGTTCTGCGGCGTCGTCGGGCTCCGGCCGTCGGTCGGGCTCGTTCCCACGTATCCGGCGGACTGGGTGTGGGACACGCTCCAGGTCGAAGGC
>Ga0209761_1002313_pt1 | contig 12496 bp, 12 predicted proteins | sample GraSoi013_1_40cm_4_FD_185818 | JGI IMG/M metagenome (GOLD analysis project Ga0209761, IMG submission 185818) | Grasslands soil microbial communities from the Angelo Coastal Reserve, California, USA - Sample 09_25_2013_1_40cm (SPAdes) (version 2) | ecosystem: Environmental > Terrestrial > Soil >... | reverse complement strand
CGAGGCCGTCACGGTGAAGGGCCGCACGGTGCTGCCGTATAAGCCGGGCCGGGCCCACTACGCCTTCATGGATCCGGCTGGCGGGAGCGGCGGGGACAGCCTCACCCTGGCGATCGCGCGGTGCGAAGGCAACCGCAGCGTCATCTGCCGCATCGCTGAGTGGCGACCGCCGTTCAGCCCCGTCGCAGCCGCGAAGGAAGTGGCGGCGATCCTGCGGGAGTACGGCCTTGGGCGGGTCCGGGGCGACCGCTTCAGCGGCGGGACCTGGCAGGACTTGATCCGGCAGCACGGCATCGCCTACGACTTCGAGGAGAGAACGAAGAGCGACATCTTTCACGACTTCCTTCCGCTCTTGAATGGCCGGCTCGTCGAGTTGCTAGATCACCGGCGGACGATTAACCAACTGCTCGCGCTGGAGCGCACGACCTCGAAGCTCGGCAAGGACTCAATCGGGCACCCGCGCGGCGGTTGGGACGATCTCATCAACTCGGTCGCGGGCGTTGCGGTCCTGGTCGCTGCCCGCGCCGCCCGGCCGAGCTCCTTCGTCGTCGAGATCGTTACGAAGTCATGGACGCAGCACGCGGACCCAACGGCCCGCGTCGACGACGACCGCGGGATCGTCGTGCAGACTGCGTTCGGCCCCGAGCGGTACCGAGACCCAAGGGGCGACGACCCTGACCGGCGCGCCCCCGCGCCCGTAACCCACGACGTCGACGACCCGTCTCATCGCGTCGAGTGCCGGGCGTGCCGGCAAGCTTGGCGGAGCGCGTAGGCCCGCACGCGGCCGGCGCGTTCGTACACAGGACGTACACAGACGCACGAAAGAGGCCAGCCGGTGCTCGCGGCTAACCCCTTACGGTGTTTTTACCCTTCGAGGGGTTTGCGGGGGTCGGTTCTGAACCAGCGACCTTTGTCCCACTTCTGTGTGATGGTTGCTCAAAGACACTGAACCGAGGCGCGCATACTGGCGCCTGCCGGTAGTGTCCCAGTTGAGTCCTATGCGTACTGACCCGCCATCTTCGACTGCCCACCGATTGTTGTGCCTGGGGGCGCGGGCGCCTCAGAGAGCGTCGAACTCCGATGCCGTGGGGTGTCGCTCCATGATCTGGTCAAAGTCCTGGTCAAAGTCGCGCGCCTGAGACACCTCCCCGCCTAGCTCGCCCGGGGCCGGGGACCTGACACCCGGCCCCCTACCTCTTCCGCAACCAATCACGAAGCGCCTCGGCGACGATTTCCTGGAACTGGCGACCCTCCAGTAGAGCCGCCTGTTTCACCTTCAACCATAGCTCCCGGGGCAGGATGAAGCTCGTACGGACGACATCGACGTCCCGGCGCGGCGGCTTCGGCATCTGGTCAAATTTAATCCACCTGCCTAGATTTCAGAGCCGATTTTTGTTCTTGCGTTTGCCTGCTACGGTGCTTAAGCATCTAGACATGGAAGCAGGACAGCAGGAGCCAGAAGCCGCCGTCTTCCCGGTGACCTGCGCGTGGTGCGGGCGGGTGTGTGGAGCGTCGAGCGTAGAAGGCTCCCACGGATGTTGCCTGCCGTGTCGTGACATTGTCCTGGCCGAGATCCGCACGCGTCGGGCTCAGTGATTGCCCGATGGACCGCCGCCGACTCATACTGGCCTCCTTGGGGGCTCTGGGCGGAACGCTCCTGTCACGGTCACCGACGTGGGCCGACATCTGTTTCGGCGACCCGTGCAACTGCAGCGCCTGCTCTTGGTGTGTCAACGGGCGGGTCGTCGTGCCCTGTCCGGTGCCACTGCCAATCCTGCCATTCGCGAGCGACATCGTAGCTCTGCGAACAGCGATCGGGACCTTCCGCAACCAGTTGGGCCTCGCGCCCTACGACTGGACTCGCATCATCGTACCGGGGACGTGGATCAATAGCCGCGACCTGATCGAACTGCGCGTGGCCTTGAATGGCATCTACGCGGTGCTTGGCTTACCAGGCGTCTCCTGGATGCCAGGGCCGATCTGGGCCACCGGCCCGCAAGGGTGGATCGCCGCGATGAATCAGATCCAAGCGTCGTACCGAACCGTGCAGGCGCTCGCGTACCGGACCGTACGGTACGTGTGGGACTGGCGCGAAGCTCCTGGGTGCTGTACACCGATGCCTATCGGAACTCTTCCTAGCTCGACCGTCAGTTTCGCAAGCGGTTACGTTGTCACGCACGAGTTCGCCGACGCGCTGGCGCATGCTCTGATCTTGTCAGGCATAACAGCGGATCTAATCGCCATCTCTGGTGTAGCGCCACAAACCCTCGCCGCAGCCATCAGCACGGTCCTCGAGGCCGCTGCACTGACCGTGAACGGTCCGCCGGTCGGCAACCTCGCCTCGCTCGCGTACTACTTGCGTGTCGGATCAATCGCTGCGGTGGTGGCTGCCGTGCCGCCGAGCATCCACATTGTGCTGGTCGGTGCCGCGCTGGCGGTCGTCGGCTTGAGCCTCTTCGAGCTGTGGGTGACGGTGCTGTCTCGCCCGTCGCCTTGGCCGGGGACAACGGGCGTCATCAACGCCTTGTATCCACCTCCACCTCTGGGGGTTGCGGCAAGTGATCTTGAGATACAGCTAAATTGGAGAACGCCGACCGGATGGAGAAACGATGAGTGGCAGTTCGAGGTCGACTGGTAAAAAGGAGGAAGGTCGATGACACAAAACCCGATCGTGTTCTATGGCGTGTCGACGCTCTTGTTGTTTGTGACAGCCGTCGGCGTGATTCTGGTCGTATACGGCCTTCGCCGCTTGCCCGGCGAGTGGCGAGTGATGTCGTCAGAACGTCGCCGAAAGGCCATCGTGGGAACGATCGTGCTGGCGATCTTCTATGCGATCGTCGCCTTGAGTATCGTCACCGTGGCGTGGAAGTCAGCGGCACACGGGCAGGAAGTGGCGGTGACCCGCGAGCAGGTGCTCGCGCTGGAACTCCGCATTGTCGACCTGGAAACGACGAGGGCCACGCAGGAGCGCCGGGTTGCCGATCTCGAGGCGGCGCTTCAACGGATGACGAACACGTTCAATCCGATCCTCCACCATGGCCGGACGGTCGAAATCTGGCTGAGCCCGCCGGCCTCGAACGGCACGCCGCCCCCGGCGCTGGTCCTCACGCGCGACGAGTTGGGTAAGGTCCACGTGTTCGTGGACGGATCGTTGCACGTGCAGGGGCCGACGATATTGGAAGATGATCTGACGGCGAAGGGGTTCATCTCGTTTGATGAGCGCAAGTCGGAAGTGCATTTCACGCCGCGGACCGCGCCATAGCCCCCAAGGCTTGCACCGCGGACTCGAGGGCCGTCAGCCGCCTTCTCGCCAGGTAGCCGCCCTTCTCGCCGCTCGATGACGGGCCGGGGATGTTCTTCCCGGCCCGTTCCCCTTTTGCAGTCTAGTTGACTGGCCTGCCTTGAGCCTGCCAACATTGATCCCGAAAGGGGAACGTATGAGACGGCCACGACCGAAAGGGCAATTTAGACTGCAAAAGGAACTAGAGAAAAAGGTAAAGAGGGAAAAGGAGAAATCACGCGGCACTCGGAAAATTGCTGACACGCCACGTTTGCTGCAACTCGGCCGATCCCTGTCGAGCTAGCAGGACGCTGAGCCGCTCGGAAATATCCCCCGGCAATTCGCAAGGGGATAGAGAAGGAGGACGACGGCGGGGACCTGAAATACTCCCGTCGTTTTGCTTTCTCGGATAGGGTCAGAGTGGCTAGCGGGCCGGGACCATCGTGTTCCAGCACGATGACCAAGAGTGGGAGGTCATCAGCGCGCGCCGCTCCAACGTGCCTTTTCGCGTTCAGCCATCTTCGGCAGGTGCTCGTCCAGGCCGCGGCGGTCATCATCGGGATCATGCTCAAGATCCTCGAGGTCGCCTTCGGGCTCCTCGCGCGCCTCCCGCGCTGACGCCATCTGGGGCGGCACGCGCGGCGGTGTTCTCGCGAGCGGGAGCGTATATTGGACGAGCGAGGGTGACTACCCCACGCATGGGAAGGGAGACGGTGACGTCGTCCCGGTTCAACCCCGTCAAATGGGCAGTTGCAATAGTAATAGTTGCCGTCTTCGGCGGCGTTACCTATCGGGTCGTCACAAGTTGTGAGCCCAGCCAGTTCGAGATCCTCAAACAGCTAAAGGTGAGCCTCGGTGGCTGTGCTGCGCCAAACGCCGAAAAAACGGAACCGCGAGAGGCCGTATCTTCCGTCACCGTTCCATCGGCAGACGCCCCTGGCCCCACGAAACCTGGGAGGGCTAAAGAAGAACGGACACCCGCTCCGGGAGCTACGAGGCCTGCTCCGAGTCGCGAAGCTATGCGACCGAGCGCAGCCACGCGACCGCCAGTAGGCAATAGCTCGACAGTGACCAACCCGACCGCCACCTCGAAGGCGGTCGAGGAACTGCAAGGTCTTCGAGCTACGGCAAAGCACATCACTTCCTGGACTCAGCGCGACGAGCAGTTGGTGACTATCGTGCGGCGAGCGATCGACAAAAGAGAGTATCGAGCCGCAATCGACGTTGCGAGCGATATCACATCGAGCATCACTCGCGACAAGATGCTCGCTCATATCGCCTGCTACGCGCTCCATCTTTCGGGGGACAGGATCGCCGCTGAGGCCGCCGCCTCCGCGGTGACGTCCCGGATCAGCCGTGACGAAATCTACCGAGATATTGTTACTTGGGCGGCGAGCGAGAGTGAGAGCAACGACATTCCCTGTGCGAAGCTCTGATCGGTGAAACGCTTTCGAGCTTCGCGCGGGTACGTGTGCCGTGGCTGGCGTGGTCAACGAGGGTCGAGTCTTCCACGCTCACGAGACCGGACGGAAAACCCCTCCGACGAACGGTGATGGTGCACGTCTTGGGTAACGTCCGTTCTGAGCAGCAGGCGCGACACGGACTACGGCTTGTGCTCAGGACACTATCTCGAGCTGGGCGGGATGCGGGGCGCAGGTCCCGGACGCGCGACGGCGACGCCTGGGATGCTCACGCTGATCCGTGACCTCGACGCGTTCTACCAGGCGGGTAGTACTGTACGACCGAGGATGAGGTGACTCACACATGCAGCTCGACTTCGTGCTGACGGGTCAGATATTATTTACTGTAGTTGCCACACTCGGTCTTGCACTCTTCGTGACTCGCTTCACGCTCCCGAGCGACGCCTCGACGCAGGTCGAGGTCCACGTCCTGGCCTACAACCTCTACACCGCCCGTCCATCTGGCCGGACCGCCTGAGGGCGGGACAACGCCAAGGCGCCGGCGTAGGTCGGCGCGATTTTCTTGTACGCGCTCGCCGCGTGATGGACGGATCTCTTGCACGCGTCCGCGGTTCGCGTACGCTGGGCCGCGATGGCCAGCCACAAGAAACAGCACTTCGTCCCGCAGTCCTACCTGAGGGCGTGGTGCGATCCGAGCACGCCCGCCGGGCAGGAGCCGTACGTCTGGCTCTTCAACAAGGATGGCACCGGCGCGCGGCGCAAGGCCCCGGAGAACGTCTTCCACGAGACGGACCTATACACGATCCACCGGGCAGACGGCGAACGCGACCTCGTCCTCGAGCACGGCCTCGCGGGCCTGGAGAGCGAGTTCGCCCTGATGCGGGACGCCAAGCTATCCAAGAGGGAGAAGCTCACAGCCCGGGAGCACGTCCTGCTCTGCGCCTTCATCGCGGCGGCGCAGGCCAGGACGCCGGCCCAAAGGGACCATCTCAAAGAGCAGTGGGCCAAGGTGCTCGAGAAGATGGACCGCATGATGGAGTGGGCGAAGACGGCGACGCCCGAGCAGAAGCGCGCTGCCAGTTTTATGGGCGGAGGCTCGGGACGGCGCCTCGACTACGAGGACGTGAAGCGCCTCGCCGAGAAGCCGATGGAGACCATGCTGGTCCCGCAGATTCAGGCGGCGGCGCCCCTGCTGACGCGGCTCGGCTGCCTCGTCCTCACCAGCGCGCAGCCGGAGTTCATGACGTCGGACTACCCGTGCGTCTGGTTCGACCCCGAGGCGTACAAGCGTCCGCCGATCTACCAGGCGCCGGCCCTGATGTACGAGAGCATCGAGATCAGCCTGCCCGTCTCGCCGCGCCAGCTGATCCTGCTCAACCGGCGGGGGCGTTCGGGCTACCTAGACGTGCCAGAGCGGGTGGTCGACGAGTTCAACAGGCGGACGCGCTTCCAGTGCGCGGAGTACTTCGTGAGCAGCTCGAGCGCCACGAAGCCGATCTGGTTCGATCCGGGCGTGGAGCCGGAGGACTCGTGGAGGAAGCGGAATCCGGAGAGACGGCCGCTCAAGCCGCCGCCTCCGCCGATCGACGAGGACTAGGCGCCGGGCTATTACGCGAGGTCTGGTAAACCAGGGGAGACTGCGGATGGCGACCTACGATGAGGTTTCAGATTACGTGAAGCGGCAATTCGGATTCGCCCCGAAGACGTGCTGGATCGCTCACGTCAAGGAATTGAACGGCCTGCCCGTGGGACGGGCCTGGAATCGCGCCGGTCGCGGCCGGATCGTGCCGTGCCCAGAGGACAAGCGCCCAGCGATTGAACGGGCGTTCCACCACTTCCGGATGATCTGAGAAAACCTTCAAGTAAATCGAAACCGGGGGCGGGCCCCGTCTGCATCCTCAAGCGCAGAACGGAGCCCGCCTCGTTGCGGCTATGGGCTGGCTGGCACGTCCACGGTCCAGAGATCGGAATATCCGTTGGTTAGGGGCGAGCCAGTGATGGCCCCGTAGTTCGACAGGTACGCCACCTTCGTGCCATCCCAATTCACGCTGACCCGTGGCATCCACGTGTAAAGCGCGGTGGCGTTTTGCGACCGATGATGGGCGAGCCGACACACCGCTCCGGTGAGCACATTCACCGCGAAGATTTCCTGGTGAAAGGGTTCCCACAGCGCGAGATCGGCGTTGCCACTCGCGTTGGTTTCCAGGTCGACGACGATCCAGTCGCGCCACACCCCGCGTGGGATGCCGGACAGGTGCTCGTCGCCGTTGTTACTCCCGACGTGGACGAGGACGGTCGACGCGCCGCCTTGCGTGAGGTTCCACCGCATCACGGCCCAGTCCGGCATCCCGCTGTTTATGCCAATGAAGTAGCTGTTGCCATCTGAAGCCGACACGACGTCGCCGTGGTCCCCACCGTTAAAGTCGGGCGTTCGGTTGACCCCGGGGGTGGACATACTCTTGCTGGTCAGGTCGAGCGCGTACCATTTCACGGTGTTGCCGTTGGGGTCCCCGACTGTGAACACCCCACCCCCGCTTGGAGTGATACCCACGTAGCCGCCGCCCAAGCTGACTACGAAGCTACCGCTGAACAGGCCGCCGTGGCCGGCGTCCCCGGGAGTCGCCAGGCCGAGGCCCGCCGCCTGGGGTACGTAGGCGGGATCGCCGGGCAACCGCCCGCTCACGTCGATCGCGTCCCACACGCGCGCGGTGCCGCCGAGGTTCAGCACGAAATGGCGCCCCGAGATGTCGATGAAGTCGACCGAGCCCCCGAGGGCACCGAGGGGAGTCTGGAAATCCTTGACCGTGACCGACGTCCCGGTGGAGAGCAGGTACTTATTGAGCGTGTTGCCGGAGAAGTAGTAGAAGGCGTCCGGGAAGTTCGGATCGAAGGAATAATCCCCTGCTGTGGAGCCGTGCGGCACGTTCCCTCGGACCACCACTCCGGTGGTCGTGTCCACGATGTCGACCGCCCCCGAGGCGTCCGGGTCGTGAGTGATTCGGGTGCCGTCCGCGTTCCAGAAACCGTTCTTCGCGTAGAGGTCGCTGTCGCCGACGTTGGGGTAGACGTTGGTGACGCGCCGGATCGTCTGCCCGAATACCGGGTCCGCATACGTCCCCCCTTGGGCTGGGAAGCCCTGTGAGCCGGGAACCCAGCTGCCAGGCGGGGAGTACGGATAGGAGCCGGTTGTCGGCGGTGGGTGGTTGCCTTGATCTGTGAGGCACGCTGGGCACGCTTGGGCGTGGCGAGGCCTGATTCCCAGCGCCGCAGCCCCCAGCCCGGCTCCAAGCCCCTTCAAGAAGTTCCGTCTGTGAATGTGTCTCATGATCGTCCTCCTAACCTTGGCGAACAGGAAGTCCACGACGCCGGCCAGTGACTACGGCGGAATAACATTCCCGCCACCCCGTCGCTGCCCGCACGAGAAGCAGGCTGGGGCGGCCGGAACATTTCCGGAACGAGGTAGGTCCTGGCAATCAAAGGAGGGAAATCCCCTACGAGGTCTACGGGAGGATCGCTGACGACAGGGTTAGGAGAGCGCAGAAGAACGCGAGGTTAACTCGCTCTCCCGCGCGTGTAGACCCCCGAGCGAACCTAAAGCTATCACGCAGCGCGAAGTCCGCCTTCAAATGAGAGCCGCCTGGCTGCTATTCCTTCGCGATCTTCGGCGCCTAGCCATGCCCTAGACGCGGGCCCCGGCCCGGGGCGCGCCGCGCGACGCCGCGCGCCCGGTCCCGGCGAGGCCCAGGTGGACGGTCGCACCGTCACCCGCACTTCGACGTTCACTCTCGAGGTGCTGGCGCCCGACACGCCGGCCGTCACCGGCCGTGTGCTCACCGCGGAAGCGGTGCCGCAGCCTATTCCGGGCGTCACGGTCACGCTCGGCTCGGCCTTCGTCCTCAGCGATGCCGGCGGCAACTTCGTCCTCCTCGCCCCGCCGGCGGGCCAGAACATGCTCTTCGTCGACGGGCGGACGGCCTCGACCCCGGGTGAGTCGTCCTTTCTTGGCCCCAAGTCAGGTGCGTCGTAAAATCGAACCGTGAACCTCCTCTACTACGGCGACAACCTGAAGGTGCTGCGCGAGCACGTCAAGGACGAGACGGCCGACCTGATCTACCTTCGACCCGCCCTTCAAGAGCGATCAGGACTACAACGTCCTGTTCGCCGAGCACGGCACCAAGTCCCCCAGGTGGCGCGATGAGAGACAAGGAAACAATGTTGGGGTTCAAACTGATCGTTGGCGTTGCAGTTGTTCTGCTGTCGCTCGCCGCGTCGGGATGCACAGTGTTCACCGTTGCCGCGATCTATGGGGACATGCAGAAGAGGGACCTGCAGGAGAGGATCATGCAGAAGAATAGAAGTGGGTGGTTCATCGTCAGCATCGCGTATGACGGTTATCCGGATGCCGGGCCGTTCCAGACGTACGAGAAGTGTACGAGCGAGCGGATGAAGACGCGCGGGGACGCTGCGTCTTGCGTGAGGCGGCCTTCATCCTCTGGATCTCGGACTGCTCAATGAGAGACCTGGAGAGGTTCCCGACGCGGTACGGCCCGGCGTCGGCGTCGCGCAGCAGCGTGGTCATTGCGGCGAGCGAAATCTAGTCATTTCCCGTTCGGAGCGGCTCACCCTAAGCCGAGGGGTCGCCCTGGCTGAGGCTGTCCGCGGCGAACCAGGAACGCGACCTGCCAATCATCCTGCCCTCCGGCCGACTCCTCTTTCACGTACTGGCTGCGATCGCTGGAGTTCGAGCGGGATCTGATCCGCGATCGAGTGATCGCGGGCATCCGGCGCGCACTTGCGCGACCGACGCGAGGACGCCCGGGGTGGGCACCTGCTCGGTCATCTTCGCCCCGGTCTCGTTCCCGCGCCCGGCGGGCTTCGTCTTGGCGCTGTCAGGCTCCGCGCCCGCCGGCACCGCGCCGAGCACACCAAGAAGCAACTCACCGCCCGCCGCGCGCGCGGCGCCAACTGAATCCAGAAGACACGGAGACAACCTACGTGAGAAGAGTCCGGTCACGTCGCCACACTGGCTCTCTATGGGTGACCCTGAGTGGCTCTGGTTGGGCGACCGTTGACAGACCGGGCATAGGGAGCCTACCCTTCGATAGTCGCGGCCAGAAGGGATACTCGGGGCCGGTCACTGGCACCCCCACAAGCGATGGCGGACCGATGGCGGACCGGTCTTGACGATGGCCTGTTCGGACAATTACCTTCAGCCCGTGACCGACGCCCGCAGTCGCCTTCTCGTCGCAGCCCTCGGCTTTGCCGGGCTCGAGCTGGGCGGCGCTCCTGATCCGCTGGTGCCCGCTGGTCTCAAGACTTGGCTCGACTCCTGGCGTGGCATCGGCGCCGTCGCCGTCGGCATGGCGCGCCAGGGGTACGATCTTCAGCTCACCCGGTATGACGAGCAGGGCTGGCGGGCGACGTTCTACACAACCGGCATGGAGCACTCGCCGACAAGCGCGACGGGCACCGCGTGGGAACGCACGCCGTGGCGCGCGGTGCAGGGTGCGGCCCGGGAGGTGCTGACAAAGCTCGAGGAGACACGATGACCCGCAGAACGCTCCTGCTCAGCCTGCTCCTGGCCGTCTTCGCCGCGCCGCTCCCCGCCCTGGCGCAGCCCTCCAATCATCGCGTCGGCCCGTCGTACCTCTATCCCGATCCGATGCGAACGCCGGGCGTCGTCAATCCCAACATCATCCCGGCGAACATCCGTGAGACGATCTGCAGCCCCACTTGGTCTACCAAGTCGATCCGGCCTCCCGCCTCCTACACCAACGCGCTCAAGAAGCAGCAACTCACGGAATTGAAGTTCAAGGATAGGGCGTCGTCGCACTACGAGGAGGATCATCTGATCTCGCTCGAGCTGGGCGGCCATCCCCGAGATCCGAAGAACCTGTGGCCCGAGATGTGGGGCACGCCCGGGACGCCGCTGACGTCGCGCGGTCCGTTCCCCGCGCATCTCGTGGGCGCGAAAGCTAAGGACGCAGTGGAGAACCAGCTTCACAAGGAAGTCTGCGCGGGGACGCTCACACTCCAAGACGCGCAGCACATCATCGCGACCGACTGGTTCAAATACTATCGAGACGAGGTGTTGAAGTAGATTAAGCAGGTGAAGGGTCGCCGATCACGCCAGAACTTCGAGGGCTGGACACGCAGGCGGAAGCCTTCCCCTCCGCCACCACGGACTCGTCAGCCCCGAGGGCAACTTCACGACCTTCTCCGGTGAGCGGTGCATCGCGGCCAGTTCTGTGGCAAAGACGAAGCCCGAGCGGTGCTACGCGACCGAGGAGGAGGCGCGGCAGGATGGGTGTCGGCGGTCGAGGCGATGAAAGGCTCTGACACGCGTTGGTGACCTAATCTAGATCGTAGAAAGGAGACCCCTGATGGTTACGTCGGCCGACCGCAGCGACGATCAGAAAGCGCCATCCCGCGGCCTGACCCGTCGTGAGTTCCTTCCACTCCTCAGCGCAGCCCCCCTCGCCACAGTGGCGACCCGCTCGCGTGCCGCCGCTGCGGCCCGAGCGTCCGGCGCCGAGGCCCGGTTCGTCTACGTCGGCACCTATACGGCGCCGGGGGTCCCGCCCGGGGGAACCCACCCAAGCACGGCCGTCGGCATCTACGTGTTCAGGATGGACCCGACCGACGGCGGGCTCACGCCCGTCCAGATCGTGACGACCGACAACCCTTCGTTTCTGGCGCTCGATCCGACGCTGACGCATCTCTACTCGACGAACGAGAACGTCGGCGGCCGCTTCAGCGCCTACGCCATCGACCAGGGGAACGGCGCGCTCACGTTTCTCAACACGCAGCCGAGCCACGGCGACTTCCCGGCTCACCTCGGGGTGCATCCGAGCGGAGCCTATCTCCTCGGGACGAACTACGGCACGGGAAACTATCCCATCTACCGCATCAACGCCGACGGCTCGATCGGTGCCCTGACCGACGACTTCCAGGGTGAGGGCAACGGCACCGGCCCCCGTCCGGACCGCCAGGAAGGACCGCACGCGCACCAGATTCTCACCGACCCCAGCGCCAGTCACGTGTTCGGCGTCGATCTGGGCGCCGACAAGGTCAACGCCTGGACGCTCGACCTCGGCACGGGCGTGCTGACCCCGAACACCGTGCCGTTCGCGCCGGTGGCGTCGGGTTCCGGACCTCGCCACATGGCCTTTCACCAGACGCGAAACCTTGCTTACGTGCTCGACGAGCTGGCCTCGACGATCACCGCCTTCCACTACGATCCTGCGCGCGGCGCGCTCGTGTGGCTGCAGACGATCTCGACGCTGCCGCCGGACTTCACCGGCCTCAACACCACGGCGGAGATCCGCATTCATCCGAGCGGGCAGTTCCTCTACAATACGAATCGCGGGCACAACAGCGTCACGATGTACTCGATCGACCCCGATACGGGCAGGCTCAGCGTGATCAGCTGGCAATCATCGCTCGGCCAGTGGCCGCGCGGCATGAACATCGACCCTTCGGGGACGTTCCTCTACGTGGGCAATCAGAACACCGACGCCATCGCTGTCTTTCGCATCGACACGTCGAACGGCAGGCTCAAGCAGGGCTTCCTGGTCCACACGCCGACCCCGGTCGACATCGAGTTCGGCCAGCTGGCGTAGCAGCCGGCGACGACGGATGTCCCACGTGCCAAGGGCCCTGGGAGATCCCGGGGCGCGATGACCTGGCGCACGCTCATTCTCGACCTCCGCACCGCCATGAGCCCGACTGGTCGCGGTCGGTGGGCTCTGACGTATCTCGGAGCGGCCGTGCTGCTCGTTGCCATGGTGCGCGG
>Ga0209761_1002311_pt1 | contig 12500 bp, 12 predicted proteins | sample GraSoi013_1_40cm_4_FD_185818 | JGI IMG/M metagenome (GOLD analysis project Ga0209761, IMG submission 185818) | Grasslands soil microbial communities from the Angelo Coastal Reserve, California, USA - Sample 09_25_2013_1_40cm (SPAdes) (version 2) | ecosystem: Environmental > Terrestrial > Soil >... | reverse complement strand
ATTACCTTGAAGAAGGCAACGCCCAAGGCCCCGGCGATCGTAGATCCGATTGGCATGATCTTTGTCCTGCACGAGGAGGAAGCAGAGGTCCGGAAGACTCCAGCGAGGCAGGTGCCGTTGGTCTTGAGGGCCAACGTCTATGACTGCATCGACATCATTTATAAGAATGAGATTCCGGACGACCAGCGGACCGACTGGTCCCTCAAGGTCAACCTGCACCCGCACTTCTATCAGTTCGACACGAGTGCGTCGGACGGTGTGATCAGCGGGTTCTCCTATGAGCAGGCGCTGCGCGCTTTCACGATGCTGAAGGACCCCGCGCCGGACAAAGGCATGCCGTTGCCGGCGAACACGGTCCTGACGGCTGATGTCAAAGCAGGCGCCCGGAGCATCACGGTGGCGGACGCCTCCAAGTATCACCCGAATATCGAGTTAGGCGTGGGGATGGACGATCCCAAGTACTTCGAGGTGGCGCGCATCAAGAAGATCGAGGGCAAGACCATCCACTTCGACGCGCCGCTCAAGTACAACCACAAGAAGAATGACATCGCCAGCGTCGAGTTCACGCGGCAGCGCCTGTACGTGGACGCCGATTCCGGCACCGTGTTCTGGCACGACCATGTGTTCGGCACGGATACATGGGGCCACGGGCTCTTCTCCGCGTTCATCACCGAGCCGCCGCGGTCGACCTATCATGACCCGGTGACCGGCAAGGAGATTCGCAGCGGTCCCATCGCGGACATCCATACGCTGGAGCCGATCTCGCGCGATATCCGAGGCAGTTTCCGTGAGGTCATGATGCACATCATGGACAGCAACGCCCGCACGGCCGAGTTGATTACCGCGGATAACCCGCAGGCAAAGATGAACCCGGTGTCAGTGGATGGGCCACCGTCGCACAAGTTCCCGGATCGTATCAACAAGTCTCCGATGTGGTTCCTGAACGGGGGCGAGGCGACGACCGGAAGCGGGTTCAGCATGAGGGTGGAACCGCTCAGCGTGCGGTTGATGAACAATCCGGATCCGTCCAAGCTCTTCATGTCAGATATCCACGGCGATCCGGGGACGCCGCTGCTGAGAGCATACCTGGGCGATCCTATTATGGTCCGCGCGTTGGTCGGGTCATCGAACGAGGCACACACGTGGCACGTGACCGGCCACTGGTTCCCGATGGAACGCTACGGGACCGCGGCCATGCCGCGCAGCACAATCCACCTGGCAATTGCTGAACGCTATGACCCGGCGATTCCGGCTGCCGGCGGCCCGCAGAAGATGGCGGGCGACTATCTCTATTACAGCGGCCGCGCCTCACACTTCTCGGAAGGCAGTTGGGGCGTCATCCGGGTCTACGATGAGCTTCAGAAGGACCTGAAGCCTTTACCTGGCCGCGGACAGATTCAGAAATCCGCTCTGTCGGTGTGTCCGGAAGGTGCGCCGGTCAAGACCTTCAACGTCATGGCGATCGACCAAAACCTTCGCTACAACGAGGCCGCGCCCGGTGTGATGGAAGTAGACCTGGAACGCAAGATGGTGTTCGGCAACGAGCGCGGCAAGATATACGTGCTCGAAGGTGACAAGGGGCGGGTCAAGGCTGGTGAGCTGAAGCCGAGCCCACTCACGCTCCATGTCAATGTGGGCGATTGCGTCAAGATCAATCTGAAGAACGAGATGGCCAAAGAACGGGCCGGGCTGCACGTGGACATGATGGCGTTCAACCCGAAGGACTCGTTCGGCGCCAATGTGGGTAACAATCCGGGCGATCAGACGATCGGCCCTGGCCAGAGCCGTACCTACACGTATTACGCGCATCCGGAGTACGGAGAGCTGGCTGCGATCATTCAGGACTGGGGCAACGTGATTGAAAACCCGCGCAACGGTCTGTTCGGTTCGATCATCGTAGGACCAAGGGGATCCACGTACCGCGATCCGGTCACCGGAGAGGACATCTCGCTGAAGAGCAGCTGGCGCGTCGATGTGGTCGTGGATCGGTCCATTCCTGAAAATGAGCATAGGCAGAACTACCGAGACTTCTCGCTGATGTTCCAGGACGAGGACAACCAGCTGGGGGTGAGCTTCATGCCGTACATCCAGCAGAATGCGGGTATCTCGGCCGTCAACTACCGGTCTGAGCCGACTGCGTACCGCATTGAGAAAGGGTGTACGGTGGCTGAGGTGTTCAGTTGCGTGAAGGCTGGGGCTGTGCCTGCGACTCCAATGCTGATGGCGCATGTCGGAGACCCGGTGGCGATCCATGTCCTGGGCGTGTTCAGCGAACAGGTTCAGCTCTTCACGGTGGACGGCCATGAATGGCCACACGAGCCGTACATGAAAGGCGCGGACCTGGTGAGTACCATGGAGTTCGGCGGCTCGGAGGTGATCAATGCCTACCTGCACGGCGGTGCGGGAGGCCCGAACAAGGTGGTCGGGGATTACCTCTGGAAGAACCAGCGTCCGGCTTACATGAACGCCGGGCAGTGGGGACTGTTCAAGGTCTTGCCGGCTGGTGACCGGCAGATCCTGCCGCTGGCCCCGCAGACGCCAGAAACGCGCACGGCAGATGCCGAATCGCCTGCTGAAGCGACCCTGGCCTCGGATCCTGCTCGGTAAGCGAAAGGGGTGGCTGAACAGGTCTGTGGGCGCAGACCAAACGGGGAAGAGGGTAAAGGCGGGGGAGCGGGAGGCTCCCCCGCGGCGTTTTCGTGGTTGCCAGACGGGCACGTAGTAGGCTAACCTTGATATCGATCAGTGTCTTGTATATAGAGAGTGCTCTTTTCGCAACAGGTTTTTCAAGAGCGGCGAGCAGACGTTTTGCCAAGGAACCCCAAATTCAAGTAAGGAGGATTGTGTCATGAAGAAGGTAGGTGTGATGTCGGCGATCGCTATAGGCGCGATCGCGCTCCTGGCTGCCCCGATGACGTCGTGGGCGGGCGGGACAGTTGAAGGGAAGGTGTCGTTCTCGGGGAAGCCCCCGGCGCCGAAGGAGTTCCTCTTCTCGAAGTTCCCCAATCCAAAGTTCTGCGTCAAAAACGAGAACAAAGATGCCAAGGGCGAGAAGCGGCTTCTCCGTGAGGTGCAGGTGGGGAAGGATGGGAGCCTGAAGAACGCGGTCGTGGCCGTGATGGGCATCAACGACGAGAAGTTCCAGGCGGAATTCAAGGGCGAGGACATCATTGCCAAGCTGTGCGAGTTTCTCCCGTATACCGGTGTGGTGGTCGCGAATCAGTCGTCCTTTCGGGTGATGAATACGGATGCGGACCCGGATGATCCCAAGTCGGTCAAAGGGGTGCTGCACAACCCGCATTCGTTTGAGGTTTTGGCGCCCAGTTCCACCACGATTTTCAATATCGGTTTGCCGGAGAAGGACAAGGGACTGGACAAGCCGATCAAGCTTCGGAAGGCCGACAAGGGATCGGTCTTCAAGCTGATCTGCGACCAGCACGAATTCATGCAGTTCTGGGCCCTTCCCATCACCAGCCCGCACTATGCCGTGGTGGGCGAAGATGGGAAGTTCGAGATCAAGGATGTGCCGGCCGGCAAGTACAAGCTCGTGGCGTGGCACCCGGTGCTGAACAAGGGCAAGCCGATCGAGCAGGAAATTGAAGTCAAGGATGGCGCATCGGCGTCCGCGAAGTTCGAGTTCAAGCCCTAATCGCTGAGGACAGGTTAAGTCGAGTGGAGGCGGCGGAATCGCCATTCCGCCGCCTCTTTTTTGCCTGTCGCTTGGTCTGTCTGCGCCTTGCCTTCCCCGCAACGGATGACTTAGAATCGATTCTCGATCTGACGAGGAGAAGAATGCTGCGTGGCGCGGACGCTCTCACTTGCCGAAATCTTCCAACTTGGTTACTACTGGGAAGGCAAGGTCCTGCTCACGGCGGTCAAGCTCGACGTCTTTGGCGCCCTGGCTGAAGGGGCTCTGACTGCGGCTGACGTATCCCGCCGCCTACAGACCGACCGCAAGGCTACCGAAATCCTCCTGAACGCGCTCGCTTCGATCGGCCTCCTCCGGAAGAGCGGCGAGCAGTTTCTGAACGCGCCGGAGACCCAGGAGTATCTCGTGAAGAGCAGCCCCAAGTATGCGGGGCATCTGCTACTCCTGCAGGAGGCCGAGTGGGACAACTGGGGTCGGCTCGAGTCGGTCGTTCGCACCGGGCGCTCTCCAGTGAAGGGGCACATGTTTCAGACGGATCCACAGTTAGCGGAGAACGTGTTGATGGTGCTCCATCATGTGGCCTTGCAGCATGCGCCGACGTTGGCCAAACAGATCGACCTCAGCCGCGCGCAGACCCTCTTGGATCTGGGGGGCGGTGCCGGGACTTACGCGATGGCGTTCTGCCGGGCCTATCCGGCTCTGACGGCTACCGTCTTTGACCTGCCGGAGACCCTGCGGACCACCGAACGTCTGATCAAGGAGGCCGGGCTTGAAGGGCGCATCCGCCGCCTCCCGGGCGATTTCAACCGAGACGACTTGGGTGGGCCCTACGATGCGGTATTGATGTCCGACATCCTGCACTACCAGGACGCTGACGCCAATGCCGCCTTGGTTCGGAAAACCCATCGGGCGCTGGCCCCTTCGGGCCGGCTCGTGATTAAGGACCGTTTTCTGGATGACGGGAAGACCAGCCCAGCCTGGACCGCCGTCTTTGCCGTACACATCCTCGTCAATACTGAAAAAGGACGGTGCTATACCATAGCTGAAGCCGTCCAATGGTTGAAAGACGCCGGGTTCACGTCGGTAAATGAACTCGAACGTTCGACTTTAGTCCAGGGGGTCAAATGAAGGAACTTCTCAAAGGACCTGGTTTCCTGGGAACGGCAGCGACGTTGGGAGCGGACCTCAGCCAGGTCATGGCCATGTTGTTCACCGGATTGTTCATCATCGGATGGGTCCAAGCGAGAAAGAAGATGGGCAACGCGCACCACCGGCTGGTCCTCGGTGGCATGGTCGCGATGCTCACGTTCTTCACCAGCTATTACCTGTTCCGTCAACTAGGCGTTCTGGCCTTTGAAGGAAAGGAAGGATTCGGGGGCTCAGACTTCATGTACCACCAGGTCTTCATTCCCCTCCTGACATTTCACATCAGCCTGGTCATCGTCGGCCTGATCATGGCGATCTACATGATCATTCTCGGATTCCGGGCGCAGCAGCTTGTCGCAGGCAAACGGGAACTCAGGTCCGATGAGCTCAAGGTCGGGCAAGAGAAATTAACCAAGGTGTTTATGGTCAGCGGGGCCGTGCTGCTCGTACTGTACGTGGTCAGCGGGCTCCTGTTTGGGACTGGGTTTACACTCCGGCGGTCCATCGTGTACGTCGCCGGTCTGCTCGTCGTCGGACTGGTGTTGGGGGTGGAGAAGACCATCGAACGATTCTGGCCTGATGGAGGGAAGCGCCACCGGGCGTTGGGCCGCTTCACGATGGTGATCTATTGCATCCTGTTCGTGACCGGCAGCATCACGTACACGATGCTGTATATCCTGTATCCCGGCAAAATCGGTTGAGGCTGGTTCCCCATGAAGGCACGGTGCTGCTGCGGAGCTTTGCTGGAAGCCAAGGCGCTGGAAGAAGAGTCGCCGCTCAGCTACCACCTCCGCCTTGGCTGCACGGCTTGTGCAAACTGTGTGACGGCGTCAGGCCGATTGGAGGAGATCACACCGCTGGTTGAGCGAACCTTGTGGTCCAACGAGGCTCGGCACGAGTTGGACCGGCTACCTCCCTACATTGAGTCCTTGGTCCGCGAGGAGGTGGAGTCCTACGCGGCGAAGGCAGGATGCCGCCTCATTACGGTGGCGGTGTTCCATGAGGCCCGTAACCGGGGGAAGGTGACCTGGGTACCGGCGGCTAAGGACCGGCTGGCCAATATCCCGGCTCCGATCCGTTCCATGGCGAAGGTGGAGATCGAGCGGATGGCGCTCGAACAGGGACTGTCGGAGGTCACAGAAGCGTTGATGGATGAAGCGAAGGCCAAGTTCCTGGGCATGAGGGGAAGGCCGTAGGCGGAGCCATGCTGCACCGGATGACGATGCGGGTGGTGCCAGCCCTGACCGTGGCCGTCACGGAAGATGAGTGCCGTAGGCGTAAACGAATCCTTATGCTGTTTCCGGGGCTCATCGCCTTTGCCCTCTACCGTGGCCTTAAGGCCATGGCCTGGCACGACGATATCATCGCACTGTTGCTCTCGAGTGGCCTCTATTCCAGCGTGGTAGCCCTGGGCGCTTATGCGTACGGCCGGGAACGGCGGGCCGTGGAACTGCTCCGGGAAGAGGATCCCCGGATGCTGGCCTGGATCGTTCTCCGAATCGGGTTTCTGTATGCTGTCCAGCTCTCGTTGATGGTCCTCGCCCTCCTCAAGGTCGCAACGTATAGTTATCTCGATCATCCTGACGGACCGGCTCTGATGGCGTTGATCATTGCTTCGACGTCGGTTGCGCGTGATGCGTTCGAGATCGGGCATGTACGCTTGTTGCAACAGCAAGGCCGGCCATTCGTCACCTTTCCGGACGGCAAGGCGCTGTGGGCGCTGGTCACCGGCCGTGTGGATCTTTGGGCGATGCGGGTTGGCGTCGCGACCATGGCAGTCGGCCTTGTGTATCTCGCGCTGACCATGGTAATGCCGGCGGCAACGACGGATCTTGGAGAGTTGATCGTCATCGGCCTGCTGGCCGGGGCGGCCTGTACGCTGACCTTCGTGCAAGGGCTCCACCCGTCGTTGAGGACGTGGGAAGGGCTCACGCGATACTCGTGGCGAGAACTGCTCCGCTTCTTCCTGTGGCCGGGAATGACTTTCGGATGGACGTATTATCTCATTGCAGACGGGGCGATTAGCTTTCTGGTGGGCGTTCCCGATCCGCCGGTCTGGGTCCGGCTCCTTGTCACTGCAGGCGCAGCCGGCCTCCTGAGCCTGTACGGTTATTACATGGGCCGTTCTCGGTGGCAGGAGGAGACGCTGCATGTTACAATTCCGGCGTCTTTGCTGCGGTGCCCCTTTATCTCAAGCATCCTGGCCTCCAAGAAAGCCTGACATGCGCGCACTTTTTAACAGACTGAGTGGCCGGCGTCTTTGGTGCGCTGTCGCGGCCTTCTCGGTGTCCTTCCTGCTCAGCGGGAGCGTTGGAGGAGACCCAGCGCTAGCCCGGGAAGGCAGCGCCTACAGCAGTCTCGCTGAGCCTTACGAACGCGAGCCCCCCGTACAAGCTCCTCCCGGTACCGACATCTACTACGGCACGCCGGGCCGGCCGGCGAGTGAACCGGCTCCCCGTCTCAGTGCAACCGACTATCCCCGCTATGGAAAAGTGGACAGTCGGCTCGCTATTTGGGTGGTCACCCAGCAGCACACATACTTCGGCGGGTTTGTGCTGGCCTTGCCGATCTTCTGTCTCATCATCGAAGTGATGGGGCTGCTGACCCGTGATCCTGTCGCAGCCGTCCGGTACGACCGGCTTGCGCGCGATTTCCTGCGCATCAGCCTGATCGCGTTTTCCATTTCGTCGTTGCTGGGGGTCACCCTCGTGGCCGCCTTGCTGGCGTTCTACCCCACGTTCCTCCGCTATATCACTGGGGTCTTCAAGTCGATGATGGGCATCTATGCCGTGGTTTTCCTGGCCGAGAGTTGGGCGCTGTACCTGTACTACTATTCGTGGGATCGGCTGAGCGAGGGCGGCCACAAGTGGTTCCACGCTGCCATTGGGGTGGTAGTGAATGTCTGCGGGACCCTTCTGCTCTTCCTTGCGAATTCGTGGGTGTCCTTCATGATGTCGCCGGCCGGCGTGGATCAGGCCGGCCGGTTCCTCGGAAATTCCTGGCACACGCTCCACACCGCCTTGTGGAATCCCTTCAACGCGCACCGATTTTTGGCCGATATGATGACCGGCGGGGCCGTGGTCTTGGGGTACTCGGCCTTCCGTTTCCTCACGGCGAAGAGCCAGGACCAGAAAGGCTACTATGACTGGATGGGATACGTGTTCCTGTTCATCACGATGGCGGCGTTGATCCCCATGCCGTTTGCCGGTTACTGGCTGATGCGGTCGGTGTACGAGTTTCGCCAACAGTTGGGGGTCACGATGATGGGCGGGATGCTAACCTGGATGTTCGTCCTCCAGGCGCTCGCGGTCGGCGCGTTATTCATCGGCGCGAATTACTACCTCTGGCAAGGGATGGCGCGCCTGCCAGGCTCGGAGCGGTACCACCGGTACATCAAGTATATCCTCTATGGCCTCGTCCTCAGCTTTTTGGTGTGGTTTACGCCCCACACGTTGGTGCTGACCTCAGAGGAAGCAAAGGACATTGGGGGGGCACAACATCCGGTGATCGGCAATTACGGGGTGATGTCGGCCAAAAACGGCGCGATCAATACGATGATCCTCCTGTCAGCGCTGAGCTATATCCTCTACAAGCGGGCGAACAAGGTCATCACCGCGCCGTGGGCACGGACCGGGGATCTTGTTATCGGAACGGTCTTCTGCGGCGCGCTTGTGAACGTCATTGGAGTATCGGTCTATGGATTCTACCTCCCCGCGAACGTTCGTGTCGGCCTTTCGCTGCCTCAAGCCCTGAGCACGCTCACGGCGTTGATCGTCGGCCTGCTCGTCAATCGGGCAATTGTGAACAATGCGCATTCGGTCGGGCCGATTGCATGGGGCGAGATGCCGGTCCGTGGTCAGGTAACCCTCTTTCTGTTGGGGATGGCGTTCACCTGGGTCATGGGTCTCATGGGCTTTATCCGATCCTCCGGACGGTTAGGATGGCATGTCCACGAGATCATGCGTGATGGGTCGCCCTGGGCCTTCACCCCTGGGTTCGGGTTTGCGGCCGGCATGGTCACACTCAACATGGCGTTGTTCTGGATCTTGCTCTTAGGCGTGTTCTGGCTGAGCCAGCGGGGCCTCCGACAGGCCGAGGCGACCGAGTGGGCCCGGGCTGGGCGCGTTCAGTCCTGTGAAGGCTCGTTCAGCCCCGCAATGACGAAACAAGGGCTGCTTGGGGATGGGTGAGCCATCGATGCAGCTCACCAGCGCCTTCCTCATCTTCCTCTCCGTATTCTTGAACAACGGCGACGTCACGAACGGTCAAATCGCCTCCACGAGCCTCCAAGTCCTTGAGGATTTTTCCAGGGCCGAACAGGATGGGTTTCCGGTCGGGTGGCAAGCGAGCCGCACTGAATCTGTGACGCGCAAGGCCTACATTGTCGTTCGAGACGGCGAGCAGTCGGTGCTCCGCACGAAGGGCGTCGATGCGCAGATGCGTATCTTCAAGCGCGTGGCCTGGAATCCCAAAGAGTATCCCATCGTCACGTGGCGATGGCGGCTAGTGAAAGCTACCCTTCTTGGTAAGAGGCCGGTCCCCATAGAACCGATGATGATTGCTGCTGTCTTTGTATCGCTAGACACAGATCTCCTGGTTATCCCTGTCTCGACCAAGTATGTATGGTCTGAGAGCGGCGACTCTGTAGGAACCTTGAAAGAAGGGGGACTGTTTGGCGCTGCTCAAATCATTGTTCGGAGTGGCTGGCGCTTACCGGAGATAGGGCAATGGTTTGAGGAGCGGGTGAACGCATACGAAGATTTCGAGCGGATCCATAAGCATGAGCCGGCCCCCCAAGCTTGGGGGATTTCGCTTGTCACTGGCCCGGGCATCGAGCTCGACTTCGGCAGCATCGCGATCGCCAAACAATAGGGATGGGTCCGATGCACGGCATGACGAGCGGTTGGGGCGAGGACGGCCGCATCACCGTTGACATGGTGCTGGGCGCGACGGTGTTTGGCGTGGTCGGGGCGGCGATCGGGTACTATTGGGGCACGACTGCGAGCTTGGTGGCTGCGAGCGCCGTAGGCGTCGTGTTCGGCTTCCTGATCGGGCTGCTGGGCGGACGGCGGTTCTTCGTCAGCATCGTGTGCGGGGCCATCGTAGGAGGAGGTCTCGCTTGGCTTGTCTCCGGAACGGGTGCGGTGCCCCTCGGCGCTGCTTCCGGCGGAGCGGTGGGGGGCTTCCTCGGGGTACAGATGGGAATGCTCATGGAACTGCGCCAGCAATCGAAAGCGTCGCGCGAGCATGCACCGCCGCCTTCCGAAGGAGAGAACCTTCGATGAAGGATAAATGGCTGATGATCGGGGTCATCGCCACGTTTGGGGCGTTTTTTCTGATGATGGTAAGCATGATGACGTTGTCCCGCCACACGGCAAAGAACAAGGAGCTCCTGGCGCAGGCCCCCTCCACGCCCCAGCAGACCCAGACCGTCCCGACCGCAACGGCGGACTTCAGCCTCTACAAAACGATTGTGGGAGATGACGGACGCGAGATGGTTGAAATCCCGGAAGGTCCTTTCAAGATGGGAAGCAATAATGGTGACTATGACGAAGCACCGGAACACCAGGTCTACCTGGCCACCTTTTACATCGATAAGTATGAGGTCACGCAGGCTGATTATGACCGGTTCGTCAGGGCCACCAAGCGAGGCAAGCCCTTCGTCCCGGTCTTTGATGACGATATCTCCAAGATCCTCAAACCGGAGCTGGCGGCGATGGGGATGTCGTGGGCGGACGCGGCCGCCTATTGCCAGTGGGCGGGCAAGCGTCTTCCGACGGAGGCCGAGTGGGAGAAGGCGGCCAAGGGAGAAGGGAATCGCAAGTATCCGTGGGGCGACTCGCTTGCGCCGTTGGATGCCAACCTGGACGGCGAGGAGGACGGTTACAAGTACCTGGCTCCTCCGGGGAAGTTCGGAGCGGGCCGGAGTCCCTACGGATTGTATGACATGGCGGGCAATGTCGCAGAGTGGGTCCATGACACCTACGACGACAAGTATTACTCCAAGAGTCCCTATCGCGATCCCAAGGGGCCGGAGGACGGACAGAACAAGGTGATCAGAGGTGGATCTTGGCGTGAGTCCCCGAACGGTGCCCGGGTTTCCAAGCGGTTTCAGGCGAAGCTCTGGAGGACGGATGCGACGATTGGATTTCGCTGCGCCAAGAGCGGGCCCTAACCTGAGTCGAATTTGACTTTTTCTCCGGCGGATCCATGCTGGATAAGCGGCTGAAGTGGGCATTCTTGGTGGTCATGCTGATCTTCGCTGGCTTGCCCATTGCTGGAATCATTCTCGATCTTCTCACCCCCCCCAACATCGAGATCGAACAGACAGGCAGCGAGGCGAAACCTGCTCGTGATGCCGCAACACTTGTTGAACCCGTGAAAGAGGACATGGTCTTCATCCCAGCGGGTGAGTTTCTGAGAGGGTATAACGGTGGGGGCTTCGATGAGAAGCCAGAAGGCCTGGTCATGCTCGAAGCCTACCGGATCGATCGGTACGAAGTAACTTACGGCGCCTATAAGGCATTTGTGACGGCGACAGGCCATAGGAAGCCAATCTCCCGCTATGTAAAGCACTTCGATAAATTGAGTGCCCCAACACAACCGGCCGTCTATGTCTCGTGGGAGGATGCCGATGCCTATTGTCGCTACCGTGGGGCGCGGCTCCCGACGGAGGCTGAATGGGAGAAAGCTGCCAGAGGAGCCAACGGTCTCTTGTGGCCCTGGGGCAACCAGGACAAGCTAGGCGCGGCGAATACCGGCAACCCAGACCCTTATGAATACCCGGCTCCTGTCGCAAGCTTTCCTTTGGATCAGAGCCCGTATGGAGTTTATGACATGGCGGGGAACGTCATGGAGTGGGTGGCAGACTGGTACCAGGAAGATGCATTTCGAGACACTTCGCCAAATCCCAAGGGTCCGCCGACCGGCAGTTTTAAGGTCATCAGGGGGGCGTCTTGGGGAACGATTGGGAAGGAAACGAGGTTGACAGTCCGTCTCAAAATGGTCCCAGATTTCCGGGATACGACGATTGGATTTCGATGCGCCAGGAGTGGGTCAGAGGGGCTAACCCACATGGGTGATAGAACAAGTCAACCCTATAATAAATCAAAATAATAGATCAACAGGAAGACGGCAAGAAGAATGTTGACAACCATACCAGCCAAAACTATAATGTCGAACAATCTTGGGTCCTTGCCCATCGTGTATGCCCCAGTGTAAAATAAATCGGAATTTTGAGTAACATAAACCCTGATGGCTGTCAAGGACGAAGGGAAGAAGTAACCACATCTAAGCTTATCGCAATCAACTAGTTTCCAAAGAGGATTATCATGGCAGAAGCAGCAGTAGAAGTCCTTCGTGTTAAGGAACTAGCGTGGAAGATTAGACTGGGGAAGGCTATATTCTGGACCACAGTCGCTTTTGCTGTTTGGTTTTTCTATTGGTTTAATGCGATTCAGTGTCCGTGCTGATGGGTTGGGCTGAGTGGAGAAGGATAATCGCAGTCAGTCATGATTTGAGTGGAGGAAGGAATGGCAGAGCAAGCAGGTCAGGTTAGTACTGGAATGAAGATCGCTATCGCAGTCATCTCGTTAATCCTGGCTACAGGCTATTTTACGTTCTTGGATTGGGGCGCCATGAAAATTCAAGGGCTAGACTATTTCTACATGTTCCGGAAATAACAATAAATATGATAAACCTATTG
>Ga0209761_1002308_pt1 | contig 12506 bp, 14 predicted proteins | sample GraSoi013_1_40cm_4_FD_185818 | JGI IMG/M metagenome (GOLD analysis project Ga0209761, IMG submission 185818) | Grasslands soil microbial communities from the Angelo Coastal Reserve, California, USA - Sample 09_25_2013_1_40cm (SPAdes) (version 2) | ecosystem: Environmental > Terrestrial > Soil >... | reverse complement strand
GCGTCCGTGGCGTTCGTCAGGGTGCGCAGGTCCCCGCTCCACGTCGCGCCGCGGTCGGTCGAGCGCCGCACGTGAACCGTATAAATGTCGCCCGTCCCGACCCGGTCGGCCCACGCCAGGTACACGCTGTCGCTATGGAGCGCGTCGACCGCGATCGACAGCGTGGACCCGATGCGCTCCTGTCCCAGCGTCGGCGCGTTCGACCAGGGGATCGTCACGTGGGTCGCGACGAGGCGGCCGGGGAGGTGGTCCGAAGGGTCGACCAGATCGCGGAACGGGGTGGTCCCCGTCGCGCCGCCATCGTCGCGCACCACGACGACGTCGCTCGTCACGTCGGCTCCCGCGTTCGACCGCCAGCCGAAGTACGCGACGTATACGGTGTGATCCTGTGCCACGGCGGGTCGGATGGACGGACCATTCTGCCCCGCCGTGTTGCGGGTTTCGATGCGCCGGGGTGCATAGGTCGTGCCCCCGTCCAGCGAGACGTCGACGGTGGCGGTGCGGCCGTCCGGTGCGTCGAAATCATTGAGGCCCACGTACACGCGATCGGCGTTGCCGACGGCGGTCGTGCGGACGAAGGGCTGATCGATGTCGGCGCGGAACCCTTGCAGCGTCATGGTCGCGGGCGAGAAGAAGTCGTTCGCCTTGAGTTCGTTGAGGGGGAAGTCGGGCACCTTCAGGATTCCAGCGTACAGCATGGGCGGGTTGCCCCCGACCGCGTGGGTGATATCGGCCGTCATCGCCTGGCTGGGGACGGTGTTGCGGAGCGTCCAGGAGTCGCCGCCATCGTCGGAGACGAAGATGGGAGCCGTCGCCCTGGCGGAGCCGCCGGGATTCGGTGTAAAGGCGGAGGCCGCCATGAGACGCGGGTTCGAGGCGTACAGCGCCAGGAACGGCTCGGCATCCTGCCAGGTTTCCCCACTCAGCGAGACAGGGATCAAGTCCACGACCCGTGCGCCCGCCACCTTGGCCGGTGGCTTTGGCACTTCCCGCTCCGATGCCTTACAGGCGACACACAGGGCGGCTCCCACGGCAATCACTCTTGCCCGCATAGCCCACCCTCCCCCTTGCCGGTTTCGCTGCGGCGCGGAAGCCGTCAAGATAATGGATCGCGGGTTATATAGGCGTCACCTTCCCCCCTGGACGCTCCAGAGGACGAGATTCAACATGTTCTTCGACGGGCCAACTCCTCCCAATGTTCCCGAGCCGCTGATCGGACCTGGGTGAGGACATGACGAGATCCAACTTGGACCAGGCGGGGCAAGAGAGGCCGGCGTCGCTCCCGCTGCTCCTTCTGGCGTTGACGGTCACCACGGGATTGATCGACGCGGTGAGTGTGCTCGGGCTCGGACGAGTGTTCACCGCTAACATGACCGGCAACGTGGTGTTTCTGGGATTCGCGCTCGCGCGCGTGCCGGGGTTCTCGCTCGTGAGGTCTTTGGCCGCGCTCGCCGCCTTCCTCGCCGGAGCCGTGATCGGCGGGCGCCTCGCCATACGGCTCGAGGGTTCGCGCCGTCGCTGGCTCGCGACCGTCGCGGTCGTCGAATCGAGCCTCCTCTTCGCAGCCGCGCTCACGGCCGTTGGATATGACAGCGCGCAGCTCGTCCCCGGCGCCCGACTGTACGCGCTGATCGCGCTCACGGCCGTGGCCATGGGCCTGCGCAACGCGACCGTGCGCCGGCTTGCAGTACCCGACCTGACCACGACCGTGCTCACCCTGACGCTGGCCGGACTCGGCGCAGACTCGTCCCTCGCGGGCGGTGACAACCCCCGGTTTGCGCGGCGCGTCGCCTCGGTCGCCGCCATGCTGGCCGGCGCCGTTGCGGGCGCAATTCTGGTCCTATCGGTCGGAGTCGCCTGGCCGCTCGCCGTGAGCGGCGCAATCACGCTGCTCGCGACGCTGATCTATGTGGGCCGAGCTTCCCCCCCCGGAACCTTGCGCGACGTGTAACGGTTAGGAGCAAGACGTCATTCATTGCGACGGGGGTCACGTGGGAAAGCTGGAAGGCAAAACTGCACTCGTCACCGGTGGCAGTAGCGGCATCGGCCTGGCGACCGCGAAGCGGTTTGTTGACGAAGGCGCATACGTCTTCATCACGGGGCGGCGGGAGCCGGAGTTGGCTCGGGCGGTGAAGGAAATCGGGAGAAATGTCACCGCCGTACAGGGGGACGTGTCGAACCCGGACGATCTCGATCGCCTGTTCGCACAGATCAAGCGGGAGAAGGGCAGGCTCGATGTCGTGTTCGCGAATGCCGGCGTTGCGAGGTATGCCCCCTTGGGGACGATCAGTGAAGAGTTCTACGACTCGATCTTCGACATCAACGTAAAGGGCGTCCTGTTCACGGTGCAGAGGGCGCTGCCGTTGCTGCCGGATGGTGCCGCGATCATCCTGAACGCGTCCATCGTGGGCAGCAAAGGGTTCGCGTCGAACAGTGTGTACAGCGCCACCAAGGCCGCCGTGCGTTCGTTCGCACGGACCTGGACATCGGACTTGAAGGACCGCCACATTCGCGTCAACGCGGTCAGCCCGGGCGCGACCGACACGCCCGGACTGAATGAGCTCCTGGGTTCCTCGGAAGCGGGCCAGCAACGCGCCAAGACGATCGCCAGCACGGTGCCGCTCGGCAGGCGCGGTACGCCCGACGAGATCGCGAAGGCCGTGGTGTTTCTCGCATCCGACGACAGCAGCTTCATCACGGGAGCCGAGTTGTTCGTGGATGGCGGTTTCGCCCAAGTGTAGGGAGGTGGCTGCCTTCGTCCATCGTGATCTCATGGAGCGTGATTCATGGTGACACTGATGGGCCGGGAGCGGCGCCAGGGAGAGCGAGGTCGCCTCGACAGAGGGAGCGATGGCACGAGACCTAGAGCAGGAGGCGAGAAACAAGGCGCTGGTTCTCGAGGCCTTCGACGCACTGTTCAACCGGAGAGACTTCGAGGCCGCTGCGACATATTTCTCGCCCACGTACATCCAGCACAGCGCGGGGATCGCCCCCGGGCGGGACGGGCTGTTCTCGTTGGTACGTAGTCTCACGCGGCGGTACCAAAGCTCGCTCGCAGTCGCTGAAGGCGACTACGTCATGGTGCACGGGCGCTTCAGTGGGGGTGGGAGGCCGACCCGGATCGTCGTCGACATCCTCCGTATAGAGGACGGACGTCTCGCAGAGCACTGGGACGTCGTGCAAGACGAGCCGACGAAGGCCGATTCGAAGAGCGGCCTACCCATGTTCGGCGAGGCGTTTCCGCAATGAGCACGAGAGTCATCCGGTGCCTTTGTCTATCGTGATCTCAAGGAGCGGATTTCATGGCAACACTGAACATCAACGGACGCGACGTGACGGTCGAGGTGCCGGCGGATATGCCCGTGCTGTGGGTGCTACGTGACGTCGTCGGCCTGACCGGCACGAAGTTCGGCTGCGGCATCGCCGCCTGCGGGGCGTGTACCGTGCACTTGGACGGGCAGCCGACCCGGTCGTGCGTGACACCCGTGAGCGCTGCCGTCGGGAAGCGGATCACGACCATCGAGGCGATCGGCGCGACGCCGGCTGGTAAGAGAGTGCAGCAGGCGTGGCTGGATCTCGAGGTCGTGCAGTGCGGGTACTGCCAGTCGGGCCAGATCATGTCGGCAGCGGCGCTCGTGGCGAAGACCTCGAACCCCAGCGATGCCGACATCGACGCCGCGATGTCCGGCAATGTCTGCCGCTGCGGCACCTACCAGCGCATCCGTGCGGCCATCAAGCAGGCCGCGCGGGCGCCGTCCGCCGTCAAAGCAGGAGGCTGACCATGGACCGCGTGTCCCGACGGGAGTTCCTGATTGCCGGCGCCGCCGCCGGCGGCGGCTTGCTGCTGGGGTGGCATGTCGACGCACGGGGGGCGACGTCGCCGGACTTCGCGCCCAACGCGTTCATTCGCATCGGCACGGACGGCCGCGTGACCATGATCATGGGGCAGGTCGAAATGGGGCAGGGCATGTACACGGCGATGCCGATGCTCTTGGCGGAGGAGCTCGAGGTCGGGCTCGACCAGGTCCGGCTCGAGCACGCGCCGCCCGATGACAAGCTCTACGCCAATCCGATCTTCGGCTTCCAGGCGACCGGGGGCTCCACCTCCGTGAAGGGCCTGTACGTGCCGATGCGGCGGGCGGGGGCGACCGCGCGGACGATGCTCGTCGCCGCGGCCGCCAAGCGGTGGAACGTGGACCCCGCGTCCTGCCGCGCGGAGCGAGGCGCGGTGATCCACACTCCCAGCCATCGCCGGCTCCGGTACGGCGCGCTCGCCGCCGCGGCGGCGGAGCTGCCCATACCGGACAATGTCGCGCTCAAACGGCCGGAAGATTTCAAGCTCATCGGCACACCCGCAAAGCGGCTCGATACCCCGGCGAAGGTGAACGGGACAGCGCAGTTCGGCATCGACGTGCGGCTCCCCGGGATGAAGATCGCCACGGTCGCCGCGAGTCCGGTGCTGGGCGGCACGGTGGCCGGCCTGGACGAGGCCAAGGCGATGGCGATCGCGGGCGTGCGCCAGATCGTCAAGCTGGACGATGTGGTCGCCGTCGTCGCCGACCACATGTGGGCGGCGAAGCAAGGGCTCGCCGCTCTCTCCATCCGCTGGGACGATGGGCCCAATGCCAAGGTGAGCACTGCCGATGTCGTCCAGGAGCTCGACGCGGCCTCGCAGCAGCCGGGCGTGGTCGCGCGGAAGGAGGGCGACGCCGCGGTGGCGATCGCCGGAGCGGCGGGGAAGCTCGAGGCGGTGTACCAGGCCCCCTTCCTCGCGCACACGACAATGGAGCCGATCAACTGCACGGTGCACGTCCGGCCCGACGGCTGCGAGGTGTGGACGGGCTCGCAGGTGCTGGCCCGCGTGCAGGCGACGGCCGCCCAAGTCACGGGGCTCCCGCTCGAGAAAGTGGTGGTGCACAACCATCTCTTGGGCGGCGGCTTCGGGCGGCGCCTGGAAGTGGACTACGTCACCCAGGCCGTCCGGATCGCCCGGCAGGTCGAAGGACCGGTGAAGATCGTGTGGACGCGCGAGGAGGACGTGCAACACGACGTCTATCGCCCGTACTACTACGACCGGATTGCCGCGGGGCTGGACGCGCAGGGCAAGCCGACTGCGTGGACCCACCGCCTGGTGGGCCCGTCGATCCTGGCGCGCTGGGCGCCACCGGCGTTCCGGAACGGGCTCGACGGCGATGCGTTGGACGGGGCGGTGCATCTGCAGTACGACATCCCCGCGATCCAGGTCGAGTACGTGCGCCACGAGGAGCCCGTCTTGAACACCGGCTTCTGGCGCGGCGTCGGCGTGACGCACAACACGTTCGTGATCGAGAGCTTCATCGACGAGCTCGCCGCGGCCGCGAAGCAGGATCCCGTCGCGTATCGCCGCGCGCTCCTCGGCAAGTCGCCGCGGGCCAGGGCGGTGCTGGACCTCGCGGCGCAGGCGGCCGGGTGGGGCCGGCCGCTCCCCGCCCGCCGCGGTCGCGGCGTTGCGCTGATGTACAGTGGGTGGGATACCTATGTGGCCCAGGTCGCCGAGGTTGCCGTCTCGGACTCGGGTGACGTGCGCGTGCAGCGGATCGTGTGCGCGGTCGACTGCGGCACCGTCGTGAACCCGGATATCGTGAAGGCGCAGATCGAGGGTGGGGTGGTGTTCGGCATCGGTGGTGCGCTGTGGGGCGAGATCACGCTCAAGAACGGCCGGGTCGAGCAGTCCAATTTCAACAACTACCGGACGCTGCGGATGAACGAAACGCCGCTGATCGAGGTGCACCTCGTGCGGAACCTCGAGCCGCCCGGCGGGATCGGCGAGCCAGGCACGGCGGTCACGGCCCCGGCGCTGGCCAACGCGATCTTCGCGGCCACCGGAAAACGGATCCGCAAGCTGCCCCTGGTTCCCGCTCTCAAGACGTGACCGAGACCATGAGGAGGAGCGGTGGCTATATTGCTACCAGGAAGACGCGTTTGCGGAATCTTGAACTGGAGTAGGACGCTACGATGACCTCCACCACCACCACCACGCCACAACTCTATCCCACGAAGAACGATCTGCCCGGCCAGCGCGCCGAGCGCCTCTATCCGACGCTGACGCCGGCGCAGCTCGCCCGCATCACCGTGCACGGGCGCGCGCGCCACGTCGAGCGGGGCGAGGTGCTGGTGCAGGCGGGCGAGCAGACGGCGCGTCTCTTCGTCGTCGTGGCGGGCCGGCTCGACGTCTTCCGCCCCTCGGTCACCGAGGAGGTCCTGTTGTCCTTAACCCCCGGGATGTTCACGGGTGAAGCCACCATGCTGTCGGGCCGCCCGGGGCTGGCCCAGATCCGGGCAGGAGCGGACGGCGAGGTCATCGAGGTCGCTCGCGACGACCTGCTCGCGCTCATCCAGACCGACGGCGAGCTGAGCGCCATCTTCATGCGCGCCTTCATCCTGCGGCGGGTGGAGCTGATCACCCGCGGAGTCAGCGACGTCGTGGTGCTCGGGTCGGCGCATTGCCAGGGGACGCTCCGCGTCCGTGAGTTCCTCACCCGCAACGGACATCCTCACACCATGCTCGACTTGGACCGCGATGCCGGCGTCCAGGAGCTGCTTGATCGCTTCCGCGTCAGTGCCGCCGACGTGCCCGTGGTGATCACGTGCGGCGAGGTCGTGCTCAAGAACCCGACCAATCAAGAGATCGCCGACGCCCTGGGCTTCAACAACGCGATCGAGCAGACCCATGTCCGCGACCTGGTCATCGTCGGGGCGGGACCCTCGGGGCTGGCGGCGGCCGTGTACGGGGCATCGGAAGGATTGGATGTCCTGGTCGTGGAGGCGACCGCGCCCGGAGGCCAGGCCGGCGCGAGTTCTCGCATCGAGAACTACCTCGGCTTTCCGACGGGGATCCCCGGCATCGACCTGGCGGCCCGCGCCACCAACCAGGCGCAGAAGTTCGGGGCCCAGCTGATGATCGGGACAGGCGCCAGACGCCTCGTCTGCGACCGCGCGCCGTACGCGCTCGAGATCGGGGATGGGCGGCGGGTGCCGGCGCGCTCGGTGATCATCGCCACGGGCGCCGAGTATCGGCGGCTCACGATCGACGGCCTGCCGCGGTTCGAAGGGGCGGGGGTGTATTACGCCGCGACGTTCATGGAAGCGCAGTTGTGCGCCGGTGAAGAAGTGGTCGTCGTGGGCGGAGGCAACTCAGCGGGCCAGGCGGCGGTGTTCCTGGCCGAGACCGCCCGGCGGGTGCACATGGTGATCCGCTCGGCGGGCTTGGCCGACACCATGTCGCGCTACCTCATCCGTCGCATCGAAGACCATCCGGCCATCGTGCGCCACGTGCATACGGAAATCGTGAGCCTCGAGGGCAACGGTCACCTCGAGCGGCTGGGCTGGCGCGACAGCGAGACCGGGCAGGTCGAGACACACGCCATCCGGCACGTCTTCACCATGACGGGCGCGGTGCCCAGCACCCACTGGCTGGACAAGTGCCTGGCCCTCGACGCCAAGGGGTTCATCAAGACGGGACCGGACCTGTTGCCGGAGGACCTGGCCACGGCGCGCTGGCCGCTCGCCCGCGCTCCCCATCTCCTCGAGACGAGTCTCCCCGGGGTTTTCGCGATCGGCGACGTCCGCGCCGGGAGCTTGAAGCGCGTGGCATCGGCCGTGGGCGAGGGATCGATCGCGATCGCCGCCGTTCACCAGGTACTGGCCCAATAGAGGGGAGGACGATGAGCGGCGACGGAGCCTGCGCCCACATCAGCGCGATCGCAACGGTGCGGCACCCTGAAAAGCGGGAGTGCGCCGAGTGCGTCAAGACGGGCGCGCAGTGGGTCCATCTGCGCACCTGCCAGCAGTGCGGCGCCACCCTGTGCTGCGACAGCTCGCCCAACCGCCACGCCTCGAAGCACGCGGGGGCGAGCGGGCATCCCGTCGTCGCCTCCGCCGAGCGGGGGGAGCGGTGGCTGTATTGCTATCCCGACGAGGCGTTCGCGGAGTACTGAAACGACCCCATGGCTTTGCTTAAGCCGCCCGTCGGGCCGCGCGACCACTCCCTGGGATCAGTGGATGCCCCCGTCACGCTCGTGGAGTACGGCGATTTCGAGTGCCCGTTTTGCGGCCGCTCCTATCCCGAGCTGAAGCAGGTGCTGCGGCAGCTCGGAGGCAAGGTGCAGTTCGTGTTTCGGCATTTTCCTTTGAGTGAGGAGCACCCGCGCGCCCAACACGCCGCGGAGGTCGCGGAGGCGGCGGCCGCGCAGGGCAAGTTCTGGGAGATGCACGATCTCTTGTACCAGCGGCAGGCCGCGCTCGCGGACGAGGATCTGCTGCGGTACGCGCGCGAGCTGGGGCTCGACGCGGAGCGGGTGCGGCGCGAGCTCGTCGCCCACGCGCACGCGGCGCGGGTGAAGGAGGACTTCGTGAGCGGCACCAGGAGCGGCGTGAGCGGCACGCCCAGGTTCTTCATCAACGGCCGTCGCCACGAGGAGCCGGGCGACGCCAAGACGCTCGCGGCCGCGCTGCGGCGCGCCCTGTAGCGAGGAGCAACGGCTATGGACCGGGACGACGAAGAGGCCGAGGAGCGCGCGGCGGCGGTGGCCGAAGTGTCGGCCCGGCTGCGGAGCCGCGGGATCGCGGTGACCGGCGCCGAGGGTCCCGAGGATCTGGCCGACCTGCTCTCGGCCGTGGAGCGCTTCGAAGCGGCGGTCGAGGCGCACGGGGGAGACCTGATGGTCGACGATCTGAAGAGCGCCGAGCCCGACGACCGCCATTTCGTCGTGCCCCGGCGCGCGCACGGCGAGGCCGTGCGGAAGTACATCGGCCGCATCGACGAGGCGACGGCGCAGCTGCGGCGTCATCCGCGGCAGCGCGACTGAGTGGCGAACATGAGCGTCACGTTCCCCAGCCTGCTGCAATTCAGCGACGTCGGTTTACTGCTGCTGCGACTCATGGTCGCCGCCGTGTTCCTCGATAGCGGGTGGAATCACCTGAAGAACCCCGCCGAGCGTTCCAAGAGCATCGGGGCGAGCACCGGGTTCACGGTCTTTCTCGGTACCGCGGAAGTTCTGGGTAGTCTGGGCGTGGCGCTCGGGATCCTGGCACAGCTCGCCGCCATCGGGCTGATACTGCTCATGCTCGGGGCGATTCAGAAAAAGATCTTCGTGTGGAAGATCGGCTTTTGGGGAGGCCGGGCATACGGCTGGCACTACGACCTGATGCTGCTGGTGATGAATCTCGTGATTCTCGTGACCGGCGGAGGAAGACTAGCGATCCGCTTGTGAAGTCACCGCCGGCTGCTCGAGCGCCGGCCGGTCCCACCCGGCGAGGTTCGCCGCGGCGTCGTACGTGCTGTGTAGGAAGGCCAGCAGGGCCTCGACGGGCGACGGCGCCGCCCGGACCGCGGCATACGGCAGGATGAATATGCCCATCTGCGGCTGGTAGTACGCGGCGCTCGGCTGTGGGGCGAGGTCCCGCAACCCCGGCGGCTCCGGTGCCGCATACGCGTAGAACGCGGTCTCCTGTACCGCGCCGCTCCCGGGCCAAAAGCCGGCGCTGATCACCTCGTGGGAATACGCCTCGCGTGTGACCCGGTCCGCCCCGGGCCGCTCGGGGGCGCGCCGCCCCGAAAACCGAGTCACCGCGAGATCGAAGCTGCCCCAGAAAAAATGGACCGGGCTGCACTTCCCCAGAAAGCGTCCGCGGAATCGCCTCAACACGTCGTCGGCCTGGACGAGGATGCGCCAGAAGCGATTGGCGTACTCGGGATCGTACGACGCGTGTGTGTGATCCTCCGGAAAACGAATCGGGTGCTCCACTTCGACGGGCATGGGCCAGAGCTTCACCCGGATCGCGAGGGTTTCGAGGGCCTTGAGATAGAGGCGGTAGAACTCCGCCACCGGGCGCGGGCGCAGGGGGATTTGGTGCACGGCACCGTCGTCCGTCCGGAGGACGAGCTCGTGCTCGACGAAATCGAACTCCACGTCGAGCGTCCGCGACCCGTACGGCATCGGGCCGGTCGCGAGCCCGCGCGCGGTGACGTGCAGCGCCACCTGCCACCAATGGTTCTGCCACCGCGCCAGGGCGAGGCTGGTCTTCCCGACGATCTGCGTCCACATGTGGAGCGTCGCGTACGTGTCCCGCCACTCATCGAGCGACAGCGCGGGCCAGGCCGCTCCGGTCCCGACGTCGGGAGGCACGGTCGGGCTCACGGCGCGGCGTCCGCGTCGCGCGGTGCGAGTCGCTGCCGGATGGCGCCGAGATGGTACGCCGCGTGCGCGATCGCGCCGATCGCCACGCCCAGTGCGTCCTCGTCCCACACGGCGTGAGTCTCCACGGCCACGAGCAGACTCTCGTACTCGCGCCGCAGTCGAGCTTGTAGGTCGGCCCAACCAGTCTCGTCGACCCTGGACACCGTCCAACTGCGACTGCGATCGCGCGACGTCGGCTGTCCGCCAAGGCCGAGCGTCGCAAGCGCGAGACTCGAGGTCAGGTGGTGGACGTGGCCGGCGACTGTCGTGTTGCCCGGTCCCCCCTCCTGGGAAGCTGCGGCGGCGCTCAACCTGCTGATCGTCCCGAAGACTCCCGTTCCCGGGGACGTGTCGGTGAAGTAGGTCCAGGGACCGGGAGGCCCTGAGAAGGCTTCGCGCAGCATTCTCGTCAGCAAGCTCACCGTTACGGCGGGCGGCGTACCGGTCATGGCGGGAACTTGAGACCAAATTAGCTTCTGCGCCATGGCCTTCTCGACGGCGACCCTGACGTTCCTGCGCGGCCTCAAGCGGCACAACGACCGGGCGTGGTTCGAGGCCCACCGCGCCGTGTACGAAGCGGACGTGAAGCAGCCGATGCGTGAGCTGATCGAGGAGATGGACGTCAGGCTGACGCGGTTCGCACCCGAAATCATCGGCGAGCCCAAGCGCTCGATGTTCCGCATCTACCGCGACATCCGTTTCTCACCCGACAAGTCCCCCTACAAGACCCACGCCTCGTGCTGGTTCTATCACCGGGACGGCTCGCGCGCCGTGGGGCGCGAGGCCGAGGGCGAGGGGGCGGGCGCGGGGTTCTACTTCCAAATCGCCCCCGGCGACTCGTTCGTCGGGGGCGGAATGTGGATGCCGCCGCGGGACGCCCTCCTCAAGCTGCGCGAGGCCATCGCCGACGACCCGACGCGTTTCACCAGGATCGCGACCGACCGGCGGCTGGTGCGGCGGTTTGGCGGCTTGTCCGAGGAGGCCGTGCTGCGCCGGGTGCCGCGCGGCTTTGCTCCCGATCATGCGGCGGCCCGGTGGCTCAAGTTCCAGTCGTTCGTGATGGGGCGCCCGCTGACCGACGCGCAGGCGGCGGGCGCCCGGCTGCCGGCGCTGCTCGAAGCCGATTTCCGCCTGATGCTGCCCCTGGTGCGATGGATCAACGGCGTGCTGGGGCTGCGGCCGGCGGAGCGCCGCTAGGCGGCCCTCGCAGGTGTCGATGTGACGCGACCCCGTTCGTCGTCATGAGAAAAAGGGGAAGAACAATGCGGAGATTGGTGGTTTTCAATCAGGTCACGCTCGATGGTTACATCGCCGACATGCACGGCGACATGAGCTGGGCTCACAAGGACGATGCCGAGTGGACCGCATTTGCCGCGGAGAATGCCAGTGGCGGAGGCGTGCTGTTGCTCGGCAGGATCACCTACGAGCTGATGGCCAGCTACTGGCCCACGCCGGCCGCTCGCGCGAATGCGCCTGCCGTGGCCGAGGGGATGAACCGCATGCAGAAGGGCGTCTTCTCGCGCACGCTCGACAAGGCGTCGTGGCAGAACACGACGCTCGTGAAGGGCGACATCGTGGCCGCCGTACGCAGAATGAAGAACGAACCGGGCCCAGGGATGGCGATCCTGGGAAGCGGCAGCATCGTTTCGCAGTTGACACAGGCCCGTCTGATCGACGAGTACCAGATCGTGGTGAATCCCATCGTGCTGGGTAAAGGGAAGACGATGTTCGACGGCATCAAGGACAAGCTGGCGCTGAGACTGACGAAGACACGGGCCTTTGGTAACGGGAATGTCGTGCTGTGGTACGAGCCGAAAGTGTGAAGAAGGGGCGGATCCGATCCGGCGCGCTGCTCGGCTACCTGGTCGGCGCGCTCGTAGCCGCGGGCCCGGCACGAGCCCAGACCATTCCGCCAAACGCGTACGGCGCACTGCGCTGGCGCCTCATCGGCCCTCACCGCGGCGGCCGCGTGCTGGCGGTCGCCGGTGTCCCCGGTGATCCCGCGACGTTCTACTTCGGCGCCGTGGACGGCGGCGTGTGGCGCACCCGGAATGCCGGAGTCACCTGGGAGCCGCTGTTCGACGACCAGCCGATCGCGTCGATCGGCGCGCTTGCCCTCGCGCCCTCCGACCCGAACGTCATCTACGCGGGCACGGGCGAGGCGTCGATCCGCTCGGACATCACCTACGGCGCCGGGGTCTACAAGTCCACCGACGGCGGCGCGCATTGGCGCGCGCTCGGCCTCGCCGACACGCGCCACATCGGGAAGGTGCTCGTGGATCCGCGGAA
>Ga0209761_1002306_pt1 | contig 12509 bp, 11 predicted proteins | sample GraSoi013_1_40cm_4_FD_185818 | JGI IMG/M metagenome (GOLD analysis project Ga0209761, IMG submission 185818) | Grasslands soil microbial communities from the Angelo Coastal Reserve, California, USA - Sample 09_25_2013_1_40cm (SPAdes) (version 2) | ecosystem: Environmental > Terrestrial > Soil >... | reverse complement strand
TATTCGTCAAAGAGACATCAGTTTGGCCTGCCAATCAAGGAGTTCGAAGGGGTTAGTTTCAAACTGTCAGACATGCTCGTTAAGCTTGAAGCATCCCGCTTGCTCATCGTCAAGGCGGCCCGGCTGCTCGATGAAGGAAAACTAGCAAGACTCGAAGGCGCCACCGCGAAGCTCTTTGCCACTGACTCAGCTTTCGAAATAACCCACCAAGCATTGCAGGTTCACGGAGGAATTGGGTACACTAAGGATCTACCGATCGAGCGCTATTTCCGTGACGCTAGATTCATGATGATTGGCGGGGGGACGAGCGAGATCATGCGATTCTTGATTCAACGAGAGATCTACAGGGAGAGGAGCCGACGGTCGTCATGATTGTTACTGGGAATTTTGCGGGCTAGTTACGGGAGGCTTTAGTCGATTTGGGGAAAGGGAGAATGCGAAGAAAGGCTCTATTTTATGTCCACAGTGGAGATCGAAAATTATCGGTGGAAGTGCGAGAATTTCCTGAAGGGCTATTGTCCAGGCAAAGATTGTGACATCTGCGCAAAGATGACGAATAGATTGTTGTTGAAGGGTCTGGTGAAGATCACTCACGCGGATGAGATTCTTCAGCCCCAACAGGCTGCAACTCCAACCAACCCACCGTAAGCTTTTCTTCCCGTTTCAGAACCGCGCAATGAACGATAGAAGAATTGAGCATTTTCTATCCGAGGTAGGTTTATACCATCTGCCGGCCAATATAGCCTATGGATTCCAGACAGAGTCCACACGGATATCCACAGCAATCTCATGCCGGCCCGGGGGACGCCTAACAAATGGTCGACTTCCACTATTTCATTTTCATCATCAACGCTGACGCCGCGGTTTTCGGAGTCATCGTCTTTCTCATGAGCTACATCGCGTTAAGGCTGGTCTACAGAATGTGGCGGCGCAGCCTGCGCTGCCCGCACTGTGGCGAAGTCTACGCGACCAAGCATATCGCGCATATTCCGGAGAAAACGCTGCCCAACACACTTTGGACCTGAAGCGGAAAACCACTAGCCAGCGCACATCTTTAGTCTATAGGGAAAGCTAGGCTTACGTTGTCCTGAGAAAGGACAGCGCGAACTCTTTTGCATGTCTTTCCGTGCCGCGATGTTTCCCTCCGACATTTCTCAGGTGGTGGTAGAATTCGTGAATCAGCACGTACGGGTCGTAGAGATACTCCTGGCTCGATATGTAGATTGTCTTCTCTCGATGAACGTAGCAGCCCAAGGCCTTCTTCTCTCCCGGGGGAAGCCCGATTCTAAGAGTAGGCGTGTCAACACGATAGTGTTTGGAGAGGAGTTCGAGCGCATCCTCGGGACGTCTCTCGATTGAGATTAGCTGAACGACTCTGTCCTGGAATTGCTTCTCATTGGATGTAGGATTCGACTTGAATACTGACAGGTTCGTAATCCACAAGTCTGCCTGCTTGAAAGTCTTCGTATGCTTTGAGGTCCAAGAGACCGTGTCCGCAATTGTTGAAGGCTATGACTTTTTGTTCGTTTGATTCCTTGCATCTTATTGCTTCGTCAATGACGTATTTTATGCAATGCGCAGTCTCTGGAGCGGGGATCATACCCTCGGTTTGGGCGAATGTTCTCGCCGCTTGGAAAACCTCTGTCTGATGATACGCTACAGACTTCACGTGTCCCTTGTTGATGAGGTGGGAGAGTGAAGGAGCTTTTCCGTGATATCGGAGACCTCCCGAGTGGATAGGCGGTGAAACGTACTTGTGCCCAACTGTATACATTTTCAATAACGGAGTCAATTCCCCAGTGTCCCCGAAGTCGTAGGTGTACGCTCCCCGTGTTGTTGAGGGCACAGCCTTTGGTTCACAGGCGACAAACTCTGTGTTAGATTTGCCTCTCAACTTGTCTGATAGGAAAGGATAGGCGAAGCCGGCAAAGTTCGATCCTCCTCCGATGCACCCTGCGATGACGTCAGGCTCGATGTCGATGCTCTCGAACTGCTTCTTGGCCTCAAGGCCGATGATTGATTGATGCAGCAGGACATGGTTCAAGACAGAACCAAGACAGTAACGAGAATCTTCGTGAGTTAAGGTGTCCTCCAACGCCTCGCTGATCGCAATTCCCAGAGTCCCGGGATGGTCTTGATTCTGGTCAAGCAGGGATTTTCCAAATTTTGTTTCCTTGCTAGGCGATGGTAGGACTTGTGCACCATAAGTTTCCATCATCGTTCGTCGTCCTGGCTTCTGGTCGTAGCTGACTCTGACCATGTAGACGCGGCACTTCAGGTTGAAGATGGATGAAGCCAGGGCGAGCGCTGATCCCCATTGACCGGCTCCGGATTCGGTTACAAGCCTCTGAGTCCCCTGCTGACTGTTGTAGTAAGCCTGCGCTAGGGCCGTGTTAGGCTTGTGACTTCCTGTTGGGCTGAGATATTCAGCCTTGTAGAAGATCTTTGCAGGTGTCTTGAGATACTTCTCGAGTCTCCTCGCCCTTACTAGGGGTGTCGGCCTCCCTATCTGGATATAGGCGTCTCGAACCGTTTCCGGGATCGTGATATTCTGTTCGGAGCTGATTTCTTGGCGAATCAGTTCTTTTGCGAAGATTCTCTCCAAGGAGGCGGGATTGACGGGTTGCTTGGTTCCGGGGTCGAGGGGTGGAGGCAGGGGCTCGGTAAGATCAGCTTGAATGTTGTACCAGCGAGTCGGAATTTCTTCCTGAGACAGACTAATCCTTGTGAGGTCGCGCGTAGCGAGCTTCTGCAAATGAAGCGTCTATGAATGTTCGTCTAGGCAAGATTTTAAGCTTGCCAGTACAGTTCTGTACATGAGCGTTCGGCGAATAATGTGGAGTAAGATACAGGCCATGATGGAAGGACACCCTGAGAGGTTGAGGGTGGTACGTATCCTTCTTGAAAACGGTCTGGGGCTTAGGGGAAATGAGGTCTATCTGAATGATATCGAGGTCCCCATAGTGAGAATCGCAAAGTCCGCGGGGGTCGATAGGCGCACCGTTGACGAGACAATAAGAATGGTGGAGACCAACCCAGAGCTTAAATCGCTCTTTTCAAATCTCCGATCCGCCGGGCTATCCCTGAAAGGGGTCGCGAAGCAGCTAGGGCTCGGTGTGGTGGAAATTATTGTTGAAGACCCTCACAAACCGGGAATCATCGCTGGAGCCTCTCTATTATTTTCGCAGCTGGGAATTAGCATCCGACAGGCCCTGGTCGATGATCCAGAACTGACCCCGGAGCCTAAACTCGTCTTGATTGGAGACAAAGCCATCCCTGGAGAGATCATCCCCAAGCTTCTCAAGATCAATGGCGTAACAAGAGTCTCAGTCTACTAGTGTTACTAACACGCGACTAGTTACTTCAGGTAACATTTATCTGTCCCACTTGTTACCCTAGGTAACAGAAGAGGGTTAGCGCGACGAACCTAAGACTTTCAAACGAAGATGCAACACGAAGGGTTGAGCCACGATCAGCTCTAGATTACGGGACGTTCAGCAACAGGTTCGGAGATTCAGCTGGCGACAAGGAGCTCGAGGTCTTCCAGAAATACATAGCGTCGAGGACGCTGCTAAGCAAAGGATTCGACACATATCTAGACCCCTCGCTGGAGGAAGACGGGAACCGTTCGACCATACGCGCGGATGTTTGCGGAGTCAAGAAAGATGAGATCATCGTCGTATTCTGCTCTGCTAGTCTTCCAGAAGAGTCGGTCTGGAATAGTATCCGGTTCGTCAGCCAATCACAGAACGGTCGATCCTTGATTCTCTCGCCTGAGGAGATCGCTCCAGATCTAATTGAGGAAGAGGCCCCCGGAGCCCTAGGTACCGGAAAGCTACAGATCGAGACGCTTGGATGGTTCGAGGACACGCTAGAGCGGACCCTACAACAAACACTACGCACCATAGAGCTACTGGTGAACGAGACTCGGATGAGAATGCTAGCGCCATTGCTTCAGAAATCATCTCTCAAGAGAGAGTTTCGGGCGAGAATCAACCCCAAACTCGTCTATCACAACCTCACTGCGTTATCAGAAGCAGGGATTGTCAATGAACCAGTGGAAGGAACCTTCGAGCTAAGTCAGCTTGGCAAGACGGTCCTACCGGAGTTCATTGCATTCTTGGAGAAGACGCGCAAGACCCTCGACGATTATAGGCGCAAGGAGGTGAAATCGATTGGAAGACAATGAATTCTTCCCAGAATGGTTCAAGCGACGCTTCCGATCCCCATTGACAGGCTGGTTCGACGATTTCGACAAGAACTTCGAAGAAATGTTCCGCGGCCTCGAACTCCCGAAGGATCTGGTCAGGGAGAGAAAACTGCCCGACGGGGGAACTGTCAGAGAGATGGGACCCTTTGTCTACGGCTACTCGTTCAGCATGGGACCAGACGGCAAACCAATAGTCAGAGAATTCGGCAACGTGAAGCCATCACTCAAGGGAGGACCTTTTGGAACCGCTAAGCCAAGCCTCGACGTCAAAGAGGAACGTGAACCTCTAGTCGACGCAATGGTTCAGTCAGACACTGTCAAGGTTGTCGCTGAACTTCCAGGCGTAGAGAAGTCAGATATTGCACTAGAATGCGATGGACGGAACCTCGTATTGAAGGTTGACACAGACAAGAGGCGCTACTACAAGTCTCTGGAACTTCCCGTTGAAGTAGACCCTGATACGTCGAAGGCGAGCTACAAGAACGGAGTTCTGGAACTGGTCCTCACACGCAAGAGCCCTGGGAACAAACCGAAACAGATAAGGATCGACTAGGCTGGTTTTTTCTCCAGCATGCCGCTTCTTTTCCCGCGTACTGTTTACTTGTTATTAACAGGTTGAAGCCGCCAACCCTAGCTTATGGCTCCCAATGAGCTGAAGATCAGCACCGAGGAACACAAAAACCGAATCGCGAAGATTCAGAACACGCTTCGAAGAAACGGGATAGACGCTCTCTATCTGACCAACTCAACGAGAATCCTATACACAACAGGCTTCGCGCACATTTCGACGGAACGCCCTCTTGCGGCGGTCATTCCCAATGAGAAGCCGCCCTTCTTCATGGCTCCACATCTAGAGTATGACCATGTTCGGGAGGAATGCCCGCTGGCCGACGAGGTCCTGACCTATCCTGATTATCCCGGGAAGATACACCCTATCCGGGTCTTTGCGAAGTTCATGGCTCAGAAAGGATTTGCCTCTTCCAAGATAGCGACAGATTCCGTAGAGGGAGCGGCTGGAGGCTATGGGTATCGAGGACCTGCATTGAGGGACCTAATGCGTCGGGCAAAGTTCATTGATGGACGAGACATTGTGGACAAATTACGGCTCACCAAATCTAGACAGGAAATACGACTCCTACGGGAGAGCGCGAAATGGTCAGAGGTAGCGCACGATATCTTGCTCGAAAATACTCACGCTGGTCTTCACGATGCCTTGGTAGCTGTGAAATCTAGCTACGATGCACTCGACAGAATGGTGAAGAAACTCGGACAATCCTACCTCCAATTGAAAATAGCCCTGTCTCCACTAGTCGTTGGGTTCCGTGGACAAGTAGGTGCGAACTCTGCGATTCCTCATGCAGTCTACACCAGGAACAAGATGCGGAGAGGAGATGTTCTTGTTTCAGAAGCGGGAGTAGAAGTGGGAGGCTACACGAGCGAGCTTGAACGTACCGTAATTGTTGGAAAACCTAATTCTAGAGCCAAGCGTTACTTTGAAGCGATGCTGAAAGCCCAGGACGCAGCTCTCAAAGAGTTCCGTCCGGGAATAACCTGCAACAGGGTTGACGAGGCAGCTCGCAAATCTATTGAAGGCTCTGGACTCATGGATGCACATAGACATCACACGGGCCACGGAATCGGTCTGGATGGCCATGAACCACCCTGGCTCGATCCGGGGGACCGCACAGTCATGCGCGAAGGAATGGTGTTCTCCTGTGAACCAGGTCTGTACTTTCCTGGCTACGCGGGATTCCGACACTCCGACACGGTTGTGATTACTAAGAAAGGAGTGGACTTCATTACTCATTACCCGCGTGGATTAGAGGAGCTTACGCTCTAATACAGACAAGCTGTTCTTCACGCTTTGAACCATTGAAACACCAGATACCGGATCTTTCCAGACTTCGTATCCGGAATCGCAATTATGAAGTGTTTTCTCACGGTCGTAGCAAGTCTTCCAGCTCGGACCACCTCGAAAGGTCCCATCACTGATTCGGGAGTCTCAACAGAGACGATGAATGGAGCGTGGTCTATTCCTGGGCCATGTTCGTACACGGCGAAATCGGCCCCGAACTTGATTCCGGGAGTGACGACGTAGCCTTTCTCCCTCAAATCCTTGTACACTTGGTAGGCGGCGCTGAAGCCTCGATAGGTATCCCGAGCAGCCTTCAGCAGGACACTCTTTCCAACTGGTTTCTTGGTACGTCCATCGATGACGCCGATCCTTTTGTGTTCGAGCAAGTAAAGTCCCTCCATCAGATCTAATAGAAGTGGGACTTCAAAGTCCTGGTCAGGTTTTGGCTTGGGGATGCCTACTGGTTTTCCGAAGAATCCTGATCTGTAGATGCCGAGACCTGATTTGTAATCCCAGATTATGAGCCTCGTCCCAATAAGTTCGGCTTGATCCTGAGCCGAAGGCGTCTTCATGGCCTTACTAAGCGGTCAGAGCGATGACTCGGATTAGGTCCACAACGTCCACCCCGAGATCCGCCATATTCTCCATATGCGCACTGAGATCCCTTATCAACAGGAGTGTGCGCAGAGGAATTTTCTCGTCCAGCACTTCCAAGTCCAACGAGCGGTAGGCCGTGTCGACCTTCCTTTCTGTCTCCTCAACGCCCTTCGAGAGCTCCATAGCTTTTGTCGGGTTGAATCCAAGAGACATCATAGTCTCGCGAATCTTCGACATCTCTTCGAGAACGAGTCCGATGAGCTCGGACAGTCGTTTAGTGTACCTCTTATCAACCTTCCAGCTCCGATCGATAACCGCTGTCAGTCGATAGCCAATTCCCTGAGCGTAGTCGGCTACTTCGCCTACCCGGAAGATGAGTCGGATGAAGTCTTCGCGATTACTCAATAGGGCCCCGAACGAAGCAACCTCCTCTAGTAACTTTTTCTTGGTGCCTTCGAAATCGTCCAGAATCTTGACCATGTTCTGATAGTGGTCCTTCGCGTCCTTGCCCTTGCCGTCGCCAACGCTATCAGTCATCAGAGCAAGCTCTCGCGTTATCTCGACAACATTTCTCGTCTGATCCCGACAGATGTCAAGGATTCTACGTCTTATGCTAGCTTCGGTTTCAACTGGAAAGGTCAACATCAACACCGGGGTCGGTCTACTGCAAGGAAGAGGCGACATTCCCATAAAAACTAGTTGCAGTACGCCTAGCCAGTTTTGGCGGGGAACCCACTGCTGACAATGGAGTCGATTGTCGACTTGAGGTCGTCGATTTGGACCCTTATCTGGTTCCACGAGTCTCGATCCCGGAGTGTGACCGAACCATCCTCCATGGTGTCGTAGTCGACCGTGATTCCGAGCGGTATCCCCGCTTCATCAGCCCGCGCGTACCTTCGCCCGATGGACCCCGCATCGTCATATTCGACTCGAAGGCCGCCTTTGAGTAGACTTCGATAGACACCCTGGGCTTTCTCTACGAGTCCATTCTTGTTCACGAGGGGATAGACGACGGCTTGTGTCGGGGCGATCGCGAAGGGTAGGCTCAGAATCAGCCTTTCTCCCTTCATCCTGAGATTATGTTCCAGCGTGGAATAGACAAGTCTCTCTACTCCAAAGCTGGGCTCAACGACGTGGGGAAGGAATTTTGATCCAGCCTCTTTTACGGTCTCCTCTTTTGTGTCAAAGAATTCGACCGGAATTTCGTGAGCACCAATCTTGATTGAATCGCCGGGTCTCTTACCTTGGAGGATCCGAGGCAAGTCCTCCTTTGCTAGGAGGCTGATGATTCTTCCAGCGTCTGCCCCGAGTCGTTGGCGTATCTTTTCGTGATTCGGTCTGATGGTTCGGACTTTCTTTTCAATCGGTGAATCATACGCTTTGAAAACTCGCAGGTCGATCCCCGTGGCCTGCATGTGACTGCGAAGGTCGTAGTCGGTTCGGTAGGCGAACCCGGCCACCTCTACCCAATCCCATCTGTCAAGCTTCACTTCATGATCGAAAGTCTGAGCGGAATAGTGCGCTCTTTCATTAGATAGTTTCTCAAAGAACCGCTGGCTTTGCAGGTCGATACCCAAATGCGAAAGGAACCTTGTCGACTGGGCCATGAAATACGCCATCCACGGGGATTTGACAAGTCGTTTTTCGAGAGCTTCAGCCGTCGTGATTCTAGTAGTGTCGGTTCTTCCTTTCTTTCTAGTTTCCTCAGTTACGATGAAGAGCTTGTCGTCCTTCACCTCTTCAAGGTAGGGGCATTCTGGTTTTTCAGGATCGAAGAAAATTTCGAAATCCATTATGGTAAATTCGCGCAATCGTATGGGTCCTTGGCGGGGTGAAATTTCGTTTCGCAAAACTCTCCCGACCTGAGCGATGCCTAGGGGGAATTTTTCTCTCATCACTTCGAGTACTCGGTGGAAATCGACGAATATGCCCTGTGCAGCTTCGGGTCGAGTATATGCTGGATCTTCTCCGTATGGGCCGATGTTTGTCTTGAACATGGTGACGAAGTATTGGGGTAACCCTAGGATTCCTCCACACTCAGGACATTTTACCTGCTTGAGGAGCGTTGATAGCCGGTCCAGATCCAAGCCCTCGGTCTCGGCGCCGGTGCTCTCCTTGATCAGCTGGTCCGCTCTGAACCTTCGATGACAGTTAGTGCACTCCGTCATCGGATCTTTGAAATTCTGGACGTGTCCCGAGGCTTCGAGGACTCGTTCCGGGGTTATGATCGGGGTCGAAATCTCGACGAAGCCGTGGCGCATAAGGAAGAACGCTCTCCATGCATCTTCGATTTCTCGTTTCAGACCGGTCCCCAAGGGGCCCAAGTCGATAAAGCCGCTTACCCCTCCGTATATTTCGAAGGAACCCCAGAAGAAACCTCTGCGTCTGGCAAGTTCAGAGAGTAGCCTGTGTTTGTCTCTTAGCTGAGGGATCGGCTGCGCCAAACTTTTGATCGTCGTTGAATCGTTCAAGAATCAGTATAATGTTTTACGCGAAAGGCGATAAGAAGAAGTTACCTTCCAGTGTCGGTTTCTATCTGGCCTTCACGTGCTTAACGATGGGCGGCCTAACTTTTCTAAGAATCCTATAGCCGCAGAAGGGACATTTGATCTCAGGCGTCATCGCCAATTGGTCTGCCGTAAGTCTTGATCCACAGTTGATGCATTCGTAGAACAGTCCGCCGGGGTTTCTGTCTCGCACAGACGGTTCTTGCAAAGGAGCCTCCTGTGGCGTCTCTTCAGGACCACTTTCCATCTAGATTCCAGTTAACTAGGGTCTTGGGTTCGAGTTAAGGATTTGGAAGTAGGGTTCCTTGTGCTAGGAGTCTTGGGCTTAGAACCCGCGGGTTTTGTTTTTTCTTCCGTCTCTGCTGTCTCTGGTTGCCTTCTTACTAAGTAGAAGCCTAGGATGATTATCGCAGCGACTACTCCTATCGCGGCTGGAATCAAGATTTGGAGGTTGCTCTGCAGGATTGTCACTTGGAGTGTCTGGCTCGTTAGGGGTCCCCCGTACTCAGGTGAGGAAAAGATGAGCGCGTATGATCCAACTGTCGAAGGGGCAAGAAATGTGAGTGTCACTGTTCGGCTTTCTCCGGGGGGAATGGTTACCCCGGTCTTCGTCCCAACAGGTTGTGGGTTACCTTGGATGAAGAGGTTTACTGTGATGACCTCAGTGATCTTGGTGGAGTTGTTTGTTAGATGGAGTGTGGCAGTGACGGTTTGGTCTTTTGCGACCGTTCCGATCGAGTCCGTTGTCGACAGAAGGATTGTCGAATCTGTCAGCGCGATACTAGACAAGTTGTTGACCAAGCCGATTCCAGTCGCGTCTCTCGCGAGCAGGAACACGACCAGGTTCTTGGCGCCGAGGAGGGAGTGGGAGGTTATCGTGGTGGAGAAATTTCCGTTCGGATCAGTCACGATCAGGTTCGAGGCGGCGAGATACCGGCTTGGGACTAGTGATGATGATACGTATGCATAGGTCGGGGAGATTATGAAGCTGGAGGGCGTTTCCGTGGTGTTGCCTATCTTGCTTGTGAGAGTGATGTTGAAGAGGCCGGCGTGTGGTCTGTTCGGTACTACAGGACTCGTGCCGGGAGTCATCGGGCTGGTCTCCGAGTTGGGTGAGGTCCTTAGGTTTGCCAAAGTGACCTGAACTCCCGTCCCGGTAAACAATATGGTGGCTTTGTAGGTCTGCGGTGCATTAGCAGCGAAAGGCAGATCGTCTAGGGCGTCTCCGGGCCCGGGATGAAGCGAAAATGTGACGCTCATGTTGTGGGGCTGAGGACCTGGCCATTCATGCTCGATTGTTACAGTCGCATTGTATAGTTGTGAGGAGTCAGGGTTGACTACCGTGAACAGCATAATGAGTGGCTGGCCTTGCGTGAAGACTCCGTTCACAAGGGTTACGTTCGAGATGTAGAGAAGTGTTGACGAGATTTTGGTTTTGTTATTGGTGACGGGGGTATTGACCGGCGTGCCCGTATCGATGGCGAACACGGTCGCGTTTACGCCTGACGCTTTTTTCGTCCCATTACCGTATGTAAGTCGTCCTTGAATGCCGAGGGCATTATTCCCTCCCGTAATCCCTGTAAAGGATACCTGCAACGAGTCGATCCTAAACAAGCCAGACTTTATCCCAAGATCGAATCCACTGGTGAAGACGGCGGAGACGTTCCAGTCTCTCGCACAGAGTTCTCCGTTGAATCCGCAGTCCGAGGGGAGGTTGAAGCTGAAGACTCCTCCTGAGAGAGTCGTTGTTGGGCTTGTCTGAATCAATAGGGGTTGTGGGAAGGTTATGTTCAGCATACCGGTTTGCTGCGATATCGACGCGTTAACCACGGAAGGACTATTGAGTACTTTGATGCCGATCTGGTCTCCAGACGTGAAGAATCGGGTCGGCACTCCCCCCGACAGGGTTGTCAACTGAAGAATGGAGTTGGGCGTAGTCGAAATAATGGTGATCGTCGAGTTATGCATTGCCCCTAACGGCGTAAAGTCTGTAATGTTCAGGGCGATCAGAGATACTGCGCAGGTGGCCGTGCCAGGCGCGCAATGGTCTTTCTCTAACGGGGCCTCGCGAAGCGCATGATAGATTTGAGTGCTATTCAAATTGATCTGAGTGATATTGTATCCCACTGGATAGTAGATGTTGATCGCTTCGATTTTCCACCAGAGCTTGGTGGTGCTAACATTTCCAGGCTGCACATGGGTGGTGAGAGTGTTGTTGTAGCTGACTGACGACAGGTTCGTGTTATGCATTATCGAGCTGGAATTTGACTGGTCCTGTTGCATGAAATGGCATGAGACAGGAGCGACACAAGACGGGATGAGGTCCCCGATCGAAGCGACTTCGATCTCTCCAACATCGGCCGACATCCCTCGGAGCGCGCTCGCGCTCCAGCCGAAGTTGAAAGATAATGTGAGATTGTAACCTACGTAATTGGTAGGCAACGTAACTGGTATGCAACGGATCTCCGGGCAGGGAACGGTGGCCGCAGGCGGAAACTCGCCAAGGGTCCTAAACGTTTCAGACGTTATCACCTTGGTGTTGTTCAAGAGTGTGTAGGTGGCGTTTGTTCCTTGAGTAATGTTTCCGAAGAAGTCGAAGACCACCTGTACGGAAGTGCAAGTCTTACAGTTGAACTGCGGTATAGTCAGGGTCCAGTTCACTACCTGCCTGCCTTCGGCCAGGCCGGAAGTTGTGATATTGAACCTGAATCCGCTCATCGGAATCAGTGTATTGTTAGTTGTACGAGTCACTGTGCTCAACCATCTAAACTGTGTCCCGGTAGCATTAGGAGCCGGAAGTATCAGCGGGGGATTGCTTGAACCGGTGTAAAGGTTGGCCTGCGAATAGCTGTAGTTGAACGCATTGGGTGAGCCGGTGACGTTTAGAGGATCTAGAGACGCGGGTGCGGCAGACGCCGGCACATGGAGGGAGTAGCTATCGTAATGGGACTGGAGGATTGCGCCACCAAGAGCGGAAGAGATCATGATGACTATTAGACATGTAAGGCATCGAATCAAAACGTCTCACGGTAGCTTTCTCGGCTCATCGAGAGCAGATTCTAATTAACCTTTGTAGAAATCCTAATGCAATCTCAACGGGAATTCTGGCTGTTACCAAATATCGTTAGCGTATCAGATTGAGGAACTGAAAACGCGCCTGACAATTTTATCAGGCTATTCGGTTCAAAACGACACTGATACCTAAGTCGCGTATGAGACCCATCATCGTTCAACTGGAGTGCATGGCACGTAAGTCAAGCAACCGCTGGAGAGCGCGGAGCTGCACGAGGATCACCTTTTGGGTGGGGGTGAAACTAGGACTACGTTGTCTCCTCGAACG
>Ga0209761_1002303_pt1 | contig 12530 bp, 10 predicted proteins | sample GraSoi013_1_40cm_4_FD_185818 | JGI IMG/M metagenome (GOLD analysis project Ga0209761, IMG submission 185818) | Grasslands soil microbial communities from the Angelo Coastal Reserve, California, USA - Sample 09_25_2013_1_40cm (SPAdes) (version 2) | ecosystem: Environmental > Terrestrial > Soil >... | reverse complement strand
CTGCCGGTGTCCGGAGAGACGACGGGCCTGCTCGCGATGCTGCTGCAGCCCGACCGCGCCGACTGCCTGGTGGGGCTCGGCGCAGAGATCGCCGACGACGGGCCCGCGCGCCTGGGACGACTGGTCCTGCTCGATCGCGTCCAGAACTCCTCGCGACTCGAGGCCCGCACGCGGGCGGAGTGGGTGCTGCGCCATCGCCTGCCGGACCACCAGATTCCCAAGCTCGCCGAGTCGCTCAACGTGACCGGCTGGCGGCTGCAGAACCGTCTGCGGCAGCCGGCCGAGGCGCTCGAGGTCTACAAGAAAGCGATCGCCGCCGATCCCGCCTTCTCGTGGCCGTATCACAACATCGGCCGGCTCTACATGAGCCAGAAAGACGACGAGCAGGCGCTGGCCTGGCTCGCGAAGGCGCTCGAGGTCAACCCGAATCACCTGCGAGCCCAGTTCAACCTGGGTGTCGCCGCCGCCCGGCTCAACCGATACGACGAGGCGCTCGGGGCCTACAGCCGGGCGCTGGTGATGAACCCGGCGGACGCCGACGCCTACGCGAACCTCGGCTGGATCCTCCTCAAGGTCGGCCGGCAGACGGAAGGCCTGCGCGCGCTTCAAGTCGCGGTGCGCCTCGATCCGAACCTCGAGCAAGAACGGAACTACCTCGACGCACAGTTCGGGCGCGACGCCCGGCGGGGCCCGACGCCATTCAGCGTCCAATGAGGTCTCGAGCCATGAAAGCCCTCGTGTCAGCCGTCGCCCTGGTACTCGCCTTGGTACTCTGCACCGCCCTTCTCGCGATTGCCCAGGAGCGACCGGCGCCGCTGGCGAGCGATCTGGACCGCGCCCAGGCGGCGTTCAAGGCCGGCCGCCACACCGAGGCGCTGGCCCTGGCCCGCCGGGCAGCCGACGCCGCGCCCACGTCGGTGCGGGCGTTGAACGCGCGCGCCGGCATGGCCGAGTTCATGGGCGAGTTCGACGAGGCGCGGACCTTTCACGATCGGGCCGGGGCGCTGGCGCCCGACGATCCCGATACCATCGACCGCACGGCGTCGTTCGCGGTGCGCATGGGCGAGTACGATCGGGCCCTCGCCCAGCTCGACCGCCTGCTGGCCCTGCATCCGCGCCACGTACGCTGGCTCTTTCAGTGGGCGCCAACCAGCCTCCAGGCGCCGCTCCTGCGCGATCACCCGTCGCTCGAGCGGATCGTGCAGATCAAGCTCGACATCTTGACCGAAAAGGGCGACCTCGAGCAGGCCCGGCGGATGGCACGCGCCTACGCGATCGTGCAGCCCGGCCAGAACTACTGCGACCAGGCGCGCGAAAGGTCGCGCGCGGGCGCCGAGCGCGACGAGATCTTCAAGGCGTTCCGGCTCGCCACGCTGGGGCAGCCCGACGCCGCGGACTGCATCTGGTGGTACGGCCAGTGGCTCTCGGACGAGGGGTACGTGCGGCTCGGGCGGCTCATGGTCATCGAGGGCACGCGCGTCACCCCCTCGGCCGCGAACAAGGAGGGCGGCGCGCGCTACGTCCGCATTCGCCTCGGTGGCAACCGTGAGGTTCCAAAGCGCGCGGAGCAGCTCTTCCTCATCGCCCGCCAGCGCTATCTGCGCGACGGCGACGTCGACGGCGCGGCGCGGCTGTTCGACGAGTCGATCCGCCTGGCGCCGGCGTTCGCGCGTCCGTACCACTACCGCGCGCTGATCGCCGCCGACCTGGGCGACCGCGAGGGGGCCCTGGCCTGGCTCCAGCGCGCTCTGCAGGCCGATCCCGACTCGTGGCGGACCCACCGTAACCTCGGCAGGCTCTTCGAGACGCTCGAGCGCTATCCCGAGGCGGAGATGCACCTGAGAAAGACTGTCCAGCTCTTCGGCGATGACGCCGGCGGACGCCTGGCGCTCGCGCGCGTGCTGTACGCGCAGGGCAAGTACGACGATTTCGCGAAGGAGGCGCGCGCCGCCGTCGCTTTCCTCGCCAACTGGCGGGCTCCGGTGCCCGAGGTGCGCGACTTTCTCGCGAAGTTCGATCGCTGGGGACCGGGCGCGGCGCTGCCGCCGGCGCCCGACCCACACGTCATCATGGGTTGGAACTATGACTGACCGTATCGCGGTTGTCCTGCTGCTGAGCGTGGCGCTCGCTCTCGCACCGGCAACGATCTATGCCGGGACGTACCACTGGGTCGACGAGCAGGGCACCGTCACCTACTCCGATCGCCCGCCGCAGCCTGAGCAGACGCGAGCGCCGGCGCCGGAGGCCAGCCCGGCGCCCGAGGTGAAGGCGCCCGACGCCAAACCCGACACCAGCCCGGCGCCCGAAGTGAAGGCGCCCGACACCAAGCCGGCGCCCGAGGCGAAGGCGCCCGACGTCCGGCCGGCGCTCGGTGCGAAGTCGCGTGACGTGAAGGCGTTCGCGCCGCCGGCCGCGATCGCGAAGACTGGCCCGACGAAGGTGGACGAGCTGCTGGAGCTGTCCGGCGCGCGGGCTCAGCTCGTGGGCCTCCTGAGCGGGATCGCCGGCCAGCTACGGCCGGCCCGCGGACAGATGAGCGCCAAGGACCAGGCCGCGGTCGATCGGATTCTGCGACAGGCGCTCCGCCACGAGGCGGTCTACGCGCTCGTGCGCGACGCGTTTCTTCTCCAGGTCGACCGCACGAACCTCGAAGCGACGGCCGCGTGGCTGCGCTCTCCTCTGGCGCGCAAGATCGTCGCCCTCGAGATCGCCTCCTCGGAGCCGGGTACGGAGCAGAAAGTCGCCGCCTACGCCGCCGCCATCAAGGCGAACCCGCCGCCGGAGCACCGCGTCGAGCTGCTCCAGCGGCTGGACTGGGCGACGGCCGCCAGCGAGATCTCGGCCGATCTCGCCGCCGCGGTCTCCCGCGGCATCACGACGGCCGTGTCCGCGGCCGGACCGGCCGAGCAACGGCTGCGGCCGGGCCAGATCGAGGACCGTGTTGCGCAGGTGCGGGCGCAGGCGAGCGAAGTCCTGCGCGAGCCGCAGAGAGCGGCGACGCTGTACACGTACCGCGAGCTCGAGGACGACGAGCTGACGGCGTACGTCCTCTTCTCGGGGTCGGAAGCGGGACGCTGGTACAACACCGCCATGCGCAAGGCGATGGTGAGTGCCCTGGGCAAGGCGGTGGAGCAGACGGCTGCCGAGCTGGTGCGCGCCGTGCCGCTCGATCGCTGGGCGCGCGCCGCGACGCCGGCGCCGCAGCAGGTGAAGTGATGGCCGCCACGTGCCCTCGCTGCAGCGCGCCGGCCGTCGAGCGCGACAAGTGCGCGCAGTGCGGCGTCGTCGCCTCCGTGTACGCCGCGGCCCTCGAGAAGATGCGACGCCCGCCGGCGCCGCCGGCCCCTGGGCCTACCGTGGCTCGGGCGGACGTACCTGTCCCCCCTCTGGCGGACACACCTCGGGCAGCCACTCCCACCGCGGCGCGGCCGGCCGAGATGCGTCCACCCGCGCCTCAGGCGGCCGCACCTCGGGCAAACACGCCCACGTGGGGCGTGGCGGTAGCGTCCGCACCGCCGCGACCGGCCACGAACGGGTCCACACCGGCGCCGACCGCTGCATCCGCGCTCGCAATGATGGCTCCGAGCCAGACCCGGATGCTCACGTTCCATGGCGCGGGGGGCACTCTGTTCGGCATCTACGTCGTGAACGTCCTGCTGACGATCGCCACCCTGGGCTGGTATCGATTCTGGGGCAAGGTCAAGGTGCGCCGCTTCATGCTGAGCCAGACCGGGTTCGAGGGCGACCGCTTCGCCTATCACGGCACGGGCAAGGAGCTGCTGCTCGGGTTCTTCAAGGCCGCCATGTTCGTGGGCCTGCCGATCACGCTGCTGGGCATCGCGGCGGAGCTCTCTCACGACAAGATGATCCACGGTGTCACCCGGTTCTTCACCTCGTCTCTCGTCTTCTTTTTCATCCCCATCGCGATGGTCGGGGCGCGACGTTACCGCCTGAGCCGCACCTCGTGGCGCGGAATCCGCTTCTCGTTCCGCGGCCGGGCGTCGGCGTTCACCAAGATCTTCGTGAGGGGATCGCTGCTGAGCATGCTGACGCTCTCGCTCTACTACCCCTTTTTCCAGGCGCGACAGCAGCACTTCATGGTCTCGCATTCGCACTTCGGCCGCCGGCCGTTCCGATTCGACGGACGTGGGCGCGATCTCTTCGGCGCCTACGTGCTGACCGTGCTCCTGTTCATGCCGACCCTCGGCCTCTACACGTTCTGGTTCCAGGCGAAGAAGACCCGCTACTTCTGGGAGCACACCTATTTCGAGACCGCGCGGTTCCGGTGTACCGTCACTGGCCGGCAGCTCATGAACCTCACGATCGGCAATCTGGTATGGCTCGTGGTCACCCTGGGACTCGCGTGGCCGTGGGTGCTCGTGCGCAACGCGCGATTCGCGTTCGCGTATCTCAACATCGACGGCTCGCTCGACCTGGCCGGGATCGTCCAGGAGCCCCAGCTCGCCACGGCCACGGGGGACGCGCTCTCCAGCCTCCTCGGCGCCGACGTCGACTTCGCGTAGCGCCTGCCCGATGCCCGGCGCGTTCACGGGCCACTACCTCGACGGCCGCAGCGCGGCGCGCCCGCAGGCGTCGATCCGCCTGATGCCGACCGGGATCGAGATCACGCTCGAGGGCGGCGGCCGCCTATGGTGGCCGCTCAGGGAGGTACGCCAGACGCAGGGTTTCTACGCTGGCGAGCAGATCCGCCTCGAGCGCGGCGGACCGCTCGCCGAGACTCTCCTCGTCGACGATCCCACCTTCCTCGGGGCGCTGCACGACGCCGCGCCGGCCTTCGGGCGGCGCTTCCACGATCCGCGCCGGCGGCGCGCGCGGGTGCTGCTCACGATCGTGGCCGCCGTCACTGCCGTCGCCGCGGGCGCGGTCATGTACGCGTGGGCGATCCCCGCGGCGGCGGGCCTGGTCGCCGGCCGCGTGCCCGTGTCATGGGAGGAGCGGCTCGGACAGGCGGCCGTGGACCAGTTCACGGCCTCGAAGCCGCGCTGCGTCGACCCCGAGCGCGAAGCGGCCATCGGCGCGATCGTCAAGAGGCTGCTGGAACCAGTGGCCCGGGTCCCCTACACGTTCCGCGTGACGGTGCTCGACGATCGGACGGTCAACGCGTTCGCCGTCCCCGGCGGCCAGATCATCCTCCTCCGGGGGCTCGTCGAGCGCGCGCGGACGCCGGAGGAGCTGGCCGGAGTGCTCGCGCACGAGATCCAGCACGTGCTGCATCGCCACGCGACGCGTCTTCTGCTGCAGCACGCCTCGACCGGCCTCCTGCTGGTCGCGATCTCGGGCGACCTCACGGGCGTGATGGCCTACGGCATCGAAAGCGCGCGTGTGCTGGGCACCCTGAGCTACAGCCGTCAGCTCGAGAGCGAGGCGGACATGGAAGGGCTGCGCATGCTGCTGGCCGCAGATGTCGATCCACGGGGGATGATCGCCTTCTTCGAGACGGTGCGTAGCGGAGAGAACGGGTTGCCAGCCGCGGCACGCTACCTCGCTTCCCACCCGCCCGCCGCGGACCGGATCGAGAGCCTCAAGCGTCTGGCGGCATCGATTCCGCATCGATCCCGGCCGCTGCTGCCGGACCGGGACTGGAACGACCTCAGGCGGATCTGCAGCGGCTAGGAGCTCGCGGGCGTTGGGGGGGAGGAAGAGCGTCACGGCTTCCCCGGGGCGCTCCGAGCCGCCCTGGGGCCTTGGGGAGCGCCTTTCGCGGGCTCGCTAACTAGGAACCGCTCAGCGGCGAGGGGCGTCGCCGAGGGCCACGACGACGAGGGAGCCGTCGGCGTCGACCGGACGGACGCCCCGTCCATACCCCGCAACGTGGTCGCAGAGCCAGCCGACGCAGGGCGTGCCGGGGTTGACCTCGCTCTTGATCGCGGCCCACTCCTCGGCCGCTGCGCGGCCGAGCGCCCGGTGGCGCGCGCTCGATTCGATCACGAGGACCAGCCGGGCACCGTCACCCTCGAGCCGCTTGAGGGCCGTCCGCGTGGCATCGACCGACGCCTGGATGAGGGTCTCGGGGTCCGGCGCCGAGCGCGCCTCGAAGCCTTCGGCGTAACCTAGTCCCGTCGAGTAGGCGGCCTCCAAGCACGCGGCACTGGCGAGCGGCTCGCTAGACGAGGCGCCGTACACCACCGGCGACGAGAGGACGCTGCAGACCGTCCGCATCTTGGGCCCCATCAGAACGCGCCACGGCTGCAGGAAGGCCTCCGCGGGCGTCCCAAAGCCAGGCTTCACGAACGCGAGGCCGAGGCCCCGTGGGTACCGCATCCGGAACGGCCAGCCTGCGAGGATGAGCCGTGCCGCCCCCTGCCCCGCCTCGGTCAGATCACGGCCGCCCGCGGCGGCGACCCCGCTCACGGCCCCTTCCCCGTTGGTGAGGCAGACGACGAGTGCCCCGGCCGTCACGGCGCCGTTGTGAGTGAGGATCGCCGAGGTAGCGCCTCCGGCGACGCCGACGGGACCGAGCACGCCCCGGATCATCGGGACCACGTCCTGGGCGGGCACGCCTGCGGTGACGAGGAGCACGAGATCAGGTGCGGTGCCGTGGAGCCCCGAGCGCGCCATCGCGGTCGCGCGCACGGCGGCCCAGATCGCGTCCTGGTGCGAGGCGAAGCCTATACCGATCTTGAGAGTCTTCGACTCGGTTTCGACGGGGATGCTCGCGTACATAGTTCCGAGCGTCTGCAGCCGGGGTGCCAACCGGAAGGGGCTGAAAGATCAGGGGCTTTCTTCATCGATTGACGGCGGTGGGTGTCAGTTCGGCAACAGGTGTGCCTTTTTAGAGCATGCCGTACTCCTTCAGACGACGATAGATCGTCCGCCGAGAAATCCCGAGAGCGCTCGCGGCCGCCTCCTTGTCGTCCTTGTAAAATGCGAGCGCGCGCAGGATCAGGTCCTTTTCAACGTCGGCGAGTCGGGGGACCGTCCCGCTCTGGGGAATGGACACCGAGGACACCGACGCGTTGCCGAGGACCGGAAGATCCGAGCCCGATCTGCTCCCGCGCGCCCATGGCGAAGGCTCGCTCGATGACGTTCTCGAGCTCGCGCACATTGCCCGGGAAATCGTACCCGCCGAGCGTGGCCAGTGCGTCCGGCGTGATGCCCTTCACGTCCCGCCTGAAGCGCCGGTTGTAACGGCGCAGGAAATGGTTCACGAGCGCCGGAATGTCCTCGCGCCGGGCGCGCAGCGGCGGCAGGCTCACGCGGACCACGTTCAACCGGTAGTAGAGGTCCTGGCGGAAACGTCCGTCGGCGATCGAGCGGTCGAGGTCGCGGTTCGTCGCAGCGATGACGCGGACGTCGACCGGATGCGCCTTGGTCGAGCCGACCGGTCGCACCTGCATCTCCTGCAGCACGCGCAGGAGCTTCACCTGGAGGCCCGGCGACAGCTCGGCGATCTCGTCCAGGAAGATCGTGCCGTCGTGGGCGCCGCGGAAGAGGCCGAGCGCGTCCGACACAGCGCCCGAGAAGGCGCCGCGGACGTGACCGAAGAACTCGGATTCGAGCAGGTCTTCCGGGATTGCGCTGCAGTTCACCGGAATGAAGGGCCCTTTGTTGCGGTTCGAGAGCCGGTGGATCGCCGCGGCCACCAGCTCCTTGCCGGTGCCGCTCTCCCCCTCGATGAGCACCGGCGAGTCCGTGGTGGCCACCTTGCCGATGATCTCCTTCACGCGCTGCATTGGCTGCGCGTTGCCGACGAGCTCGTTGACGGTCAACTCCTCGCCCAGGCGCGTGCGGAGCGACTGGACCTCGCCCTTCAGGAATCGCTTCTCCGTCACGCGCGCCATGAGGTGGCGCAGCTCGTCGAGGATCAGTGGTTTGGACAGGTAGTCGTACGCGCCTTCCTTGAGGGCCTCGACGGCGGAGGCGATCGTGGGGTAGCCGGTCATCACGACGACCTCGATGGATTCGTCGTGGCGCTTGATCTCGCGGAGGAGATCGAGGCCGCTCATCTCCGGCATGCGGATGTCGGTGATGGCCGCGTCGTACAGCTCTAAGCGGATCGCCTCGAGCGCCTCCGCGCCGGTGCCGACGCATCCCACCTGGTAGCCCCACTGTGTGAGGGCTTCTTTCAGGAGCTTCAGGATCGAGGGCTCGTCGTCAACTACGAGGATCTTTGCGACTTCCATACCCTTTCTTCGACTCTAGCACGACCAAGATGTCAAACTGACAAGCTATATGTCGAGTTCCCGGAGGGTCTCCCCTTGCGCCGAATGTGGGCCCATGTTAGCGTGGGCGTTGACTTTTTACCGAGGAGACCGCTACATGGCGAACACCGAGACCGTCCACCTCACCGAAGAGAATTTCGATCAGACGCTCGGCCGAGATACCGGGGTCATGATGGTGGACTTCTGGGCGGAGTGGTGCGGACCCTGCCGCGCCATCGCGCCCCTGCTGGAGGACCTCGCCAGGGAATCGGCGGGCAAAGTGACGCTCGCCAAGGTCAACGTAGACGAGAACCCCGGGCTCGCCGCGCGCTATGGGATCCGCTCGATCCCGACAATCCTGTTCGTGAAGGGCGGCAAAGTCGCCGACCAAGTGATCGGCGCGGTGCCCCGGGCGAAGCTTCAAGCGAAGCTGGACGCTCTCGCCTAACGCGCCCCCGGCGGGGACCGCATCAGCACCTCCGGTACAGGCATCCCGTCACTCTCCCCGAGTCGTGACGAGTTCCGGGCTCTCGCGGCACAGGGCAATCTTGTGCCCGTGTTCGCCGAGTTGCCGGCCGACCTCGACACGCCGCTGTCCGCCTATCTGCGCTTGCGGCCGGGCCCGTACTCGTTCCTGCTCGAGTCCGTCGAGGGCGGCGAGGTGTGGGCGCGCTATTCGTTCCTCGGCGTCGATCCGCTGATGGTCATGACGGCGAAGAACGGCCGGCTCACGCTCAGTCGGAACGGCCGGACCGAGCGGCTGCCGGAGGGCAATCCGCTCGTGGCCGTACGTGATCTCCTCAGGCAGTTCCAGCCGGTAGCAGTGCCAGGCCTGCCGAGGTTCCAGGGCGGCGCCGTCGGCTACCTCGCCTACGACATGGTCCACCATATGGAGCGGCTGCCACGCACCGCGAACGACGACCTCGGGCTGCCGGACGCGGTGTTCCTCTTCACCGACACGCTGCTCGTCTTCGATAACCTTCGCCATCGACTGCTCGTCATCGCCAATGCGGTCGTGGACCGGCGTGATCCCGCGGCGCTCGACCGCGCCTACGACCGCGCCGCCGTCCGCATCGGGATGACGCTCGCAAAGCTCGCGCGCCCGGCGCGGCCGCCGTCCACGTTCGCTCTGTCCGCGACGGCGCCGCTCCTGGCCGAAGGCGAGGAGGGCTTCACCTCGACGATGAACGAGGCTCAGTTCACTGATGCCGTCCACCGGGCGAAGGAGTTCATCGCCGCGGGGGACGCCTACCAGATCGTGCTGTCGCGCCGGCTCGACTGCCGCCTCACGGCCGATCCGTTCACTATTTACCGGGCGCTCCGGACGATCAACCCGTCACCGTACCTCTCCTTTCTCCGGTTCGGCCCGCTGTCCATCGTGGGCTCGTCGCCCGAGGTGCTGGTGCGCGTCGAGGGCAATCGCGTCGATCTGCGCCCGATTGCCGGCACGCACCCGCGCGGCGCCACCGAGACCGAAGACCGCGAGATCGAGGAGCGGCTCCGGAACGACCCGAAGGAGCGCGCGGAGCACGTGATGCTCGTCGACCTCGGGCGGAACGACGTCGGACGCGTGTCCGAGCTGGGGTCGGTCAAGGTCACCGAGTTCATGGAAATCGAGCGCTACTCGCACGTGATGCACCTGGTGAGCCACGTGACCGGCAAGCTCAAGGCCGGCAGTGACGCGCTCGACGTGCTCCAGGCGTGCTTCCCCGCCGGCACCCTCAGCGGGGCGCCGAAGATCCGCGCAATGGAGATCATCGACGAGCTGGAGCCGACCCAGCGGGGACCCTACGGCGGCGCCGTCGGCTACGTCTCCTACTCGGGCAACCTCGACTCGTGCATCACGATCCGTACCGTCGTGTGTCACGGCCGGCGCGCCTTCGTCCAGGTGGGCGCCGGCATCGTGGCCGACTCCGATCCGAAGACCGAGTGGCTCGAGACGTGCTCCAAGGCGCGTGGTATGGTCCTGGCGCTGCGGATGGCCTCCGGGACGCCGTCGCGACAATGATCCTCGTCATCGACAACTACGACTCCTTCACGTACAACCTCGTCCAGTACCTGGGCGAGCTGGGCGCGACGCTGGAGGTCGTGCGCAACGACGCCGTGAGCTGTGACGCGATCGCCGCGCTCAAGCCCGAGCGCGTAGTGATCTCCCCCGGTCCGGGCACGCCCGACCAGGCGGGGGTGTCTCTCGAGGTGATTCGCCGGCTCGGGCCCGGCACGCCGATCCTCGGCGTCTGTCTCGGCCACCAGGCGATCGGCCAGGCCTATGGCGCCACGGTCGCGCGCGCGAAGACCCAGATGCACGGCAAGACGTCGGCGATCCGCCACGACGGCCGCGGGGTCTTTGCGGGCCTCGGGAACCCCTTCGTCGCTACGCGCTACCACTCGCTCGCGGTCCTACGCGACACCGTCCCCGACGTGCTGGAGGTGACGGCCTGGGCCGAGGACGGGGAGATCATGGGCCTCCGTCACCGGCGCGACCCGGTCGAAGGCGTCCAGTTCCATCCCGAGTCGATCCTGACGGTCGAGGGAAAGCAGCTTTTGAGAAACTTCCTCATCGGTCCCGGATGAGCACCCCCCCTGCGACCGAGCGGCGCCTGATCGAGATCATCCGGCGGGCGGTCCGGAAGGCGTCAGGGGTCCGTGTTGGAATCGGCGACGACTGCGCGGTCCTCGAGCCGGACGCCGGAAGCCTCCTTCTGGCAACGACCGACCTGCTCATCGAGGACGTGCACTTCCGGCGTCGCTGGGCCACGCCCACCGACATCGGCTGGAAAGCGCTCGCCGTGAACCTCTCCGACATCGCCGCGATGGGCGGCCGGCCCCGCTGGGCCCTGATCGCGCTCGCCTGCCCGGAGGCCGTTGGGCTCGACGAGGCCGAGGCCTTCTACGCTGGGGTCCGGGCGCTCGCGTCGGAGCACGACGTGACGATCGTCGGCGGGGACACCGCTGCATCGCCCCGGGGCTGGATCGTCAACATAACACTGCTCGGCGAGGCGGTCCGGCCACCGATCACCCGGTCAACGGCGCGCGGCGGCGACGTGATCGCCGTGACGGGGTCGCTGGGGCGTTCCGCGGCCGGGCTCGCGCTCCTGGAGGCGACCGCGGCGCCGCGCGGCGTGACCGCCGCCGAGGCGACCGACGTCACGACCGCGCACCTGAGGCCCCGGCCACGGACCCGAGAAGGGCAGTGGCTCGCCGCGGCCGGGGGCGTCACGTCGATGATCGATCTCTCCGACGGCCTCGCGACCGATCTCGGCCACCTGTGTGAGGAGAGCGGGCTCGGTGCGCGCGTGGAGCTCGGAAGGCTCCCCGTGGAGGCCACGGTGCATGCCGTAGCGCGGGCGCTCGATCGGGAGGCGCTGGCGTGGGCCACCGGCGGCGGCGAGGACTACGAGCTCCTCCTCACCTGCGCGCCCGAGGCGTTCGAGCGCCTGGCCGGGGGGCTCGCGGCGACGATCGGGACACGGCTCAGCGCGGTGGGCGAGATGACGGCCGCCGCCGACGGCGTCCGGTACGTCGACGCCGGCGGGCAGCCCATCCCTGTCCGCGCCGGGTTCGAGCATTTCGTGACGGGGCGCGCCCGTGTCTGACACCCTCGGCCTGGGGTTGCTGGCCCTCGGCATCCTCATCGTCTGCTCCGCGATCCTCACGGGCGCCGAGGCCGCGTACTTCTCCCTGGGCCGCGCCCGGCTGAGACAAGTCGCCGCGAAGAGCGAGGCGGAAGGCGCGCCCAAGCCGCTCATCGAGCGCCCGCACGAGCTGCTCGTCACACTGCTGGTCGGCATCACGGTCATCAACATCGGGGCCGCCGCGATCGCGGCGACGATCGCCGACAGCCTCTTCGGTCCGAGCTGGGGGCTGTTCGTCGAGATGATCGTGTTGATCTTCGTCCTGACGACCTTCGGCGAAGTCCTGCCGATGACGCTCGCGGTCAAGTACCCGGAGCGGTTCCTGGCCTTCGCCGGCCGCCCGGTGGCGTGGCTCGGCGTGCTCCTGGCGCCCGTGCGCGCCGCCCTCGCGGGACTGACGGCGCTGACGGTCAGCCTCATCGGCCGCGGACGCGTCGAGCAGGCGATGCTCAGCGAGGAGGAGCTGCGGACACTCGTCGACGTCGGCGCGAGCGAGGGTGTCGTCGAGCGTGAAGAGCGCGAGATGATCCACAAGGTGTTCGAGCTGGAAGACACCCTCGTCCGATCGGTCATGGTACCGCGCCCCGACATGGTCTGCCTCGACGTCGAGACGCCGGCGGCGGAGATCCTGCCGGCGCTCCGCGAGCACTTGCATTCGCGCGTGCCAGTGTACGAGGGCTCGATCGACGTCATCGTGGGCATCCTGTACACCAAGGATCTGCTGCCCTACATG
>Ga0209761_1002301_pt1 | contig 12533 bp, 11 predicted proteins | sample GraSoi013_1_40cm_4_FD_185818 | JGI IMG/M metagenome (GOLD analysis project Ga0209761, IMG submission 185818) | Grasslands soil microbial communities from the Angelo Coastal Reserve, California, USA - Sample 09_25_2013_1_40cm (SPAdes) (version 2) | ecosystem: Environmental > Terrestrial > Soil >... | reverse complement strand
TCGAAGCACCGCGCCATCGACGCCAGGCGCTTGAGCTCGTGCATGCGCTCCCCGGTCCGCGCGAGGCTCAGGCTGCCGGGCCGACGGAAGCCGGTGGCCTGGCCCGTCTCCGCCTCGAGCCGCTCGTAGAGATCGGCGCCGTACTTGGCGAGCCGCGTGAGGTTCTGCGTCGCGCGCAGCTGGCCCACGAGGCCGGCGGCGTGCCAGGTCGTGCCACACGAGATGTCGCGCCGCTCGAGCAGGAGCACGTCGCGCCAGCCGAGCTTCGTGAGGTGGTAGGCGACGCTGCAGCCGGCGATGCCGCCGCCGATCACGACGACGCGCGCGTGCGAGGGAAGCGCGCCCGGCGTTCGGCTATCCGAGGCGGCTATGGGCCCTCCTCGCCGGGCGTGCGGATGCTGCGCGGCGGAAACTCGCGGTACGCGTGGCGCGCCAGCGAATCCTCCCGGAGCTCCACGCCGAGCCCCGGCGCCGTGGGCACCGTCAGGTACCCGCGCTCGACGCGGAAGGGATTCACCGCGACCTCCGCCGCCCGCTCCTCGAAGTTCACGAAGTACTCGGTGATCAGGAAATTCGGGATGGCCGCCGACACGTGGAGCGTCGCGGCGAGACCGACGGTGGTGCTGTTGTAGTTGTGCGGCGAGACCACGACGTGGTAGGCCTCGGCCATCGCGGCGATCTCGCGGAGCTCCTCGATGCCGCCCACGTTGCACACGTCGGGGTTGATGATGTCGGCGGCGCGACGCTCGAACACCTCGCGGAACTCGAAGCGCGTGTAGAGCTCTTCGCCGGTGACGATCGGCATGCGGATCTCACGCCGGCACTCGGCCAGGGCATTCACGTCGCGAGCCGACACCGGCTCTTCGTACCAGAACGGATCGAAGGGCTCGAGCAAGCGCGCCACGCGCACCGCGTGCATGGGCGCCAGCCGGCGATGGACCTCGATCAGCAGATCCACCTTGGGACCTACCGCGTCGCGCACGGCGCGGACGGTCTCCACCACCTGCTGCTCGGCGTCGCGCGAGATGTGGGTGCGCCACGGGCCGGGGAACGGATCGAACTTGAGCGCGGTGAAACCCCGCGCCACCGTCTCCTTTGCCTTGGCCGCGTAGGCGTCCGGAGTCTTGGCGCCCGAGTACCAGCCGTTCGCGTACACGCGGATCCGCTCGCGACAGGGTCCGCCGAGCAGGCTCACGACGGGCACGCCGAGCCGCTTGCCGGCCAGGTCCCAGAGCGCCTGCTCGATCCCGCTGACGGCGCTCCAGAAATCCATGGCGCCGCGCTTGGCCGCGAAATCATGGTAGGCCCAGTGCGTGAAGTGGCGGATGTGGCCGGCGTCGCGGCCCACGAGATAGCGCGCGAGCTGCCGCACGTGGGCGACGATCGACTGGTCGCGATCCGCCTGCGTGTAGCACTCGCCCCAGCCGTGCAGGCCGTCGGAGGTCTCGACCTTCACAAAGAGCCAGTTCTTCCCGTAGCCCGGATCGACGACGAACGGCGTGACGGCCGTGACCTTCATGAGCCGACCTCCCGTCTTGGGCGGATGACCGCGTCAGTCGCGGAGCGGCATGTTGCCGAGGATCCGCTCCAGCTCGGTGGGATCGTCGTACAGGCTGGCCAGCTCGCTCCGGGCCTCGGTTCTTGTCTGAAAGAGGCTGTCGACCGTGCGGAAATCCTCGGCGCTGGGGAAGGTCGTGAACTCCAGCCGAACGCCGTTATTGTCGTAGAAGTAGATCGAGTGCCGGATGACCCGATCGACCGGCCCGACATACGGGATGCCGTGCGCCTTCAGGCGGTGCATGGCCGCTTCGAAGTCGGCCCGGGAGACATGCAGAGCGCAGTGCTGCATCGTCCCCAGCGCGTCACGATCGCCCTTCGCCGTGCCCTTCGGATATTCGAAGAAGGCGATGGTGCTGTCGTTCCCCATGTCGAAGAAGTAGTGCCGCAGATACGGCACCGGCGGTTCACCAGCGCCGAACTGATCGACCACGCGCGGGGTGCGGGCAACGTGCACCAGCCGCATGCCCAGCACATCACAGTAGAACTCGATCGTGGCGGCCATATCGTCCGTGTTGAACACGAGGTGATCGACTCCGCGTGGCAGCACGGTCTTCGATGTCTTCATGCTCTTCTCCCAGAAACTCTCGCGCTCAGAAGCAGTTCAGGTCGCGGACGCGACCGCCAGAGCGATCCGCTCGGGCGAGAGCGGCAGCTCGGTGAGCCGCACACCGGTCGCGTCCTCGATGGCGTTGGCGATGGCGGCTGGCGCCGGCACGATCGGCGGCTCGCCGACGCCCCGCGCCCCGAAGGGGCCGTGCGGCGCCGGCTTCTCGACGATGATCGTCTCGATGTTCGGCAGGTCGGCCGAGGTGAGCTTCCGGTAGTCGAGCAGGCTCGGGTTCGTCAGCCGCCCCTGGTCGTCGTACAGGAGCGCCTCGGTCAGCGCCATCCCGAGGCTCTGGACGGCCCCGCCCTGCATCTGGCCCTCGATCGCCAACGGGTTGATGGCCTTGCCGACGTCCTGGACGACCACGAAGTCGTGCACGGTGACCTCGCCGGTCTCGGGATCGACCTCGATCCTCGCCAGCTGGGCGCAGAACGCGGGCGCCTGCACCGAGAAGGCCGGATGGCTGGTGCCGAGCACCGGCTCGACCTTGGACATGTACAGGTTGCCTTTCTTCCCGATCTGGGCGAGCGTGACGCCCTTGTTCGGCACGCCGCGCACCACGACCTTCCCGTCGTCGATCTCGAGGTCGTGCACCGAGGCCTCGAGCTCCTTGGCGGCGATCTCGAGCGTCTGCGTTCGCGCGTTCTGAGCGGCCTGCATCACCGCAACGCCGACGGTGTAGACCGTCTTGCTGCCGGCGCTGAGGCCGGTCACCGGCGCCACGTCGGTGTCGCCGGTCGTGATCTTCACCTTGTCGATGTCGACGCCGTAGGCGGTGGCGGCGATCTGCGCCAGCGCGATGTTGGTCCCGGCGATGTCCACCTGGCCCGTCAGCACCTGCAAGGTTCCGTCGGGATTGAGCCGCACCGTGGCGCCGGTCGGCTGGAGGCCGCCGAGCCAGCCCCCGAGCGAGAGGCCGGTTCCGCGTAGCCGGCCGTTCGTGCTGCTCGCCTTCCACTCGGCGCGCTTCTTCCAGAGCGGATGCTCGGCGATTCGGGTCAGCACCTCTGCGCCACCGTTGCTCAGCCAGGGCTGGTTGTTCGCCATCTTGTCGCCTTCGCGCTGCAGATGGCGCAGCCGGAACTCGACCGGGTCGGCGCCGATCGCCTTCGCGAGCTGCTCCATCTGGGAGTCGATCGCGAAGATCGTCTGCGGCGCGACCGGCGCGCGGTAGGCGGCGATGCTCGGCTTGTGCGTGAGGACCTCGAATCCCTTGACATCGAAGCTCGGCCACAGATAGAGGCTCGCGAGGAAGACGCCGCTCACCGCCAGCACCGCGCCGGAGAACGCGCCGGACTCGAGAATCGCCTCGCCCTCCAGCGCCATGAGGGTGCCGTCCCGCTTCACGCCGGTCTTCAGACGGATGATGACCTGCGGCGCCGGCATGCCGGCCTCCAGCTCCTCGCGCCGGGTCATGACGTAGCGCACCGGCCGGCCGGTGGCGCGCGCCAGGATCGCCGTAATCGGCTCGCAGAGCGCGCGGATCTTGCCGCCGAAGCCGCCGCCGCACTCCATCGGAATCACTTTGATGCGGTTCTCCGGAAGCTCCAGGACGTCGGCCACCTCGGTGCGCGTGTTGAACGAGCCCTGGGTGCTCGCCCAGAGCGTCAGGTTTCCGGCCGTGTCCCACTGAGCCAGCACCGCGTGAGGCTCGAGGTAGCCCTGGTGAACCATCGGCACGCGGTAGGTCTTCTCGATCACGACGTCCGACTCGGCGAAGCCCTTCGCGACGTCGCCGCGCTGGAGGCGCGCCTGCTGGGAGATGTTGACCGCCTTCGCGGGCTTGGCCTCGGTCGTGATTCCCGCCACGCTGCCGTGGGCCTGCGCTTCGCTCGTGTCCGCCTCGGTCCCCGAGTCGGCGACCGGCGGCGCGCCGGGCTTCATCGCCTCGAGCGGATCGGCGGAGACCGGCAGGACCTCGTACTGCACCTCGATGAGATCGAGCGCCTCCTCGGCGATCGCCGGCTCGTCGGCGGCCACGGCGGCGACCGGCTGGCCCGCGAAGACCACGCGGTCGATCGCCAGCACCGCGTGCGCACGGGTCGGCGCTTTCTTCTTCAGCTCCGGGATGTCTGCGGCCGTCAGCACCGCGCGCACGCCCGGCAGCGCGCGCGCGCGGCTCACGTCGATGCGGAGGATGCGCGCGTGGGCGTGGGGGCTGCGGAGGAGCTTGGCGTGCAGGAGGCCGCGCGGGCTGAGGTCGGCGACGTACTGGACCTGGCCAGTGACCTTCTCCGGCCCGTCTGGACGCGGAATGGAGAGGCCGATGCCCTTCACGTCGCGCGTGGTCTTCATCACGGTGGCCATGAAATCAGCTCCTCCGGCCGGCCGCGGCGCCGGCGGTCTCGGTGATCGCGGCCAGCATCTTCGTATACCCGGTGCAGCGGCAGAGATTGCCGGCGATACCGTAGCGGATCTCTTCCTCGGTCGGACGCGGGTTCTCCGTCAAGAGCGCGGCGGCGGCCATCAGCACTCCGGGGATGCAGAAGCCACACTGGGGGACGCCGTGGCGCACGAACGCCTCCTGCAGCGGGTGCAGCGCGCCGGGGCGCCCGAGCCCTTCGATCGTCAGCACGACGTGACCGCGAGCCTGCATGGCGAGCACGAGGCAACTCGCGATCGGCTGGCCATCGAGGTGCACCGTGCAGGCGCCGCAGTCGCCGGTCCCGCAGCCTTCTTTCGGCCCCGTCAGGCCCATACGCTCCCGCAGCGCGTCCAGCAGGGTGTCCCAGGGCTGGACCAGTACCTCGGCCGGCTCGCCGTTCACCGTGCAGTTCAGAACTAGCTTCGCCACGTCTCGATCCTTTCTTTAGGCTGCCACTTTCAGAGGCTGCCGATGCCTCACGCGCTCGCGCGGGCGAGCGCCGTGATCAGTGTGCGACGGGTCAGGACACGAACGAGATGACGGCGGAACTCGGCCGAGCCGCGTTGATCGCTGATCGGCCGCGCGACCTCCACCGCGAGGTCGGCCGCGCGCGCGATCCGTTCGGGCGTCACCGGCTGCCCCTCGAGCGCCTGCTCGGCCGTCGTCGCGCGCACCGGGACCGGGGCCACGGCGGCCAGCGCGATCCGGGCCTTGGTGCAGACACCGTTTGCCAGCGTGAGCTGCGAGGCCACGCCCACGACGGCGATGTCGAGCTCGCGGCGCGGCGTGTGCCGCAGATAGTTGCCGCCGCTTCGCGGCCCCGGGGCCGGCACCACCAGCTCCACGAGCAACTCGTCCGGGGCCAGCACCGTGCGCCGGACCCCGGTGAAGAACGTCGCGATCGGCACGCGGCGCTCGCCCTTGGGGCCGGTGATCACCGCCTCGGCGTCGAGGGCCAGGAGCGGCGGCGCCATGTCCGCCGACGGCGCCGCGTTGCAGAGGTTGCCACCGAGCGTGGCCAGGTTGCGCACCTGCACCGAGCCCACGAGGGCGCCGCTCTCGGCGAGGGACAGATAGCGCGCGCGGACGGCTCGGTCGAGCTCGAGCGTCCGGGCCGTCACCGCGGATCCGATTCGCAACCCCTGCCCATCCGCCGGCTCGATGGCGCGCAGCCGCGCCACGCCGGACAGATCGATCACACGGGCGGGCTTGAGCAGGCCGTTCTTGAGCTGTGGCAGGAGGTCCGTGCCTCCCGCCAGCAGCTTCGCCTCAGGCCCGCGCTGGGCGAGGGCCCGCACACAGTCGTCCACGCTCTCGGGAAGAATGAGCTCGAATCGTCGCACGCGAGGTCTCCGCGAAGACTCGGCCACCCAGGAGGCGCCGAGCCGGCTCTGCTGCGTCTCGGACCATACTATGCTCATCGGAGCATAGTCAACGCGCTCGCCCGGCCCGCCGACAAGCCGGCCGGCGTTGGTGTACCTTAACACATCGTCCTGAGCCGATCATCTCGCCGGACGGGGAGAGACGGCCGAGGCGAGGAGGAGACGCGCATGCGTATCGGCTTCATCGGGCTGGGCAACATGGGCGGGCCGATGGCCCTCAACGTCTTGAAAGCCGGTCACACCATGGTGGTGACGGACCTCCGGCACGAGCTCGCCAAGCCGCACCTCGCCCAGGGCGCCACGTGGGCGGATACTCCCAAGGCGGTCGCGCACGCGAGCGAGGTCGTCTTCACCTCCTTGCCCGGTCCCCGCGAGGTCGAGGCGGTGGCGCTCGGCGCCGGCGGCATCGTCGAAGGCGCGGCGCGCGGCACCGTCTACGTCGATCTTTCCACCAACTCGGCGACGCTCATCCGCAAGATCCACGGCGTGTGCGCCGAGCGCGGCATCGACGTGCTCGATGCGCCGGTGAGCGGCGGTGTTCCCGGGGCGCGCTCGGGCAAGCTGGCGGTGCTGGTCGGCGGCGACGAGGCGCTCTATCGCCGTGTGAAGCCCGTGCTGGACGCGATCGGCGACAAGGTCACCTGGGTCGGCGGGATCGGCTGCGGCACCGTCGCGAAGCTCGTGCACAACATGGTGTCGGCGTGCGCGCGCATGGCCATCGCCGAGGGCATGACGCTCGGGGTCAAGGCCGGCGTGGCGCCCGAGGTGCTGCTCGACGCGCTCTCCAAGAGCTCGTTCGGCCAGGGCCGCGTGCTCAAGGACATGATCCCCAACACCGTGTTCCCGGGTACCTTCGACAATGTGAACTTCGCGCTCAAGCTCCTGCGCAAGGACGTCGGGCTCGCGACCGAGCTCGGCCGGGAGTACCACGTGCCGATGATGATCGCGGCGCTCGCCGAGCAGCAGCTGGAAGAGGCGCTGCGGCGTGGCTGGGGCGACAAGGACTCGATGACGTTCTTCCGCCTCCAGGAAGAGCGCGCGGGCGTCGAGCTTCGGACGACGAAGCGAGGAACGTGACCATGGCCGACGCGCTCTCCGGGATCCTCGAGACGAACGACGCACAACGGCTGGCCACCGGGTTCGTGTTCACCGAGGGCCCGCTGTGGCACCCCGACGGCTTCTACTATTTCGTCGACATCCGACGGAGCACCCTGCACCGGCTGACGCCGGGCAAGGCGCCCGAGCTCGTGCGGGCGAACACCGGCGAGGGCAACGGGACGACGTTCGACCTGCAAGGCCGGCTGGTCATCTGCGAGGGCGGCAACCGTCGCGTCACTCGCTGGACTGGCGGCCAGAGCGAGGTCCTGATGGACCGCTTCGAGGGCAAGCGCCTGAACCGGCCCAACGACGTCGTCTGCAAGTCCGACGGGAGCATCTATTTCACCGACCCGGGCTTGCGCGTCCCGCTCGCCGAGCGCGAGCTGTCGTCCGCGGGCGTCTATCGCATCGGGCCGGACGGCGCGACCACGCTGGTGGCCGACTGCGAGTATCCGAACGGGCTCGCCTTCTCGCCGGACGAGCGCACGCTCTACGTGGCCAACACGCGCTGGACGCAGTACATCCACGCGCTCGAGCTCGACGCCGGCGGCAAGCTCGTGCGGCGCCGTATCTTCGCCGACATGTCCTCCGACGAGACCGACGGTGTCCCCGACGGTATGAAGGTGGACGTCGAGGGCCGGGTCTTTTGCACGGGTCCGGGCGGCACCTGGGTCTTCGCACCCGACGGCATCCGGCTCGGGATCATTCGCACGCCGGAGGTGCCCGCGAACCTCGCCTTCGGCGGCCCCGATCTCCGGACGTTGTTCTTCACGGCCCGCACCTCGGTCTACACGCTGCGCGTCAAGGTACCCGGGCGGCCACACCCCTGGTACAAAAAAGGATGACGATGAACTTCGGAACGTTCCTGCTGATGCAATCGCCGTCAGCGCGTTCCTCGCAGGAGATCTACGCGCGCGGGGTCGAGATCGCCCTGGCGGCCGAGACGCTCGGGTTCGGCAACGTCTGGCTCGCCGAGCACCATTTCTCGACCTACGGCTATCTCTCGCGCCCGGCCCAGCTGGCGACCTACATCGCGGCGAAGACGACCCGGCTCAGGGTGGGCACGGCCGTCATCGTGGTCCCGCTCCACCATCCGCTCGTGATCGCCGAGGAGATCGCGACGCTGGACCTCTTGTCCGGCGGGCGTCTCGACGTCGGGCTCGGGCGCGGCTACCAGCCCTACGAGTTCGAGCGCTTCGGCCTCGAGCTCGAGAGTGGCCGCGCGCGCTGGGAGGAGTCGATCGACATTCTGTTGAAGGCCTTCGGCGGCCAGCCCTTCAGCTACGACGGCAAGCTCTTCAAGATCCCGGAGACATCGGTCTTCCCGCAGCCGCTCCAGCAACCGCGCCCGCCGATCTGGATCACGGCCCAGAGCCCCGAGTCGATTGAGGCGGCGGTGCGTCGAGGCTTCAACGTGCTCACCGGCGGCTTCGGCGTGCCCATCGAACGGATGGCCGAATTCCGTCGGCTCTTGGATCGCCTGGTCGCAGAGTTCAAGCCCCCGCACCCGCTCCGCGTCGGCGTTCAGCGGGCGGTCTACGTCGCGGAGAGCCAGGCGGACGCGCGGGCGGCGGCCGAGGAGGCGCGCTGGAACATGCGCGTGACGCTCTCCCTGCGCAACCAGTACGAGCGCGTGGAACGCGGCCGCGCCATCCCGGTGCCGGCGCCGAATGAGCCCGACACCGACGATCTGCTGGACCGCTTCCTGGTCATCGGGACGCCGGACATCTGCATCCGCCAGATCAAGCGCATCGAGGAGCTGGTCGGCATCACACACTTCAACTGCAGCTTCTGGTTCGGCGATCTCGAGCACGCACGGGTGATGCGCTCGATGGAGCGCTTCGCCCGGGAGGTCATGCCCGCGTGGCCGTGAGGTTCCTCCACAAGGCTCCTACCCCGCGGCCATCCACTTGATCGAGAGCGGTCCGGGGAAGGTGTCCACCAGGTAAGGCACAGAGGTGGTCGACAGGATGGCGTTGGACCGCCCCAGGGCCTGGCTCGGCGGGTTGAGGAGCACCACGCGCTACGTCGCTCCCCACACGTCGCGCGCGACCTCGAGCGCCAGCCCGAGCTTGCGACGCTGGTCATCGACGGTGATCTTGTTGCCGTGATGCGTGCTCGAGAACCCGCACTGCGGGCTCAGGCAGAGGTTCTCCAGCGGCACGTGCTTCGCCGCGGCCTCGATGCGGCGCTTGAGAACGTCCTTCCGCTCGAGCTCGGGCACCTTGGAGCTGATCAGCCCGAGCACCACTTTCTTCCCCTTCGGCACGAACCGCAGCGGCTCGAAGCCTCCCGCGCGGTCCGTGTCGTACTCGAGGAAGAACGCGCTCACGTTCAACCGCGTGAACACGGTCTCGGCGATCGGGTCGTAGCCGCCGCTCGCCATCCACGTGCTCTTGAAATTGCCCCGGCACGTGTGGATGGCGACCGTGACGTCCGGCGGGACGTCGCGCAGGACGGCGTTGACCGCCTCCGCGTAGATGCCCGGCAACCGATCCGGGTCGTCGCCCAGCTTGCGCACCTGCTCCCGCACCTTGGGGTCGCACATCATCGCGACCGTGGTGTCGTCGACCTGCAAGTACGTGCACCCGGCTTGACACAGGGCGCGGATCTCTTCCCGGTAGGCGGCGGTCAGGTCCGACCAGAACTCGTCGAGGTCCGGATAGGTGGCCTTGAGCGTCGGTCGATCGCCGCGCGCGTGCAGCATGACCGGAGACGGCAGGCAGAACTTCGCGGTGCGGGTCGTGGCCGACTTGAGAAACGTGAAATGGTCGAGCATGCTCGGCCTGGAACGCCGGATCTTCCCGGTCACCGTCATGAGCGGCGGCTGCTCGTCGGCGCCCTCGAACTTCACTCCGAAGCTCTGGGTGGACGTCTCCACGCCGTCGAAACCCCGCAGGAAGTCGATGTGCCACCAGTCACGCCGGAACTCGCCGTCGGTCACGCCCTGCAGGCCGACCGATTCCTGGAGCGCGACGGCGCCGCGGATCGCCTTGTCCTCCACGGCGCGCAGCGCGGCGCGGTCGATCTCGCCTCGCGCGGCGCGCGCCCGCGCCTCGTGCAACTCGGTCGGGCGAAGCAGGCTGCCCACATGGTCGGCGCGAAACGGCGGTCTCGCTGCGCTGCTCATCGTGCCCTCCCCCGGGTTCCCATCGATCCTCGACGACTCGAGCCTATCCCGTCCGATGAGCCGATTCTAAAATACTCTGGGCTCCGGTGCTGGGCCCGAGTGGTACGCGCTGCAGGCCGTCGCCGGGCCGTCGTGCGAGCCGCAGGGCCGCCCGGGGGCTGGGGCCCCAGGCCCGAGGCAAATTATAGAAAGGCCCCCGGCCGAGGCGCGGCTACAAACCGAGGAGGACCGCGACATGACGGAGAACACACGAGCGGGCGTCGCACGTGCGGATATCGTGGGGAGTCTCTTGCGGCCGGCCGATCTCCTGGAGGCGCGCCGCGCGGCGCGCGAGGGGAGGATCGCCGACGCCGACCTCGGCCGGATCGAGGACCGTGCGGTACTCGAGGCCATCGCGCTCCAGGAGACGCTCGGGCTCGACGTGGTCAGCGACGGGGAAATGCGGCGCGCCGGCTGGAGCACCCCGCTGCGTTCGGCCCTCACGGGCTTCACGGCTCTTCCCGGGGGGTCGGGCTACCGCTGGCGCACCGGCGATCCGTCGCAGAATCAGGTCAGAGATGACCGTGACCGGGCGTGGCCCTTCGTCACCGCGCGGGTGCAGGTGCAGCGCGACGTGGCGCAGGCTGAATATCCGTTTCTCAAAGCGCACGCTCGCCGCCGAACGAAATACTGCCTGCCGGCGCCCAGCTACTACCGCACCCACTGGCACGACACGCGTTCTCGAGACGCCTATCCCAGCGTCGAGGCGTTCCTGACCGCGATGCGCGACTACACGCGACAGGTCGTGCGTGACGTGGCGGCGATGGGCTGCGACTACGTGCAGCTCGACGCTCCCAACTACGGCCGCGCCTGCGACCCGGAGTTCCGGGCGTTGATGGAGGCCCAGGAGCGGCGCGGCGCCGTTGCCGATCTGCGCTTCGACGTGGGACTGGACAGCTCCGTCTTCGATGGGATCACCGGCATCACCCGTGCGGTCCATATCTGTCGCGGTAACGCCGCTGGAGCCTGGAACGCTCGCGGCGGCTACGGGGCGATCGCCGCCGATACGTTCCCGGGGCTGGACGTCGACGTGCTGCTGCTGGAGTACGACACACCGCGCGCCGGAGACTTCAGCCCGCTGCGCCAGGTTCGGCCACAGCAGACCGTCGTGCTCGGGCTTCTCACCACCAAGCACGGACGGCTCGAGGACGCGGCGGGGGTCGAGGCCCGCATTCGCGAGGCGGCGGCGTACCTTCCCCTGGAGCGGCTCGCCGTGAGCCCACAGTGTGGCTTTGCGTCGGTGGAATCCGGCAATCCGCTCACCCCCGACGAGCAGGAGGCGAAGCTTCGCCTGGTCGCCCAGGTCGCCCGGCGCGTGTGGAAATAGCCAATTCTTGACATTGCCGCGCGACGCGTCGCGCCCGCAGACTACCAGGCGAGGGCGTAGGTCGGGCGACGCGGGTCGGCGCCGGCCGAGAGGGCGCCGGTCTCCGGGTCGCGACGGGTGACCACCGCGCCGATGCCGCACGCGCCGATCTCGCTCACCGTGTGGCCGAGCGCGCGGAGCTCGGCGCGCGTCTTCTCGGGAATGCCGGGCTCGACATTGAGCTGGCCGGGACGGTAGACCCGCGGATAGAACGAGTTGACGAGGGTCTGGGTCGAGAAGCGCGGGGCTTCCACCGCCTGCTGGGGATTCATCCCGAAAGCCAGCAGATTGAGGACGAGCTGCAGGTCGGCCTGGGTCTGATCGTCGCCCCCGGGACAGCCGACCGTCGTGGTGGGCACGTCGCCCTCGCAGATCAGATAGCTCACGAGCGTGGTGCGCGGCCGCTTGCCCGGGGTGAGCGCGTTGGGATGGCCGTCCTCGAGCACGAACATCTCGCTCCGCGTGCTCAGCGTGCAGCCGAGCTCGGGCGCGAACGCCGACTTCCTGAACACACCCCCGCTCGGCGTCAGGCAGATCATGTTGCCCTCACGGTCGATCGCGGCGATGTGTGTGGTCCCGTCGGCGGCCGCGCCGGCCGCGGCGGACCCGGACGCCCGACCGCCCGCGGTCGCCCCGACGCCCCGCGGCGCGCCGTCGCGGCGTCGCGGATCACCCGGCGGTGGCGCTTCGGGCGTCGCGCGGTCCATGCGGATGAGCGTCGCCCGCTCCCGGAGATACGCGGGAGCGAGCAGCTCTCCGATCGACGCGAGCGCGTCCTCGCGGTCGCCGTAGTGCCGTTCCCGGTCGGCGAATGCGAGCTTGAGCGCCTCTGTCACGACGTGGACGTACCGCGCGGAGTTGTGGCCGAGCGCGCGCAGATCGAACATCGCGAGCATGCCGAGGGCCTGCATGAGCACCGGCCCCTGGGTCCACGCGGACTGGCCGAGGATCGCTCGCCCGGCGAACGTCGTCCGCAGCGGCGGCTC
>Ga0209761_1002300_pt1 | contig 12534 bp, 15 predicted proteins | sample GraSoi013_1_40cm_4_FD_185818 | JGI IMG/M metagenome (GOLD analysis project Ga0209761, IMG submission 185818) | Grasslands soil microbial communities from the Angelo Coastal Reserve, California, USA - Sample 09_25_2013_1_40cm (SPAdes) (version 2) | ecosystem: Environmental > Terrestrial > Soil >... | reverse complement strand
ATAGGGTCCCCGGACCCAGAACAGGTCGCCGGGCTTTTTCTCCCAGAGAGCTGTGCTGACCGGGCCACCTTTCTTGATGACAACACCCGCTTCGTTCCGGCCATGGATTGCGAGGACGCTCATAGGCACCTCGTCGACGCCCGGGACCCAGACCATGGCGAACTGTCCAGGGTGAGCCTTGTGCAGGCTTACGTCGCTAAACCAGAATGAGCGAATGGAAGGAGTCTCGTCAACAATCCGCTCGAGTCTCACTGAGCGGGGCGTATGGAGCTGCCCTGTCGCCTGTTCCAAGGTTTAGAATCAGAATGTACCGGGATTACTAATTAGTTATGAATCGCTACTAGTGGATGCCGAGGATCTGGTAGAGAATCGCCGCGACGAAAAGAACAGTGAGACCGACTACAATGATGAAGAGGACTGGATTAACCATCCAACCAGGGTCTTTCGCCACTTCCGTCATCGAGGTTCTCGGTCACGATGCCGAGAGCATGTATTATTTTAATCAGGTTATTCGGGTAACTGGAACGTAAGCTTCCTTCTCAGGAAGTCTGCTGACTAGCTTCATCATCTCGGTGTAATGGTGGTTGATTATGTCTGCTCCCTTTGGTCCCATCATCTTCTCGGCATTACTCTTGCACTGATTGATGGCTGTCAAGATTCCTGTCTTGGTCGGTTCGGTGTAGCTGACGCCGCAGCTCTGGAATACTCCTTCGACGAACTGTTTGACCTGTGTCTTCAACATCTCATCGGTAACGGGCTGATTAAGTAGAGTAAAGAATTCCTTGTTCGCGCTCTCAAAGCATCTCAGTAGCTCGTCTCTGACAAGTTCTCCTGTAATCTGGCTCGTTGGGATGTCTGGCGCCTCGTAAGTCCCGGTCATAGCGTCGCGATATGACATACGTTATATAAAGCCCTGTCCCAACGCTATCGACAATCGTTGCAAGGGAGTTCGTTCTCACCCCAAGTTGACGAGGGCCTTCTTGGAAGATTTGACAAAGAAATCCTGAGTAAGACCCCTCACATCGTCCGAGGAGACAGCGCCGGACCAATCGCGAATCCGACCCCTCTAGTCGACCTCACAGACGTCCTAACCGAATGTGCAAGGGTAGAATATGGCATCAGGATAGACCCCAAAACGGTGCGAGTCTTCGGAAAACTGGACTCTCAAATCTTCGGCGGCTCCGTCAAGGTACGACCTGCGGTCGAGATAATCAGGGAGGCCATAGTGACGGGGAAACTTCGATCTGGCCAGAAGATCTTTGAAGCAACCTCCGGCAACTTCGGCTTAGCCCTCGGCATGTTGAGAGACCTCGGGTTAGAAGTCATCGTTTTCGTCTCGAGGAGGCTGCAAGGAGGGGTCTTGGACGAACTCAAGAATGAAGGAGTGAGATCTGTCAATCTGGATGTCGACATATGCCCAGCACCAGGACTGAAGATAGACCCGAACCTTGTGGTCGCAAAAGCCGCGGCGGCAAGTGTCCGAGAACAGCTCGCACAACTTGGCCTTGACACATCAGTCTTCGACAACGCTCGAGGCAACGTCGAGGCACTGCTCGCGAAACAGGACGTGATCAGCCTTGCTAAACTGCTCGCCAAAATCTACGAGGGATTCTGTCCAGAACAATATGATAACGAGCTAAACGTTCGGTCTCACGAGACAACTACAGCGCCAGAGATCGACCAGCAGCTCAAGGCTCACGGCCGCTCGTTCAGAGACTTCAGAATAATCGCTGCCTTCGGAACAGGAGGAACCTCAACAGGGCTCGCGAAGTATGCACAAGCCAAGTACGGACAAAAGTCTGTGCACGTAGTGTTCCCGCTGGCCAACCAGGATGTTGCGGGGATAAGAACGAGAGACAAGGCTGTCGGTCTGAGATTCTACCAGCCCGAGCTATACGGCGGCGAACACGAGGTAGACTTCGAGGCCGCTAGACGACTCTTGAGATTCTTTGCCAACAGAGGCTACGGAATCGGCGAGAGCGGCGCACTAGCCCTCTACTCAGCCTTGCAGATGATCAACTACGGTGCGGGCAACAAATTCGTAGTAATGATCGCCGATGGACTACAAAAATACCTAGCCGATCTTGAGGTACCAGTTGAGACCCCAGACCCCCTCGAGGTCAACGTGCAAGAAGCGAACTCCAAGCAGCCAAGCTATGGGGAGGTTCTCTGGACCCACGCGATGTTTGTTCCTAGAGAGGAAGGAATCAAGCTTGTCGCGGACGCTTTGGGCTGTGACAAGGACAAGGTGAAGGTTGCCACAGCGCGAGACGTTCAGGCGCTTATAACAACCGAGAAAATTCCAGCCGGAATCAACGCTCTTCTGCCGAAAGACAAGTCGAAGACGCTCCTAGTCTGCATGGCAGGAGGAACATCTTTGCGCGTAGCCGAGGTGTTGGCGAAGAACGGAGTCGGAGCTCAGAGTCTGACGGGCGGAATCATGAACCTGTCTCAGACTAGCAATAGACAGCCAGAAGACCTCGTCCAAGTCGCCACCGAGTAAGCTGTCTGAAACGCCGGCTAGACTTTGCAGCGAGTTCCGCTTAGGCAGAGGGTTCTGGGTGAGCTCTCAAATCCTCGAATACCTGACAGGCGTGTTTCTTGTGGACGACGATGTTCTTATCGTGAAGGTAGCGGACTTTCAGTTCTTGAGTAGAGGAGAGAACCGCACCTTTCGTGCGAGTATGAAGAGTGTCAAGGAAAGAAAATGGTTCTGGCTATTGAAAGTAGAGAATTGGGAATTTATGCTGAGAGTGGAATCGGGAAAACTCCACCTTTTTCGTTGCTCGAAGAGGTCCTGCCAAACACGGGGCATGCTACTCGGTGTGGGATGGCCCGTTCTCGCACTTGTGCAGGCGTTCATACCCTGGAAGTACACGCTAAGCCAATCCGCGGACGCCATCGACAGCGTAGTGTCAGCACTACCAGGCTTGGCCGGTCTCGAACGTTTCATTCTCTTCTTAGTCCTTTACGCACTAGTGGCGAGTGGGTTGTTCATCATCCTCTTTTATTTTGGAACGTTCGGAATTCTTTGTCTGTTAGACATATTGACCATTAGACTACAGGCTCGCTTCGCCGTAGACATGGCTCTTCTGAATCTGAAGGAGACACGCTTAGGCAGATTCCGACACGATATTGTAGTCAGTACTGAGAAGACCGATTCAGATTCAAGACTGCCTTCTGGGGATTTTCATTTGACTGTTACTGCTCGTCGCGGAGCCCTCGCATCTGCTTTGGTGCACCCCGGAGCACCGCTCTAATCGACACCAGAGTTTTGCCATCACGCCTCTTCTCGGTCCATATGTTTTCTATATGCGTAGGTTATACCTGAATAATACCTGATGTGTCTCTGACAGACGAGCCATCCTTGCCTGTCAAGACAGACATTGGTGCTGTTAGCGATGTTCTGATGAATGATTGAAATCAAAGATCATTTCTTCCTAACGAGACTTGATCGGGCTCGGATTCCAGCCAAATGAAGCATTATGCGAGCTGACGCCTCAGAGATTTCGTTCTCTGCTCCAGGTTCGACATTGTAGATGTGGAGCAGGATCAAAGGCCTAATTCCTGTTTCTCTTCCTCTAGGATGAGACTTGAAGTATAATTTTGGATAGGTTTTGCGCGCCTGATCAAGAATTGGTGCGAGCGCCGACTCGATGATCCCGGTAATCCTGATTTCTACCTCCTTCGGGCGCGTCGTATTGAATGATTCTAAGTAAGGAATGATGCTGGCGCGGAATATTGCCTTCATTTCGGAAGGCACACCCGGTAGGGAGAACAGGGTTGTGCTTGACTGTTGTATCTTTACTCCGGGAGCTGTGCCAACTGGGTTCAGCAGGGGGACGGAGCCCTGTGGAAGAGTGGCCATCTTGGTCCGATACTTCGTAAGTTTGGGCTTGCTTTCGAGTCTTCGATAATGATCTCTCACAAGTTCCAACGCTTCCTTGTTCAGTCTCATTGGTTTGTCGATGGCTCGTGATATTCCAGCCAACGTCATGTCGTCATGGGTCGGACCCAAGCCGCCAATCGTGATCAGGACACTCGGGTTTCTCTTGAAAGATCCTCGCACACCCGATTTGATTGAATCCAACGAGTCGCGTAGTTGTGTGACTCTCTCGAGGGTCCACCCTAACCTGGTAAGGTGTTTCGCAATCCAGTGGGAGTTAGTGTCAAGCGTGTGTCCGATGAGAAGTTCGTTACCGACCGAGATGATCTCGGCCGTGGCCTTCCTCGACAACTTCCGCCTTTCTGTCAGTTCTAGGTTCTCCTAGGCTTTCTGGAGCGAGAGGACCGCCGCAAGTGCGCCTGCAAGTGCGCGTCCTGGGTCCTTTCCGAAGCCGATTAAGATGAGATCCCTGTCTGTGGGTTCTAACTCGCTCCTCAGCCTGGCGTTTTCTTTTGGAGCGAGTTCTGCGATACTCTTGTTGTCAGGCGGAATCACAAGCTTCCTGCCTAGAACTGCGACTGTGATTGAGCCTTCAGCTCCAGCCTTAATCGCTTCATCCCTCTGAACAATTCCAGTCATTCCTGGTCTGTACAATCTTGTAGCGTGGACTCCCATGACAGAATTGGCAGATACCAGGTCAGATTGGTCTATGGAAATGATCTTCTTGATTGATAGCTGACGAAGAAGCTTCCGGAGGCTCTCCTTTCCCATCTTGGAAAGCTGGACACCCTTCACAGTTACCAAGGCCATTCTGCTTTCTGCCAGCCTTTCCAATAGTCCGCGAACTACCCCGTCGTTTAGCTGGAGGGTTTCGGACAGGGCTCTTCGTCCCACAGGTCCTTCTCTTTCAACCAGAACCAGAGCGTTGAGAAGCTGGAGAGGAGTCAACTGTGGCAGAGGACCAGTGGATCCACGCCTCCATTTTTCGAGTATGTCTTCGAGGATGTTTTCGTTCTTGGAGAGGGTCAGGATTTGTTCAGAAGCGTTGTAATCCACTTCGGGAATAAACCCTCTGCTTCAACGAAAAGTACGAACTGGAAAAGCAGTATTGATGCTTCGTGCTCACAAGAACGAGTGCTGGACCGTTAGTTGGGGAAGAAATTGTCTACTTTGTCTTCTTATCTGAGCTCAGCCACCATTTGAGATAGTCCTTCTGGCGGCGTTTCTTCTCCTCGTCCACTGACTCCTGGCTCTGGAGCATTTTCTCGCGTCCTTGTAGAAGGTCTTGTTGGGTGAAGGTTAGGCCGCAACTCTTGCACGCGTATTGCTTGATTGCGGAATCGTAGTTTAGGTTTCCGCCGCATTCCAAGCAATAATTGGGCATTCTCTGGGTTGCGCCTCGAATTTACAAGTCAGGAGCGTCCGCGGTCAAATAAAGATTCGGTTACCCTAAACAGAAAAATCGCGAAAAAACGGTCTAGAGAATAGCTTTCAGGGAACGGTTAATATGCCGAACCCTGAAACTGCATCTCTTGTCATCCAATGCCGCAGACTCATGGCAGTCAATACAAGAGAAAACCCACAGGCGGAACCAAGAGAGCCTGGCGCGGAAAGAGAGCCTTCGAAGCTGGCTCTGAGCCAACCGAGACAACGCTTGGGCCACTTAAGCAGAGACGGGTGAGCATGTACGGCGGCGGCACAAAGGTCAGGATAGCGGTAGCCGACTGGGCCGTTGTCACCGACAAGACCTCCGGTAAGAGTTCAAAATCTAAGCTCCTACGAGTCGTCAGGAACCCCGCGAACGTAGACTATCAACGAAGAGGCGTCATCACCAAAGGTGCGATTGTGGAGACAGAGCTGGGACAGGCACGAGTCACGTCCCGTCCAGGCCAGCACGGCGTTATCAACGCAATCCTACTAGAAAAGTCCCAGAAGAATTAGAATCGAGAGGGTGGGCGATTGAAGCGCCCTGGATTCTTGATAGTCTGGCCAGCTCACCTGGACAGTTCCAAGACTAGAGGTCAGGGACGTAGACTCCCAGTATCGCGAGCAGTCAAACAGCCTAGCCTGAAAGAAGTCTGGCAGGCTGCAATGTCACTAGGATATTCACCTGAGACCAAGGAGAAGGCTGCGCTATCGGGTTCGCCCTGGGAGAAGACCGGCTATGTCACGGTTAAGAAAACCGGGCAACGATCAGTTGTACTGAAAGGATTAGCTAGCGAGATTGTGAAGACCAGGCAGAAGGAAGCTCAAACGGCCGAGCCGAAGAAACGATAGCACCAAGACCCGAGAAATACCCAGAATGACTATTGCGGGGAACTGTTTACCGGTTCGCCTGGTTTTTTGGAACGCGATATCAACAATGATAATGCTGTGGACCCGACTACGACACCAATGAGGACGTACTCGAAATCGACCGTACCAAGTGGCAGGGCCACTTTGAACATACTGAGAAGCGAGGCGAGCGACAGATAGGTAAAGAAGACCATCCAAGCAAGGAGGAGGGATATGATTTTCTTTCGATTCTTCAACATTTTCAATTGTTAGGTCGTGCCTAAAAATAAACCTACCCAAACCGATTTGAGAGGTAGACAGAGATCCATTTCTGAACGTCACAGATTAGCATGGAGGAGGATTACACCGGAGCCCCCCATACTCATTGGTTCTAACTGGGCGGTTTCCGGTTCGGGTACATGACGATTTTTCCACAACGGCCTGATTTCATGAGCGCGAAGGCCTTGGCGAACTCTTCTAGCGCAAACCTGTGAGTAATCACTTTCGAGAGGTCCACTTCTCCGGCCTTCAACACCTCCGCTGTCTTGTACCACGTACTCCACAATCGACGCCCGAAGACCCCTCGGACGTTTGCGTCTTTGAAAACGATCCAGTTCGCCACATCGAACTCGACGTTCTTCGAGGGCAGCCCGAATAGGACAGCAGTTCCCCCAGGGCGAAGGACCCTGAATCCCTCCTCGAACGATGGTGGTGCACCTGACATTTCAAAGAAGACATCAACGCCGCGTCCATCGGTCATTTTCATGATGGTATCGACAACTTTCTCTTTAGATCCGTCGATGAGGACATCTCCACCCATTTTTTTCGCCAGGTTCAGCCTGTATTCTACGATGTCAATTCCGAAGATCTTGCTGGCTCCGAACGATTTGCAAAGCCCAATTAGACATGCTCCTATTGGACCGCAGCCAAAGACTGCGACGGTGTGTGCAGGTATGTCGGCTGCAGACGCAGCATGAACAGCGTTGCCTAGCGGTTCTTGAGCGCTTGCCGTCTCAATTGGAATTCTCTTGTCGTTGAGCCACGCGCTACTCTCGTGAAGAGTATGATACTCAGCGAAGCACCCGTCAGTGTCGACTCCCCGCAGGAGCATTCTTTCGCAGATGTGACCATTCCCGGTCCGACATTGGAAGCATCTTCCACAGTTAATGTGAGTCTCTCCTGAGACAATATCACCCTCTCTGAGGTCCGAGACCTCCTTCCCCGCCTCCACCACTTTTCCTGCGAACTCGTGACCCATTATGAGAGGAGGCTTGACCCGCTTAGCCATGAGTTCGTGCCAATCATAGATCTGCATGTCCGTTCCACAGATCGAAGTAGCCTCAACTCGAACCTGAATGTCTCTCAGACCAAGCTTAGGAGCGAACGCCCATGGCTCGTAGACGGCGCCGGGACCCGGAACAGTCTTGACAACAGCGTGCATTTGCTCTTTCAAAGGATTCCCTAGGCTGTTCCTCGGCGTTTCGGCCGAGTGTAAAACATTATTGTCAGTCCAGATGCACAGGAGAAATGGAAGTTATCGTCTAAGGCTTTTACGCAGGTACAGATCACTCGGATCAGAAATGAGCCAGCAATCCGACCTGCAAAGAGAGCCTCTGCTAGATAGTCTGCGCAAAGAGTTAGAGGGCCTCGACCGCGATGACCTGCTCTGGCGCATCAGGACTCTTCAGAGCCCATCAGCCCCACACGCTAGGGTTGACGGCAAGAATGTCCTAGTCCTATGTTCCAACAATTATCTCGGGTTGGCCAATCATCCGAAGCTGAAGCAGGCTGCGATTGCCGCTACACGAAAGTATGGTGCAGGGTCTGGATCGGTACGAGTTATCGCGGGTACCATGGACATTCACCTAAAGCTGGAGAAGGTTCTCGCCGATTATCGACGGGCTGAATCGGCGATCACGTTTCAATCGGGTTACGCAACGAACTCGGGCACGATCCTTGCGCTTGTTGATGAGAGAGACCTCATCATCAGTGACGAGCTCAACCACGGAAGCATAATCGATGGCTGTCGAATGACCAAGGCCGAGAGGCGAGTCTACAAACACAAAGACATGGTTGATCTAGAAAAGCAGTTGCAGAATACTGACCGTTTCCGGAGAGTCCTCATCATTACCGACGGAGTCTTCAGCATGGATGGAGACATCGCCCCCCTCAAAGACATCGTTGACTTGGCGGGGAAGTATCAAGCCATAACGTACGTCGACGATGCTCATGGCGATGGAGTACTAGGCGAGAACGGACGGGGAATCACGAACCACTTCCACCTCGAAGGAAAAGTCGATGTTGACATGGGAACATTCTCCAAAGCCTTCGGATGTGTAGGTGGCTACGTTGTTGGCTCGAAAGACTTGTGCACCTATCTCCAGAACAAGGTCCGAAGCTATCTCCTCTCCGGGTCCCAGCCGCCAGCCATTCCTGGCGCCTGCATCGCCGCGATCCAACTGGTGAAGAAGAATCCATCTTTAGTAAAGCGACTCTGGGACAATACACGCTACTTCAAGAAAGCACTCAAAGACCTTGGCTTCGACACGGGACAGAGCGAGACCCCAATCACGCCAGTCATGGTCGGCGAGAGCGGGAAGGCTCACAAGCTCGCTGACGAGATGTTCAAGCTTGGAGTATTCGTTCTTCCGATAGTTTTTCCGATGGTGGGCAAAGACAAGGCGAGAATCCGGACGATCGTGACAAGCGCACATACCAAGAAGGATCTCGACCAAGCAGCCGACGCGTTTGAGAAAGCCGGCAAGAAACTATCGCTACTCTAATCTTACCAACTAATTCTCGACCATAGGACGGTCTAATCCTCTCCATCCGTCTCGGATTGCGCGGATGGAATAGGATCGTTGGTCTCGATGACTATTGGTCCGGTGTAGCCGCAGTCCGGACACCGGTACATTGCCCCGGTGTATCCGCCCATCCAGAGAATGATATTCTCAGAATGACACTTTGGGCAGAACCGCTTCGTAATATTGTCCATGCTCATATCCTGCCTATCCGACGAGAAGAAAGAGAGTCATAATGTTGAGCCACGGAGATATTGATAATCGCTGCGCCTTCCAAAAAGCTCAAAGCTGGTCTGTACCTCTATTGGATGAGCTGGTCTAGCACCAACCTGAATTCTCGAAATTAGTTTTAGGGCGGGGCAGCTCGGTTCTGCCTTTCAAACGTCTCATTCGAGATTCCCAGGAGTATTTTGATTTCCTCCGCTTCTCGCGGGGTCGCCGAAGGCAGGGAGTTGAAGTATTCGAGGAAACCAGTCCGAGAAAGACAGGCAGAACAAAGGTCCCATTCGACAATTTCGACCCCGAAAACTATTTCGGCGACGCCGGTTTGAGAAACCCCGCAACCCGATGCGCAAGTCCCGTCACGAGTGTGCAAGGCGTAGAAAACGCTTTGAGGGGCGACTTTGACCTTAGGCTCAAGCGGCGTCACAGCACCCAGGCCCGCGGTTTTCAGAGCCTACATGCATCTTAAACCCTCGGTGATGTTTTTGGGACCTCTACAGCCTTTTGATCGAATGAAAAAGAGGAGTTCGTTCAGTGAAGCTAGTATCTGAGCTTGTTTGAGAACGAGTAGGGCACCACAGGCTCCTCCTCTCTCGTCCTCCGCTCGATGATCGGACTCTGTCGTGGAACAGGCTCATACTTGGCCTTGAACCAGTCGGGAATGACGACCGCGCGGAGGAGCTCCTGGATGGTTATTCCTCGGGCACGAGCCTCTTCGCTAAGAAGATTGTAGGTCTGTTCGCCGAAGGCCACCATGACCTTATACGACGTTTTTTCTTCACGCTCTCAGTTTTCGAATATCCAACTGGATGTTTGGAATACCTATACTGTAAGTATGAAGGGGCAAAGCATATAAGAATAACTGAAGCCGCCCCCGCGAATTCTGCTATCTGTTCCATAAAGAAGACCTCAGACCATCTCCTCTATCGGGGCAGATCGTGCAGATGCCCACCGAGTCCAGAGCATTTATTCCGGCTAGCGGCCTGAACGCTAGGGTCTTGTCAAGGATTGTCCCGCGTTGCTCGTGCCGTGGAGAACTTTCCATAACCGGCGAAATACGAAGTCCGGACGGTTGGCGGACCGGGTTTAACCTCCAATGTAAGCAATGCGGGAAGAAATGGACCTATTCTGGTGGCGTCTATAGGCAAGAGTCAGCAGAGACGGGTGAGTAAGACATCATCGCTCGATGCGATGGAGCAAGAAATCCACAACCAGGTTGAGGATCTTCCAGCATTCGCAAGCGAACTCGGAAAATGTGACCGTTTTCGCAATCTTGACCCTTCGAGCATGATTTTCACCGGCTCGGGAGACTCTCTTGCAAGCTCACTCTTCGCCCATTACTTGTCCCAGATGCAGGCGTTTGTGGCGGACCCATACGAGCTCCAGCTCTATCCGAAGGTGGCTAGGAACAAGACCGTCTTCATAACATCAGTCAGCGGGAAAACCAGAACGAACATACAGCTCGCCAGGAAAGTCAAAGGGGTAGCGAAGAAGCGCGTCGCAATAACCGCGAACCCGGAGAGCCCTCTCGCGAAAGAATGCGACGACCTAATTCAGATACGGTATCGAAGCCCCGGAATCCTTACTTCCGGGACCGCGAGTTTCTCAGCTATTCTACTTGCAGTAGCCTCGCTTATCCATCGATTACCGAAACTCGATTCTCTGCGAACAATGGAACGACAGGCGGCTGAGTGGGCTCGACGCTTGCGGGTCCATCATAACGGAGAGTTCCTGTTCGTTGGATCCGGGACGGGCTACGCTCTCGCAATGTATGCAGCTTTCAAGATCCACGAAGTTCTTGGGCTATCGGCTCAATACCAGCATACAGAGCAGCTTGGGCATTCCCAGCTTTTTTCACTCCAAGAGAAATCAGACAATCTTCTGTTCTTATCAGCGAGTTCGGACAAGAAGACGAGTGAAGTGTTTCGAGTTCTCTCGAAGAATGGTTTCCATGCGTATCTGTTGAAGGGTAGCACGGCCGATCCCATTCTCGCAGCTCTTCAAGTCATGTTCTGTCTGCAACACCTGGCCCTCTATTTCGGGAGAAAGATGGGGCTCCAAGAATGCGCGTTCCTGACAGACAAGAAAAGGCTCGCGCTCAGCAGCCGACTAATCTACTGACCTCGTACTGGACATTTCCGACTGAATATGCTTGTAAACGTCGAGAAGGTCGTCAGTCTCCATTTGATGGGAAGCCGCCCTTCTCACCTTCTCCAAGTTAGTGTTCAAGGCGATGGAATAGCCGACTACTCGAAAGACGGGAACGTCGTTCAGCCCATCTCCCACGTGCACGGTCTTGCTCAGTGGAATGCTCATCCATGCGCAATACTTTCTGATGCCAAGCCTCTTATCGGGTAATGGCTCGATATCGTCGGTGATCACGCCGTTCTTCACTGCCACCTTCGACGAGACAAACCCGCGGAATCCAAATTGTTCTACAAGATACTGACAGAGAAAATCCGGATTGTCGGTGCAGAGGATCACTGACAGCCCGAGGCCCAATAGCTTGTCAACCGCCTCTCGGATGTTCCGCATCATCGGGACTCTGGAGACTTCAGCTAGAACGTCTACGAGTTTCATCCCGACGAGAAGCTGAAACTGTTGCAAGAGGGCTTGTCTGAGGGTTATCCGTTTCCGATGATACATCTCGTCAATCGCGTCCCACTTCTTACCGATTCCTAAACCTCGAGCCGCCTGAGTAAGTGCAGGCTGACGAAAGAGGGTCTTGTCTACGTCGAACGATACCTCAACGAATTTCGGAGTCCTCATTCCGCTGGGAAACGTAGAACCAGTGCCTTAGATGATTATGCTAAGCGTCTAGAGAGGCTCGACGTAGCCGAAGTTTTCCCGAATGATACTCCGTACTTGTTCCGCTCTCTCCCTCGTATTCTTGTCGAGAAAGATCTTGACGATGTGGCCCTTCTCCGTCTCGAAAGTTAGCCCTTCCTTCCGGAATTTTTCGAGCGCGTCGTTCAATGTGAAGTGGTTGCCGAAAGTTGCGATGACCACTGCACGACTCTTCTTCTTTCCACCCAGCCGGACAACTGTCTTTCTGAACCCTTCTGCTAGACCGTATGCCATACCTTGTCTGACCAGAGGCGGAGTGTTGACTCGTTATATGGCTATCTCGATAAGGCTGCCCTTGCCGGTCGGCTTCTTTCCTAGAACCCGTCCGAGCTGTATCTCGACTGTCTTTCGCTTTGACCTTTCGCCGCCGTACCATCGCTCTACTTGGTCTCTTCCATATTTGCGGCGGAAGAGTTCGAAGGTGTGTTCGAGCTTTTCGGGGACGAGTCTGCCAGCTCCCTCGAATAGAATCTCTGAGACTTCCACCTCGACTCTCGGGGTCTT
>Ga0209761_1002298_pt1 | contig 12535 bp, 7 predicted proteins | sample GraSoi013_1_40cm_4_FD_185818 | JGI IMG/M metagenome (GOLD analysis project Ga0209761, IMG submission 185818) | Grasslands soil microbial communities from the Angelo Coastal Reserve, California, USA - Sample 09_25_2013_1_40cm (SPAdes) (version 2) | ecosystem: Environmental > Terrestrial > Soil >... | reverse complement strand
AAAAAACAAGATCGGTAAGAGAAAAACCAATCCTAACAAAACAACTCCCAAGATCGTCAATCCCGATAATAGCAAGGCGATCGAAGACCAAAACTCCCAAAAGACGATGAGGAAGAGGAACGGAATAATGGTCCTCGTTGATATCAGCAGACTTGTTGTGACCTCGATGTCTTCCTTCTGAGCTGGACTTCGCTCCAGAACGAGTGGGAATGATTCTACTATGGCTTTTCCGGCTCGCACCGCATCGTCCGTGGTCTTGAACCGAAGTAGGATCCTTTGTAAGTGCGAATTCCTGTCAACACCTGACAACAGGAACTTGTTCGGTTCCTGCCAAGATAGTCTCCTCGGCCGAATTTCACGGGTACCATCATCCGTCGTGACGACAATCTTGTCATCGGCGATAGAGAGCCTCGCAGGGATCCATAGTTTGCCCTTGTCCTTCGCCCTTATCGTCTGGCGTAAAGTGAGGGACGATCGTTTGGTTTCCGCGTTGAAATTAGACAGTGGAGGCCGTCCTGGACGTTGTACACGTAATCTTATCTCTATCCTTAATATTTAGATGAAGAGCTGATCAAAGCATGCAAGTCACTTCTCCAAGAAAAGTAACCTACGTCACAATATTGGCCGATCCGACCATCCATCCACGATACGAGGAAGCATTACGCGAGGTCGAGAAGGACTTTGGCAAACATCATCCAATGTACATCAATGGAAAACAAGTCCGCGCAGGTGAAGGGGAATTCGAGCATCGAAGCCCGGTCGACACGAGCATTGTGATTGGTTATTTCCAGAAGGGAACTGGTCTCCACGCCCGGAAAGCGATAGCCGCCGCGACAGAGGCTTTCAAGGAATGGGGCAGTATGGACTGGAGGAAAAGAGTCGCAATTATCCGTAAAGTAGCCGACGTAATGTCCCAGCGACAGTTCTACCTCGCCGCACTGATAACTTACGAGGTGGGTAAGAATCGGACCGAAGCAATAGCCGAAGTGAATGAGGCAGTTGACATGTTCCGATACTACGCTGACCAGATGGAGAAGAATGAAGGCTACATCGTACCCATGGAAACAGTCGCGCCAGGCGAAAAATCGAAAAGCGTCCTACGCCCATATGGCGCCTGGGCTGTCATCTCACCCTTCAACTTTCCAATCGCACTCGCCGCCGGAATGATCACAGGCGCCCTGATCACAGGAAACACAGTCGTTTACAAACCCACAAGCGAAGCCCCATTGACCGGGCTTCATCTCTACAAGACTCTCGTGGAGGGAGGAGTTCCGGAAGGCGTGATAAACTTCGTAACAGGTCCAGGCGGACCGTTCGGAGCAGAGATTGCCAAGAATCCGGACGTCGCAGGCATCGCATTCACAGGATCAAAGGACGTCGGTATGACACTTTACCAAGATTTCGTAAAGAGCCAGGCATATCCCAAACCATTCATCGCTGAATTGGGAAGCAAGAACCCTGCGATAGTTACGAGTAAGGCGGATCTATCGAAGGCTGCGAAAGGAGTGGTTCGATCAGCTTTCGGATACAGTGGCCAAAAATGCAGTGCCACGTCAAGAGTCTACGTCGAACGCGGAGTCAAGAATGACTTTCTCAAGTTCCTCAAGGAAGAGGTCAACCAAGTAAAAGTCGGCGACCCAAGAGAGAAGGGCGTCTTCGTCGGTCCAGTCATCAACCAAAAATCCGTCAGGACATGGCAGCATTCCCTCGAACAAGCAAAGAAGGAAGGGGCCAAAGTCGTCGCCGAGAAGGAGTTAGAGGAGAAACTGCCGAAAGGCTACTATGTCAAACCAGTCGTGGTCACCGGTTTACGCGAGAACAACAAGCTAGTGAAGAATGAACTGTTTGTTCCATTCGTCGTGCTTGAGGAATACAAGACGTTGGACGAGGCCTTGGAGAAAGCGAACGATACAGATTTCGGACTAACTGCAGGTATCTTTAGCGAGGATCCGGAGGAGGTCCGGTTCTTCTTCGAGAACATCAAGTTCGGAGTTACCTATGCCAACCGGGAAGGAGGAGCCACAACTGGCGCATGGCCCGGAGCCCAGCCATTCGGTGGATGGAAAGGGAGCGGAATGACTGGAAAAGGAGTAGGTGGCCCCTACTATCTGCTAGGTTTCATGCATGAACAGGCGCAGACGGTTGTCGGCGAAAAATAGATCTTCCCAGATCACCAATTCTGGATAGAAACCTTCCCAACCAAACTCATTTCGAGCTTGCCATACGGTCCATCTCACTGAGAAACAGCTCTTCTCGCCCTACAGGGAATATGCCTGAGGCTGCGACGGCGTGTCCATCACCAAAACCTCCAGCGGTCAAGCAAGCCTGAGACAGTATTCTGGACAGTGCCGGCCTTTCTCCCCTTTTGATTTGATCGGACAAGACCCTTGGAGCCCGACCGGAGACTTTGACAAGTTGCGAAGGCAAGCTTCCCCAGCCAGGAATATCCGGGGGGACGTTCATCATTCCTATGAGATATTTTGACGGATCCACTTGTCTCTGAAACTTGAGATAAGAACAGAAGCTTCCAACCACCTTCCCACTCATCCCCGCGTAATTATCTTGGGCATGGAACCATTGAATCGTCTTCTTCTTCTGCAGTCCCTCACGGGTGATGGTTGAGAGCATTCGCTTGTTAGCTTCTTTCCGCTCCTCTTCCAGTTTCCTGGCAAACTCAAACGTGCTTTCTGTCATTCCATTGATGCAAGACGCCACGCCAATCGTCGGCCCATCCCTATAATATCCAACAGACCCTAGGACATTCAAAGCAGAGGATAGTCTGCTTCTAGAGTAGCGCATTCCCTCGACCTCAATCTTGTAATCGTCCCGGGAGACCTTCACGAGCCCCTGCTCCAAAGCGTCTCGAACTGCAATCATGTTCAATCCTCTCAACTCCCCTGGAATCTCGTATGCACCGACCGTAGCGAGATGGGCAAATTTGGACAGTCGCGGATCGATAAACTTAGCGAAGAAGTAGGCAATCGTTGCTGCGGATGCATCGGATTCGCCTGAAAAGCCATCCAGCTCCGGATTCAAGTTGTAGACCATTGGATCATTAGACTCAACGGTATCATGATGATCCAAAATGACAATCATATTCTGTGGATTGTTGTACTGAGTTAATCGTCCGATGTGCGCCGAGCCTAGGTCGACGCAAACGATCACTTGTCTCGGACCCTTCTCAACTTCTCGAATGACTTCTGGATACAACTTGTCAAGGCAAATGAGCCGAGTGGTCATGCTGAGATGTTCGAACGCTAGTTTAGCAAGCGCAGCCGAGGTGAGACCATCGGCCTCGTCATGATGCAGAACAACAGCCTCTCTTAGCTCTGACCGTCGAAGATCATCTCGAGCCCTCTCCATACGTGAAAGGAAACGATCGAGCGAATTCATCGCACCACTCAGTATCAGTTCACCCTCGTTTCCACCAAGAACCTGAAAGCCTTGTTGAAATCATCGCGCTTCTCATGCAGGCTGTCTGATTTGAGGTTAGGGTTTCAGAAACCTCGCTATGAAATAGCCTGTCCCGTCAATATCAGGATCGAATCGTTGAGTCATACTCCTCTCGTCCAGTCCATTCGCTCCAACCTTCGGGCAAGCCTCGTCCAGTACAAGGCCCAACCGATCTATCGCATGATCCAGGATCCCTTCACACTCTTCCCATGTTATGGTACAAACACTGTACACGATTACTCCACCATCTCGAACGATGTGACTGGCAGCAGTCAAAAACTGTCGTTGATAGTCTGATAGATTATGAACATCCACCTCAGTCATATCAACTCCCAATTTTGGAATAACGCCAAGCCCAGTGCAAGGCGGATCCACCATCACCTTGTCCGCGCTGAAGGTAAAGTCCTCGTGGGCATACCTTGAATCGTGATTGATCAATTGATAGTTTGAACATCCGAGCCGTTCAAGATGCTTCCGTGTCTTCTCAAGCTTTGTCGTGTTTCGATCGAACCCGATGATCCTCGCCTGATTCTCTGATAATTGACAAAGATAGGATAGCTTGCCACCCGGGGCACAGTTCAAGTCGACAATAGTCTCTCCTGGTTGAGGATCCATGACATGGCAGGTTACCATGGCGGGCAACGATTGCGGATGGAACAATCCTTTCTCATAACCTGGTTTGTCCATCAGGCTTGGGATCCCGTACCGGTTCTCGGTCACCTCCACCGCGAGCCCGGTCCTATACTTGAGGATCGACTGTTCTCCCTGTCGAGCTACACCATTTCCAGCATGCCGACCATCCTGGGTCACTATCGATGTTTCAGCGCCAGCCTTCAACCCCTCACATCTTCTGACCCCGGGAGCATACAGATGCGCACCGTGCAGTACCGCCTCTGCTGCAAACCTGTCTGCCTCTAGAGGCCATCCCCTAGGCGCTGTCTCGGACGGTATGACTGGAAGAGAGGCAGCGTCGCCGATCATATCATGAATCTCTACTTGCTGAAGACCTTCCGACGCAAGCTCGCGAATTATCGTCTCAGGATCCCCCCTCAGAGTGTTGAGTCTAAAGTAGAATCGGGAACCCATACTTCCCAAAGCTTCGATAACATGGTCTAACCGTGGACCGTAGACTTTTGCCAGCTCATTCCTCAACCCATCCTCCAACTCAAGAGGTTCTACTGCCTGCAAAACCAGTTGGAACCTCAACCCCGTGCCTGTTTTAATATGTCACGAGGAGCCCGCCAGCCCACAGTGACGCGCTTCTGAGCCGCATGGTTCTCGACCTCAAATGCCTACGTTGCGGGACCAGCTTCAAGCGGAGCTTCGAAGAGAAGAGACAGAAGAGCTACTCTGAGGGAGAAATGGTACGTTTGGGAGAGAAGACATGCCCCGGAGAGTGCGGGAATGAATGGTTTACTGTCGAGAAGCAGCATGCGATTCGAAAGTTCAAACGTCACTACCGCGATGTCTAGCCGGTCCCCTACCGCTAGCCCCGGAACTGGCTGAGTTTTCGCTCCCAGATTCTCCTGCGAAATAAGCCCTCTCACACCCTCTCGTAACATGGGGGAGTAACTCAACGCTTAAGATTCGTCCAAGTTGATACCGTTCAATTGACGAGGGCTCAAGCTAACCGGATTAGTAACTGGGTTGATGATGAAAGCAGCTCCTAAGAAGAAACGTCCGGCTTCTAAGATGAACAATGGGATGGCTCATCCACCATTCCAAGAGTTCCAGGTCAAGACTCTCGACGAACTTGTCACCGAGCTAGAGAAGTCGAAGCCGGCGGGCTCCCTTGTTGAAGTAACACCGATCGAAGAGATGCATCATACGTCATGCATGCAGGAGATGAGCACGGTAGTCGTTCATGGAGACGAGACAGGCCTCTTACAACGGCCGGATGAATTGGTAGCCGTCTACCAGTACTGTGCCGCGTGCAAATCTGCCGTAAGAATTCTCTAATCCTGAACTATTATTCTTCGATGTAAATCGCCGGCCGATAGGGCTCCGCAGTCTTCGCTTTGCTTTTGGGATCATCAATTTCCTTCGTACCGCTCTTCCGCACCTTCACACTTGCCTTGAACTCTCTCTGGAAGAACTCTTTCGCATCTTCCAAGATTCCTGCTTCGTCGACACTCCCTGTCTTAACCCTGGAACTTCTCAACTCCTTCAGTTGTCTGGCTTGCTGGAACGACTTGTTAGCATAGTCCGCGGCAAGCTTACCTTCACTCCTGATCTCTGGATCGGACATTATCATCTTAATGAAATCGCCGACTCTTGATGCGTCAGTCCCTGAGTTCGCAAACTCCAGCGCTCTCAAGTATGTTTTCCACTTCCAGTCGGGAGCAGTATAGTACATTATTGTCTTCGGCTTGATCCCGGTCGCCTTCATGATCTCGATCGTATCCTCCAATACCTGCTTCACAAAATTCTCAGAGATCTCGGCCTCGGGATACAACGACCGGTCATCCGGCTCTGGCCAAGGGGCGATAGAAACGAACCCCCTACGACCTAGAAGACTCCAAACCTCTTCAGCCACGTGTGGTGACAAGGGCGAGAGTATTCTTGCCCTCACCTCTAGAATCTTCCTGAGAACTAGATCTCGCGAGTTGATTCCACGCTTCAATGGTCCTAGGCGCTTCAGGTACCATGCAATGTCATTATCCATTTGATAGAGTACTCTCTGAATCGTTTCTCTGACACGCAGACTGTCCATTGCACTCGTAGCTTGTTTGACCATCTCGTTCAACATGTGAAGCATCCACTTGTCCAGAATCGGAACTGGACGTTCACCTTTCTTCTTGCTCTTCGACACTCCGAGCTTCTTCGCCTGGACCAGCAGATTCTTCAATCGTTCCTCTATCGACCGGGCAAGCTGCTCGCTAAAATCGGTGTCCTGACCCATCTCGGCCGTAACCAATACCCCGATCCTGACTGGATCAGCCCCGAACGTCTGGATTGCCTGTCGCAATGGTATGATATTCTGCAAAGACTTCGACATCTTCTGCCCGTTCATCAGGACGTGTCCATTCGCGGCTATTCCCTTAGGCCAATGCTTTCTTGGAAAGAGTGCGACATGGTTGAAGATGTAGAATGAGAAATGATTGGGGATCAATTCCTTGGCAGAGTGTCGCATGTCCACGGGATAGAAATATTCGAATTCTCTCCGTATACCTTCGACTACCCGTTTGGGAATATCAGTGATTGTTGAGACTTCTCCGGGATCTCCGCGTCCTAGGAAGATATAGTCGAAGAACTCGTCCATCAACTTCTCAGGAGCTTTCTCGAACTTCTTGAACGTCATCCATTCCCTTGACAGGTACTTCGACAAAATGTAGTAGGCCATGTAGATGGTCGAGTCTGACAACGCCTCGATAACCCAAGAAGGGTCCCATGGCAATGGAGTACCGAGTCCTACACGTCGAGCGCATGCTTTCTCCTTCAACCAATCGATTGCATACTCGAACTGGGGACGGATGTCTTCAGGGAGTAGTGTCATGTTGTCCAAGCATTCGTGAGCCAGCTTCTTCCAGTCCGCCTCCCCATAGTCTAAGAACCATTGATCGGACAGGATCTTTACCAAGACCTCTGTGCCGCATCGGCAGATCACCGGTCTGTTCAATATCTCATACATCTTAGTAATCAATCCCTGACTAGTGAAGTCTTGGACTACGGTGTCACGTGCCTTGGCCACATTCATGCCCGAGTAAGCTCCGGTATTCTGTTTCATAACGCCCCGATGATACTCTGCCGAGTAGATCTCCTTCGTGGCTTGCTCAAGCTTGGGATCTTCCTGGCTCTGCACGTGGAATTTCTTGACAGCATCGGCCGCCGGAATATCTGAGTAACCATCCAACTGGATGATCGAGACGGGTTTGATCTCGTCCCATCCAAGTACAGCATTGACCATCGGCCCTGCTCGTGATTTCAAATCCTCTAGGGCTTGGTAATCGTAAGGCGCGTGGCCTGGGACGGACATTACTACTCCTGTCCCATTCTTTGGATCCACGAAAGCGCCGGGGAAGATTGGGATCTTTCTTCTAATGACTGGGTTGAAAACTGTGCTTCCCAGCAAGTCTTTGGTCGACAACTCCTTCTCGACAGCGACCTTTCTATTCTGCAACTGGAGCTTCTGCACGGTATCCTTGCTGACAATCCACCTCTCCCCATCTACTTCTGCCTGGACATATTGTGCGTCCGGATTGATCCAGAGATTCGTGACTCCAAAGACGGTCTCGGGACGGAGTGTTGCCGTGGGGAAAACTATCCCATCTTGTTCGAACTTGACTAGAAAGAATTCTCCGATTTCCGGCTCAACATCGCCCATAGTGTCGTGCATACCCACTGGCCCATTGTCGTTCGTGCACCACCCAACCGGATGAGTTCCCCTTGTGATCCGGCCGTTGTCTCGAAGCCTTCGGAACTGCCACTGTATGAACCTCTTGTACAACGGGTCGACAGTCGAGAACTCTCTACGCCAATCGAAGCTAAACCCGATCTCTTTCATCCCCTTCCTAATCTCTTCATGGAAGTAACGCGCTAAACGCAATGGATCCTTCATCTCGTCCAGCTTGGAGCTTGGAACATGGTAGATCCTTGTGAATGTCTCAATTATTTCCGGGTCAGCCTGGCTCAAGCGCTTGCTCATCGCCGCAATTGGTGTCCCGGTATAATGGAAGGCGATTGGAAACAGAGTGTTGTATCCTCGCATGCGATGGTAGCGCGCGTCGACATCGCCCATGGTGTATGTTCGTCCGTGGCCTATGTGTTGTGGACTGTTGACGTAGGGATATGCTACTGTGACGAAGAATTTTGGACGGTCTGGTTTAGGATCTGTTTCGAATATCTTTGCCTCGGCCCATTTCTTCTGCCACTTGGATTCTAGTTTGCGCCAGTCAAGAGTTCCCCTAGCCCGTTGTCTTCTCGCGCTTTTTGCACTAGTCTGCACGTGTTGGTTCCACCTTTTGGCTTTGGGCCTCGCCCCTGCCACTCGACTCTACCTGACTTCTGACTACTTCACGAGCCCTATCGAGTGCCTTCCCAACATCTTCTTTTCGTGTTCCACCACCTGTTGCGAAGAAGGGTCTTCCGCCCCCTCCGCCCCCGATGATCTTTCCTACTTCGGTGACGACCTGTCCTGCGTTTGCTCCTGCCTTCACAGCTTCTTCGCCCGCCGCTGCCACCACTTGTACTCTCTTTGAGACCTCGAACAGGACCACCACCATATTCGGATCGGACTCTTTTAGTTGGTTGGCAACAGCAACCAAGTCAGTGTCTTTCCTCTTCGGAATCTTTGCAACAACTAATCTTACTGTGCCAATAGATTCAGCCTTCTTCGCAAGCCGGTTGATCCTCGAATCGGCCTGCTTCTCCCGGAACCGCTTGAGTTCCCGCTCTAGATCCTCCTTCTCCTTCAACAGCTTCTTCACCGTCTCAGGGATGTTGTCTGGACTAGTACCTAGTATCTGACTCGTCTCTGACAACAGTGAAGAGTCGCGATGGATGTTTTTCAACGCGGGTTCGCCTGCCGTGAATGTGAAGCGTTCTATTCCATCCTGTAACCGTTCCACTTTCTCGATCCGGAGCACCCCTAATTCACCAGTCGTCTTGCAGTGTGTACCCCCACAAGCCTCTGCGTCCCATCCCTCGATCGTCACAACCCTGATCTTCGACCCTGGAACAGGTCCGCCTTGGTACAGCCGAAACCCATACTTGGCCTCGGCCTTCTCACGAGCCATCCAAGTTGCTTGAACAGGCAGATTCCTTAGTACGACCTGGTTGGCAGTCTGCTCAATCTTTTCGCGTTCCTTAGACGTAATCTCGCTGTAATGTGTTACGTCCAGTCGGCTGTGCTCCACTTCCTTTTGGGCTCCCGCCTGCCACACATGCTCTCCTAATACTCTCCTAGCTGACCCAAGGAGGACGTGGGTAGCAGTGTGATGACGCATGAGGTTCTGTCGTCGCGACCAATCGATCAATCCCTCCACCGGCTGATCTTTGATCCCTTCCGGGACGGGTTCGTCCAAGAAGTGGACTATTACACTGTTCGATTTCTGGACGTCAACAATACGAAATGTTCTTTCCCCGATCCTGATCGAGCCATGATCAGCGGGTTGTCCTCCGCCTTCGGGGTAGAAGCATGTCTGGTCAAGGACGAGACCGTTATCCCCTACCTTCGCGATCGCCTTGGCTGTGAAACTGGTTTGGTACGAGTCTTCATAGTACAAGGTCCTCGTAGGCATCAGCCCTTTCACTAATCCGGCCAGTTTGTCTGCGTTCTCTGCCTTTGTCTTCTGGGCAGGTTTTAGGTGTCGCTCCGCAACGAGCGTGAGAAAATTGTCTGGTACTTCCACTTCCACGCCTGCCTTCTCCGCGACTTCCTTCACGATCTCTGGAGACAAACCATGGGAATCGTACAACTGGATCAGCGGACCCAAAGGAATCTTGTGCTCGCCCATGCTCGACAGTTCCTTCGAGAGTCGGACGACCATCTCGGAGCCTTTCGCGATCGTTTCTTGATATTTTCGCAGCTCAACACGTAACGCGTCCAGAATTTCTCCGCGCATCTCGCGGACCGCGGGAAATGTGGTGCCCCAATGCTTTACCTGCATCTCGACGATCTCCTCCAGTTTGTTCTCGATCCCGAATTGTCTAGCCAGTCTCGCGGCTCTCCTGATTATTAGTCGTGCCAGGTAGCCCCCTCCGATATTCGATGGGACAACTCCATCGGCCAAGAGGAAGGACGCCGTTTTCGTATGATCCGCCAATGCAAAAACCGCCTCAAGACTAGTGATTTTTTCCCGCACCTTCGAGATTTCGAGCCCTGTCTTCTCTGCAATCCATCCGTACGAGGCTTCACGCCCCGCCATTGTTGTGACATCATTGGCTCCCGCCGCAAGACTCAGCATTCTCGACAGTTCCGTATTGTCCTCAACACCGGTTAAGTCGAAGAGTGTGTCTAGTAGCGAGCCGTAGATTGCATGGAATCCCGTCGGCGAGCCTTGGGACATCCACGTCCATCTCTCTATACCGTACCCTGTGTCGACTGTTCGTATCTTCATCGGAACAAGGGTCTCATTCTCGACTTTGTATCGCATGAAAACAAGCGTCGAAATCTCTAGGCCAGCGACGATCCCTTCAAGATCCGGACCGGCGTTACCTCCGCCTGACCAGAAGTGTTCTTTGTAGCTGATCATTTCCGAGGGTACGCCGAGAACCTCGGTCAGGAGTTTGTGATGATATCGTACACAGTCCTCTTTCCAGTACACTTCGTGGTCTGGATAGTTGAACGCGTGTGCACCTCCCATTTCGAAGATCGTCAAGTGTCGACCGGCGGTTGGCCCTACATTCTCGATGTCGGTGAATCGTACGGAAGGTTGGCTGACAACCAATGGATTTGCTGGTGGAGGAACGGTTCCTTCGATCACGTAGGGTTGAAAGTCCATAATGGAGGCGCCTACTAGATAGACGTCGTCCCTCCATCTGGCAACGATTGGATATGGTCGAATAATAGTGTGATCTCGTTCTTTGAAGTATTCTAGGAATAGTTGTCGCATCTCATGCAGGGTGCAGTTCCGTTTCATCGGTGAATTATCTAGAAACGTGTAAGGCGAACAAGGGACTTCTCCACAGGTCTCTCGTCCTGGTTTCGCCCAGAACCAACTCTTACACCTCGGACACGGCTGCCTAGTGATTCCTTCTTCCTTGAAGAAATTCAGTGCGAACTCGTCGGGTGCTATCTCAAACATTTAGCGCATCCTCTGTCGTTTCATCGACGAATGAGAACAGTAGCGGTAGTAGTTGAGTCTAAGTGTCCCTTGATTTTTAGCAGGACAGGTCATGGAGAAGGATGTGCGAAGCTATCTCGCGTCCCTCCAATCTTGATCTAGCCGAAGAGGGCTCCGAGCCCTGCTAGTGCTTCTTCTTCCTTCTTCTTGTCGTCTTCCGCCGCCTTCTTCTCTTCCTTCTTACCCTCAGAAGGCCCAGCCGGTGCCGCAACTGCCGGAGCAGCGGTCATAGTCATCGCAGACTTTAGTGCGTCACTAATGTTTACCTCGGAGAGGGCTGCAACTAGTGCTTTAACTTGTACCTCTTCCACTTTGATTCCCGCGGCCGTAACTACTTTCGCAAGATTCTCTTCGGTTATCGGTTTTTCGGCCGAGTGGAGCAACAGTGCACCGTAGACATACTTCATTGCCATGATTTTTCTACCTCTCGAATCGTTACCTGTTGATTTTGGATTTTCAAGTCCTCCCTTCCCTTTAAGGGTTTCCGGAAGATGGTGCTTCTTGTTTGGGAATTAATCGCTCCAAGACAGTTGCGCTAGCAACTGCTCGTCTCAATACGAATTCGATGGTGTCTTTTGTAACGTATCCTGCCTCGGTCGCCAATGCCATCGCCTGTCTGAATCCCTTGCCGATGATTCTTGGAGCGGATTCTGGTGTGACGTAGCCTGTTTCTATCGACAAGCCCAAGGCATTCGTGATTCCTTGCGCAATGTCCTTCCGATACGCAGTGAGATCGAACCGTAGATCCTCCGGGCCAAATATCAGTCCATTGTCAAATGCTCTTGTCAGCGTAAGCCCTGCCTCCATCGGCTTGATGCCGAGCTTCGAGAGAACACTGGCCATCTTCGGAGTGATCGTGTCACCTTTCGATGCAACAACTGTGTCTTTGGCAACCCATATGCTTCCGCCCTCGATCCTTGTTGGGACCCTGATCTCGCCGAACTCGCCGATGACTGGTCCCGGGGGTATACTAGTGTTTCCCGCGGGTATCATAATGTCGCCTGTGGCGATGTCGCCGCCTTTTGCGGGCACTCTGATCTTGCTTTTCTCGAGGAGAATAACGAGTCGGAATGGGTTGATCTGTGTGAGGAGTAGAATGTTAGACCCCGTCAGGTCTTTGACGAACTCGCCCATTCGTTGCTCTTGTCCCCCAGATGCTTCCACAGCCTTTCGCAACAAGTTGTTCTTGGCCACGAGCATTGTGACCCTGTCCCTGAGCCTCTTCCTGAGTTCGTGGATCTGGGAGGAACGGACCTTGGTAAGATCAGCTGCTGCGATCACTGGATATTCTTTCAGTA
>Ga0209761_1002296_pt1 | contig 12545 bp, 11 predicted proteins | sample GraSoi013_1_40cm_4_FD_185818 | JGI IMG/M metagenome (GOLD analysis project Ga0209761, IMG submission 185818) | Grasslands soil microbial communities from the Angelo Coastal Reserve, California, USA - Sample 09_25_2013_1_40cm (SPAdes) (version 2) | ecosystem: Environmental > Terrestrial > Soil >... | reverse complement strand
ATCGTCGACGACGACGCCGTCCTGCGAAGCTCGCTCGACAGCGTGCTCGGCTCCCTCGGATACCGGGTCTTGAGCACGGGCAGCCCGGATGCGGCCTACCAGCTCCTCGCGACGGAATCGCCTCTCGCGGTCCTGCTCGACGTCCGCCTGCCTACGATGTCGGGACTCTCGCTCTACCTCGCCATGACACACCGCTGGCCGGCGCTCCGGGGCCGCGTGGCACTGATGACGGCGGACGCCGACGCGCCCGACGTGCGCACCTGGACGGCACGGAACCCGTGTACCGTGATCCGCAAGCCGTTCAGCTTCCGGGAGATCACGGGCTGGCTGGACGCCGTGGCACACCCGCTCGACGACGCCGCCACGGCCGGGTAGTCGCTACCGGGGCTGGGCGATCGCCACCGACACGGTCGCGTCGGCAATCGACAAGTCCGCCTGACCCGCTGCGACGGGCTTGAAGGTCACCGTCGCTGCGCCGCCATCCGATTCGACGCTGATCATTTTCAAGAGCTGCGACTGCAAGTTGAACCGACTACGCATCTTCTGAATCATCCGCGCCAGATCCGCCGTGGGCACGGGGTTGCCATACGCGTCCCGCGCGGACACTCGGAGCGTGAATGTCGCGCCGGCCGTCGCAACCATGGTGCCGCCGTCCACGCGATTCCCGTCCCGCTCGATGATGACACCGGCGGGAGCCGCCGGGTCCACCGAGAGCGCCGCCTGTCGCTGGAGCGAGTCCACGGTGGCGGTGACGAGGGCCGGGCCGGCCTGCTTGCCCAGGGTCACCTCTACGCGGGCGAGGCCGGCCGAGTCGGTCGCGACGCTGTCGGACGCGACCTCGGCGTTGACCGCTCGGAACGTCACGACTTTCCCGACCAGCGGCCTGCCGAGGCTCGAGCGCACCTGAAACACCAGCGGCTCGTTGAGCCGGATTTGCGCAATGCCGCGTTGTCCCACGCCCGACACGAAGCCCGTCGAGGCCGGCGCCATCACGTCGGTCCGAACCACGTCCACCGATCCGAACGGCTGGCCCCGGACCCGAATCGCGAGCTTCCCCCCGTGGCGCACCGCGGCCCGCTCGATGACGAACGTCGCCCGCCCCAGCGAGTCCGTGGAGCGAGCCTCGGCGGCCACACCCATGTCCGGGTTGTCCGGTTGCAGCGCCACCGCCTCGCCCGGCACGGCGTTCCCCAACGAGTCCCGCACCGTCACCAGCAGCGGGACCGGTCCGCGCTCGCCGGCCCGTAGCTCCACCCGACCGGGCTGTACCGCGGCGACGGCCGGCCCAGAGGGGCCGACGACCACCTCGAGCGGCGGTGTTCCCGGGAGCGACGCGCCCGAGCCGGTGACGAGTGCGAACCGGTACGTCGCCGGGAGCCGGCCCACCGGGAAACGGAACACGGCGATGCCGCTCGCGTCGGTCGTGGCCCGCACGTCCTGCGAGGGCCCGCCGGAAATGCCCGAGCTCCCGCGCAGTACCAGCGGCGCACCCGGCTGCGGAAGCTCGCCCCGCCGGACCTGAACGCGCGCAACCGCCTCGCTCCCAACGGACACGGCCAGTCGGGCCGGCAGCAGCACGGCGGTGAGGGGGAGCCGGGGGGCCGCGCGCTGCGCCGCGGGCGTCGTCGCGCATCCGCCGATGCTGCTCAGCACCTCCGAGTCCGCGCCGACGTCGCGCAGATCCGCCCAATCCCGCGGTGTGGGTCGAAAGGCGACACAGTTGCGCCGGATGAGATCTGCGACCTCGCTCCTCGAGATCAGCGGGTTCGAGAGCAGGCGGATCACATCCGTCTTGCGCAACGGCTGCGACCCCTGCGTCGTCCCCGGACGCGGCACGCCGCTCACCAGGAGGGCGAGCAAGGCGACGGCGCGCGTCACGGTCGGGGGCAGGCCGAGCGCTCGAACCGCCGCTCGACCCCGTCGACATCGGCATAGAACGCTCGGTCCCGGGCCGTGCGGGCGGAGTCGAGCACCACCCCGCTGCCGCCCTTCCGCACGCTGTTGTAGGTCGTCCACCGCGATTCGACCAGGACGAGCCCGCGCGCCAGCTCGGGACAATGCATCTGACGGCTGGCGAACAGTTGCGCACGCAGGTCGAATGCGGCGATCGCCAGGGCGAGCGTGTCGGCGACCCGGTCAAGTCGCTCGAGCGGCGACGCAGCCACCGCCGCAGGCGTGCCCGAGGACGACCCAGGCGACGCAGGCGATGCCAACGCCGAGTAGAGCCGGAACAGACCGCCCACGGCCAGGACGCCCACCGCGCCGTACGCGGCCCACCGTGCGACGCGCCACACCCGTACGCCGGGCGCCCAGCGCCCGCTGCCCTCCTCGCCACCACCGAACTCGTGGGGCAGGAAGACCCGCGGCTGTAGCGACGACGCCGCGCGCGGGACGGTAGGCAGGGCAGCCGGCACCGCGGATACCGCGGGCCCAAGAAGCGCGGGGGGCGGAACGAGCGCAGTCTCCTCCGTGCGGTAGTTGTCCCAGCGCAAGCGCGTCGGCTTGCTGCCATCCGGTCGGAACGATGCCGGATCGACCCGCTCATAGAAGGGCAGGCACTCTTGCGCCCAGCCGCTACCCGCCGAGCGGCGCAACACCCCGCCAACGGTCGTGTCGCCCGCACCCACCACGACGGCGAGCTGCCAGGGCTGGCCGAACAGGGCGGTGTGCGTCTCCGCCTCCACCGGAGAAAGGCCAGTCTCGGCGGACCAGCGACCGCGGTACCACCCGACCAGCTGATCGCCGGTCCGGTGCACCACGTCCTGCGCCACGACCCACCCCTGCATCAGCGCGGCCTTGGCATCGTCGCCGATCGCGGCCGGGAGGCGGATCGTCGACTCCACGACGACGTAGGGAGTGTCCGTGTCCGACGAGCGGAACACGTTCCCGGTGAGGAACCCGAAGCACGTCTCACGCGTCGCCGCGCAGTGATCGTGCACGGCGGCCAGCGCCCGCTGCGTGATGAAAATGGGGCCGAGCCCGCCGTCCTGCTCCGTCGCGGCGTCGATCGGCTTCCAGAGGATGGAAGCCGCGATCGGCATCGACCGGTCGTCGTAGTCGGGGTCGTCGGGCCGCGGATCAGCCTGCGCCTCGACGGGCTCCGCCCCGCCGGGGACGCGGAACCGCGCTACCCTGCCCTGCTTCCCGTTCTTCACTCGTTTCCACATGCGGCTACCCGACGACCAGGTCCACTGGTCTTGAAATACCCCGCTTCGGTCATCGCGTCAACCGGTCCGACGCAAACGCCCGCATCATCCGGTACCAGAACTCCAGCGCCTCGTAGAAACTCTGCACGCTGAGCCGCTCATCGCGACCGTGCGCCCGCACGTCGTTCTGCTCTTCAAACACCGCCGAGACGCCGTACGTGGGGATCCCGGCGTTGCGGAGGAACAGCCCGTCAGTCGCGCCCGCCTCCATGACCGGCACGACGGGGACGTTGGGGAACTGGTCGGCGGCGAGCTGCTCGATCGGGCCCATGATCGCCGCGGTGAGCGGGGATGGTGGGCTCGGGATCGGCGTGTTGGTCTCGCGCAGCGTCATGCGGTCGTCGGCGGCGAGGCGCCGCAGGGCCGCCTCGACTTCCGACGCCGGCTCCCCCGGGAGGATGCGGCAATTGATGGTGACCCGGGCGGACTGGGGCAGCGCGTTCTCGGCGTGCCCCGCCTCCATCATGGTGGCGACGCAGGTCGTGCGGAGCTTGGAGTTGTAGAACGGCACGGCCGAGAGGTGCGCGACGGCCGCGCTGTCCGGCGGATCCTTGAGGACACCCCGCATGTCGTCGGCGAGGGATCCGCTTTCGAGCGCGGCCGAGCGCTGGAAGAACGCCCGGGACACCTCGTTCAGCTTGACCGGGAACTGATACTGTGCGAGGCGCTCCAGCACCGGTGCGAGCCGGTAGACGGGATTGTCCGCGGGCCGCGGGAGGGAGCTGTGCCCACCCTTGTCGGTCGCTTCGAGCGCGTAGGTCGCGTACACCTTTTCGCTCGCCTGTACCGCAAACATCACGCGGCGTCCATCGCGCAACACACCGCCGCCCGCGTCGGTGTTCAGGGCGAACTCAGCGTCGATCAGATTCCGACGTTTCGCCACCAGCCACGCAATGCAGCTGCCCGCGGTCTCTTCGTCGCCGGTGAGCATCAGAATCAGGTCGCGCGACGGCTTGAACCCCGCCTGCTTGAGCCGGATGAAATCGGCCACGAGCATCGCGGCTCCCGCCTTGTCGTCGGCGGTGCCGCGCCCGTAGAAATAGCCGTCCTTCTCGAGGAAGGTGAAAGGATCGACGGACCAGTCCGCCCGCCGGGCGGGCACCACATCGAGGTGCGCAAAGCCGATGATCGGGCGCCCGCCCGCACCGGTGCCGCGGTATCGGGCCACGAGGTTGCCGTGTCTCGCGTCGGGGCCGATCAGCACGCGCACGTCCGCCGCGGGGAATCCGGCGGCGAGGAGCCGTTGCGCCATGGCACGGGCGGCGCGCGGCGTGTTTCCCAGGGAGTCGGTGGTGTTGATTTCGATGAGCTCGCGAAAGATGTCGCGCGCGAGCTGGCTATCGGCGGAAACCGGGACCGCCGCCACGAGAAGCGCCCACAGCAGGACACGCGGGGGCCTCACCCCCCGACCCTCGCGATTGCGTCGATCTCCACCCGCACCGCCTTGGGCAGCGCCGCGGCCTGTATGGTGGAGCGGGCCGGCTTGTGCGTCGGGAAGTACTTCGCGTACACCTCGTTCATCGCCGGAAAATCGGCCATGTCGACGAGATACACCGTGGTCTTTACGACCAGGTCGAGTCCGGAGCCCGCGGCCTTGAGGATCGCCCCGAGGTTCTTGAGCACCTGGTCGGCCTGCTCCGCGGTGGTCTTGCCCACGATCCCGCCGCTCTTGGGGTCGAGCGCGATCTGCCCCGCCGTATACACCATCCCGTCCACGACCACTGCCTGGCTGTAGGGGCCGATCGCCTTCGGGGCGCCCTCCGCCACCACGATGCCCAGTGCCTTGAGTGCCATCAGAAGAGTCCCTCGATCGTGCCGTCCGGGTGCACCCGGATCTTTTCGGCCGCCGGCGTCTTCGACAGCCCCGGCATGGTCATGATGTCGCCCGCGAGCGCCACGACGAACCCCGCGCCCGCGGAGGGCAGAATGTCCCGGACCTGGAGCGTGAACCCGCTCGGCGCGCCGAGCTTGGTCGGGTCGTCCGAGAAGGAGTATTGCGTTTTCGCCATACACACCGGCGTGTCGCCCAGCCCCATCGCGGGCAGCTGCTCGAGCGCCCGCTCCGCCGGGGGGGCGAACGCCACACCCCCGGCCCCGTAGATCTCCTTCGCGATCGTCTCGATCTTCTCCCGGATCGGCCGCTTCTCGTCGTACAGGGGCTTGAATCTCGCCGTGCGGCCGTCCAGCAGCTTGAGCACCGCTTCGGCCACCGCCACGCCTCCCTCCCCACCCTTTTCCCACACCTCGCAGCGCTCTACGTCCACACCCTCCGCGGCGCACTCGGCCCGCACCGCGTCTAACTCGGCCTCGGTGTCCGTGATGAAGCGATTGAGCGCCACGATCACCGGGACACCGAACTTCTTCACGTTCCTGATGTGGCGGCGCACGTTCGTCGCGCCGCGCTTCACGGCATCGACGTCGGCCTTGCCCAGCGCGTCTTTCTTGACGCCGCCGTGCATCTTGAGCGCCCGCACCGTAGCGACCACGATCGCCGCCTCGGGGTTCAGGCCCGCCATCCGGCACTTGATGTCGAAGAACTTTTCGGCCCCGAGGTCGGCCCCGAATCCCGCCTCGGTGAGCACCACGTCGCAGAGGGTGAGGGCGAGCCTGGTCGCCACCACCGAATTACAGCCGTGGGCGATGTTCCCGAACGGCCCGCAGTGGATGAATGCCGGTCCGCCTTCGAGCGTCTGCACGAGGTTGGGGTTGATGGCGTCCTTGAGCAGCAGGGTCATGGCTCCCTGGGCCTTCAGGTCGCTCGCGCGCACGGGCTTCTTGTCGGACGTGAGCCCCACGATGATGCGCGCGAGGCGCTGCTCCAGGTCCTCGATGCTCGTCGCCAGCGCCATGATGGCCATGATCTCCGAGCCCGGGATGATGACGAACCGCTCCTCGCGCGCAGGGCCGGCGTTCAGCCCGCCGAGTCCCACGATGACGTTGCGCAGGGCGCGGTCGTTCATGTCGATGGTGCGGGGCCAGGTGATGCGGCGCGTGTCGAGACCGAGCGCGTTGCCGTGATGCAGATGCGCGTCCAACATCGCCGACAGCAGGTTGTGCGCGCTCGCGATGGCGTGGAAGTCGCCCGTAAAGTGCAGGTTGATGTCTTCCATCGGGACGACCTGGGCGTACCCGCCGCCCGCGGCTCCGCCCTTCACGCCGAAGACGGGCCCGAGCGACGGCTCGCGGATGCAGAGCGCGGCGTTCTTCCCGATCTTTCGCAGCGCCTGCGTCACCCCGACGGTCACCGTGGACTTCCCCTCACCCGCCGGCGTCGGGTTGATCCCGGTGACCAGCACCAGCCGTCCCTTGGGCGTGCGACGCGCCACCGCGGCGAGCCGCACCTTCGCCTTGTACTTGCCGTACAGCTCGATCTCCTCGTCGTCGAGCCCCAGCTCCGCGGCGATGTCGGCCACCGGGCGCAGCTCGGCCGCCTGGGCGATGGCGATGTCGGTGGGTACCTTGGCGGTCGTGGTCACGGATGCTCGCTGCTAGAGGGTCGTGGCGAGCCGAGCTCCGAAGAGCCGGCGCGCATTGTCCGTCGTGCGTTGTTCGATGCTCTCGACCGACTCCCCGCGGGCCCGCGCGAGCGCCTCAGCCACGGCACGCACGAAGGCCGGCTCGTTGCGCTTCCCGCGATGGGGCACGGGAGCAAGATACGGGCCGTCGGTCTCGACGAGCAGACGCTCGGGCGGGCAGGCGGTGAGGCGGTCGGTCATCGTCCAGTTCTTGAAAGTGATCATGCCGCTGAAGGAAAAGTACGCGGCGATCGCCATCCCCACCTCGAACACGCCCGGACCCGAGCTGAACGAGTGCAGCACGACCGGCGTGTCCGCACCCCGGAGCATCGCCGCCACGTCGTCGTCGGCCTCGCGCGCGTGCACCACGACCGGCTTCCGAACCTCGCTGGCGAGTGTGAGCTGGGCCTCAAAGGCGCGACGTTGCGCGTCCCGCGGCGAATGGTCGTAATGGTAGTCGAGCCCCGTTTCTCCGAGCGCCACCACTTCGGGTAGGGTGAGCAAGTCTCTCAGGCGGGCGGCGGCGGCGGGCGACCAGTACCGCGCCTCATGGGGGTGGATGCCGGCCGTGGCGGAGAGGCCGGAGCGGGCCCGGGCGAGCGCTACCGCCCGCTCGCTCTCCACCAGCGTGGCACCGATGACGACGACGTGCCCGACGCCGGCCTCCAGCGCGCGGGCGAGGACCGCATCGCGGTCGGGGTCGAACGCCGCATCGCCCAGATGGCAGTGGGCGTCGACCAGCACGTCACACGGCCGCTTTGGAGCGGACCTCGGAGCCGCCCCCCCCGCCCCCCCCGGCCCCCCCGGCCCCCCCGGCCCCCGGCGACGGAGGCGGGGTGAGCGGAACGGAACCCGCGGGACGGAGCGCCCGGGCGCCGCGCGCGTCTTCGCCGGGCCAGCGCTTCTCGATGTACATCAGGAGCGGGGCCGCGATGTAGATCGACGAGAAGGTCCCCGTGAAGATCGCGAACGTCATCACCAGCGCGAAGGGCCGCAGCACCTCGCCAGCGAGCAGCACGAGCGCGATCGTCGTCGCCATGGTGGTCCCGTGCGTCAACACGGAGCGCGGCAGCGTCTCGTTGATCGAGAGGTTCAGGATCTCGTACAGGTTCTGGCGCCGGAACTTGCGCAGGTTCTCCCGCACGCGATCGAAGATGATGATCGTGTCGTTGAGCGAGTAGCCGACCATCGTCAGCACCGCGCCCACGACGACGAGGCTCACTTCGAGGTCGAGGTACCGGATGAACGCGATCGTGCTCAGGATGTCGTGAAGCGTCGCGAGCACCGCGGCGAGGCCGAAGCGCCATTCAAACCGCACGGCCAGGTAGATCAGCGTCACGATGAACGAGAAGAAGATCGCCAGAAACGCCTTCCCCTGCAGCTCGCGGCCGACCTTGGGGCCGACCGCCTCGGTGCGGAGGATGGTGTAGTGCGCAGGCGCCGGGCCCAGAGCCCGCGCCAGCGCCGAATCCACCGCCGCCGCGGTGGTCTCGGTCGCACCCTCGACGGCCTGGTCCGCGCGCCCGATTCGCGCCCGGATCACGTATTCGTTGGGCGCGCCGAACTGCTGGATCTCCGCGTCGCGGATACCGGCGGCGTCGAGCGCGCTGCGGAGGCGCTCGGCGCCGACGGGCTCGGGCGTCTGCACCTGGATCAGCGTGCCGCCGGTGAACTCGATCGAGTAGTTCAACCCCCGTACGAGGAACAGGGCGAATCCCGGGATGATGATCGCGGCCGTGAGCCCGTAGGCCCAGCGGCGCCACCTGATGAAGTCGTACTTGGCGTTGGCGAAGAGTCGGATCATCTCAGACGCTCAGGGTGGCCATGTCCGGCCGGCGGTCGAGCCAGATCATGTAGAAGGTGCGAACCACGAAGATGGCCGTGATCATGGATGCGGCGATGCCGATGATCAGCGTGATCGCGAAGCCCTGCACGGGGCCGGTCCCGACCAGATACAGAATGAAGGCGGTGAGCGCGGTGCTCACGTTCGAGTCGATGATCGCGCTCATGGCGTGCTTGAAGCCCTCGTCCACGGCGGTGCGCACCAGTTTCCCGTGCTGCAGCTCCTCACGGATGCGCTCGAAGATCAGGACGTTCGCGTCCACCGCGATGCCGACCGACAGCGCGAGTCCGGCGAGCCCCGGCAGCGTGAGGGTAAACCCGAAGCCCGCGAGCCCGGCGAGCGTGAAGACCACGTACAAGGCGAGTGCCGCTACGGCCAGCACGCCCGACAGCCGGTAGTAGGTCACCATGATCAGCACGACGAGGGCCACGCCGACGATCCCGGCACGGATGCCGTCCTTGATCGAGTCCTGGCCAAGCGATGGCCCGATCGTACGCTCCTCGATGATCGTGAGGGGGGCGGGGAGGGCCCCCGCCTTGAGCACCAGCGCCAGGTCCTGAGCATCCTGCAGCGGCTTGGCGCCCAGCTCGATCTGCCCGCGCTGCCCGATCTGGCTCTTGATGACCGGCGGCTGTCCCTGCACCCGGCCGTCGAGGATGATCGCCATGTAGTCGTTCACGTGGCGGCCGGTCTCGCGCTCGAAGATGCGCCCGCCGCGCCGCGACAGCACGAAGTTCACCACCGATTGGTTGGTGAGCGGGTCGCGCGTGGCCTTCGCGTCCTGGAGGTATTCCCCCGTGATTATCGGCCGGTCTTCGCCGGCGTACAGCGTGCGGTAGCTGCGGCCGGCGCGCGACAACACCTCGGTACCCCACCTGAGCTCGATACCACGGGGAATCAGCCGCTGCACGTCGGGCCGCGCCAGCAGGCTCTCGGCCACCGGCACCTGCTCCTCCGGCACGAGATACTCGCCGGGGACCTGACCCTGGAAGAGGAGCGACGAGAGGGCGCCGGGGGCGTTCAGGTCGGTCGTGTCCTTGGCCGCCGCTTTGCCTTTCGGCGCCTTGCCCTTCGCTTTCCCGGTGTCCGCACCGAACAGCTGGGTCACGCTCGCCGCCGGCGCCCCCTGCCCGGACGCCCTCACGCCGGCCCGCTGCAGCGCCTTGTCGATCTCGGGCAGCGCGTCGCGGAACAGGTTTTTCATGTCGGTGATGCGGAACTCGAGAAACGCCGTGCGCTGGATGATGCTCTTGGCGCGGGCCGGGTCTTTCTCACCCGCCAGCTCGACGATGAGGCGGCAGCGCCCCTGGACCTGCACGACGGGCTCGCTCGTGCCGAACTCGTCGATCCGCGTGCGCACCACGCGCTCCGCGCGCTGGATGGCGTCGGCGCAGTCGGGCACGGGGCCCTTCGACTGGTCCACTTCGAGCGCCAGGTGAATACCGCCCTGCAGATCGAGGCCGAGGTTGATCGGGACGCGACGGATCGTGGTGTCCTTCATGCGACCGGTCGTCGCGTCGCGCACCCGCTGGGTGACGTTGGTGGGGATCAGCTGCCACACGGCGAGCGCGAGCAGCCCGCCGATGGCGATGAGTCGTGAGCGGATCGTGCGCATTCGAGTTCTCTACCCGTTGAGGATCGTACGCGCCGCGATCGCGTCGCGCTCGATCTGGTCCACCAGCGCCTGGCGCGACGGGAAGGGCTGGGTATCCCGCAGCCGGCGCACCCACTCCACCGTCACCGTCGCCCCGTACAGATCGCCGGTAAAGTCGAACAGATGAATCTCGAGGCCGCGCGCGTGCACTCCGAACGTAGGCCGCGGGCCCTGGTTCATCATGCCTCCGTACCGCTTTCCGTCGATCTCGACCCGCACGGCATACACGCCATCCGGCGGCAGCAGCTTGCGCGGGTCGGGCGGCGCGAGGTTGATCGTCGGCACCCCGATCGTCCGCCCTCGCCCCGCGCCCCGCTCCACCACAGCCCGTAAACTGTACGGCCGCCCGAGCCCGCGCTCGGCCGATGCCAGGTCTCCGTGCGCCAGGGCCGTCCGGATCAGCGACGACGAGATCGGCTGCCCGTCGTCCTTCACGGCCGCAACGACCTCCATGGCGAACCCCTCATCGCGCGCCAGCCGCCGCACCATCTCCACGTCGCCCGCCCGGCCGCGCCCGAACCCGTGGTCGTACCCCAGAACGAGCTCCTGCATCCCGAAGCGCGCCCGCAGCACGTCGCGCACGAACTCCTCGGGACCGAGACGCGCCAGCTCCGGCGTGAACGCCACGACCTCGACCCGCTTGACGCCCAGCGCCGCCGCCAACACCCGCTTCTCGTCGGACAGCGTGAGGAGCCGCGGCGCGGCGCTCGGGTTCACGACGTCGAGCGGGTGCGGGTCGAACGTCACGAGCACGCTCGTGCCTTCCGCCGCCTGCCCGGCCCGCCGCACGACCTCGCGCAACACGGCCTGGTGCCCGCGGTGGATCCCGTCGAACGTCCCGACGGTCGCGACGGTACCCCTCCCGGTCACTGTTCCACCACCACGACGCGGGGCTTGAGCACCTCTCCCGCGCGCGCGGCGACCGCGACGAGTTGTCCGCTCCAGAACAGTGCGACGTTTCCCGTTTCCCGTGTCCCGTCTCCCACCGGCACCGGACGTCCGTGGACCACCGCGGCACGCCCTGCCTCGTCCAGGTCCCGAGCCGGCAGGTCGCGGACGAGCTCCGCGGGATCGCGCAGCGCGTGCGCCGTGACTTCGTCGGGCGGCACGGCGTCCGCGAGCCGGAACGGCCCGACCCGCGTCCGCCTGAGCGTCGCGAGATGCGCCCCGCAGCCCAACGCCTCCCCCACGTCGCGGGCCAGGCTGCGCAGGTACGTCCCGCCACTCACCGTGGCGCGAAAGGCCACGTCGGGAGGCCCGAAGCTTTCGAGCTCAAGCTCGGTCACGTCGACCCGTCGTGGTTGCAACACCACGCCCTCGCCGCGGCGAGCCCGGCGGTAGGCGCGCTCGCCGGCCACCTTCACCGCCGAGTACGCGGGCGGCCGCTGGTCGTACGCCCCGCGGAACGCGGCCAGCGCCTCTTCCACCCGCGCCCGATCCAGTCCATGCCACGCCTCCGACGTCGCCACCGTCGCTCCGGTCGCATCGTCGGTAGCGGTCGTGGTGCCCAGCCGGATCACGCCGTCGTACGCCTTGGCCCAGCCCGCCGCGAACGGCGCCAACCGTGTGGCCCGGCCCACCACGATCACGAGCAGCCCCGCCGCGAACGGATCGAGCGTCCCCAGGTGACCCACCCGATCGGTCCCGACGGCCCGACGCACGGTGTCGACTACGTCGTGCGACGTGGGTCCATCGGGGCCCCCCGGCTTCGCGACCAGCGCCACGCCGGAGATCAGCCCGCGCCCTCCTTGAGGTCGCGCAGCATCCGGTCGATCTGCTGGGCGTGCTCCAGGCCGCGGTCGAGCTCGAAGCGGAGGTCCGGCGTCACCCGTAGCGGCAGCTCCTTGGCGAGCTGGGCGCGCAGGAAGCGGGCGGCGCTCGTCAGGCCCTCGAGCGACTTCGCCTTGTCCTCGTCGCCACCCATCACGCTCACGCGCACCCGGGCGTGCGTCAGGTCGGCGGACACCTCCACCGCGGTGACCGTGACGAACCCGACGCGCGGGTCGCGCACGCTCCCGGTGAGAAACGCCGCCACGGTCTGGCGGATCGCCTCCGCCACGCGCTCGGGGCGGTGGCTCGTCCGTCTCCTCATATCAGAAGAAACTCGCGCTCGTGTCCACGATGCGGGCGCCGTCGGCCGCTTCGATCAGGCGGTCTGCCTCCCGCAACACACTCTCCGCGTGGCCCCGGTCAGTCGACACCACGCACACCGTCAGCTCGGCGCGCTGCCACAGATCGTGATGCGCCGTCTCCGCCGCGGACACGTTGAAGCGGTTGTGGAGGCGGTCCTTGAGGCTCTTCAGGACGTGGCGCTTGTCCTTGAGAGA
>Ga0209761_1002293_pt1 | contig 12574 bp, 7 predicted proteins | sample GraSoi013_1_40cm_4_FD_185818 | JGI IMG/M metagenome (GOLD analysis project Ga0209761, IMG submission 185818) | Grasslands soil microbial communities from the Angelo Coastal Reserve, California, USA - Sample 09_25_2013_1_40cm (SPAdes) (version 2) | ecosystem: Environmental > Terrestrial > Soil >... | reverse complement strand
GCCGGTCCGAATGACGCGATAATCTCGTTCTCCTTCACCGCTGCGGACGGCACCACCAGCGGACAAGGCAGCATTGTTGTGCCTGCCGGAACGCACGTCGCGCAATTTGTTGATGAGCGGCCTTTCAACTTCGGTTCACGGAAAGCCGTCCTGACTTTCGATTCCTCCAGTCCCGTCTTCGTTGGAGCCATGCGCGCGCTGACGAATGAACGCTCCGAATTCATGGCGAGCGCTTTGCCCGTAATCGACTCGAACATCTCCCAAGGCACCATTATTATCCCGCAGTTCGCCGACGGCGGAGGATGGACGACTCAAATCGTCATGATCAACTCCTCCACTCAAACCATGCGCGGAGACCTGCAGTTCATTGATCAGGAAACCCGAGTCGCAAATTCCCTCAGCTACTCCATCGCGCCGCAGGCCTACTACAGTTTCCAATCGCCAGGTACGGGACCTTCGACCCAGTCCGGTTTCGTCCGCGTTGTTCCGGTGAATTCGGGAAACGTGCCCGGCACGTTCGCTGTTTTTTCGTTGCGAAAAAGCGGGATCACGGTTACTGAAACAGTTTTACCGGCAACGGCAGGTTCAACTTCGTATCGGGTGTATACGGAAAATTCTTCAACTGTTCAGACCGCCATCATTATCGCGAATCCTTCAGTCGATCCGGTTACGGTCACTGTAGAAGCGACGACGTTATCGGGGGCGTCAGTCAACCTGACCGGCCTGCTGACGATTCCAGGCAACGGCCAGATTCTGACGTTGGAAGGGCAAATTCCAGGGTTCGAGAAAATCGATGCCTCATTCGAAGGCGTGCTCCGAATTTCAACGGGCACGGCTAAAAGTGTTGCGGCCGGCATCTTCCGAGTCCGGGTCAATGAACGCGGGGATTTCGTTGTTTCTGCATTTCCGCCTGTGGACGAAACTGCGCCGACGCTGCGGACCGAGCTTGCATTTCCACAGTATGTCACTGGCGGCGGTTTCACGACTCAGGTCGTGTTATTCAGCGGCCGGGCGAATACACCATCCTGGGGAGTGATGCGCTTATTCGATCAGTCCGGCACGCCGATCCCCATGCAGTGACGTGATCCGCAGCAGGCTTTGCGCAAACGGCCACTCCTCGTCGATCCATTGCGCTTCGCACGAGAAGCCGGAGCGCTCCGACATCGACCGGATCTGCTCCGGGCGAAACTTGTAGCTGCTCTCGGTCCAGATCGTTTCGTCTTTCTTTAAAGTCACGGTAAAACCAGAGCCGATCGAAATCACTTGATCGGACTTCGATCGCAGGTGCATCTCGATGCGTTGATCTGCGAGGTTGTAGCGGGCTTCGTGCTCGAATTGCCGCACGTCGAAATTCGCGCCGAGAGCCCGGTTGATTCTCAAAAGCAGATTTAGATTGAATGCTGCAGTCAAACCCAACGGATCATTGTACGCGGCAAGAATCTGATCGAGGTCTTTCACCAGATCCGTTCCCAACAAAAGGACGTCACCCGATTTGAGCTTCTCTCTCACCGCAATCAGAAACTGCTCCGCGACCGGCGGATCGAAATTTCCGATCGAGCTTCCGAGGAACAACACGAGCATAGATGTTTCCGCTTTGCGCAGCTTGGAAGCGGAAGCAAGCCCGCTGATGTAAGAGTCTTCGATTGGGATAATTTTCAGTCCGGTGATATCGTCCACGTCGCGCACACATCGGTTTAACGCCGCACCAGAGAGGTCGACGGGACAATAGGTCAGTGGACCGGTCTTCACCAGATGCGGAAGAATCCGCCGCGCTTTTTCGCCCGAACCACTGCCGAGCTCGACGACCGTGGAGAGATTAACGCACCAGTTCGACAATTCTCGCGCATGCCCATCCAGCAGCCGCAGATCCGCCCGCGTCAGACCATACTCGGGCAGCAGAGTAATGGCCTCGAACAACGCCGTACCGAGGTCATCGTAAAGATACTTTGAATACAGCTCTTTTTGATCTGCCTTGCTTAACCCTGCGCGGACGTCGGCCTCGAATTCGGTGAGGGAAACGGGATGTCCTGGCGGTCGAGACACTTGATGTCCTTTCGAGCCTTCATATTAGAAAAATTCCATCCCCCATCGCGAGTCAATATCTCCCGTACCGGAAACCCATGACCGACCAACATTTGACAAATTTCGCCGATACTTGACACATTTTGCAATTTTCTCCAATGCTGAAGGGCATCATTTTCTTATACTTCCATCAAAAAATAAAATGGAACGCAAAGTGCAAATACTCGCGCGGGTTGGGAAACCCTCTCCTCCGGGAGAGGGCGCGAATGTCGTCTCCACAACGGGTGAGGACTCGAGAACTGACTCCGACTTGCGACCCTCACCCGCCGTTTTTATTCGCCGCGGCCCTCGGCCGCTCCCTACCACTGCCCTCCCGCACAGGGAGAGGGCATCACACGAGAGGGACAGGAACGAAAATGATTGCGGTCATCGAAAATATTGCTGTGATCGTGGTGGTGTTGGTGATTTCCGGGGTTTCCGCACTTGGACTGGGACGCCTGTTCCTAACGTTTGTGCTCAAAGCCCGCCGGCCTTCCTGATACGCCACCGCTTCCGGTCCGAAGCCTAATCAGGGGATAATCGGTGCGGGAGGCGCTCGCATGTCTTTCCGACGAATTGCACCCGCCATATTCATCCTGGCGCTGGCCATTCCCTGCACGGCGCAAACGGTAGCACTCACCGAAAATGACTACAAACGCGCGGAAAACTTGCTAGGGTACAACGTGAATCCGCTCGTGTTGCATTCCCCTGCGAGACCGGTGTGGTTATCTGACGATCGCTTTTGGTATCGCGTGACCACGGAGAGGGGAACCGAATTCATGCTGGTCGATCCTGCACGAAAGACACGAATGCCGGCATTCGACCAGCCGAAGCTTGCAGCTGCGCTGTCTTCTGCATCCGGCACGAACTACGAACCATTCGCGCTTCCCTTCGCTCAGTTTACTTTCGAAGATGGTGACCGCGCGATCTCGTTCGACATAGGCAACCGCCGATGGAAGTGCGACACACCGGGCACGAAATGCACCTCTGCCAACCGGAATGAAATTGCCGACAGCGTTCTCTCGCCCGACGGGAAGCGTGCCGCATTCATTCGTGATTTCAACTTGTGGGTCCGCGACGTCGTCTCGGGGAAGGAGACTCAACTCACGAAAGACGGTGTGAAGGATTTCGGCTACGCGACCGACAATGCCGGCTGGACGCGGAGCAGCCGTCCGGTTCTGTTGTGGTCCCCCGATTCAAAAAAAATTGCCACGTTTCAGCACGACGGCCGCGGTGCCGGTGAAATGTATTTGGTCCATACCGCTGTGGGCCATCCGACACTCGAAGCCTGGAAGTATCCGCTGCCCGGTGACGACAAGATCTTCCAGATCGAACGTGTTGTTATCGACGTGGATGACGCCCGCGTAATCCGCCTTCGGATGCCTCCGGATCCCCACCGTTCGTCACTTTGCGACCACGTCGAATGCGATGGCTCCTTTGCCGATGTAGAGTGGAGCGCCGATAGCCAACAACTGGCGTTCATTTCGTCTTCACGCGATCACAAGCGTGCAACTCTTCGAGTGGCTGACGCCGTCAAAGGCACCGTCCGAGATGTCATCGACGAAAAGGTCACGACTTATTTCGAAGGAGGGGCAAACCGTCCGAATTGGAGATTTCTTCCACGTTCTAACGCGATCATTTGGTTCTCACAACGTAACAATTGGGGCGATCTCTACCTCTATGATCTCCAGACCGGAAACCTCCAGAATCCGATCACAGGAGGTGAGGGTAACGTTTCGCTAACCCTGAGGGTGGACGAGACAAATCGGCTCGTCTATTTTCTCGCCGCCGGAAAAGAGAAAGGGCGCGATCCATACTTCGCTCATCTCTACCGTGTCGGATTCGACGGAAAAAACCTCACCTTGCTCACACCGGAAGACGCGTCGCACGACGTGTCGATGTCTCCCTCCGGACGTTTCTTCGTCGATCGGTATTCCAAGCCGGACGTGCCTCCGGCCTTGGTCCTCCGCGATAGCGGCGGAAACCTTCTCGAAACGCTGGAGAAGGCCGACGTTTCACGTCTCCTTGCAAGAGGTTGGAAGCCGGTAACGCCCATCACCGTAAAAGCTCGCGACGGCGTGACCGACCTTTACGGCCTTTTGTACAAACCGTCGAACTTTGATCCGGCAAAGAAATACCCGATCGTCAATCACATCTACCCTGGACCGCAAACCGGCAGTGTCGGCCCACGGAGCTTCTCTGCAGCTCGCGGTGACTCCCAGGCGCTCGCCGAACTGGGCTTTATCGTGATCGAAATAGACGGTATGGGAACGCCGTCGCGATCAAAAGAGTTTCAGGACGCTTATTTTGGAAATCTGGGCGACAACACACTTCCAGATCAGGTCGCAGGCATGAGGGAACTGGCTCAACGCTATTCGTGGATCGATCTCGATCGGGCAGGAATCTGGGGCCATTCCGGCGGCGGCTATGCCGCCGCTGATGCCATGTTCCGGTACCCGGACTTCTTCAAAGTCGGCATCTCTGAGGCCGGAAATCACGACAATCGCAACTACGAAGACGATTGGGGCGAGAAGTGGCAAGGCCTGCTCGTTCGCCGCCCCGACGGCACCACTAACTACGACAACCAGGCGAATCAACTTGTTGCCCGGAATCTCAAAGGCAAGTTGCTCCTCGCTCACGGTACCACCGATTCCAACGTTCCGCCCGATAACACGCTTCTGGTCGTGAATGAGCTCATCAAGGCCAACAAGGATTTCGATTTGTTGTTATTGCCGAATCGCAATCACGGCTTCGCGAACGACCCCTACATGATCCGGCGACGCTGGGACTATTTCGCGAAGAATCTTCTCGGCGCCGAACCGCCGAAAGAATACGAGTTCCACCCGCGCCCTTGATTTTTGTGGCCGTTCTTATAACGTCCGCTTAAACAGCAGCGTCGCGGCGGTCATTGCCACGGCTGTAAAGACGAGCAGGTATGCCAAATCGAATGTGATCGCGGCGAACGTTGTGTTCTTCAGCATCAGATTCTTCAGGGCGTGCACAATGTAAGTCATCGGATCGACCTTCGCGATCACCTGCATCCATCCTGGGAATGCCTCCTGCGGATAAACCGCGCCGCTTGGAAAAAACAGAAAGGTATTCAGGATCCCAAACATGGCCCGCGGCAGCAAAGGATCGCTGACGCGCACCATCAGCAAGAACATCATGCTGACGAGCGCGAGCGACGCGACAATGATCACCACAAAAACTCTGAACATCCTCAACGGCTCGAAAGGATTCGGAATTCCGGCAATAACCGCGCCGATGGTCATTAGCACGCTTCCCGCCATGACCGCTTTCACCGTTCCGGAGAGGTTAAATCCAGAAATCAACTCCAATTTCGTAATCGGCGTGACGAGATAACCTTCGTGAAGTCCTCGCGCTTTGTCATCGATGAAGATGATGCCGCCTCCGATCATGACCATCATGAATATCGACATCACTGTCGAACCCGGCAGTAAGTACTGCACGTAAGGAACGTATGGATAAACCTCGACAACGTCGAGTCTCGGCTCTGCCGCAAGATGCCGCTCGAACGCAGGCTGATTGTAGGCCGCCATCAGACCCGTGACTGAGGCGACCATGGCTGAAGCTCGAAATCCATCCGTGTTGTCCTCAATTAGAGCGACTCTAGGATCGTTTCTGTCAATGACGCGCTGCGAAAAACCTGCCGGTATGGTCAGCACGCCGTTGATCTTACCGTTACGCAGGTCGGCGAGCGCCTCACCGGCGTCGCTGTAGTCGATGGTCTCGAACGTGCGGGCGTTAGCCGTAACTGCCAGGCATAGTTCGCGCAGTTTGACGGATGGCAACCGATGATCCTGATTCACCACACCGAGCTTCAGATTTCGCACCTGGCCGCCAAACGCATAACCAAGAACGACCAACTGCGCAATGGGCATCACGAGCGACATCATGATCAAGGCGGGGCTCCGGCGGAATCGCCGCAGTTCGCGTTCGAGGATGGCCAACATTCTATACATCGTTAACCCCTGCGCATGATGAATGAGCTCTCGCTGGGCGACGCCTCCTGCACCGCGTCCCGGAGCAAGCGGCCGGTATAGTGGACGAAGACATCATCCAATGTCGTGCTCTGCACAGACAGAGAGTGCACTGGCAGATTGATTTGGGCGGCCGCTTCGAGCAGTGCCATGGTCGTGGCGGGACCGTTGCGCGTCGCCACACGAAAAACGTTATCGTGACCCGATACGGCTTCAACCTCGGGAAGCGCTTTCATCTGGTCCTCCCAACCCGCCGGTGTCGTTGGAAAACTGACTTCGAGGATATTCGACCCGGATATCGATGCTTTCAATTTCATGGGTGAATCGAGCGCAACAAGCTTGCCGTGATCGATGATCGCGATCCGGTCGCAAAGCTTGTCGGCTTCATCCATATAGTGCGTCGTGATAAGGACCGTCAGATCGCGGTTCTCTTTCAACTGCCGCAGCATTTCCCAGACGGCAACTCGAGACACCGGATCCAGACCCGTTGTCGGTTCATCCAAAAAGAAAACCCGCGGCTCATGAACGAGCCCCCGCGCGATCTCGACGCGGCGGCGCATTCCCCCGGAAAGGTTCTTCACCGGCTTATCTTTCCACTTCGTCAGCTCGACGGCTTCGATCAGGTCGGTCATCAACCGCTTACGGCGCTCGCGAGGAACACCGTAGAGCTTGGCGTAAATCAGAAGATTTTCTTCGACGCTCAGCTCCATATCGCTCGTCATCGCCTGCGGAATGACGCCGATCAGGCGCCGAACGGTATCGGCTTCCTTCACCACATCGTGGCCGCAAATGGTGGCAGTGCCCGATGTCGCCGGAAGCAGCGTCGTCAGCATCCGGATGAGCGTGGACTTGCCGGCGCCGTTCGGTCCGAGCAGCGCAAAGATCTCGCCGTGCTCGACCGAAAAGGAAATTCCGTCGACCGCCGTAAAGTCCCCAAAGCGTTTCGTGATCAGGTCAACTTCAATATCGCTCATGGAAAATCATTTCCCGGCTGACTGTATCGGCAACTCGACATACGTGGTCATGCCAACGGCGAGGCGCCGATCTTTATTATCGACGCGCAGCCGGACCTCGAATGTTTTGATGTCCCGCTTTGTGCGGCTCACATCGCGCTGCGTGGCGAAGCCCGCATCCAAAGCCCGGTAAAAAACCGTGCCCATGCGTTCATCACCGGACGGAAGCCGCACTTTGAGCTGATCGCCCAGCCGGATCCGGTCGACGTAGGTTTCTTCAATGTCGGCACGCACCCAAAGATCGTCCAGATTGATCAGCGTCACAATGGGCTGCCCCGCGTTGATGACTTCCCCTTCGCGCGCTGCACGGACATCCACGATACCGTCAACCGGGGCCCGTACTTCGGAGTAGGAAAGCCGGACATCAGCACGCTTCCGCTGCGCCGCCGCCGCTTCGCGCTGCCGTTCGGAGGTGCGAACGCGATTCTGCTGAACCCGGACATGCTCGGCATTCGCATTGGCAACTGCCACTGCGGCACGTTGTACTTCGATTTGCTTCTCAGCAGCCTCGAGCCGCGCCTTGGCCGCATCGTATGCCGTCCTGGCCTGATCGAACTGCTGAATCGGGGCCACCCCCTCAGCCGATAATTTCTGCGTTCGATCCAATACAATCCGCGCGTTCTCCAGTTCGGCTTCCGCCTGCTTCCTTTGAGCCGTGGCCGTCTCGAGCGCTGCCTGAGCCTGCTGGATTTGATCTTCGGTCTGCCGCTGCTCGTATCGGAGAGCGGCTTCGTTTTCCCCAACCTGCGACTGGATGCTTTCGACCGTTCGCGCGTAATACGCCTGATCGGCTTCCAATTCGGCCGTGGCCATCACGGCGATTAGTTGATTGCGGCCCACTGGATCGCCTTCCTTAACCAATAACTGGCCGATTTGCCCGCCTACCTGCGGGCCGACCATGACATCCTCCGTCGTCACGATTCCCGTCAGCACAAGAGGTCCCGGCGGCCGCCGCATGGAGTAATAGGCTCCAAGCGCACCCCCGGCGACTATTAATAAAAGGATGAGGCGCTTCATAGTAAGTAAGCACTTACTTACTCTATAACTCTATCATATGCAAGGAAAAATTATGACCTCACTCAGAAGGTGAGCTTCAGGGCCAATTGTATCTGCCGCGCCGTCGTCACCGTTTCGGTAATCTGACCCGCAGTGGCGCCGCGAGTCGTAGGCGACGAAAAAATATTCGTGTTGGGCTGGCCGAAGTTGGGGTGATTGGTGATGTTGAAAAATTCTGCCCGGAATTGGATCTGCTTTCCTTCCGCGACTCGGAATCCCTTGAAGAGCGAAAAGTCCAGGTTGAACAGGCCCGGTCCAATGATGGTCTGTGGCGCGGCATTGCCGTAGCGTCCCGGGGGCGGCGCAATCCACTGCGTGGCGTCAAAATATTTGTCCGGTCCGCCCAAGACGGGGTTGTTGTTGCCACGCGGTTTCAAGTCGGGCCGTTCGGTGATGCTGCCGCTGGCCTGGATGCCACCGCTGCGTGAATTATTGAAGCTGATGGTCGGTGTCGCCGGCAGTCCCGAGCGTCTCCGCAGAATCGTGTTGAAGGACCATCCGCCCACCAGAGCGTTGCCAATCTTTCCGATATTTGCTGCAAACTTCTTGCCGTTTCCCACCGGAAGCTCATAGGTGGTCGAAACGATGAAGTTGTGCTTGACGTTGATCGTCGAGAGGCTCTTCTCAGCTCGGCGATTGTACCAGTTCTGCGGGGAACCCTGAGGCCCCTCCTGGCCCTCGCCGCCGGCATACCCTACGTCTCCCAGATTCTTTCCCCACGTGTAGGAGACGTTGTACTGCAGGCCGTTACGGTATTTCTGCTCCAGCTCCATCTGGAGCGAGTGGTACCAGGAATGGCCGTAGAAGGTCTCCATGCGGTAAGCCTGGAAGTTGGGATTCCATCGTTGTCCAAAACCGGGTTCTCCGGCGGCAGGCGTGTACCACCGGTCATAACCCACCGTGGGATCGAAGGTCTTAATGGGAATGAACTGGTTGGGATTGGAGCTGGTCGTAAGGTGCTTGCCGTTGCTCCCGATGTACGTGGCCGTGACGACGACCGAACTGGCGAGCTGGCGTTGCACGGCGAAGTTCCATTGCTCGGTATAGGGCGTTACGGCGTTCGGTTCTACAAAAACGTAGGAACCAACGTTCAGGCTGCGCGGATCGGTGAGTAACGCTCCCAGCGGATAGGGGAACGGAATTGCCCCAGTCGTGGCATTCTGGAAATAGACGGTTGCGATGGGGGGCGTGTAGTAGTACAGCGCGTAGAGATACTCTCCAATCGGTTCCTTGAAAATGCCGTAGGCTGCGCGGATCACCGTTTTCTGGTTGCCGAAGGGAGTCCAGGCCAAGCCGATGCGCGGCGAGAGTAGTTTCAAAGGATCCTTTATGGTGATCCAGGGATAGCCGACTTTGCTAGTGGTGGTATCGCAACACGGATTCAGGATCGTGGCGACGCGCCCGTTTACTTCCTTCGGGTCGGTGATCCGCTCCAGGCGCACCCCTAGATTGACGGTCAAACTCGGCATCGCGCGGAAGTCATCCTGCACATAGGTCGCCCAGTATGTCTGCCGCCAGCCCTTCTCTTCATCCCACGTTCCAGGAATCCCCAGGCTGGTGGTACTTTGGACGGCGCCGGAGCGGTAAAAACCGGCGAAGTTGGTAAAGCTCATCACCCCGCCGGCCCAGATGTTTTGCGCCACATTGCCGCGGTAGCGTTTCAGATTGGCGCCTACAGTAATCGAGTGGCGGCCGCGATTGAAAATCACATTGTCTGAGAAATCGAAGGTATTGTCGATAAAGCGGTCCGGCTCTTGAAAGCCGCTCCCGATCTTGCCGGCGACGCTCACGCCTCCGCCAATGCTGAAGTCCATCAGTGGGCTGCCGGGGAAAATGCCGAGGCGCGGATCGAGTCTCGGAATGTCTTCGACAGTGATGTTTACGTTGCGCGCGAAGCCGGCTCGGAAGTCATTGACGATGGAGTTACTCACGAGCCGCGTTTCCCCGATGGTCACGAAGTAATAGCGGCCTGTAGCGTCCAGGCTATACCCCTTGATGAAACCGCTTCCATATGACGTCATTGAACTGCGGTCGAGCGAGAGGCGGCCAAACAAAGAGTCTTTGGCGGTAACCTGCTGGTCGTAGCGGATCACTCCGTTGTCCTCGGAAATGGGCCGCCGCCGCCAGGTCTTCAACAGGCCCAATCCGTTGCCGAGATCATATTTCGGGTCCGAAAACGGAATCAGATCCAGGAAAGGCTTCACGTTCGGATCCATTGCCACGGGCGTGGAAGGATTCCCAAAGATGGGGCCCAACCCGGCACGGGACTCCAGCGTGGGAACCGTCGAAACGCCGGTCAGCCCGACTAACTCCCGGATGGCCTCGTAAGAACCCATGAAGAAGGTGTGGTCCTTGACCACCGGCCCTCCGATGCTGCCTCCAAATTGATTTTTTCGGAAGGGGGGAATCGGCTGATCGCCGGCGTCAAAGAAATTCTTCGCGTCAAGCTTGGAATTGCGGAAGAATTCAAAAGCGCTGCCATGTATCTGGTTGGTTCCCGCTCGCGTAACCGCGTTCATGATGCCACCGACGCCGCGGCCGTACTGCGCTCCGTAGTTGTTCTTCAGAATGGTAAACTCTCGGACTGCTTCCACTCCCAATAACTGACCCGCCATGCTGCCCGGAATATTGTTGTACCGCAGGCTGTTGATCTCGGTCCCGTCCAGAAGGTACATCGCCTGGTTGGGCCGCGCGCCATTGATCGAGATCTTCGGTCCCAACGCGACAAACGCTTGTCCGCCCCTTTCAATATTGGAACCGGTATGGAAGTCGGCGATCACCCCGGCCTGGATCGTCGCCAGGTTGGCGTAACTGCGGCCGTTTAGAGGGAGGTCCGACATTTGTTTTTCACTGACCAGGCCCGCTACCTCAGCCTTGGTGCTCTCGATCAGCGGCGCTTCCCCCGTAACCGTCACCGACTCGGAGACGGCGCCGACTTGCAGCGTCAGATCCAGAGTCGCCTCCCGCCCGACGGTCAGTTCGATACCGCTGCGAACCAAAGTTTGGAATCCGGCGGCTTCTGCTGCGACTTCGTAGTGGCCGACCACAAGCTGCGTGGCTCGGTAGCGCCCTTGCTCATCGGTAGTAACGGCCCTGGTAATGCCCGTTTCTACGTTCCGAATCGTAATGCTGATACCGGGCACAATGGCTCCGGTAGAATCGGTCACTGTCCCCAGAATCGTGGCCGTGGTCACTTGCGCCGACATCTGATTCAACCCTGCGATCAACCACAGCAGGATCGCCCCAAGCAGTCTTCTGGACACCGTCATAAAGGCCTCCTCTGATACGCCGCGAGAAAAAGCCAGGCATCGCTTATCCAACGCCCGCTGCCGAGCGCCAGAAACCCCGTTCTGGGCGAAAATTATACATGGGCAGAACTGATGAAACGCGTGGACCTTGGATGTGCTGGAATGCCCGCGCTGCCAAGCTCGCATGCGGATCCTCGCCGCGATTCATTCACCCGTCGCAACACCAAAAATTCAGGACTGTCTCGGTCTGCCTTCGCGTGCTCCCCCACTGTCACCTGCCGTCTCCGAATTCGCTGCTGCCCCGATCGAACAATTCTGAACGCTAGCCTGACAATGCAGCAGGACCCCTCTGCTTCGGCCGCGCCGGATAGCCGGATATTCCCCTCAATCCACCGTACGCCAGCCGTAAATCCTGCGTGCGTCGGGCCCGCCGCCACTCGCAAGTCGGCATAATCCTTACGTGACATTCCCGGCCTCGGTTCCCACCGCATCACATATCACCCTCCGTGCTTAAAATTACTATCCCCCGCAGTCTTTCGGGCCTCTTGGCATGGATCGCACTTTCGAGCCAATCCAACTTTTGGTCTAAGACTGCGCCGTACAGAAATAGCAGCGCCAGAGGGCTTGGTTTTGCGTCGATGCCGCCACGTTGCATTCGCATGCCAGGTGCGTCAGGAAGCGGTTCAAACTAGGAGAATCAACGCGGTTTTTCTCAGGGGCGTGGGTGGAGATGCGGCCACGGAGCGGCACAAAACCGGCTGTCCGGGTTATCCGGAAGAGGAATTTTCCGGAACGCACAAGCCTGCTAAGCAAGACCGGCTGAACCACTGTCAGGTGACGGCGACTTGCAGTAAAGGGTGCCCGGATCAGTTCTAAGCGCGCTCAAACAATTCCTCACGCCCTTCCAATTGGCTATACCGCCGACTATTCTTGATCTTGATCCAATGACGAGAATGCTTGTCCGTGACTTTCTACGGTGAGTCCTTCCGCTTGCAGACAATACCCCCAGGTCCATCTTCACGATTTCTTCGAACAGCAAGCATCCATCAGCTTTCACGTGATCCAGGTAAAGAATTCGATCAACGTCCATGGTTGGCGTGTGGTGGACGGAACACGCACAGTTGGCTTGACACCTTCAATGCGGCGCCGGAACAATGGCTTCCATGTCCATGCGTCAGTCCGCGAAGACTTGCTG
>Ga0209761_1002292_pt1 | contig 12576 bp, 11 predicted proteins | sample GraSoi013_1_40cm_4_FD_185818 | JGI IMG/M metagenome (GOLD analysis project Ga0209761, IMG submission 185818) | Grasslands soil microbial communities from the Angelo Coastal Reserve, California, USA - Sample 09_25_2013_1_40cm (SPAdes) (version 2) | ecosystem: Environmental > Terrestrial > Soil >... | reverse complement strand
GGCGATACAGGCGACTGTCTCCGGTCTTTTCGGATCAACGACCACCGAGCTCGCGTCGACAGGGAGTCTTGTCGACGACACTGACGCCCGCGATGCGTCAGGGCTGAGCGGGGCGATCCCGTCCTTGGTGAGCGCGGACGTCCTTCACGCCACCACGATCAGCTCGATCTCCCAATGGGATCCTACGGACAATGTCAGCTCGGAGGCATCCCTTGCCGACCTCGCCGTGACGGTGGCGGGCAATCAGATTTCGGCCACGTTCGTGATGGCCGGGGCGTTCGCACCGGTGGGCGGGGGGACCATGGCGTGGTCAACCGTGGACGGGCTCGCCATCAACGGCGTCCCCATCGCGCTGACCGGAACGGAGAGCGAGACGATCTCCCTTCCGGGGCTGCGGATCGTCGCTAATGAGGTGGTCCAGTCGGTCAGCGGCATTACGGTCAACGCGCTGCACATCACCTCGATGGACGGTCTGGTTGATGTGGTCGTCGCGTCGGCGACGGCTGGCGTTCAATAGTCAAAGGACAGGAGGACAAAACGATGCGTACCGCAATCGTCGTACTCGTCATCTCCCTCCTGACTGGGGGGATGGTTACTCTCGTGAGTGGCCGAGCCGACGCCTGGGCGATACCGTGCGACTTCCTCACCGGTGGCGGCTTTATCATCACGCGTGGCTACACCGTGACCGGGGGCGCGTTCTTCCCAATCCACGATCCTGCCAAAGCAAACTTCGGCGTGGGTGGCTCATGCAAACGAGGAGGAGATGGACACGGCTTGTGGGGCCATCTGGAGTACATCGACCACGGCAACGGCCTGAACGTTCACTGGACCACCATCACAGGGTACACCACCTCTGGGGAGACAGGTACTGATCCCAAGACGGGCCAGCCGACCGGTGCTCGGATAATTTGCGGCACGGCCAGGACGAATTTGTATGGTGACGTCGACTGGGCCGTGGGGGCGGTTGACAAGGGCGAACCCGGCGTGAACGATGAGTTCGTCATCCGGCTGAGGAAATTTGGTGTGACTGTGTACACGACCGAAGGCCCGGAGGACCACACGTTGGGCGGTACTGGCCCCGGCGGCGGCAACATCCAGCTCCACAAACCCAACCCTTCAATCACGGGAGATTTCGGTGGGACATGCGACGCCGCCCCAGAGTTTTTCTAGCTAGAGAGTGATAGTCAGCCACTAAACATGCCGAAGAGTAGCGCTTCCGGGGGGAGCCCAGATCAGGGCTCCCCCCGGCTTCCGTCCCGATGTGGTGCGCGCCATGCGGGGTGGAGGCACCATCGGGAGGGAGATGCCGTATCAGGTCTTTACCCCTATGGACATACAGCCTTTCCCGTGGATGATCCGGGCGCGGCCCCTGATGCCAGTGAGGCCTGATGGGGAAATATCTCCTACGCAGTGAGCTTCAGACATCGGGATCGCAGTCCAGTGTGCACTGTCGGATGCCGGTGACTGACTGACCTGGGTGGGGCGGACGGCGCGCGGGGCGGACTCCGAACGGCCGACGCTGCCGTCGGTCGTGACCGCGGACCTCGTCAACCCAAGCGGCGCCGTCCACCTCACCCGGCCGAAATGCTCATCCGCGTTCGTGCCAGTGACCGGCGGCTACCCGATGGGGCCAAGGGCAGGTTGATCGTCTAGCCTTCTTCACCCGCAGCCGGCGCTCCCTGCATTAATTCTGTTGTGGGCGCGAGTTGCAGGGGAAAATTACAAAGGCATTATGCGGAGCGCGAGGTTTGAGCTGGAGGCGGCACAAACCGAAGGGGGCGAAGCCTTGCCTGTTGGTGCCACGGCGATCTCAGATCCCATCCGAGACCGGATGGACCGGGACGGTCCCGATCGGCGGAGCGATCTTCCGGGCGCGGACTGGTACGCTCTATGGACCCACAGCCACTGTGAGCGGCTGGTGCACGATCAGCTCGTCGCCAAGGGGTTCGACGCATTCCTTCCGACTATCGACATCTGGTCGCGGCGCGGCGGAGTCCGTCATCGGATTCAGGGGCCGATGTTCCCCGGGTATCTGTTTCTCCACCACGCCGTGGACAAGACGAGCTACATCGAGGTGCAAAAGGCGAGAGGGATCGTACGCATCCTGGGGGAACGCTGGGATCGCCTGGCCCCAGTTCCGGACGAGGAGATTCATGCGATTCAGGCCGTACTGCGGGCTCGGGTGCCGGTGCTGCCGCACGCCTACCTCCACGAAGGGCAGCGCGTCCGCATTGTTCGCGGGCCGTTCACGGACGTAGAAGGCGTCCTGGTGCGGCAGAACCCGACCACGGGGCTGCTGGTGCTGTCTGTGCAGCTGCTTCGCCAGAGCGTCGCCGTCGAGGTGGACTGCACGTGGGCGGTCCCGGCGTAGTGAGTTTCCCCCCTCCCGCGCTCAGGGGTTCGCCGGATAGAGCGTGCTGCTTTTCCGCCGCGATCACCCTGCTTTTCCGGAGTCATCAGCTGCCACCCAGCGGGAAAACATTCCTATAGTGAATCATTCGCGGAGATCGTCGAGCCAACGAGGGGAAGCCTTGCGGCCACTGGGTGTCCTGATTGCGGAGGAGAAAGGCCCTGTCGCCGGGCATCTCGCCACGCAGCTTGGAGCCCTCGGCCATCGCGTCCTCGGCGTGACGAATAATGCTCACGCCGCGCTGGAATCCGCCGGACGCCTGCACCCGGATCTCATTATCCTCGAGCAGCACCTCCCTCCTCAGGACGGGATCGAGGCGGCTCGAGCCCTTCTTGCCAGACACGTAATTCCTCTCGTCCTGCTCATCGATTACCCCGCTGCGGATCTCGTCCGGCGAGCTCAGGAGGCGGGAATCCTCTCCTACCTGCTGTGGCCGGCGGATGCCAACGCGCTGGAGTCCGCCATCAAGGTTGCGATGACGCGCTACCGGGAACTTCAGGTCCTCTGCGCAGAGTCGGGGGATCTCCAGCGGGCGTTGCAGGCCAGAGCAGCAGTCGATCGGGCGAAGAAGGTGCTGATGCGCCGCCACAGTTGGATCACGATGACACCCCTGGGGGAAGTAGCGGCGCGCCTCCTTGCGGCTGAGCAGTTGTTATTTGGGGAACCTGACCTTCTTAGATGCGTGGAAATGATCCTCAACGTCCTCGCGCGACCAGAGGGGGTCCCCCGCAGGGTCGCCTGATATGTGCGCTGGCTGCCGTCAGCGACCTGAGAACGTGCGCGATGGAACCCCTGGTCATGTTCCTCGTCAGTGCACTCACCGGCGGAGAGAATTCTCCTGGCGATCCCCATAGGGTGCATATCGTTGTCCCCCGATCCCACGCCTATCTTGCGGACCTGCTGGCCAAGGCGTTCGAAGGACGTGGGGACGTCGAGGTCATCGTGGACCGGCGACGCGGCGATCGGCGGATGCAGCAGCAGCCGGTGACCGTCGAGCGGCGCCGCGCTGACAGGCGGAGGCCGAAAGACGCCACGATCGAAGTGGTGACCGGTACAGGTCCGGTGGCGGAAGAAAATGCGTGAGCGTGGGCCCCGCGTAGCGGCATCGCAGCACGCACATTTCACGACCAGTATCTTGGTTAGGTCAACTGGGAGTTCCAGCCTATGCAGACGGTAATACGGACAAACTCCGGTCTTGAAGTAGCCGTAGCGATGTGGCACCGGCGGAAGTGGCTGGCGCTGGTGGTCTTTCTGACGCTCCTCGCGACGACCGTCGCTGCAACGCGGAGCTTACCGAATCTCTACGGGTCGAAGGCCACCGTGATCGTGGAGCATCAGCAGGTGCCCGAGCGCCTGATGGGGCCATCCGTGGCCGGCGAACTGGAGACCCGGCTGCAGACGATCAGCCAGGAGGTCCTGAGCCGCTCCCGGTTATCCGAATTGATCGACCGATTTGGCCTCTATCCCGACTCCAGGGGCAAGGCGACCCCAGAGGCACTCATCCAGCGGATGCGGCGCGACATCCGGATGGACATTGAATTTACTGAAGGCCGGGAATCCTTCGGGCGCGGTACGGCTGTCGCTTTCACCATCAGCTACAGAGGACGGGATCCACAAACTGTTGCCCAGGTCACGAACGCAGTGGCTGCGCTCTACGTCGAGCGGAACGCCCGCATGCGCGAGCAGCAGACAGCCGGCACGATCGATTTCCTTCAAGCCAGGCTGGACGATGTCCAGCAGAAGTTGGAAGCGCAGCAGCAGCAGATCAACGAGTTCAAAGCGCGCCACTCCGGGGAACTTCCGGAGCAGCAGCCCGCCAACCTGGCCGCCCTCCAACGGCTCAATGCCCAGCTCAGCCTTAACCTCGACAGGCAGCGCTCGGTGATCGATCGGCGAGACGAACTGGTCAAACGGCTGGCCGCGCCTCCCGGAGCCGTCGGTGCACCCGACGACCTTTCTGCGCAGCTAGCCAGGCTCCGCCAACAACTGTCCGACCTCCGGATGCGGTTCACCGAAGAGTATCCAGACGTCGTACGGGTGAAATCGGAAATCGCCGCCATCGAGCGCCAGCTCGCGGATGCGTCGGCCCGTGGCGGCCAGCCTCCGCTACCGGCCGATCCGGTCACAAGCCAACTGCAGGGCCAGCTCGCCAAGGTGGATACAGAACTTCGCCTGCTCGGGAGTGAGGAGGAGACACTCCGGCGGGCGATTACCGACTATGGACAGCGGGTCGAGAATGCGCCTCGGCGAGAACAAGAGCTTCATCAAATTTCTGGTGACTACGAGGCCCTCAAAGCGCAGTACCAGTCGCTACGCCAGCGCTACGACGATGCGCAGCTGGCGGGGCGTGCGGAAGCGGGCCAGCAAGGCGAACAGTTTCGCATCTTGGATTCCGCCGTGCCTTCTCTGTCGCCGGTGGCGCCGAACCGCCTTCTGCTCCGGCTGGCGGGACTCATGTTCGCCGCTGTGGCCGCGTACGGCGCGGCGGCGCTCGCGGAGACGCGCGATACGACCTTTCACACGGTCGACGACCTGCGGACCTTCACCAGTGTTCCGGTCCTGGCCAGCATTGCACCGATCGTCACTCCAAGGGACGCCCGACGGCGGCGTTGGAAGTTCTGGCTTGCCGCCGTGGCGGCGGCGATGAGCATTGTTGTGGTCGCCGGCGCGTCGCTCCATTTCGCTCGGGAGAACGAAGCGCTGGTCCGGCTACTCACGCCGGGCCGTTTTTAGTGAAGCAGATGCCAACGAGTGAGCAGGGCCGCGCCAGGTACGCTGTGACCGACGTCGTCGCGCCCACGGGGCGACCCACGTGGCCTCAGACTGCTCTGGATCAGCATCTGGTGAGCCTTGTCGATCCCACCTCCTTCGAGGCTGACCAGTACCGAACGCTGCGCCTCGTGGTGGAACGAGTGCATGATGCCAAGAAGATGATCGCGGTGACCAGCGCTGTGGCCGGCGACGGAAAAACGACGACCACGCTCAATCTGGCGGGGGCGCTGGCCCATGCCCCGCAGGCGCGGATTCTGGTCGTCGATCTCGATCTCAGGACGCCGTCTGTCGGCCATCGACTGGGGCTGGCCAGTCAAAGTCCCGGTCTGGTCGATCTGATTCTCGATCGGGACCTCGCCCTGGATGACGTCGCCCAGTGGCATGCTGAGTTGCGCCTTGCTGTCGTTCCGGCGGGCCGCGCCCTGGCGTTAACGTATGAATTGCTCAAGTCCCCGCGGCTTGGAGCTGTCCTGCAGGAGGCCAGGAAGCAATTCGACTATATCGTCCTCGACACGCCCCCGCTGGTGCCGGTGCCGGACAGCCGGCTGATCGCGGACTGGGCCGACGGTTTTGTGATGGTCGTGGCGGCGCACCGGACGCCGCGTCCCCTCCTCGCGGAGGCCCTGAACATGATGGATCCCGCGAAGATCATCGGCATTGTCTTCAACGGCGACGATCGTCCGCTCTCTGGGTACTACGGGTACTACTATGGCTACGGTCATCGCCGGCCTGGGAGGCGAGGGGATGGCCGGCGGATGTCAGTGTTGGACAAAGTGCTGACGGTCCTCAGGCCGCGCGGACCGCAGCCTGATCGTCCACGCGAATGATGGCACTGATTCTGACGCTCCTTGAAGGAAGTTCGGTCTTCGCCGTCGCGGCGGCAGCGCTGCTGATCTTCGTGCATCCGGTGGTTGACGGATGGCGGAGTCTCCCGATGGTGCTGGCCGGGGCCGGAGGTCTTGCGCTCTCCTGTGTGCTGGCATTCTCCTACGCCGGATTCTACGATCGCCGCGTCATCCGGAGCTTCGAGGCGTTCCTTGGTTGCGTGCCCCGCGCCATCGTCGCAGCCATCTCTCTCACGGTCTTGGCGTCTCTGGCGATTCCGGCGGCGAAGATTCTGGAGGACCCGTTCAAGTCAGGCGTGCTGCTCGCCATCGGGACGATCTTCGGACCCGTCTTTCTGCTCCGCGTTGCCGCATACCGCCTGATGCGCGGACGCCGCTTCGTGCAGCGCCTGCTGATTATCGGTGCCAGCCGAATGGGGTGGCGCCTGGTCCACGAGATCGAGGCGGCGCGCGACTACCGCTATTCGGTGGCGGCCATCGTCGACGACGCTTCCGATACCACGGACGCGCCACTGGTGATGGGGCCGCTCGACCGTCTCAAGGAGATCGTGGAGGACGTCCGGCCTGACCGGATCGTGCTGGCGATGGCGGACTGGCGCGGCCGGGTCCCAGTCCACGAACTGCTCAAAGCCCGCGTCTATCAGGGGATCCCGATCCAGAACAGCGTGGAAGTCTACGAGCGACTCACCGGCAAGCTTGCTATCGAAGCTCTCACACCCAGCCATCTCATCTTCTCGGAGGGATTCTGCCAGTCGCGCCTGTCGCAGGCCGTGCGTCGGTGTGTCAGTGTCCTGGTTGCCACGGTCGGTCTGGTGGTCACCGCCCCGCTGGCGGCTCTGATCGCCCTGGCTATCACCGTAGATTCTTCCGGGCCTGTGCTGTTCACGCAGCGACGCCTGGGGCTCCACGGGAAGCCGTTTGTGCTCTTTAAATTCCGCACGATGCGTCCGACGACCAGCCCCACGTCTGAGTGGGAGCGGGACAACCGCGATCGGGTGACCCGCGTCGGGAAGTGGCTGCGGAGGCTCTGGCTCGATGAGTTGCCCCAACTCGTGAACGTCCTGCGGGGAGATATGGACCTGGTGGGTCCGCGTCCGCATCCGGTGTCGAATGCGGGGTTGTTTGCCGGTCACGTGCCATACTATGACCTTCGCATGGCGGTCCGTCCCGGAATCACCGGGTGGGCCCAAGTGCGGCTTGGATATGCAAACGGTCTCGATGAGGAAACAGAAAAGATCCGCTACGATCTCTACTACATCAAGCACCGGTCGATCTGGCTCGATCTGCGCATTCTCTTCGAGACGCTCAAGATGATTTTGGGGGGCCGCAGCGCCGACGCGTCGGATGCACATCAGGCCGAGGTGCCCCAGCCCCCTCTTATGCGCAGGCAACTTCCGGTGCGGCTGACGCTCAACGGTGATGGAGGCATCGGGGGGGAGGCCGGGATCGACGCCGGCCAGCTGAACTTTCAGTCGACACGCGGGCCGGGCCCGCGCTGACCGGGGGGGGATCCGATGAAGACCGCTGCGCTTGACATCTTCGTCTGTCCAGGGTGCAAGGGGACGCTGGATCTGCGGACAGTTGCGCGGGACGGCCGGGAGGTGCTGGAGGGCAGCCTGACCTGCCGAGGCTGCGGCGCTGAATACGCCGTCACGCGCGGCGTGCCGCGCTTCGTCGACCGAAGCGCGTACGCGGCGAGCTTCGGGTTCCAATGGAACTGGTTTCGCACGGTTCAATTGGATTCCGTCAATGGCACGGCCGAGTCGGAGCGGACTCTCTACAACACGACCGGATGGACTGGTGAGGATTACCGGGGCCGCCTCGTGCTCGACGCGGGCGTGGGCGCCGGCCGCTTCGCAGAGATCGTGGCGAAGAAGGGCGGCCAGGTGGTCGGCGTCGACCTAACTACGGCGGTGGACGCAGCATATGCAAACGTGGGGCGCAGCGATCGGGTGCATCTCGCGCAGGCCGACATCTTCGCGATGCCGTTTCGGGACGACACGTTTGATCTCGCGTTTTCCATTGGTGTGCTCCACCACACTCCCAATCCGCGGATGGCCTTTGCGCGTGTGGCGGCGACAGTCAAGCTCCGCGGCGGGCTCGCCGTGTACCTCTATGCGCTCTTCGGCCCTGCCCACTACTTTGTGGACACGATCCGTGCCGTGACGACGCGCCTGCCGCCGAAGCTGATGCTGGCCCTGTCGACCGCTGCCATTCCCCTGTACTATGTCTACCGCGTGCCGCTGCTCGGAAAGGTGCTCCACCTGGTCTGCCCGATTTCGCTGCATGCCAACTGGCGGTGGCGCTGGCTGGATACCTTCGATTCCTACACGCCACGGTATCAATGGAAGCTCCTGTATCCTGAGGTGTTCCGATGGTTCAAAGAGTGCGGGTTCGGCGAGATTGAAATTTTCGACGAGGCGATCCGGATGCGCGGGACGAAGGCGGGACCCTCGGTGATCCCCTCTCGCTCGGTGAGTACGGTCGAGATCGTGCATGCGGGCGGCATTCGGCGCGGCGTGGAGCGTGGTAATGGCGATGATTCAGACTGAGCGCGAGGTTACTGCAACGCGTCACCCGTTTGAGGCGGCCCTACGCCAGCGTATTCAACAGCGTACGGCGCGTATTCACGTGATCGGCCAAGGCTATGTCGGGCTGCCGCTCGCGGTGGAGCTGGCTCGGGCGGGGTTCCCTGTGATGGGCCTCGATACCGACCCTGCCCGGGTCAAGGCCCTTAACGCCGGGTTCCCTCACACACCTGACGTCGCGGGCGAGGACCTCGCCAGGCTGCGCCAGCAGGGTCGGTACGCCGCCACAGAGGATTTTGCTGTCCTGGAGGACAGTGACATTGTGATCATCTGCGTGCCGACCCCGCTCCGCAAATCGAAGGACCCGGACATCTCTTTTGTCGTCGCGGCGGCGACGGCGGCCGCGACGCACTTCAGACCGGGCCAGCTGGTGATCCTGGAAAGCACCACCTATCCCGGCACGACCGAGGAACTTCTCCTGCCGCTGTTCGCGGCGCGCGGGGCTGTAGCAGGGGAGAGCTTCTTCCTGGCTTTTTCGCCCGAGCGGATTGATCCCGGGAACCGCGTCTACAGACTCAAGGACATTCCCAAGATCGTCGGCGGCGTGACACCGGCCTGCACGCGCCTCGCGGGGCTTTTTTATCAGCAGATCGTTGACACGGTCACTGAAGTGTCAAGCCCAAAGGTGGCCGAGCTGGCCAAGCTATACGAGAATGTATTCCGGAACGTCAATATTGCACTCGCAAACGAGTTCGCGCTGATGTGTCGGCGCCTGGGGGTGGGGACCCGCGAAGTCATCGAGGCGGCCGCCACCAAGCCCTTCGGGTTTCTGCCATTTTACCCTGGCCCGGGAATCGGCGGGCACTGCATCCCGGTCGATCCCAGTTATCTGGCCTGGAAGATGCGGCTCAACGGCTACGAGACGCGCTTCATCCACCTCGCCGACGAGATCAACCGTTCCATGCCTGCCCATGTGGTCGAGCTGGTGGCGGAAGGTCTGAATCGTCAGCACCGCTGCCTGAACGGCGCGAGCATCCTGGTGCTCGGAGTAGCGTACAAGCGCGGGGTGGGAGATACGCGGGAGTCGCCCGCGCTCGAAATCCTCGGGCAGCTGCAGCAGCGCGGGGCGCAGATTGCGTACGCGGACCCCTATGTGCGTGCGGTGACAGTAGACGGCGTCGCGTTGAACGCGGTCGAGCTCACCGATGCGCGGCTTGCTGCCGCGGACTGCGTGCTGATCCTCACGGACCATCCCGACTTCGACTATCAGCGGATCGTTGAACGCGCTGCATTGATCGTGGACACACGAAATGCTACCTGGGGAATTTCTGCTCCCGCGGATCGCATCATCGCACTCTAGTTGCCGATGTCGATGCTACCCGTTTCTGGCACCAGCCGGTCACACCGGATCGCGCTCGATCTCCCCTATGTCCTGTTCACCCTGGCGTACCTGGTGATGATTTTCTGGCTCTCGACGCACACCGAGGCCATGACCAGCGGGAGGGGTCCCCTGGCGCAACTGGCGAGCACCCTGTACCACGTACCGCTGTATGCCGGCTTCGGCTTCTTCATCCTGCAGGCGATCTCGCGGCGGCAAGCCCTGGCCGCGTACCCCTGGTCGCGTGTCACGTTCACCTTCGCCGCGGCCGCCGTGGTGGCGATGCTTGATGAGTGGCGCCAATTCCACATCCCGGGACGAGATCCAGCGGCTTTCGATGTTCTGCTAGACCTGGCAGGCGTCGCGGGCCTGCTCCTCGTCTGCGCGCTCGGCAGCACGCAGAAGCAGCGGTCGTGAAGGCCGGGAGCGTCGTCGGGGCACGCCCCCACGTCGTGAAGATTCGCATGGCGGGGATACGCAGTGGCTCATAGCGCAGGGGCGGAGTGGTGGCGGCCGCAGCTGAGCGGCACGACGGCACCGCGTGGCGGGGCCAGCGTGCCGGCACAGGACAGCGCCGTTCCCTTCAAGGCGTTGATAGTCTTTACGTTCATCCTCCTGCTATCGCCGCAGACATTCATTCCCGGGCTGGCGCGTGCCCACATCGCCCTTCTCACGGGCGTTCTCGCCGTGACGGCCCACTGCTGGTCCCGGTTCATGACGCGGCAACCGATGATACGATTCACTCGAGAGATATGGCTTGCCGCGGCGCTGCTCGGCTTGGCTGTCGTGACGATCCCCATGTCGGAGTGGCCTGGCGGGAGCGTGGGCGTGCTGCTCGACGTTTTTCTCAAGGCGTTGATCATCTTCTGGCTCCTGAGCAACACCGTGACCACGCTGAGGCAGCTCCGCACGGTGGCCTGGAGCATGACCCTGATGGCGGCGCCGCTGGCGGTGACCGCACTGCGACACTTCCCGTCGCAGCACGGAGCAGGCCGGATTGTGGGGTACGACGCGCCCCTGACGCAGAATCCGAATGACCTCGCGTTGATGCTGAACCTGATCCTACCCATGGTGGTCGCGCTCTTCCTCGTCAGCCGAAGGCCCGTGGTGCGAGGCTTCTTGGGTGGTCTCATCGTGCTCGATGCGAGCGCCATCGTCGTCACGTTCTCCCGGGGCGGCTTCTTGACCCTGGCAACAATCGTTGTACTGTACCTGCGCACGCTTCTCAAAGGGCGCGAGTTAAAATGGGCGGTCGCGGCGCTGGTGCTGGCGCTGGCCGCAGTGCCCCTGCTGCCCCCGGGCTACCTGGAGCGTCTCGGCACGATCACCAATATTCAGGCTGATGAGACCCGCTCCGCCCAGACGCGTTCGCGGGACATGCAGGCCGCCCTGACCTTCACGCTGAGCCATCCTCTCACCGGAGCCGGGCTGGGGATGAATATCCTTGCGCTCAATGAGATCCGGGGGCCGAGCTGGCAGCCGGTTCACAACGTCTACCTGGAATACGCGGTGGACCTGGGATGGCCGGGGTTGGGGCTGTTTCTCCTGCTGCTGGCGAGCTGTATCCGGAGTGCCGCGCGAGTGCGTCGCCGTTGCGGCGACCTCCCAGCGCTCCGGGAGTTGTCTGCGCTGGCCGAGGCGATTCGGATTACGCTTGTGGCATTTGCCGTGGCTGCGTTCTTTTATCCTGTCGCCTATCACTTCTACTTTTATTACTTCGCCGCGCTCGCCGTGGCGGCAGGCGCCGTGTACGAGACCGAGGGGCAGGCCGCCACCGGGGGGCTAGTGCGCCGCTCCCCACGCGGTGAACCGTTGGGCCCACATCTTCTCCCTAATATGGATCGCGGGACATGACCGGCACTGGAAACGTCGGGACGATGTTCGACGTGGGAGCGACGGCAACACCTCTCAGCGCGCCGGGAGACGGTGGGATCGCGGGGTCGGCGGACCGAATCGGGGTGCTGCAGTTCCTCCCGGCTTTTGCCACAGGAGGCACGGAGCGACAAGTGGTGAACTTGGCGCGGGCGATTGATCTGTCTCGCTTTGACCTGCATTTCGGCTGTCTGCGCCAGTGGGGCGAGTTGCTCGGCGAGGTCACAGAGCGGGGGATTCCAGTTGCCGAATACCGGATCAACACGCTCTACAGCGCGCCCGCCATGCGCCAGCGGCTCCGGCTGGCCTGGGACCTGAAGCGGCAGCGGATCAAGATCGTACACACGTACAACTTTTATGGCAACGTCTTCGCCATTCCGGCGGCCCGGCTGGCGGGCGTTCCTGTCCTCGTGGCGTCGATCCGCGGCCTCGACGCTGACCTGACGCCGCTGCGACGGCGGGCACAGCGGCTCGTCTGCAGCCTGGCTCACCGGATCGCGGTCAACGCGGAGGCGGTGCGGCAGGATCTCATCGCGACCGGGTATGATCCGCGGAAGATCGTCGTCATCCGCAATGGGATTGACCTGTCCAGGTTTCGGACCCCAGGCGGAGACGGCCGGTTCCGTCAGCAATTCGGTCTGCCGCCGAAGGCGCGGCTCGTCGCCGTGTTCTCGCGCTTGATCCGGATGAAAGGCATAGAGCACTTCCTGGAAGCCGCAGCGCTCGTGGCCCAGAGGGTGGCGGACGTGCGCTTCCTGGTGGTCGGTGACA
>Ga0209761_1002291_pt1 | contig 12578 bp, 7 predicted proteins | sample GraSoi013_1_40cm_4_FD_185818 | JGI IMG/M metagenome (GOLD analysis project Ga0209761, IMG submission 185818) | Grasslands soil microbial communities from the Angelo Coastal Reserve, California, USA - Sample 09_25_2013_1_40cm (SPAdes) (version 2) | ecosystem: Environmental > Terrestrial > Soil >... | reverse complement strand
GCCACGAACGTCAACGCCGGCCGCCCCAGCTCGCGCGCGACCAGCCCGGGCGTACGGAAAATTCCCGCCCCCACCATGATGCCGATGACCATGGCGAGTCCGTCGAAAATGCGCAGCGAGCGTCGCAGCTGGTTGCTCACGGTTCTACCAGCGATCGACCTTCCCGGCGTCGGGAATAAAGAGGGGCTGCTTGAATCGGCTTGTCCCAAACGTCCCAATCAAGGCTTGAGCTTCCGGTGACACAAAGAAGTCAGCGAGCGCTCTCGCGCCCGCCCCCGCGTGCGGCGTTTCCATCACGTGATAGACGTTGTAGAGCAGCGTGTCGCCCTCGGCGAGCGGCATGAGCTGGAGCTTGTCGCGCCAGGCGAGGTAGGTCGCGCGATCGCTGATCGTGTAGGCGCGTTTCTGATCAGCCATCTGCAGCGTCGCCGCCATCCCCTGCCCCGATTCGATGTACCACGCGCCGGACGCGGGCGGCGTGATGCCTGCGATCCGCCAGAGTTTTTGCTCGAGCAGATGCGTGCCCGAGCGGTCGCCGCGTGACACGAACGGCGCCCGCGCCTCCGCGATCCGACGCATCGCCAGGATGGCGTCGTGACCGCCCTTCAACTTCGCGGAATCGTCGGCGGCTCCGACAATGAGGAAGTCGTTGTGCATCACGAGCCGCCGGCGCGCGAAGTAGCCCGAGTCGACAAGGACTCGCTCGGCCTCCGGCGCGTGCACCAACACGACCTCGGCGTCACCGCGCCGGGCCATTGCGAGCGCCTGTCCGCTCCCGACTGCGACGACTCTCACCTTCAACCCGCTCTTTGATTCGAAGACCGGAATGAGCGAATCAAGGAGACCGGCATCACGGGTCGAGGTGGTCGTGGCCAGAACAACGCCCTGGGATTGAGTCAGGGCGAATAGCGAAAGGAGAAGATTCAGCACAGTTTGTATTCCGCGCACAACGCGAGCGCCACTCCATTCGTCCAACCAAATCCGTCCTGCGTCGGGTACTCGCCGCCGCCCGCTCTCCGATTGGTGTTCACGACGTCGTACTTCTCCATCATTCGTCCCGTCGCCCGATACGTGCGGCGGATGAGATCGAGCCACCGCCGCGCGGCGGTGTCGGCCAGATCCGACCGGCCGTACCGGCGCACTCCCTCGATCGTGAGCCACTCGAGCGGCGGCCAGCCGTTCGGCGCGTCCCACTGCTGGCCGGACGCAATGGTGGTGGTGACGAAACCACCGGGCTTGAGAAACTCGCGCTCCAGGCGGGCGGCGACGTGCCGGCCCTGATCGGCCGTCGCGATTCCGAAGTAGAGAGGTGCCGCCGCCGCCAGCGTCGGACGGTCGCGGACTTTTTCGCCGGTTCGCCAGCGCACGTCCCAGAAGAAATCCTTCTCGTACATCGAGAGGATGGCCTGGCGCCGCTGCTCCGCCAGCTGGGTGAAGCGGCGGGCGACTTCCGCGTCACCGGCCGCGTGGCGGAACGCGCGCAGTGCCGCGATCGTGCGCTCGGCGTTGTACAAAAGACTGTTGAGATCGACGGGGATCAGCTCCGTCGTCTCCAGCGTGCGCAGATCCTTTGGATCGCGCATCCAGCGACTCGAAAAGTCCCAGCCGCTCTCGGCAGTCGCGCGCGCCGTGCGATAGAAGTTCGCGCGCTGTGAGTCCGGCAGCGTCTGTCCGATCTCGACGTCGGGCCGATATGATTCGGGCCGTGGCTCCGGCGTGTCGTCCCAATAGCGGTTCAGAACGACGCCATCCGGCATGCGTACCACGCGTCGATAGAACTCGCCGGGCTTGAGGCGCTCGGCGCCATCCATCCAGAATGCGTACTCCTTTTCCAGCGCGTCGAGGTACGGCAATGCCTGCGCCGTGTCGGTCCCGCTCGCGTACAGCCCGACCATCGCGGCGAAGTAGGGCGGCTGGCTGCGCGTGAGATAGTAGGTGCGATTCCCGTTGGGGATGTGGCCGACCTTCGTGATCAGGTACGCGAAGTTGTCGAGCATGTTCTTCACGAGATCGGTCCGGCCGCTCTGCACCAGACCGAGCATCGTGAAGTACGAATCCCAGTAGTAGATCTCGCGAAAGCGGCCTCCCGGAACGACGTACGGCTTGGGCAGCGGAATCAGCGTCGAGCGGGCGTCAGTCGAATCCGGCGGCCGCGTGAGGACGGCCCAAAGACCTTTGATGTGCTCGGTCATGCTCTGCGAGGCAACGGTGTGATAACCGTTCCCCGCGGCTGCCGGCAAAGCGAAGTTCTGCTCCACAAAGTTGCGGAGCACGAATCCCGGCCTTGCCCGCGCCGAGTCATACCGCGCTACGATCGTCGCAGGAGCCGACCTCGGTCTTGCGTCGACGAATTCCTTCGAATCCGGGAAGACTCCAGAGAGCTCGACGTCCGAAAACAGCGGCCCGAGATCATGTGGCGGATCGTAGTACGACTGCCGGGCGGCCGGACGGGAGGACGGGCGGCACGCGCATAGTACCATCGCGAGGACGTACGACGCACGACGGACGACGCACGGCCGTTTCACGCGAACACGATCCACAGCACGCCGAGCAGGAGCGCGAGGAGGACGGACAGCCCAACCTCGAACTTCCGCTCGTCTTTTGTCTCCCCCGCTGCGGTTGGGGCGCCTCCATAGGTGAGCCCCTCGGTTTTCTCCCGGGGAGGCGGCGGAGTCATCATGCTTACGATGAAAAGCACGAACGTGCAGATCACGAACAGCAATACCGCATAGTGGAGAAAATTGATTGTGGCGATCCAATGCCACAGAGTTCCGGGAGTGAGACCACCGCCCGACGCTTTGTTCGTGAGCTCGAGAAGGAGGCGCAATAGACCGAGTACCAGTCCGGTAATCAGCGATGCAATCGCGCCGGAGCCGTTCAGTCGGCGGTAAAACAGGCCAAGCAGGAAGCAGGCCGCGATCGGCGGTGCGATATAGGCCTGGACACTCTGCAAGTAGATGTAAATCTGGGACGAGATGTACTTCATAAACGGAATCCACACCAACCCCAGCAGCACCATGACACCGGCGGAAATGCGGCCCACTCGCACGAGCTGCCGCTCGGTGGCTGCTGGGCGCACTTTGCGATAGACATCCCACGTCAGCAACGTGGAGCACGCGTTGAAGGCGGAGGCCAGGGAGCTCATGAGCGCCGCGAGCATCCCAGCAAGCACCAGGCCTTTGATCCCGTCCGGCAGCAACCGCGTCACCAGTGTGGGATACGCGGAATCGGGGTTGTTGTGGATTTCGGGGAACAGCGCCAGGGCCACGATTCCGGGCAACACGAAAATGAAGACGGGAAGAATCTTCAGATACCCGGCGAAGATCGTTCCCGTGCGCGCCTCTTTGATGTTCTTCGCGGCGAGCACGCGCTGCACGATGTGCTGATCCGTACACCAGTACCAGATGCCCAGTATCGGAGCGCCGAAGACGATTCCGGTCCACGGGAAGTCGGGGTGACTGGACGGCTTCCACATCGAGAAGAATCCCGCGGGAACTTTGGCTTCGAGCCCGGCAAACCCGCCGACTCGTGAAAGCCCAATCGCCATGAGCGTGATGGAGCCGAGAATCAGGACGATCGCCTGCAGCACTTCGGTGTAGACCACGGCGCGCAGTCCGCCGAAGATGGTATACAGCCCGGTGACGACGATGAGGACGATGGCCGCGGTGTAGAAATTCCACCCCGTGACCGCGCGAATCACGACGCCGCCCGCATACAGCGTCACGCTGATCTTCGTCAGGACGTAGCCGATGACCGACACCCAGGTGAAATACGTGCGCGCTGCCGAGTTGTACCGCTTCTCCAAAAACTCCGGCATCGTGTAGACGCCGCTCTTGAGGTAGTAGGGGACGAAGAGCCAGCCGAGCAGCATCAGAATGAGACAGGCGAGCCACTCGAAGTGACCGACCGCCAGGCCGCTCCCCGCACCTGTGCCCGCCAACCCCACCAGGTGCTCGCTGCCGATGTTCGAGGCGAACAGGCTCGCGCCGACGGCGAACCACGCGACGTCCCGGCTCGCCAGGAAATAGTCGGAGCTCACGTTCTTCTCGCGCAGCGCCGCCCACCACGCGATGCCGAACAAAATGATGAAGTAGACCGCGATGAACAGCAGGTCGAACGCGTGGAGATTGCTCATTGGGTCGGCCTTGGGGAGTTGAGGAGATATTGAACGGCGAGGTCCGTGAGCGTCCACAACTGTACGTCAGAGCTGGAACCGTAGCGAACAGCGTGTACCGAGCCTCCGTCCATCTTGTAGCTCCACAATTCAGCGTACTGCAGACCAGAGCTTTCGACCGCGCGCAGCACCGAATCCACCGCGGCGGGACGATTGCGGCGCGCCAGCGCTGCGAGCAGCACGTTCACTTCGCGACCCCAGACGACGCGCGGCGAATGATACAGATCGCGCGCGAACATCTCCCACACGGCCGGCGCCGCGTATGCATCGTTCGCGACGGCGAGGCCGACAGAATCGATAAACAGGCCGATGGGATATGGAAGAAGGAAGGGGCGGAGCAGCTGGCTCTCACGCGTCGAGTCCTGATGCTCGAGCAGCAGCGCCATCGCTGGATCCGTCGTCATGACCGGAATGGGCCGGCCCGCGCTGTCGAGCGAAACCGCTGGGAACCACAGCGTATCGGCCGGAAACCCGGTCCGAGCGAGCACCGCCTCCCAGTGCGTCCGCTCCGACTCCGGCAGCGACGCGAGCTTGGCGCGCACCCGCGCCGCCACTTCCGCGGGCGCGAGCGCGACAGTGAAATGCCGCGCCGTCCCGCGCCACGTCTCCGCGGCCTGCGCGATGCGCGCCGCATCGTCGACACCGGGGCGGCCCAACGCGCGCAGCGCGCTGTCGATCGTGCCGATCGCTCGCAGCGCGGCCGGCACCCACACGACGTTGACGTCGAACGCAAACCGGCCGCCCGCGTAGCCCACGCGGCTGTCCCGCCAGCTGCCCGGATGCCACCACCCGTCGGCGTCGCGCTTGAAGCTCACGAGATGCGTCGCGACCGGGTCGTTCGCGTACGGGGCTGCCTGCCGCCAGACGAAGGCGAGGTTCTTGCGCAGCGCGTCTCCCCAGCGCGTCACGAAGCTGCGCTTGCGCGAGTCGGGCACCGACCGGTCCGCGAAATAATGTCCGGCGACGACGGGGAGCTGGAAATCGTCATCGACCATCCAGTAGTTCTCGCGCGTCTCCTGGAGATTGCGCATGAGCGTCCGGTCGCCGGTCTTGAGAAACTCGGCGGCATTCTCGCGAATCGCCTGGCCGCCGAGCGCTTCTTCGTGGCTCACGTCGCCGGCCGGCCCCAGCTTCGCCAGCGCGGCGCCGATCACGAACTCCGCCATGGTGTCGGACCACACCGGCTCCATGAGCAGCGCCGTCATCAGCATGTCACGTCCGAAGTAGGTCGCATACGTCGGCAAACCGGCCATCAACTTTTCGTGCGAGCTGAGCAGCTCCAAGCCTCTCACTTCGCGCTCCAGCCGCCGACTCTTGGCTCGCGCGGCGAAGTCGAGGAATGACTGGTTGAAAATCTGATCGCGCATGAGCGGCGTGAGCGGCGCCCCGTCGGTCGCGATTTCGACGTTTAGCGCGATCGGCTCGTTACCAACCGGACGCACGACGAGGACCCGGCCGTCGAGGAACCCTTGCGAGCGCCGGACATCACCGCTGATCGTGAGCCACAGGTGATTCCTGCCGTCGAGCGAAGGCTGGCTCGCTCGCACGCTCCATTGGACCGGCGTGCGGGAGAGCGCGACTTTGCGCGACCAGGTGATGTCGGGGATCAAACGAGTCCGATACGCGCCGTCCGCGCGCTCGGCGAACGCCGCCAGCTCCTGCGGGACGAAGGACGGTGCATCGATGGGATCGCGGACCCGGTTCGCGTAGCCAAAATCGCGCTCGATGCGCATCGAGCCGAGCAGGAACTGTCCAATCTGAACCGACCGGCCGGCTGGCACCGTGAGCGAGTAGCGCAGCCAGCGCCGACCATCTTGACCGCCGTCGCCGCCCACCGTGGCTTGCTCTGCACCGAATGCGACCGCCGCGACCGCCGCCGTTGTCTCTTGACCGCCGACTCGCACCGTAAACCCGATGCTCTCGTTCAGCGCGTCGGCCCAAAGGTTCACGATCCGTCCGGTCTTACCATCGATGTAGATCTCGACGGTATTGCCGCGGGAATCGCGGTACAGTCGGGCCTGATACCCTTCGTAGGCAGCGGAATCGTCCAAGCCGGCTTCAGGGAAATGCAGCACGGGGGGGGCTTCCCCGGGGGATGCACTTTGAAGCGCGACCAGGAAAAGCAAAAGCATGGGCGTAGATACTCCGCCCCCTGGACACCCTTGACAAGGCCCAGCCGGGGCAGCATTTCGGATCGAACAATCCGTTTTGTTGCCGAGTCTGACTTGCCTGCGGAGGTTTTCGATGCGCCTAGTCCGCTACGTCATTCCCGCCCTCGCGTCGCTCTGTCTCGTGTCACAGCCGCTCTCCGCGCAAGGCGGTGCAACCGGCACCGTCCACGGTCAGGTGACCGATAGCGTCACCAAGCAAGGGCTGCCCTCTGCGACGATCAGCATCGTCGGCACCACCCGGGTAACTCACACTGGGCCCGACGGCAACTACTCGCTCGCCGATGTTCCGGCGGGGACCGCGGTCGTGCGCGTCACCTTGATCGGATACGCGCCGCAACAGCAGTCCGTCTCCGTGACGCCGGCCGGCACGGCCGAAGTGCCATTCGGGCTCGCGCCGCAAGCCTCGCTGCTCGAGCCGGTCGTCGTGACCGGCTATGGGTCACAGCGGCGCGAAGCGATCACCGGGTCGGTCTCATCGGTCAACGCGTCGCAGGCGAACGTCGGTGTGGTGACCAACCCGACCCAGATGATCATCGGGCGAGCTGCGGGCGTCGAGATCACGCAGAACAACGGCGAGCCTGGCGCCGGCGCGCAAATCCTGATTCGCGGCGGGAGCTCCATCAGCAACAGCAACGATCCGCTCTACGTGATCGACGGCGTGCCGATCAACAACGTGGCGACCGAGCCGCCGAGCATCTCCGGCGTCGTCGGCTCACCACCGCTCCCCCGCAATCCGCTGAATACCCTGAACCCCTCTGACATCGCTTCGATCACCATCCTGAAGGACGCATCGGCAACCGCGATTTACGGGAGCCGCGCCGCGAACGGGGTGATCCTGATCGAGACGAAAAAGGGGACCGCAGCCGGTGGGCCTACGATCGAGTACGACAGCTACGTCGCCGCCGCTTCGCCGGCAAAGCGGCTCGACGTGCTCAACGGCGCGGAGTACAAAACCTACGTGCAGGGCCAGTTTTCCGCCTGGCGAACGGATTCGACCGCCTGCGTTGCCCGACCGGCATGCTCCACTGGCTTCAGCGATTCGTCCGGTACCTTTGCTGGGATCAAGCCGTTTGCACTTGGCCCCGCCAATACAAACTGGGAAGACGCGGTCACTCGTACCTCGGTCACCCACAACCACAACCTCTCCTTCACGGGTGGAAACGAGGATACGCGCTATCGCGCTTCACTCAATTACATGAAGCAGCAGGGAGTGGCGATTACCAACGGACTCGAGCGGATTCAAGGACGGCTCGCCGCAACGCATCACGCGTTGGACAACCGCCTGCGGCTGGGTGTGAACGTCACCACGTCGCGCGTCAACAACCGCTATCTGACCTATGACAATACCGGCGGGTTTGAGGGTGGTGTGTTCCAGAACGTCGCCATCTTCGATCCCACGCAGCCGATCACCGTCAAGGACGCCACCGGCGTTCACTACTACGAGGGAGGGGGTAGCTCGGTTCGCAACCCCGTAGCCCTCGCGAACCAGTTGCTCGACCAGGGTCAAACCACCCGTACCATCGGCACCGCGACGGCCGAGCTGGACCTCGCGCCGGGCCTCACCGGTCAGGTCCTTGTCGGTTTGGATCACGCGGGCGGGGGACGCCAGATCTACTACCCCAAGGCCAACCCCATCGGCAATGCGCTGGGAGGCGGCGTGGCGCGCCAGTACGATCTGGAGAACAACGCGCGCACCGTGCAGACCTTGTTGACATACCGCCGCGAGACCGGGGACAACAGCTTCGACATCGTGGGTGGATACGAGTACAACAAGTTCGCCAGCAACTTGTTCATGGCAGAGGGCAAGGGGTTCTCCACCGACGCGTTCTCCTTCAACAACATCGGGGCCGCCACCTCGCGCACCGATTCGTCCGACGCGCAGCAGAGCCTGCTCGTGTCCTTCCTCTCACGCGCGAACTTCGGCTACAAGAACCGGTACTTCGTAACGGGCACGTTCCGTCGCGACGGATCGTCGAAGTTCGCCCCCGGCCATAAGTGGTCGACGTTCCCGGGCATCTCGGCCTCGTGGCACCTCTCCGACGAAGATTTCATGCGCAGCTCGCCAGTCTCCGATCTGCGCCTGCGCGTGGGTTGGGGCTTGCAAGGCAACCCGGGCATCCCGGCGTATTCATCGCAGCAGCTCCTCGGCATCGGGTCGGGAAGCACGTATCCCTGGGGCGACGTGGTGCAGACCGGCGCCGCCATCACGCAAAACCCCAACCCGAACCTCAAATGGGAGCGGACGGCACAGGTCGACGTCGGCGTGGACTTCGGCCTCATGAGCAACCGGCTCACGGGAACCGCCGAATACTACGTCAAGAACACGTCCGACCTTTTGTTGTCCGTCAAGGTGGCGCAGCCGGCGGGAGTGGAAGAACGGCTCGAGAACGTTGGGAAGCTGCGGAATCGCGGCGTCGAGCTGGCCCTCGAAGCGCTGGCGGTCTCCAGCCCCAGCATGACCTGGCGCGCCGGACTGACGTTTACGGCTGACCGCAACAAGATCGTCAACCTGGCGTCGCGCGGGGGGACGCTTTCGTCCGGTGGCGTCAGCGGTCAGGGCCAGTCGGGCCAAGTCTCGGAACTCATCGGCCCCGGACTCCCGCTCGGCACCTTCTATGGGCCCGTGTTCGTGGGCGTCAACGCGGCGGGCAAACAATTGTTTCGCTGCACGTCGCTCGGAGCAGGCGATACGACCGCAACCGGGCAACAAAAATGCCAGAGCGGTGTGATGACCGAGGCGCGGGCCAGCGATTACGCGGTCATCGGCAACGCCAACCCGAGCTTCACCCTCGGCTTCCATAATCAGGTCACGTGGCGGAAGTTCGACCTGAGTTTCTTGATTCGCGCGGTGGTGGGACAGGATGTCTTCAACAACACGGCGCTCGTGTATTCCACGAAGGGCAATGCGCTGCAAGGGAAGAACTTCCTCAAGCCGGCGCTCACCGACCCGACGGGTCTCCATGAGCCGGCCATCTTCTCATCGCGCTGGATCGAGAGCGGCTCGTTCGTGCGGCTGCAAAACATCACGCTCGAGTATGCGCTCGATCTGCCGATGATCCGTTCGGTCCAAAGCGCGCGGTTGTACGTCTCGGCGGACAACCTGTTGCTGTTGACCGGCTACTCAGGCCTCGATCCGGAGGTCTATGCCAGCTCCGGCCTGGCCTCGCGCGGGATCGATTATCTCAGTTATCCCCGGCCCCGCACGGTGACCGGTGGTCTTCGTCTCACGTTCTGACGGGGGGTCGAGTCCTATGAAGCGAACGCTGTCGACGATATCGATGCGCGGAGCATGGATTGCCGCGCTGTTACTGGGATCTCTCCAGGCGTGCACCAAGCTCGACGAAGTGCCACAGAGCAGCATCACGCCGGGCACCTTCTACAACAACGAAGCGGAAGCGCTGGCAGGCCTCGCCGGCGTATATGCGCAGCTCCGCGGCGCGTTCCCCGGATACTGCTGCGCGTACTACGTCTTGAGCGAAATCAGCACCGACGAGATGGTCGTGCCGACCCGCGGCCAGGACTGGTACGACAACGGCCGCTGGCTCGAGATGCACCGGCAGACGTGGACCGCGACCAGCCCGTCGGGTCTCCAGGACATCAACTCGGCGTGGGTGAACGACTTCACCGGCGTCGCCAACGCCAACGTGGTGCTGTCGGCATTGCAGAGCCGGACGGTCATGGACTCCGCGAAGCAAGCAGGAATCATCGCGGAGCTGCGGGCGCTGCGGGCGTTCTATTACTACCAGTTGATGGATCTCTTCGGCGGCGTGCCGGTCGTTACCACCACGGATATCGTGGCGCGGCCACGCGTCTCGCGAGACTCGGTATTCAAATTCGTCGAGTCGGAGCTCCTTGCCGCCCGCAAAGACCTTCCGCTGACCCGTGGCGCATCCGACAACGGGCGCTTTACCCGGGGCGCAGTCGATGCCATCCTGGCCAGCATTTACGTCAACGCGGGTGTGTTCACGAAGGATGGTGGAGGGTTTAGCGCGAGCAGCTATAACTCGTGCGCCGGGATAGCGGTCACGGGCTACGCGAGCGCGTGCGATGCCGCGCGCGACCGCGTCGACAGCATCCTGCAGTCAAACGTGTACCAGCTCGCGGATACGTTTGTCAAAAACTTCCGCGCCGACAACAACCTTTCACCCGAGAACATTTTCGTCGTCAAATTCATCAACCAGGATGGCCTGGGGTTCCCGATCCTGCAGACGACGCTCCATTACAACCAGTTCACGCCGACCCCCTGGAATGGGTTCGCAACCCTGGCCCAGACGTACAACGCGTTCGACACGTTGAATGACCAGCGAAAAAAGATTTTCCTCGTCGGCCCGCAGTTCAATCTCGAGACCGGCGATACCGTGTGTATTCGACCGGGCTGCGCCAAGGGGGCACCACGGCTGGTGTTCACGCCCTCAATCGCCGATGTCACGCAGGCGACGGAGGGTGAGGGCGTCCGCATCTACAAGTGGCCCTACGATCCGAAACACGTTGCCCAGAATAACGGCAACGATTTCGCCTACTTCCGGCTCGCGGAGATGTACCTGATCAAAGCCGAGGCGGAGGTCGCCGGGGCGACGCCCACCCCGCCTGGCGGCGTGACTGCGCTCGCGCTCGTGAGGGCGGTGCGCGCGCGCTCGTTCCCCGGAGGCGATACGCTGACTGTGGTCAACCAGGACGCGATCCTGCGCGAACGCCTCTTCGAGCTCGCCTTCGAGGCGAAGCGGCGCACGGATCTCATCCGCTTTGGCAAGTACATAGCGGCCTGGCAATTCAAGGCGGCGGGGGACCAACATCTCACGCTGATGCCGATTCCGCAGTCACAGAGAAGCGCGAACTCGAAGCTCGACCAGAACCCCGGCTACTGATTGGGGGCTGGGGATTAGGGCCTGGAAGTTCGAAATTGTCGTAGGGGCGCAGCATGCTGCGCCCCTACGTGTCTTCGGGGTTTACGATTGTTTCGTTTTGATCACGATGACGCCATTCGCTCCGCGGACGCCGTACATGGCGGTGCTAGCGGCATCGCGCAGCACCGTGATGGATTCGATGTCATGCGGGTTGATGGACCACAGATTCCCGCCGATCGGTGTCTCGAGCGCCAAGCCGTTCACCACGAACAACGGCTCCTCGTCGCCCAGTAGCGTCGACGTGCCGCGGATATGGATCACGAGGTGCCCGTCGGGGGCGCGCGTGAGCGACAGACCCGGGACTCGCGTCACCAGCAACTCCTCGAGCGATAGCCCGGGAGCATGATCGATGTCGGCGGCAGTGATGGTGGCGGCCGACGACCGAGCCGGAGCAGGAGTCGCAGTACGGTTGTGGTGGGCGCAGCCGGTCAGAGCGGCGAGTGCAGCGCAGGCGATGCATGCGGTCAGCCTCATGACGGCCTCCCGGAAATGAGCGGTTTCACGCTGAATATACAGGCGATTACCCCAGGTGCACGTCACGTAATCGTCAATCGGAGTCACTTATGAAGACTTTGCGACTCTTGTTGCTCTTGGGTGGAATAGTCACCCCCCTATTCTCCCAAACTCGTGTCGCGTCGCCCGATGGCCGCAACGCCGTCACGGTGGAAATCCACGACGGTAAGCTCTACTACTCCGTGCGACGCGACGGCCACCCGCTCCTGTTGCCGTCGATGCTCGGCTTCGAGTTCCGCGGATCGCCACTGTTGCGGGACAGCCTGCGAATCGCCGATTCCGCGCGCAGCAGCTACGACACGACGTGGACGCAGCCGTGGGGCGAGGTCTCGCGCATCCGCGATCATCACAACGAGCTGAGGCTGAACGTCGAGGAAACCGGTATGCCGAATCGCAAGTTCACTCTCGCGGTCCGGGCCTTCAACGACGGCGTGGCGTTCCGGTATGAATTTCCGGCCCAACCGGCACTCGGCGACTTCGAGATGATGGACGAGCTGACCGAGTTCACCATGGCGGACAACGCGCGCGCGTGGTCCATCCCGTCCAACCGGTCGCGGCTCGATCGCTCCGAGCAGCTGTTCTCCTCGGCGCCCATGAGCACGCTCGACAGTGTGCAAACGCCGCTCACCATGGAAGTCCGCGACGGCAAGACGTTCGTCGTCATTCACGAGGCGAACCTCGTGGACTACGCGAAGATGAACTTGCGGGGGCCGCGCATGGACGGCCGCACCCTGCTCGCCGACCTCGCGCCCTACGCCGACGGCGTCAAAGTGCGCGGTCATACGCCGTTCGTGACGCCGTGGCGCACGATTCAGA
>Ga0209761_1002290_pt1 | contig 12583 bp, 9 predicted proteins | sample GraSoi013_1_40cm_4_FD_185818 | JGI IMG/M metagenome (GOLD analysis project Ga0209761, IMG submission 185818) | Grasslands soil microbial communities from the Angelo Coastal Reserve, California, USA - Sample 09_25_2013_1_40cm (SPAdes) (version 2) | ecosystem: Environmental > Terrestrial > Soil >... | reverse complement strand
GTGATTTTCAGGGGCTGATGCCAGGGTTCAACGTTGATCCGACCGAGGTGCACATCTACCGGCGTGGCCACCCCATGTTTATGGCCACGCCGGGCACCTACACGCGCATCATCCCCGTAGCTAGACAGCCGATGGAACGCATCTTCTTCGCGAACACGGATTCCGAAGGACCTGAATCCCTGACCTCTGGGGCCGTGACCGCCGCTCGCCACTCTGTCGAGTGGGTCGAGAAACTCTTGGCGGGCCATCCCGGTACCTAGCCGAGCGCCATGAAAGCCCCGGTAGGCGTGCCTCAGTGCGGTCAGACCACGACTTCAGTTCTGGCAGCGACACGCGGATGGCATGTGAAGTAGCCCCGGTGCGTAATCTGCGCCCTTCAAACGAGGTTAAGGTGGCCCGCCGAAGACCTTGATCTGAATCACTTGCACAACATGCTCTTGCGAAACGCCATCGCGCGTTTCCATTGACGAGGCGCATCCTCGCAGCGCCAGGTATTTTCTGCTTGGGATACTAAGCACGAACAACAAATAAGGCAAGAACTCTCTGCGGGGGCTAGCCTGTGAACTATGGAGAGCACCAGGGTCATGCTGGATGTTTCCACGACGAAAGGGAACAGGGCAGGTGCCGCGGACCGCGGACAAGAGCGGTCTTGGTCCCGGCCTGCCATTGTCTGTGTAACGCAACTCCCAAAGGCCGAAGGGTTGGATGGCGTGCGCGGTTGCGCTCTAGGTCTATAACGAAATGCCGAAGCTCTCCACGGTTCAAGTCGCCAAGCTACTGGGCATGCATCAGCCAAACTTCCAGCGGGCCATCAAGCGAGGCACCATCCCCGCTCCTCCTCTCGCTAACGTAGGTGGCATTACAATGCGGCTGTGGTCCCCAAAGGATGTTCGACGCGCCATCGAGGCTCTGAAGAAATCGAAGACGTGGAAGAGGCCCAGAAGAAAACCCGAAGGCGCTAGATCGGCGCAAGGGGCGCGGAAGGTGAAATGCGATATGGGCAATAAAGAGCTTGACACCTTGTCGCGGAATTATTCCACCGACCCGCCATAGAAGAGTACGGCCTGACCAGTATGGATGATTTCGGTCGCACGCTGTTGTAAGGCAATTGCCATTGCCCTTCCTTTACTTGTACTTGGTTTCGTGATACTGCTTTCTGGCAAGTCAAGCTTTGTCCTTCGGCTTCCAATAGGTCATTTGCGAATGCCAAGGTTTCTTTTGGCGGGGTCACAAGGTAAAATACTGACTCAATAGAAGATAGGAAGGGTTAGTGGCAGATACCCGCGCCGCCAGGTGTCGGGGCTCGGATACGAACTCCGACACACTGTCGGGAAATGTGTGACACTGGACTTTGGGAGGTGAAAGGATGAGCTCTTCGCCGATACGGGACCACTCATTCAACTCCCAGGAGTCGCCGAGCGCAAGACCGGAACTGCAACGCGAAAGCGACCGGCTGAAGCTGCTCCTGGACATGACGAACACCCTGGTCTCGAATTTGGAGCTTCGCGATCTCCTTCGCGCGGTCTCGGCGAGCATTCGGCAAGACATACACTGCGACAGCGTCGGGGTGTGGGTGCCGGATGTGGAGCAGCGCCAATTGCGCCAACTCGCTATGGACTTCCCGGAAAGCAAGGGATTCGTGACGGAGGATTTGCTGCTCCCTGTCGAGGGATCCGAGATAGGTTGTGTATTCAAGACCGGCAAGCCTTTTGTCGCAGGAACAAAAGCCGATATAACGAGGGAATGGTCAGCTCCTATGGCTCGTGCAGAAGGCTTCGAGTCTGGCTGCGCTCTACCCCTAATCAGCCGAAACCGAACGCTCGGCATTCTGACACTCTGCAGCCGGGTCGAGAACTCATTCAGCCCGGAAGACGTTGATTTCCTGATGCAAGCGGCGGGGCAAGTGGCAATCGCGGTCGAGAATGCGTTGGCCTATCGCGAGATCGCCGAATTAAAAGACAAGCTCGCGCAGGAAAAGCTCTATTTGGAAGAGGAGATTCGCACCGCGGCGGATTTTGAAGGAATCGTGGGTCAGAGTTCGACGCTTCGGCAGGTGTTGCAACTGGTCGAAACGGTAGCCACGAGTGATTCGACCGTGCTCCTGCTGGGAGAGACCGGCACGGGTAAGGAACTTGTCGCACACGCCATTCATGATCGCAGCCGCCGCAAAGAGCGGACCCTTATAAAGCTAAACTGCGCGGCGATTCCCACTGGTCTGCTGGAAAGTGAGCTCTTTGGCCACGAACGCGGCGCCTTCACTGGCGCGGTCACACAGAAGATTGGCCGGCTAGAACTGGCCGACCAAGGCACGCTGTTTCTGGACGAAGTCGGTGATATCCCGCTGGAACTTCAACCAAAGCTCCTGCGTGTTTTGCAGGAGGGAGAATTCGAGCGCCTGGGAAGCACACGGACCAAGAAAGTCGACGTCCGGCTGGTAGCTGCGACCAACCGTGACCTGGAGCGGATGATCGAAGAGAGGCAATTTCGAAGCGACCTCTACTACCGGCTGAATGTTTTCCCCATCCGCATTCCTCCATTGCGCGAGCGCCCGGAAGACATTCCCTTGCTGGTGCGATACTTCAGCCAGAAGTACGCGCGCCGTATGCAAAAGCGAATCGAAAGCATTCCTGCAGCGGCCATGCGGAAGCTGACGCGTTGGCATTGGCCCGGAAACGTTCGTGAGCTTCAGAATCTTGTGGAACGAGCTGTGATCCTGACGCGCAGCAGCACGTTAGCGATCTCGGTACCCGAATTGGCAAACAGTGGCGCGAACTTGGTTCCAGCAAGAGCCAGAAACTTCGATGAACAAGATAGGATTGTGCGAATTCTAAAAGAGACCAAGGGACGCGTCGGCGGTCAGAACGGCGCCGCGGCCCGCTTGGGCCTTAAGCGGACTACCTTGCTCACGCGGATGAAAAAGATGGGTATCGATCCGCGAAAGATGTCGTAAGTCTTAACCTGGAAAATTCGAAAGTCCGGACCCTCTGGTTCGTAGCCGACTCTCCGCAAAGAATCAACAACTTACCCGTGACGTTGGGCTCGATTCTCTTTTTGAGGATGGAATCTGCCCGAATCGGTAAAGCCCCATTCTGGCTAAGAGGTTCGAAACTGTCGCTCTAATCCCGAAGTCTGGTATGAGTACGCGTACAGGGCGCGACCGTATGATGACGGCACGCGCCATGGCCAGCTCATGTTCGCGATTAGTCTGATCCTCGGTTCTAACCTGCGGTCCGACGAGCGGCGAGTCCTGTTTATTCAGCGCACTTCGACCAGCACGAGTGACACGTCGTCGACCGGCGGGCCATCGCGCCACGCAGCGACGCGATTGAGAATACCCTGCTTCATTTCGCTGAATGGCAGAAGCGCCGTTTCGCGAACGAAGTTCTGTACGCCTTCTACTTCGAGCATTTCGCCACGCGAGTCGAACACCTCGGTGATGCCGTCGGTGTACAGCACGATGCGGTCACCGGGCTCGAGCTCTGCGTAAAGCGTGGCGTCGGCGTCCGCCGCATAAGGCAGTATGCCGAGAATCATGCTGCGGGACGGGAGTAATCGAGGCTCGGCTCCTGGCTGGACGATCATCGCCGGTGGATGTCCGGCTCCGGCGAACTCCATGCTCGTTCCGCTGCGGTCAACTCGGGCCGCCGCCAACGTGAAGAAGAGTCCCGGCACGCCAACATTCTGAATCACAAGAGAGTTCAATTGACGGAGCATGTCCGCGAGCGGCGCACGATTACCCAGCAGCGTAAGCGTCTCCGAGTATATTCGGTTGGCGACGAGAGCGGAGCTGATGCCGTGGCCGGAGACATCGCAGACCAGTATATTCAGGTGTTCTTCTTTGAATGGAGTGACCAAGCCGAAGTCGCCGCCGATTCTGTGCGCTGGTTGATAGAAAGTGTCGGCACGCAAGCCTCCCCAGAGGATGGGTTTTGGTGCCAGGCTCTGCTGCACTCGGGTCGCCAGCATTAGGTCTTGCTCAATCTCTCTCCGATACTCTTCGAGCCTCGCGTTTGCGGCGCGGAGCTTCTCTTCCGTACGTTTCTGTTCCGAAATAGCGGTCAACGTCGCGATCGTGAAACGCCCTCCCTCGGGCCCATGCATTGCGCGCACACTGATCACCACGGGCAGTCGCCCGCCATCCTTCGCGGGCAGGAAGAACTCTTCGCGGCCCCGGCCCTTCTCACGGATTTTCTTTCGAAATGCCTGGAGGCGAGCATAGTCTTCAGCCCCAAGATTCAGCTGCCGGGCATCGCGGCCGATGATTGCTCCGCGAAGAATCCCGGTCATTTCCTCGAAGACTGTGTTGACAAAGAGAAACTGACCGGAGTCGGCGTCTCCGATGACAACACCGTCATTCAGTGTTTCGAGAATGGGCTCCATCTGTTGGAGCCATTGCGGCCTTTCGCTGTGCACGAAATCTCTCTTTTCGTTGATCTCAAGCATGTACAGGTCGTTTTAGGATATCAAAGGGCTGAATACCGAGTGACGTGGACCATTGAATCGAACGCTGGGTGTGAAGATTGGGATTGGTCTGAGAAAAAGAGAGCGCAGCGCCTCCGCGAATCAAGGCGAGCAACATAGCGATCTGCACCATTCCAAGCATCGGCGGCCTCGGCGCTCTCCTCCAAATCATATTTGTCTTTGCACAAAATCGAGTTCAGCGCGACAAATGTCACTGAATGTTCTCGATGGATCTTCACCGTTTGTCCCCCTGATTTGAATCTGCTCGGGCGTCAGATTCGGTTTCGCGTAGGCGCCGATGATGTGTCTTACAACTTCCTCGGCAGTCGCCAGTACCTCCGGTGAGGAACTTAGGCGCATGCGACTCAGTAGGGCATACGCCGGGATCAGATTTTTTGGATCACTTAGGTTGTGCGCCAAGGCGTCTACCAGGAGGCGCGCGCTTTCACTGATGAAATCCGAATACAGCTCCTCGCGGTGGAAGAGCTTTTTTGCCAGCAGGTCGCGCCGACCCTGATGCCTCTGGGTTATCCAAGTGCTTAGGCTTGAGCCCAGTGCACCTACAAGCGAACCAAAAAGTGCAGCAAGAGCTATGATCGTTTCCGGGCTCGTCGACAAAATTCGGATCGGAGTCATTTCCTATCTCTTATTCAGCGTCATAAGTATAACTACTCGCTACTAATTCGGCTTGGCTTAGAGGCGATCAAGCACATACTTGACGTATACATCGCTGGCGACAAATTGCGCGCCTTGGTTTGACATGGACCGCAACATTCGTTCCCCGCTCTTATCGATGAACGTGACTTCATCGAGGTTCACGATGCACCTTCGCCCCTGGGCTGTGCGGTGTGCCCTCTTCCAGCTCGCCTTCAATTCATTGACCCACGGCGCGACGAGGCGACCTTGCAGGGTCCACCGCTCTTCCGTCGCCGTGTTGGTGATCGTGATCTTCAGCATTCCTTCCTTCTCCTCTGTCCTTGGACTATGCAAATGCAGGGCCACAAGACTGGATCTGCACCAAACGCGATGAATCTCTAAGTGACTGAACCAACAAGCGGTCTCAGGGAAGAGCAAAGACGGAAGACAAATGGTGGCTGGATTCAAGTGTCGTAGACGCTCGACACTTGTCGAGAGAAGTGTCGAAAGTCCCGACACTCTCTCCAGGGATCGCAGTCTCACAAAGCGAAGCTCTTCTGTCTTCAATCAGTTGCCGCGGTCTCGGTTAGAACGCGTCTTTGGCAGGCGCAGTGCCCTATTCTCTGGTGTGGAAGAAGGCCAGATGCTTGAAGAACGCAGAAAAACGACTGCGGCGCTTTTTATACGAACCTGGAGAAAAGCCGAGAACATGACAATTCAGAACTTCACAATTATTGGACCAAGTGGCGTTATACCGGCCAACGGAGTCGTTCGAACGAACTGCCTGCGATACCGGATACGTGGAAAGGCCAAGTTGCTAATCGCGGTCCTGACGACAGCCCTCGGCATTTTTGCCTCAAGTTGCAATCGGGGCCGGGCAGCAACAGCGACGCCGGTGCCGGAGGTCGAAGTGGCCACGGTAGAACAACGCGATGTCCCCGTGTACAGCGAATGGGTGGCGACTTTGGACGGGTACGTGAACGCCCAGATGCAACCCCAGGTGTCAGGCTACATTATCAAGCAAGACTACAAAGAGGGTTCGCTCGTCCGCAAAGGCCAGGTACTGTTCGAAATAGATCCGAGGCCCTTCAAGGCGGCCCTTGACCGCGCTAAGGGCGACCTTGCGCAGGCGCAAGCACAACTTGGCAAAAGCACTCTTGATGTGGAGCGCGACACACCGCTTGCAGAGGCCAGGGCCATCGCTAAGAGTCAATTAGATAACGAGATTCAGGCCAAGCTCGGCGCCCAGGCCGCCGTCGAATCGGGCAGGGCGGCCGTGGAGCAGGCGGAACTCAACCTTGAATTCACGAAAGTGACCTCGCTGGTGGATGGAATTGCGGGGATTGCACAAGTCCAGATCGGCAACCTTGTGGGACCCAATTCTGTCTTGACTTCAGTTTCGCAAGTGAATCCCATCAAAGCTTATTTCCCGATTAGCGAACATGAGTATGTCCTCGTACAGAAGAGTAATGCCATTTCCAGCGGACACACTATCAGTTTTTTCGGAAACTCGCTCGAACTGATCCTGACTGACGGCAGTACCTACCCTCAAAAAGGCAAAATCCTGCTGGCGGACCGGCAAGTGGATCCAAGCACGGGTACGATTCGCATCGTTGCTGCCTTTCCCAATCCCGGCAACATTCTGCGTCCCGGCCAGTATGGACGAGCGCGTGTCGAAACCAACATGAAAAAGGGCGCTCTGCTGCTTCCTCAGAGCGCCGTTGCGCAGTCGCAGGGAACCTATCAGGTGGCGGTTATCGGCAACGATCACAGAGTTAGTATGCGCACCGTGAAGCCCGGCGAGACGGTCGGGACGATGTGGGTTATTGACGAGGGCCTCAAGCCGGGTGAGCAAGTTGTAGTCGAAGGTCTGCAAAAGATCAGGGAAGGAACTCTCGTTACGCCCAAGCCCGTACATCTTTCCGGGGAAGGAAACTGAGCTATGTCGAAGTTCTTCATCAACCGTCCGATCGTGGCAATGGTGATCGCCATCCTTATGGTGATTGTGGGCGCGGTCACCATCACAAGCCTGCCCGTGGCCCAGTTTCCGAACATCGTTCCACCGGAAATTCAGCTGCAGGCCACCTATGTCGGGGCGGACGCGCAGACCCTGGAGCAATCCGTAGCCACGCCCATCGAACAGCAAATCAACGGCGTGGACAACATGAACTACATGTATTCCCTGAACGCTACCGGCAACTCACAAACCACCCTGGTTGTGAACTTCGACCTGAAGACGGACCCGAACACCGATCTCATCCTCACGCAGTCGCGCGAGCAACTGGCTGCCGGTCAGCTTCCGCCGGACGTTAGCAGCTACGGGGTCACCATCAGAAAGTCCGTGACCGCTCCGCTCATGCTGGTCGGCCTATTTTCCCCGAAGGGCACTTTCGATACGAAGTTCCTTGGCAACTACGCGTATATCAACCTCAACGACCCCATCGCCCGCTTATACGGTGTGGGCCAGACGCAGGTTTTCGGCGCGGGGCAGTATGCGATGAGGCTTTGGGTGCAGCCTGACAAGCTGGCGAAGCTAGGCATCACGGTCACGGACATCGTCAATGCAGTGCAGGCGCAGAACACGGTCAATCCTGCTGGTCAGGTGGGCGGTGAACCAGCTCCCGCGAACCAGCAATTCACTTATTCCGTGCTTGCGCAAGGCCGACTGACGTCCCCGGAACAATTCGAAAACGTCATAGTGCGTGAGGCTCCGAATGGCGGCATAGTTCGTGTTAGAGACGTCGCCCGCGTCGAGCTGGGCGCACAGGACTACAGCATTGTCAGCCGATTGAATGGCAAGCCCGCCATCGTTATCCCGGTCTACCAGTTGCCCGGTTCCAATGCGGTCCAAACGGCCGCAGGCGTCCGAAAGCTGATGGCCGAGATGCAGCAGCGCTTCCCGCAAGATATGGATTACGCCATATCGCTGGACCAGACAACAGCAGTGACAGAAGGCATGAAGGAGATCATTGAAACCCTGTTGATCGCCATCGTGCTGGTGATCCTTGTGGTCTACCTCTTCTTGCAGGACTGGCGCGCTACGCTGATCCCGATGCTTGCCGTGCCCGTCTCGCTGGTGGGCACCTTTGTACTCTTCCCCATCTTCGGCTTCTCCATCAATACGCTTTCGATGTTCGGGTTGGTGCTGGCCGTCGGTCTGGTGGTGGACGATGCCATTGTCGTCGTCGAAGGCGTCCAACGCCACATCGAGGAGGGTCTTGCTCCGAAGGACGCAGCTCGAAAAGCAATGGAGGAGCTCTCGGGCCCGGTCATCGGTATCGCCCTGGTTCTCTCGGCGGTCTTCGTCCCGACAGTCTTTATCCCAGGCATCACCGGACGACTCTACCAGCAATTTGCCTTGACCATCGCGATCTCGGTGGTCCTCTCAGCTTTTAACGCCCTCACGCTGAGCCCGGCGCTTGCCGCGCTACTGCTCCGGCCGAAGAAGGAAAGCCACGGGCCACTCGCCAAATTCTTCGCTTGGTTCAATCATATTTTTGGGACCGGCACGGAAATCTATCTGCGGCTGTCCGGTGCGCTGATTCGGAAAGGCCTCTTGGCGCTGGTGGTGCTTGCGGCCTGCGGGCTTGCCGGAGTTTTCTTTGGCAGCCGGCTGCCATCCAGCTTCCTGCCCGATGAAGACCAGGGCTATGCCTTCATCAACATGCAACTTCCGAACGCGGCTTCGCTGGAACGCACGAGCGCAGCGGCGAGACAGGTTGAGGAGATCCTCGCCAATACGCCAGGCGTCCAATACACCACGACCGTTGTTGGCTTCAGCTTGCTCAGCTTTGTCCGGACCAGTTACAACGCCTTCTATTTCGTCACTCTGAAGCCATGGAGTAAGCGCGAAACCAGAGCGGAACAGTATCAGGAAATCAAGGCGCGCTTGAACCAGCAGCTCAGCAAGCTTCCGCAAGGGACCGCCTTCAGCTTCTCGCCGCCGGCAATCCCTGGAGTCGGCACTTCCGGTGGATTTCAGTTCGTGCTGGAAGACCGTGCCGGGCGGGACGTGCCGTTTCTGGCAGGCAACCTGGAGAAGTTCCTGGCGGCCGCTCTCAAGCGCCCCGAAATTGGCTCGGTGGCCACATCCTTTCTACCGAGCGTGCCGCAAAAGTTCTTGGAGGTCGACCGGGAGAAAGTGCTGAAGCAAGGTGTGGCCGTCAGCGACGTTTACAGAACTATTCAGGCTTTCATGGGCGGGCTGTTCATCAACTACTTCAACGATTTCGGCCGTACATGGCAGGTGTACGTGGAAGCCGAAGCGCCTTACCGGTCGAATATGGAGAACCTCGGGCAGTTCTATGTGCGCAACAACGGGGGCGAATCGGTTCCACTTTCCGCGCTGATGAGGTTTGAGTCGCGTTCCGGCCCCGAATTCACGATGCGCTACAACGAGTATCGCTCAGCGCAAATCAACGGCAGCGCCGCGCCGGGTTATAGCTCGGACCAGGCGACAGCGGCACTGGAAGAAGTCTTCAGGCAGACCATGCCTCGTGAAATGGGCTACGACTACATGGGCATGTCCTATCAAGAGCAGAAGGCACGGCAAGGCGTCCCGGCTTCGGTGATCTTCGGCTTCTCGCTTTTGTTCGTGTTCCTGATTCTCGCGGCACTCTACGAAAGTTGGTCACTACCTTTCAGCGTGTTGCTGAGCACGCCGGTCGCGGTATTCGGCGCCTTTGCGGTGTTGTGGCTGCGCCGGGCGGTGCTCAGCGCTTTCTATCCGGCTTACATGGTGCAAATCGAGAACGACGTCTACTCGCAAATCGGGTTGGTGATGCTTATCGGTCTGGCCGCAAAGAACGCGATTCTTATCGTTGAGTTCGCTAAGGATGAGTACGAAAAGGGAAAACCCCTCGTTGACGCTGCGCTCGAAGGGGCAAAACTTCGTCTGCGTCCTATTCTGATGACCTCGTTTGCGTTCATTCTCGGCTGCGTGCCGCTGTGGACAGCGTCCGGCGCAGGATCTGTGGCCCGTCAGATCATGGGCACTACCGTAATCGGTGGCATGGCGGCCGCCACCGGGATTGCCATTTTCATCATTCCGGCGCTGTTCGTCTTGGTCGAGCGATTGGCAAGGCGCCGCAGCGACGAAGTGCCCGGCGCTGCTGCTGTCCCGCAGCCAAGCCCATTGCAAGGAGACTGAGGTGACAAAACTTACCGCCCTATCGTTGCTTGTGCTCCTGACTGCGGGCTGTGCTGTAGGGCCGAACTATAAGAGGCCGAGCGTAAACGTTCCTGGCACGTATCGCGGAGTTACGCCGGAAGAGGCAGCGCAGCCTGCGGCGGAATCCCTCGCAAACCAGAAATGGTGGGAGGTGTTTCAGGACAAGCAGCTTCAAGACCTGATCCACACTGCCCTCCAGCAGAACTACGATGTTCGCATCGCCGCAACGCGGATCCTGCAAGCCGAGGCTCAGGTGGGTGTCACACGCGCTGACCAGTTGCCGACGATCAGCGCGGGAGCTCAGGCTGTGAATCAGCGCTCTGCGCGATCAAAGAATTTCCCTCCATTCGAAACGAGCGCAAATCAAGTGGATCTCGCGCTGGCCTGGGAGCTGGATTTTTGGGGGAAGTACCGCCGCGCCACCGAAGCAGCGCGGGCAAATCTGTTGGCGACAGAATGGGCCCGTGAAGCGGTTATCAGCACACTGGTGAGTGATGTTGCCACGGCCTACTTCCAGCTTCGTGCGCTCGACTTGCAGCTCGAAATCTCGCGGCGAACGCTGGCTTCGCGCCAGGACTCGTTGCGGCTCACACAAATGTTAGCAAACGGTGGGGCTACATCCATGCTCGACGTTCGGCAGGCGGAGCAGTTGGTGTCCACCGCGGCTGAAACCATTCCCGATCTGGAGCGGCGTATCGAGCAGCAGGAAAACTTCCTCAGCACGCTTCTGGGAAACAACCCTGGCCCCATCGCGCGGGGAACGAAGTTGACCGAGCAACCGCATGTGCCCGAGATTCCGGCGGGGCTTCCCTCCAGCCTGTTGGAGCGACGACCCGACATTCGCGCGGCCGAAGCACAGTTGATCGCGGCCAACGCACAGATTGGAGTAGCGAAAGCAGCGTACTTCCCACAAATCACCTTGACCGGGAGCAGCGGATTTCAGAGCTCAGCGCTTACGAGCTTGTTTACCGGTCCGGCTGGGTTGTGGAGTTTCGGAGGATCGCTGGTACAGCCCGTCTTCGCCGGGGGTAGAATTCGCTCCACTGTAAAGTTCACCGAGGCGCGGCAACAGGAAGCACTGCTGGTCTATCAGCAGACCATTCAGCAGGCTTTTCGTGGAGTTTCGGACGCGCTAGTCGAATATCGTAAGGACCGGGAGTTCCGAGAGCAGCAGCAGCAACTGGCGCTCTCCGCTCAAGACGCGGCCCGGCTTTCTGACATGCGCTATCGAGGCGGGGCCGCCAGCTACTTGGAGGTACTGACGAACGAAACCAATTACTTTGCGGCTGAGTTGGGACTTGCTCAGGCTCAGTTGAATGAGCTCTTAGGTCTGGTCAGCATTTACCGGAATCTCGGTGGAGGCTGGCAGCAGTAAGCCTATTAACCTTAATTTCATCAATTGCTGAGATGGACCACCGTCCGATGGAAGAACGCGTTCTCCTGATTCAGGGACAACGTCCGGCGGTTCCGGCGGACCGCTCTTCAATCGCCATGGCAAGGTAATTGGCGTGAACTTCGCCATTCTCAATGACTTTGGCGGCTCGAACTTGGCGGTTTCCTGCCCGTTACGCGGATGAACTGGTGAAGTAAGCATCCATTGTCCGCCTGCCTGGATGACCGACGGGTTACAGCGCACGAGTGTTACCGTTCGGGGACCGGCTTGCGTACAAACACCCTCAGGAGGATTTCCTGCGAGGATGTAGCCGTTTTCATTTTTCAAACATCTAAGAAATGGTAGGCAGGTGCGGCAATGCCTGGCCGTCGTTATCAGCTCGGCGAGAGTAGGCCGCAAACGAGGCTTCACAAATGCGCGCGCGTATTGCGATATTCATCAGCGTCATTCAGGCGATTCTTCTTGCTGTGCACTGGTTTGTCTACGCCACTTGGATGAGTTTCACGGGGGCTGCAAACACTCCAGGTGTATCGGCGGCGAAGATCATTCTGGCCTTGCTTTCCGTCAGTTTTGTCATCACTTCTCTTCTTGCATTCCGCTTCTCGAATATGCTGATTCGAATCTTCTACACGATCTCTGCCGTCTGGCTTGGGATGCTGAGCTTTTTCTTCCTGGCAGCGTCCTTATCCTGGCTTACGCGTGCTGCGACGGTGCTTCTTGGCCTCCCGTTTCACAAACAAACGATCGCGCTTTTGTTTTTTGGCCTCGCCGCGTGTGCTAGCGCGTACGCCATCATTAATGCCCTTCGGGTTCGCGTGCGACGAATCTCCGTGAAGCTTCCGAACCTCCCGGAATCTTGGCGGGGACGAGTGGCAGCCCTGGTCAGCGACGTGCACCTTGGACACGTCCGGGGCCGCGGTTTC
>Ga0209761_1002289_pt1 | contig 12588 bp, 17 predicted proteins | sample GraSoi013_1_40cm_4_FD_185818 | JGI IMG/M metagenome (GOLD analysis project Ga0209761, IMG submission 185818) | Grasslands soil microbial communities from the Angelo Coastal Reserve, California, USA - Sample 09_25_2013_1_40cm (SPAdes) (version 2) | ecosystem: Environmental > Terrestrial > Soil >... | reverse complement strand
GGATGCCTACGCGTGAAATTTCCATCCGATGTTCCGACTCACAACAACTTCCAGGTCGGCGGCGAGCAGACATTCTTCTTCAATGAGCAGGGGCTTTTGCAGCGGTTCGATTATCTGGCCGTTGGCCCGGCCGCGCACTACTGCTTCGACCACACGAATTACCAGGGAATCGTGTTCCCCACGCTTCGCCGGGTGCTTCGACGACCACCGTCCGGACCACTCGTGAGTGGCCCGACGGCCGTCTTGATTCAGATCGCCGATGTCCTGCTCGGAGAAGGAGATTGCGGATGACGCACACGCACGTGACTGCGCCAACGCAATTCGTCGAAGCGAACGGAATCCGCTTCGCGTACCGGCGCTTCGGAAGAGACACTCGCGAGCCGTTGCTTTTCATGCAGCACTTCCGCGGCGGGATGGACCATTGGGATCCCGCAATCACCGACGGCTTCGCCATGGACCGTCCGGTGATCCTTTTCGACAATGCCGGTGTCGCCAGTTCGAGCGGCGAGACGCCCAACACCATTGATGCGATGGGGGAACACGCCGCCGGCTTTGTTGGTGCCCTCGGTCTTTCGCACGTGGATGTCCTCGGCTTTTCGATCGGAGGATACATTGCCCAGGCGCTCACGCTCCGGCATCCGTCGCTTGTAAGGCGCCTCATGTTGGTTGGCACCGGACCCCGCGGGAGTGAGCCATCGAACGACCCGAAGTACCCCCAGTATGCAACGTCAACCGATCCCGGGACAGGTGAGACTGGTCTCGAAGCCTTCCTCTATTTGTTCTTTTCCCCGTCGACGAGCAGCCAGGCCGCCGGCAGGGCCTTCTGGGAACGACGCCATCTTCGCAGAAAGGACATCGACCCACCCAGCTCCGCGCAAACGACGAAGGCGCAGCTGGCGGCGATCGCTGAATGGAAGGAAGTCCGGGCAGAACGCTTTGGCGAGCTCAAGAGGATCGCCCACCCGACGCTGGTCGTAAACGGAAATCGGGACATCATGGTCCCGACCATCAATTCGTTCACGCTTTCGCAGCACATCCCCAATGCGCAGCTGATCATCTACCCGGACTCCGGCCACGCATCTCACTTTCAGTACCCGGATCTCTTTCTGACGCACGCCAGACTATTCCTCGATTCATCGACATGACGACTCATCCCCATCATCAGACCGACCATCTGTGTGAGCACTCTCTCAAGAAAGAAAGCCCAAATGCATCCTGAGGACACCAAAGGAGATCCTATGTCCCAGCTATCCAATAAAGTGGCGCTCGTTACCGGCGGTTCCCGGGGCATTGGCGCAGCCATCGCGAAGCGTCTGGCCGCGGATGGAGCGAGTGTGGCCATTACGTACGCGAAGGACGCAAGCGCGGCTTCCGCCGTGGTCAAAGCGATTGAACTCGATGGTGGAAGGGCGATCGCGATCCAAGCGGACGCTGCCGACGTCGGAGCCGTCAAGGGCGCGGTCGAAAAGACCTTCGCGACCTTCGGCCGACTCGATGTGCTCGTGAACAATGCGGGCACAGCCATTCCGAAAACGTTCGAGGAGACCACGCTCGAGGAGATGGATCGCGTGATCGACATCAACTTCCGCGGCACGTTGGCCGCGACGCAGGAGGCAATGAAGTACATGAAGAGCGGTGGTCGCATCATCATGACCGGGTCAGCCATTGGCGAGCGTGTATCAACGCCTGGGTTGGTGGCCTACGCGGCCACGAAGGGCGCCGTGAAGATGTTTACTCAGGCATTGTCGAGAGAGGTCGGGAGCCGGGGTATCACGGTCAACAACGTCCAGCCGGGCCCGATCGACACGGATCTGAACCCCGCGGCGGGCGATTGGGCGGTGCCTCAGAAGGCCGCCACGGCGCTCGACCGCTATGGGCATGTGGATGAGGTCGCCGCGTTGGTGGCGTTCGTCGCCGGTCCGGAGTCCTCATACATCACCGGGGCGAATCTCACGGTTGATGGCGGAATGAATGCCTAACTGAAGAGGGCAACATATCGGCAAGGTGGTTTTGCAGTGCAGGGAAGCCCGCCTCGAATGCGCGTAGTGCGGGATGATCAACACGCAGCACATACCAGTGGAGGAAGGTGTCGAATGGCTAACGTGGTGAAGAAACACAGCATTTCTGCCGAGCTAGCGCAGAAAATGCTGGCCAAAGCCGTGGCGAAAGCCAGAGAGCTTGGTGTTAGCGAGAACGTAGCGATTCTCGATGACGGGGGCAATCTCAAGGCATTCAGCCGGATGGATGGTGCCCCGATCCTTTCCATCGAGATTGCACAGAATAAGGCGTATACAGCTCTGTTCGGTGTCCCCACGCATGACTTGTTCAACTTTATTCAAGGCGACCCATCGCTCTTGGCCGGCATCCCTACGCTTGCGCGTGTGGCGGCGTGGGGAGGAGGGTTTCCCATTAATGTAGACGGAGAAATTGTCGGGGCGATCGGGCTGAGCGGGGCGCCCACGGTGCAGAACGACATCGATTGCGCGAGAGCAGCCCTCGCGCTCGTATCCGATTCGATGCTGGTAGACTGAATTGGTAACCCGAGTCGGCGGATAGTGATTGAAGCACACGGATCTCCTTAAAGGCCGCCGCGGCTCGAATGCAAGCGTCTTGATCCCGTTTCCAAGGAGAAGCAAAATGTCAGTCTCTCAATCGCGCGATCTCCAGGATGAAAAGGCGTTGGTCACCGGCGCGACTTCCGGCATCGGTCGCGCGATCGCCCTGCAACTCGCCCGCGACGGTGCCGAGGTCATCGTCCACGGCCGCGACGCGGAGCGCGGCGCCGCGACGGTGCAAGAGATCATCGCCGCCGGCGGCCGGGCGCGCTTCCTCGCAGCGGATCTCAGCAAGCCGGCGGAGGTTCGCCGTCTGGCGAAAGACGCCGGCGACGTCGACGTCCTGGTCAACAACGCCGGGCTCGCCCTCTTCGCCCCCACGGCGGAGCTCGACGTCGAGCGTTTCGATGCCCTCTTCGCCGGCAACGTGCGCGCTCCGTTCCTGCTCGTGGCCGCGCTCGCCCCGGGGATGGCGGCCAGAGGCAAGGGCAGCATCGTCAACATCTCCAGCATGGCAGGCGTCATCGGTCTCGCGGGAGGCGCGGCGTACGGAGCGACGAAGGCCGCGCTCGCGTCGATGACGCGGGCCTGGGCGGCGGAATTCAGCGCCCGCGGAGTCCGGGTGAACGCGGTCGCAGCGGGGCCCGTGCACACCACCGATGGACCCGTCCGGGATCTGATCGCGCAGCTCGGGTCGACCACCGCCGTCAAGCGTCCAGCGTCGCCGAAAGAGATCGCCGAAGTGGTCGCCTTCCTCGCCTCGCCACGCGCAAGCTACGTCACCGGCGCCGTCGTCGCGGCAGATGGCGGCCGCACCGCGATCTAGCCCTGAAGTCCACGCGGTGGTCGGCGCCGCGCCGAATTTGAAGAGCTTGGTCTTCAGGCAGAAGGATGCGGTCGGCTATTTCGACGGTGAACCCGACGCCGAGTGAGCGATGAATTGCCGCCTTGGGGACCTGCGCGGCCTCGGGAAACACACCGTAGTTCCACGCGCTCTCGAGAGGCATGCCATGCCCGACCGACTGATGATGGAGGACGCCGCTCTCGCCGAAGAGGCGCGCAACGGAAATTCGGCCGCTTTCGTGAAGCTGGCCAATCGCTGGTGGACTCCGCTCTATCGGGTTTCGTGGATCGTATCCGGAAGCGCCTCGTGCGCGGCGCAGATCACGGAACGAACTCTGCTCGCGGCAATTCACTCAGCGGAGCCGCCACTTTTTACGAGAGTTCCGTTCAAAGTGTTCCTCTATCGAGTTGCGGTCCGCTTGACGCTCACGCGAGAGCCGCGTGCGTCGACGGGGAGGCAGCCACAGGACGCACTTGGCACGATCAGGGAGGCGCTCCAGCGACTCGACCCCCTCGACTCCGCTGCGTCGTACTTCGCGAGATTGAGCAACTCCCGATGGAGGAAGCCGCTGCGATCCTGAGCGCTTCCTCAGAAGAGGTCCGAACCCGCATTCACCGCGCCATTCTGTCCCTCATCCGCTCCGTGGGGGAGATCGCCGGGTCAGACGCGATACCGGCTGCACGATGAGCTCGAGGCGCGCGGTCACCGTACCCGACAGATCCGGCCGTGCCTCCGGGATTGTCGTCGAAGCCCGTCTCCAAACTGTCTCCAAAACTGAGGCGCATCTGCGGGTAGTGCCGAGGACGGGCGAAGAGATCGAGCCTGCGGTCAACGCGCTGTTCTGACGGGCGAATCGACGAATTGGCGTGCGTCGTCGGCTGGTTACGCCGTTCAGCGGTTTCGAGTTCGATTCCCATGCGCTACCGCCAACATCTTGATCTCACAAGTGTTTAGCGAGCCTTCCGCGGCGTCTCCAAACTGTCTCCAAGAATAGTGGCCAGCAAGCGCACGCCGCCAACGGATCGCTGCCTGGTGCGAGGCCTGCGACCTCGCGGCAACTTGAAGCCTTTCTTACGATCGACGAGAGGCTCCAACGGGGACGAACGGACGGGGGCGCCTGCACCTCAGCCTAGAAACTCCCATGCGCCATCCTTCTGGGCCAGCAGCCACGCGAGCGCGATCTGCGCCGGCGTCGCGTTCTTCCGCTCGGCCACCCGCTTTAGCAGGTAGACCGGCGCCTGGTTCGCCGCGCGGGCGGCCTCGGGGGTGCGCGGGGAGGCGTTCCGGAAGTCGGTGGAGTAGTTAGCCGCCAGCACCTGCGCCTTGCTCTCGTCATCAGCTGTCACCACAGGAGCTCCTCGAGCCGTGACCGAGCAGCAAATCGGGACAAGCATGGCGGTCAGTCGCATAACCGCGTCTTATCGGTCCTTCTGTGAAGCGGCCCTCCACGTCAAGCCCCATTTGATTCCTTCCAGCAATTGGACTCCCGTACCGCGATTCTCCGCGAGGTCGTTCACCCTTCTGTCCGCGCTCTCGGTGGCGAGGCTCGCTCGCCGGCGCATGGTGGGGTTCGATGGGCGGGGGCGCTTTCTATGGCGCGGCTCTCGACCGAGGCCAAGGACTTTGATTCGCGCTCACCCGCTTTTCGTATCCTCTGGAGGTTCGTCGTAATCAGCCCCTCTTGCCGATGACGATGGATGGTCCGTGAGTCGAGATCAGGCGATCTGAGCTGACGGTTCGGGCAGAGCAGCTTGGAGGTAGCAGGTCCGGTCGCGCATCATCGCGAAGAGCACTCCGGTCATTCTCCGCGCCAAGGCCACGATGGCGATCTTCTTCCCGCGTCGGGCCGCGATGCCGGTGGCCCATTTCCGCAGAGCCTCGGTCCGCGGGCTGCGCAGGCGCAGAATGGAGACCGCGACCTGCACCAGCAATTTCCGCATCCGGTTGTTGCCCGCCTTCGTAATGTGCCCCTTGTTTTGCTTCTCGCCAGAGCTCCACTCGCTCGGAGTGAGCCCGAGGTAGGCCTCCACCTGGTGCGCGCTGTTGAAGCGGCTTGGGTCGTCGACGGTGGAGGAAAAGGCTGCGGCCGTGACCGGGCCGACACTGGGCGCGGTGCAGAGCCGCTCCACCGTCTCGTCGCTCTGCGCGAGATGCTCGAGGCGCGCATCGATCCAGACGAGCTGCCGATCGACCGACACAAACACCGCCAGAAGCGGCGCGATCTCCGACTTCAACTGCCCGGGCAGCGCGAGCTTTGCAACGCGCCTGACAAAGCTCGCGGCGCTCCCGCTCGCGACGCGCAGGCCCTCGCGCCGCAGCAGGGCACCGATCAGCGAGATGTAGCGCGCTCTCGTCTGCACCAGCGCGTCCCGCACCGAGAGCTGGGCCCGCACGTGTCGCTGCCGATCCGAAGTCCGATGCGCCGCGCGATACGCTCCCAGCTTGCACGCCTCGGCCAGCGTCCTCGCGTCGCGCAGATCGGTCTTCACCTTGCGGCTGCGCGTCGCGTACATGGCGGCGAAGTTCGGGTCTGCAACCACCACCTCCTGGCCCAGTTCTTCCAGGCAGCGAGCCACCCACTCGCTCTCCGTCGACGCCTCGATCAGGACCTTCGCCTGCGGCCTCTCGCCCAGCACCGCGGCGAACCGCTCCCGCTGCGTCCGGATCCGCCGCTCGACCACTTCGCCGCTCTCCGTCAGGATGCAGATCTGGCTTTCCACCTTGTGTACGTCGATGCCAATATGCTCCATGGCTGGCCTCCACCTTTGCGGCACACGACCGCGTGCACCATTGTGGGGCTTCGGCCACCACGCGTGGTGGCCGAAGCCGCTTCATCCCATCTTCGGCCCACCACGAGGACGACGGCGCGATCGGGAAGGCGCTCGCCGGCGACATGGCCGTGACGTGACGGTCCACGCTGAGTTGCGCGATGATCGCGTAGCCGCGGAGGCGCTCGCAGGCGCTCGCGGTCACTTCACCGAGGGGTTAACATTCTCGTGGCGTGCCGCGCGAGAAGAAGCGTGCCCCGATCCTTCTGCCACCGGGCGCAGGCCGCGCGTACGCGATGGGCCCGGTGCACGCCGTCTTCAAGGCGGACGGCGACGAGACGCGCCGGCGGTACTCGATCTCGGAGTGGTGGCTCGAGCCCCATACGCGCGGGCCCGGCGCGCACACGCACGAGGAAGACGACGTCTTCTTCGTGATCGAGGGGACGATGAGCTTCTTCGTGGGCGGTGCGTGGATCGACGCGCCGAAGGGCTCGCTGGTGATCGCGCCCGGAGGCACGGCGCACGACTTCGAGAACCGCACCACCGAGCGGGCGGGCGCGCTCAACCTCTCGGTGCCCGGCGACTTCGAGCCGCACATGGAGGGGATCGCCGAGTGGTTCCGCGCGCGCTCCGCCGCCGCGTCCCGCACGGCGAACGCGCCACGCAGCCAATCGGTCAGTCCAGGCGGCCGACCCGCTCGAAGGAGACGGCGCGGTTGAACACTCGTCGGTGACGTCCACGAGCACGCGCTCGCGAAGCTCGGCTCGGCACTCCGAAGCGTTCCCTTGTTCGTCGAGGGACGTGCGCAACTTCGGACACAACTCGTGGCGTAGAAGCGAGGGGCACGTCCCGGCGAGCTGCCCCTTTTTTGCAACGGTGCCTATCGTGTCGGCGGTTCAACTGCACGCGGTGGGCGGCGGACATGCGCTGGATGAACTAGCGCGGGATCGTGCCCGCCGCCACGAGCCCGTCCTCAGGTCACCGCTTTCTTCACGAGCGCGCCGATCCTTGCCTCTTCGGCGGCGGTCAACTCCTTCAGCGCGAAGGCGGTCGGCCACATGGCGCCTTCGTCGAGGTTCGCCTTGTCGCTGAAGCCGAACGTCGCGTACCTTGTGTTGAACTTCTGTGCGCTTTGGAAGAAGCAGACGACCTTGCCATCCTTGGCATACGCGGGCATCCCGTACCAGAGTTTCGGCGAGAGGACTGGCGCGCTGGCTTTGATGATGGCGTGGAGCCGCTCGCCCACGGCGCGATCCGGTGCCGGCATCGCGGCTATCTTCGCGAGCACGGCGCTTTCATCGTCCGCCTTGCCCGCGCGGGGGCCGCGGCGCGCGGCAGCCTTCAGCTCTTCGACGCGCTCCCTCACCGCGACTCGTTCCGCGTCCGTGAATCCCTTGAACGCCTTGCCGGTCGTGCTCTTGGCGGACTTCTTCGTGCCCTTCTTTGCAGGTTTCCTCTCAGCCATCGCGGCCACTCTAACTCGCGAGGGCGACATCGTCACGGCCGCGACGGGATTTCTCGGAGTTGAGTGAGTGCGCGTCCATCACCTACCCGCAGCCTTGCCGAAAGATTGCCATGAGCGAGTTAAACCTCACGCCTTCTCTCAAGCGACTCACGCCGTCTCGGAAGGAATGCGAGTTCGCACGCGTTCCCAGAATTTTCGCAGAAGGTATGAATCGACCACGAGCTTCATGCCGGCCGCCTCGGTGAGTGTGATTGGCTCAACCCGCTTGCCGCTCGAATGTTGGGCTTCAGCGAGCGCTCCCAGCGATATGAACTTGGATTGCCTCTCGCTCGTGGAGAAGACACTTGGCAGAATCGATTCAAGTACCTTCGGGAATGTCGACGAGTCGGCGCAGCGATGCATCACAATGCTTCGCATCGTCGATCGCGGTTTTCAGAATCCATAATTACTTTGTCGCAAAGCTACGATCTTCAGGACATCCACAGGTGATTATACCAAGCATGTCGCTATAGACTCCTTGCATTTGATAATACGGATGCTGGGACGTCCGACGGACTCCATTACGCGACGTGCGTGAGCTTCTCCGGATTCATCACCCGGTACATCGCGCGCACGCGCTCGCCGTCCGTCTCGCAGAAGGTCGTTGCCACCACGTGGCCTGACACATATTCCGGCACCGCCGGTTCGCCATTGAGGCGCGCGAGGCGATACGTGTACGCTCCTATGTATTTCGCGGCGATCTTCGACAGCATCCTGCCGACCCGCGGAGCGCCGTACAGCACGCGCCGCGCCGCCCGGACCTTCCCGCCTCCGTCGCTGGTCCACTCGACGTCTTCGGAGAAGAGCGCGAGCAGGGCGTCTTTGTCGGCCGTCTCCAGCGCCGTGATGAAGCGCCCGAGCAGCCGTTCCTTCGCGTCGGCCGGCGCCGCGAAGCGGGGCCGATCTGCCCCGACGCGCTCGCGGGCCCGATGCACGGTCTGGCGCGCCGCGGCCTCGCTCTTGTCCAGCGCACGCGCGATCTCGTCGTACTCGCACCCGAAGACGTCGCGAAGCAGGAAGGCCGCCCGCTCCTCGGGCGAAAGGCGCTCGAGCAGCACCAGGAATGCCATGGAAAGATCCGACGCGAGCTCGCTCCGGTAATCGGGAGAGAGCCGTTCTTCCGAGATCGGTTCGGGAAGCCAGGGACCGGTGTAGAGCGCGCGCTTCGCCTTGGCGTGCCGCAACCGGTCGATGGCCAGGCGCGTCGTCACCTCGACCAGCCACGCCTCCGGCTGCCGCACCCCCGCGCCGCCGGCGCTCTGCAAGCGGAGCAGCGCGTCCTGGACCAGGTCCTCGGCTTCGTCCACATCGCCGAGCATCCGGAACGCAATGCCGAAGAGGCGCGGCCGGTGCCGCTCGAGCCCTGACCAATCGGAACGGGACTCATGTTGGCACGCTAGACGTATGCTCTTGACGCCTGTGACAGGGGATCGATGCGCGCTCTTCTTCTGTCACATCGCAACGACTCGTTCGTCTTCCCGGGCATGAACACACCGAACCAGAGAATCCGCTTTTCCCAGGTTGCTCCAGACGCGTACCGGGCGATGCTCGCCCTCGAGGAGTACGTCCGATCGACTGGCATCGAGCCCACCATCCTCGAGCTCGTCAGGCTCCGCGCTTCCTACCTGAATGGCTGCGCCAGGTGCGTGGACATGCACACCAAGGACGCCCGCGCGGCCGGCGAGACCGAGCAGCGGCTCTACGCCGTTCCCGTCTGGCGCGATACGCCCTTCTTCACCCCGCGCGAGCGCGCCGCGCTGGCCTGGACCGAGGGCGTCACCGAGCTCGGCCGCGAGGGCGTTCCGGACGATGTCTACGAGGCCGCGCGGTCCCACTTCAGCGAGGAGGAGCTCGTTCGCCTGACGGTCGCGGTGGTCGCGATCAACGGCTGGAACCGACTCAACGTGGCGTTCCGCTCCGAGGTCGGCAGCTACCGGCCCAGGCAGCGCGAGGCGTCCCGATGAGCACCGCGCGGGTTCTCGTGACAGGCGCGACCGGCCCCCCCTGCAGCGCGGCTAGAAGTGCGCACGCCGCCGGGCGCGCACATACTCGTGCCGATGTTTCGGAGGCCCCGATGATACAGTCGACTGGCAACCAGGCGCCCGGCTTCAAGGAGTATCCCGGCCACCGCATCGCGGTGAAGCCCGCCGGTAAGCGAGTGCAGGTCAAATTCAGGGGCGAGGTGATCGCCGATACCAAGGAGGCCGTCGCGCTCGAGGAAGGGATGGGCGGCAGCACGGTGGCGCCGATCGTCTATTACGTTCCTCGCAAGGACGTGAAGATGGACCGGCTGCAGCGGACGAGCCACCAGACGTACTGTCCCTTCAAAGGGCACGCGTCGTATTACTCGCTCAAGGGTGGACCGGAGAACGCCGTCTGGAGCTACGAGCAACCGTACGACGAGATGGTCTCCATCAAGGAGCTGCTCGCCTTCTATCCCGACAAGGTCGACTCCATCGCCGTCGTCCCCGGATGAGGGAATCGCGCCACACTTGTCACTCCCATAGGCGTGATGGCCGCCGCTAAGAATCCTTCGCAGCACAACCTCCAGAAGGAGACGGCGATGGCGAAACACAAGGTCGGCACACGTGAACAATGGCTGGCGGCGCGGGTCGAGCTGCTCCAGGCGGAGAAGGAGCTCACCAGGCGCAGCGACGAGCTGGCGCGGCGGCGGCAGGAGCTGCCCTGGGTCCGCGTCGACAAGGAGTATCGATTCGACACCGACGAGGGGAGCGCCTCGCTGGCCGACCTCTTCCGCGGCCGGTCGCAGCTGCTCGTCTATCACTTCATGTTCGGGCCGGACTACACGGCGGGCTGCCCCTCGTGCTCGTCGATCGCGGACGGGTTCAACGGGATCGCCGTCCACCTGGCCAACCACGACGTAATGCTCTGGGCGGTGTCGCGCGCGCCTCTAGCCAAACTGCAGGCGTTCAAGCGGCGGATGGGGTGGACCTTCCCCTGGGCCTCCTCGTCCGGCAGCGACTTCAACCCGGACTTCGCCGTCGGCTTCACCGAGAAGCAGCAGCGCGAGGGAGATATCGAATACAACTTCCGGCGCGAGCCGGCGTGGCAGCCGCGCGCCGGCGAAGACGCGAACGTCGACAAATTCGCGGCCATGACCGGAACGGACGCGGCCACGTACATTCGCGAGCGGCCGGGCATGAGCGCGTTCGTGCTCGAGGGCGGCGCGGTCTACCACACCCATTCCGCCTACGCGCGCGGGCTGGACGGCCTGTGGGGCATGTACCAGTGGCTCGACCGCGCGCCGCTGGGGCGCAACGAGCAAGGCGTCTGGTGGCGACACCACGACAGCTACCAGAAACGCGACTAACGCTTGGAGGGGCGGCGCACGGCGCGGACCCGGCCGCTGGGTCCGCCGCCGGCGTAGAACAGATCGGGGCCGTCGGACTCGAGGCCGCTGACCATCGTCCCCTCCGGCATCGGCGCATAGGGCGTTCTACCCGCCTTTTCGGCGGACGCCGGTCTGGTAACCGCCGTTACATCCACCCGCCGCGCAGGGCGATGCCGATCGGATGGCTGCTCCGCGAAGGCTGGCGCAGAGCGCGGCCCGGCCTGACGACAGCGCCGGGGCCGGGCGGTTAGAACGTCCTCTGTTCGTCGCGCAATTCGATGGGGAGGACGCATGCAAGACGTGAAGTCTCTGGTGGAGGGCGTGTACGAGCTCTGCGAGTGGCACACCGCCGAGGGAAAGCTGACACCGCCCGCCGTCGAGGGGCGGTTCGTGCTCGGCGACGGCGTGGTCGTGACAGTGCTGAAGAATTGGTCGCAACCCGCGAGCCGGGTGTGGATCTCGTCGTACGGCACCTACCAGCTCGACCCATCCGGGTTCACCTACAAGTACGACGACGGGGTCATTGTCACCGAGACGCCCGAGGGGCCCAAGCTCGCTCACGGACCGCTCTTCGCGGAGGCGCGATCGTTCACGCGCGGCCCCGAGCAGGATCCGGTCCATCTGCGCAGGAAGGAGGGCGCGATCGAGTTCGCTTTCTCTCCGGATGGCTTGCGCTACTCGGAGGGCGGCAAGGTGCTGCGGGTGTGGCAGCGCGCAAAGCGCTCCTCGAGCTAGTCGTTTTCGGGAGTCGACGGTCTGCGAACGGGGCGGCGGCATCAGCGCGGCCAGCCTGCGCAGCAGCTCGGAAGGCTTGAGGACCATCACCTCGCCGGCACCCGCGACGGGGCGCTTGAGGCGATAGAGAAGCCGCCCGTCGGGGAGCCGCGAGAGCCAACGGCGGACGCGCGCCGTAGCCGCACAGATGGGCGACGCCTTCGCGGTCGTTGGCGTGCAGGTGCACTCCGGCATGGAGCGAGAAGCCCTCTAGGTAAGCGAGCCTAGCCGTCTCCAAACTGTCTCCAAAACTGCGGCGCATTTGCGGGTACTCGCGTGGAGAAGCGAGGAATTCGAGAGTCGACTCAACCTACTGATCCGAGAGGCGAAACGACGAATTGGCGCGCGTCGTCGCCTGGTTACGTTTGTTCAGATAATTCAGGTTCGATTCCCATGCGCTACCGCCAGTACTTCTCCTCTGAAAAGCTTAGGTCCGCGCTCCCTCCTCGCGCCCGTTGCCAAAACTGTTGCCAGATAGGCGCGCGGGCACAGACGCGTCCAGCAAGTTGATCGCCTCTCTCTTCGCCGACGGCGACAAGTGCATGTAGCGCACCGTCATCAGATCGGCATGGCCTGCCAGTTCCTTGATCTCCATCGCCGTCGCTCCGCGCGCTGCCGGAATTCAAGCACGTCCTGGCGCGACAAGACGGTTGGATTCCAGCCCCCTCAGGAGCCGAATCCAGGCGCGAGCATCCGGGTCATCCGTTCGGGATTCCGGATCTGCTGTGCCGACATCCATACGTCCGCAGACTGGACCTCGGCACGGCCTGCGTCGCCGCCCGCCAGCTGAC
>Ga0209761_1002288_pt1 | contig 12589 bp, 12 predicted proteins | sample GraSoi013_1_40cm_4_FD_185818 | JGI IMG/M metagenome (GOLD analysis project Ga0209761, IMG submission 185818) | Grasslands soil microbial communities from the Angelo Coastal Reserve, California, USA - Sample 09_25_2013_1_40cm (SPAdes) (version 2) | ecosystem: Environmental > Terrestrial > Soil >... | reverse complement strand
AACCGAGACAGAAATTACTCTGCTCTATGACAAAATGAGGAGAAGATGTCTTTGTACTCTTTCGAGCCCGCACGTGGAGAATCGAAAGACAGAAGCGGCCCGGAAGGAACTGGCTATCTAGTGATTACTAGAGAACAAAGTCTCCTCGGGGTGGTGCGCTCCATTAATATCGCCCGATGGCTGAGCCGAGCGTAAAGAAGTCTGCCAAGATTGGTAAAGATGGACGACCCTGACGTTACCTCAAAGGCTGTTGAAATCAGCAAAAGTCTCGTCGGTGCGGCCCCAGGTATGTACACTCATGACTTGGGCATCACTAGGGAATAGGAGATGGCGCCAGACTAGCAGCCAGCATTCGCAGGGCAGGTAGGCCCTCAGTCGAGAGACCGCCTCTTTGTCTTTCGTCAATTTTCACTTGACACGATGTGCGGTTTAGGTGCCTCAGCGGAGGGCTCCTATTCACAGCTTGCATCATAGGATAGAGATATCTTTCTGCCGAACCTCACTTCACAAGAACTGTTTGGACTCGCGGCTTCTAGCCTCAGCTCTCGTCATAGACTCGATCGGTATACTTGTTTTTCTAAGCGTCTACCAATTCGCGACAAGCCAGAGCTCGCTTCCCGAATTCTCCACGGTTGCCGGCGACGCCATCATCGCATTCGGGCTGTTCGTGTCTGTTGGTTTTCTTCTTTCCTTCGCCGGGCTCATTCGTCAAAGGACAATGACCCGTAATCAAGCCGTGGTGGCGGCGCTCGGAAGCTTTGCATTGGGCGCATTCTCATTGTTCTCTGCCTTAACTATCTCCATACTTTACCAAGATGACCTTGCTGCCTGCGGAGGCTTTCCGCCCGGATACTGGACGACCGGTAACGTCACGGTGAACCGGTGCAGCATTTTCTACAGCTTTCACCAAGATTGGGTATCAGACGTTTTCTGGACAATCGTGCTAGCATCTGCGGTCATTTTTCTGGCCACGTTAGCTGGCTACAGGTTAACGAGGTCAACTCTCGAGAGCTCGCGATCAAATCAAGCCAGGAGTGATGAGGTGAGGATATATGAGTCGGGTCCAGAAGGAGGAGCTTCGCTGCCCTCAGAAAAGGTCTACCTATTGCAAGGTCAGAGTAGCTTAACAGTTCCATTCGCCTTAGAATTAGACCACGTGATAGGCGCGAAGAGTGTTGAAGTCATTTATTGCTGCCGATGTGCTAGATATTTCTAGTATTACCAATAGGGCCAGACACACGAATAAGATTGGCTTCTGTATTGCCCTGGGCCGCGTAGTGGAGGGTAGCCATTTCAGTCCTACAACCTAGACTGCAGGGGAGTAGACCGGTGGGTATCAGGAACACCGCAACTCTCTCAAGCACTGGGCTGACGGAGAGGAGGTATCTTGCGGTCGGAATCATATCGAACCCTTCAGAAGCATTCCTAGTCGCCACAAGCCCGGCCTCTATCGCCAGTCAAACATGCGAACCTTCTGCCTCGACTGCCATAACAGGTTGAACGGGCCTGTTGACTTATCGTTGGGTATTGTTCGAAACGTCACCGAAACGGCCCTGAGGGCTAATTGAGCCTCGCCCATCTCGCTGCTACGTTGACCTTCCAGTTGGAGGAGGCTGGAAAACCGAGCAAATGGATCACCTTACAAGCATTGCTCGTTCTAAAGAGACTCGGCAATTTGAATCTTGAATAGCTAGTGGGATGCCTGGAGCCTCTCAAGAACTCCGAATCTCAGCAACACCTACTGCGGGACCAAGCCGTACAGCATTTGAAAGATCAGGTTACCAGCATGTTACTTGAGTTACCGGGTGTGACGAGAGGTACGCGATTCGGTGGAGAGGCATTCTTCTATCGAAAGAAGTTCTTCTGCCACTATCATCCCGCACACGGTTCCTTCTTCCTTGAGACTTTTGTCTGGAAAAACGTCAATGCTGTTCTAGGAAAGATTCCAGGCGCTATTTCACACCCTGAGTATGGAGCCTACGGATGGGTTAGGCTCCCCATCAGCTCAGCATCCGAGATTGTTCAAGCGAAGATGCTTGTCGAGATGACATACCGGTATATCCGGACCACCAAGAGAATCTCGGTTGACAAGGACCAGTTCAGTGATGAACTGCTTAGTCTAGTGAAGGCGAAGTTTCCACAGATCAGGTTCAAGTCTGGGGAGAGTAAGAAAAGAATTCAGATCATTATGGAAACGCCTGAGCTGACTGACTTTGACAGGGCAGAGGTATTGTTGAACCAGGCTGCACGTGCACTGAGAAAGGGAAAGCTGATGATAGGGTCGAGAATGGTGTCATGAGTCCATAGGCATCGTTGCATTGTTTGCATCCTCCGCGTCGCACCCTACAGCTACGACCGGCTTGACAATCCGGGCCAAAACCGTCCCCGGGCTCTGACCCGGGGAACGGACAAGCTCGAAATAGGTCAGAGGATGATGGGCCCGTTGGCCCGATTGTCCGTGTTAGACGTTTCTTAGCTAGAGGAAACTCCAGCCCCGCGTTGCTCAGGTGGGGTGCTGAAGAACCATGTGTGTCGGGGGGGATCTTCCAGCTTGCAAATTCTCCCGTAGGGCTCGTCCTTGATCGGCTGAAGCACCTTCGCGCCGGCCTCGACCGCTCGTTCAAAGAATCCGTCGACATCCTTCACATCGATATGGATAGCGACTGGTGTCCCGCCAAGCGTCTTCGGACTCTTATTGTAGGCTGGGAACTCGTCGGCGAGCATTACACGGGCCCCTTCGATTTCAAGCTCTGCATGGCCTATCTTTCCTTCCCAAGCGATTCTTTCGGAGACTTCTCTTGCTCCGAAGGCCTTCGCGTAGAACTCGAGAGCTTGCTCAGCGTCGTGGACTGCTAGGTAGAGGATCGAAACCGATTCGTTTTCTCGGTTGTAAGAAGTTCTGTTACCACATGGCTGGACGACTCGGAGCCTGCACATAAGTCTAGATTCCTGGAACATGCGAGAGAAACGACCTGGAAAACCTCTCCTCCGCGCTGCTGTCGTACAGCTGGCCGGCCTGTTGCTGTTTCGCATTCTGACCGACTACGTCAGTTCCCATTGTTCTCACGACAGTGGGAACAACCCTCACCTGATCTTGTTGTGCTTGCGGTGGGTTTTCGGACATGTTGTAAGCGACTAAGCTGCAACCCGAGCACTTGCCAACTTCAACATCGTCTAAGAGAGACTTACGAAGAGGGCAGTTTTCGGTGAGGCATACCTATACGACTTGAATACGTGTTCTTATTCCTTGTAACCCTAACCTTTCGGACTGGGTCCGCTACTTTTATTCCCTGTCCGGTGCCTAGGGCATTCTTGAGGTTCGATTGGTTGAACCGTCAAAACTATCCGACAGTCTTTGACTAATTCGTTTCCGCTAACTTTATCCTGTACGGTGACTAAACCTTACTCAGTGATTGGTTTGACCTGCCGTCAGAGAGGCGCGGGCCTTCCATACCACTTGATAGGTGGTGTGGCGTCTCGGAGTCGTTCACTGACCCATCTATCCTGCTATGTCCTAGTGCAAGGAGAATCTGAAGCCGAGGAACGGGAATTATGGTTCGTGTATCTTCTCCCACGGTCCCCATCTAAGTCGCTTCATTGGGAAGATGCCAACTATGACGGGGTTCGTCCCGAATGGTGCGCCAGGATGCTGCGCTCTGAGTAGGGCGACTGCTTCTTTCTTTTGCCTGGTGTCTTCGATGCGATTTGCTCTACCTTTGATCATCAATCCTCGAAAATCGAATACCCCATTCTCCGCATTTTCGTACATATCGATCTCGAAGGCTACCTTGGGGTTGGCAGAGAGATGTGAGTGCCATTTTCTTAGGACCAGGCTTCCAACAAGTATTGTTCCCTTGTGATAGACATAATCTACCCTGACACAGTGAGGGTATCCGCCTCCGTCAATAGTACAGATTCTGCCAAGGCTACATCTCAGTAGCAATTTTTCTTCCGCTTCATCGAACAGACCGCGGTCGCTATTCACTTAGCTCACGGGGGAAGTAGTCGCCATCGTTTCTCTTATCCTGTTAGCTCTCTCAATCAATCCGCGGCGTTCACTCACTCTCAACTGTAACTCGAGGAAGTGGAACCCGTATCTCGACTCCACGCCAACAGGCCACCTCAAGTTTCTCCGGGCTACTGGGCCGAAGTCGCTCGGTTCTGGAAGATCAACCCAAGCTTCCACTTCTCCAACACGTTCAATTCTAGCAGCTTTGAAAGATCTTCCAAACCACCGTGCAACCAACCCTCTGACCGCTGAACATGTTCGACAAGCCAGTTGGACAATGCCTCTCCCAGCTTCTCTGCATCCTCGCCAGTTTCCACGACCAAGTCAATGTCGCGAGGGACAACAGCCACGTGTCGAATCGCCAGTGCCGCGCTTCCAGTAAGCCACCAATCGACATCCTCTGTACCCGATTCTTTCGACAAGATTAGCGAGCGCAGTCTTCCAGTCCGGTCGTAGCGTGCCCGCGGCCTGGAGAATCATTTCCCCGGCATGGAGAGCAAGCGCTGGTAGATTTGGTCCAGCGCAGGAGTAGTTGCAGGAAAAATTCTCGCGAACCCTGCTTCAGCTTGTTGAAAATCCAGGTCCTTGACGGCCTTTTGATACTCATTGTCTAAATCCGAAACGATGAAGTAGACTTTTCCCTTGTTTTGTTTTGCGACTTACTTTCAAGACAGACTACGGTCGTTAGGCATCAATAAATATCGGATTCCACCGATACATTTCGGAACAAGCTGCAATGGTAGCGACAATGGAGATGGAAGGCACATAACGGTCTTTGCTTCCAGACCTTTCGCCCTATGCGCTGATAATACTCGCACGCCGGGAATGTCTCTCTCAATGTTTGCCACCGAAATCCTATTGGCTTGACATGCCTCGCGGACCTTTTCTACCAGGTGTTTCGTACGGCTTAGCACAAGAATATCTTTGTCGGAGCCTGCTCGCTTGCGTTCGCTTTGGATTAAGCGAACGGTGGTGGCAACTATGTCGGAATCATCATCCGCAGCTGTGTGCACATACGCTTCGCCCCGATCTTTTCTGGAGACAACGATCTGTTTTGAAATCATCACAAGATGTCCAGCAGAGTCCACCCCTATCAGAGGGGTTGTCCACTGCACATTGAGTCTAAATAATGTCTCTAGGTTCTGAGCCACAATATTCGGTCCGATTAGTGTAAACTACTCGGATTCCATCTGATGGACGCAATGATTGTGTGATAAAGGAGCATTGTACTCCCATTAAGCTCGAATCCACGACTAAGTTTTCGGCTCTGACATCTTCGAGTAGTCCCAGACAGTGTAGTAGCTAGGAGTTACCTCAAGAACAATGCTTCGATTGCTTCTTGCTTTCTCTATAGCCATGTTGTAGCGGGGGTCCGACCTGTCCAGATATTTCCGCACGATCTTCTCCTTCAGTTCTATAGTCTCTTCGGATTCAGGAACAACACGAGCAGTGCCCTTTCCTCTAACACCAATGTATGGTCGAGTGTCGATGTCTATCGTGAAGTAGACAGCGCTCTCCCTTTTCACGTTCCGAAGCTTACTCGCGTCCTTGTCTGTAAAAAAGAAAATCTGTCATGAGCGAAATAATACCATACAGGGTGAATCATTGGGCCTCCAGTTGTTGAGTCAAGTGTGCCGAGACGGAGAATCATCCTTCCCTTTTCAAGGAAATTGATGATTTCCTCTTTGGTCATTCCCGGCAAGAAATATCTTCATGATCGAATAATCCACTCAAGTTTCACGTTATCGTGATTACGCCTGGGGGTCCTTCCTTGACCTGTTCATGCATTTCCTTGATCGAATTTCTATATGCTGGCAAATATTTCAGCCACCAGGTTATCAGACCCTGACGTTCATACTCGAGTCTTCTAGATTCGATCTGTTCTTTTGAAGATGCGTTTCCGACGATAGCGATGTCCAGTGGCCCCGTATTTCGTCGATACTTGGCTACGAAGGCTTTGATCTCTAGCAAGTCATTCGGTTCAACATTGATGGTTTTCTCATTCTTTATTGGTATGAGACCGTCCCATCGTGCCGCTCTGCGGAATGGAGGCTTGTTAGGCCATGAGCCACCAATCCAGATCGGAACGCGTGGGCGTTGAACTGGTGTTGGCGAAAAGCGTGCACCTTCAATCTGGTAATGTTTGCCGTGATAACTGAACGCTTCCCCGCTCCAGAGTCCCGTTATGATATCGAGAGACTCGTCAAGTCTCTCGCCGAGAACCCTTGGAGTGATCTTTTGTCCAAACCTGCCGTACTCTACTTCAGTCTCTCCGCCAATGCCCACTCCGAGAATCAACCTTCCGTTGGACAGTTGGTCGATAGCCGCGGCCTCTCGTGCTACTTGCCAGGGTAAACGCCTCGGCAGGACCGCAATAGCACTGCCGATGTGAATTCGACTGGTTCTTGAAGCAATTGCCGTAAGTCCTACGAAGGTGTCTGTTGCTGGCTCGTGTCCGTCCGCGTGATACATCAGTGCATCCGTGAGAAAGAACCCGTTCCAGCCACTCTGTTCAGCTTCTTGTGCTAAGTCTACAAGGACTCGGGGATCTGAGGATTCGCCAAAGTTCATCACGTAGAGACCGTAAAGAATCGCCAAAGTCGGCCCATCCGTGTCTGGCGTTCCTGTTCAAGCTTTTCTCTTCAAACATCGTGAGTTACTCAAGTTCTAGCTGGATAAGGAAGGGACTGGTTCCTGCTCTCTGGTCTTCTCCCCTCTCAGCGAGTGCCAGGGATGTAGTTCCAGAGTCAGAACGATCCTTGCATGTTCCACTTGGAGATGAGATGCTTTTACCTGCTCGTAGTCAGTAGCCACCTTCAGCAAGCGCTTTGTTATCATGTCTCGGTCTGCGGGCCATGGGCGTTCTTCCCGCTTCTCCAGATGGTTGCCACAATGGTCGCAGGCCCAGAACTCTGCCCAGATGAAGGTCGTGTCCGGGGTCTTGCTAGACTCGATTCGCCGCCCCAAGCGCACGTGATCGCGTCGTTCGTTACACTTGACGCAGAAGTGTCTTCCAATAATTGAAGAACGCATGGCGCGCCCCGCCTCTATTTCAGGAGCAAAAACCAGGTGAGGTAGAGAGCGGCTTAAAGTGAAACTATTCCGAATGAATCAACCAGTTGGGTAAGTCCCCCAGGCTTCGGAAACTTTTTAGGACATGATTTCCTTGGTTTTTTCGAGTTGGCTCTGTCTTGCTAGAAACTAGTTTTACCAAGTTGATCGGCTGCTTGGTGCCGATACAACAGGCTGGGATGGCGGCTCTCGCTAACCCTGAACTCGCCGCGGCCGTGTCGGAAGCTGGAGCATTGGGAATGGTCTCGGTTGGAGGACTTCCTCCGGAAAAGGTTACTAGGGAACTCGAATTGGTGAGAAAGAGAACGTCACGTCCGTTCGGGGCCAACTTTCTCATCCCGGGCCTAACAGACGAAGACCTCCCGGAGCTTTCCGAGTCTGTAAAAGCCGCTTCGAAACTATCTAGGCTCGTCGAGTTCTTCTACCACGAACCCCAGGCCCAGCTCGTCAAGGTAGTGCATTCCGAGCGAGCCTTGGCCTGCTGGCAAGTTGGCTCGAAGGAAGAGGCGGGGGCTGCGATAGATGCGGGATGCGACATCGTCATTGCCCAGGGCATCGAAGCTGGGGGCCATATTCGTGGACATGTTGGACTTATGGCCCTACTCGACCAGGTCCTTTCTAAGACGGATGTGCCGGTGATAGCGGCAGGTGGGATCAGTTCAGGCCGAGCTATGGCGGCCGCCCTCGCGGCTGGCGCGGCAGCAGTGCGTGTCGGGACACGTTTCGCCGCGGCTGAAGAAGCAGGTGCGCACCCCGTCTACCAGAAGGCACTGGTCAAGGCTGAGGCCGAGGACACTGTCTTCACGGAGGCTTTCGGTACCGGATGGCCTAACGCACCTCATCGAGTGATTCGTTCGAGCCTAGAAGCTGCTCAGGCATTCCAGGGCGAAGAGGTTGGCCAACGATATCTGAAGTCTAAGGATGAGTGGGCCCCGGTTCTTCGATTCCAACCGATCGCTGTGACGAGGGATGTCAAGGGCAACATTGAAGCGATGCCCCACATGGCGGGAGAGGGTGTTGGCTCCGTGAAGAGCATTCTACCAGCGGCAAAGGTTGTCGACCAACTTGCCGGTGAAGCCGAGAAGTTGTTGCGAAAGTGGGCATCCTAGAATCCTACGAAGGGACATGCAGCAGCCCAGCGTCTTGGAAGCTGCACGAGAATCTCTTTCGCTGTGGGTAAAGTAGCTTCTCCACCGTCTCCTCCAACGTTAGTCAGGCCTGACTCGTACGATCCATAGCTATCAATGTTGGAAGTTATCGTGCCTCCCGCAGGGGCGTCCCCCCTGCAGTCCCATCCGGGGTTAGGCGTTGCAGTACAACCTCCGAAATTGCCGTAGACATTAGATGCTTTAGCATCATTCTCGGCATGTGGGAGACAAGGCTGGGAGACAGGACAGAGTTCGTCTACCTACTCGCCTTGCCGGATGAGAAGACAATGCGACACGCCTGGGAACAGTCCAGGGCCAACGAAGAGTGGAAAGAGATCAAGAAAGTCACCAATGCTCGACACGGCGACCTTGTCGGAGAAATCCAGGATCGAGTGCTGATCCCGACAAGCTATAGCCCCACTATTCATGGAGCACGTTAGTCAAGCTACAACCCAGACAACTTGTTTGATTTCTGTGCTTGGAGCTAAACCCCAGTCGAAAGTAGCGCGAGAAATGGAAATGTTGAATCTTGCAGTATACTTTTTTCTGTAAATTTGTGTCTTTTCGCATTTTGGTTTTCCACAAAAGCAACAGATAATAACTCAGCGATCTTGAATCGCGCTCAATGGAGCAATCAATTCCAATATCGTCCGCAAGATTTCAGCATCGAGACCTCGCAATCCTAGTCGGAATTCTCTCAGGAACACTCCTAGTAGTTTTCGCGTCAGAAGATCCACTGTCAAACCTCCAGCCTATCGATCTCGTGATCTTCTTCTCGGTCCCCGCTCTCCCAGGGGCTATCGCCGGATTCGCATCCGCTGGCCGCTCAATGGAGAACGGAGCAGTCGTCGGAGTAATCATAGGACTCGTATACGCCATCCTAAACGGACTCCGACTCGGCACCACAGCAGCCGGCGAACAGGTTCTCTTCCTGATCATTACAGTTCCAATATGGGGATTCCTCGGAGGCTATGGTTCCGTACTGGCCCATCGGACCCTAGAAACTAACCCACTCGAGAATCCTGTTCTGCCATGGCCAGACGCCACTCCCCGAACCGGAACCATCCAAGGGCCTAAGATCTGTGAAAACTGTAAGACAGCCAATCCCGCTGACGCTCTATTCTGTAAGAACTGCGGGACGAAACTTGGCTTGGTCTCCTCTCGTGCCTGACTATAGCAAGGTAGAACCAGGATTGTTTCGACCATGGATGCGAAAACAGCTCCAGGTTTCTGACAACATACGCGTCTGAGAAGTTCCTAGGTGTTAGACGGCGATATATCAGAATCAGATATTATCGAATCTCGATAATATTCCCTAGCTGAACATTTCATATAACTCGTGACACACTAGCTCCCTGCCCAGTGATTATCACTGTCTCGACAAGTTATCTCAACACGAACGGTCCTCAAAATCACACTGATCCTAGCCACGATGCTTCTGGGCCCAGCCGCATTCCTGGGACCGACCGCGAGAGCAGCAACACCCTCAGGAAACATGATCACAGACGCTCAGCCAAGCACCTCATGGCAAGGACAGTTCTACACTCTCGCCTTCACAGCGGACCCCGCCCAGTGCCCGGGATCCCTTGACACGCTGAATCTTGTCTGCGACCACTTCTACCTCAACATCAATCTACCCAACACCTTCTGGCAGACCCACACAGGCTCAGTCGCAATCACCATCCAATGGGCCAGCAACGACAACGACTTCGACCTCTACATCTACCGACAGAGCGATGGGCAACAAGTAGGCTCCTCAGCCTCAGGCGGAACTACAAGCGAACAAGTCGCCCTCCAGAGCCCGATGCCAGGAGTCTACGAAGTACGAACAGTACCCTTCCTGGTCGTCGCGTCCGGTTACACCGGCTCAGCCCTCCTCGCCTTCACGACCGGTGGTCCGACACCCAACCCCAGTTTTCCAACCGGCGGGATATCTTTCGGTGCGCACACGATCGTCGATCCACAACGAACCGAAGGCGAACCACTAGTCCACGTTGATCAGGCCGGAAACATCTGGGAGACCGGGCCCTGGGGCTTCTCCACCGCTCAAGGTTTCGTCGCAAGGTCAACTGACAACGGCGATAGCTTCCACATTGTATCGCCAGCAGGCCTTAGGCCCAACCCGGCACCGGCAGGGGGCGGCGATACTGACATTATTACTGATGACCAGGGTAACGCCTACTTTGCTGATCTAGAAGGCCTAGCCCACATAGGGATCGCGGTCTCTAACGACCAAGGCAACAGCTGGAGGGAAAACTTCGTTGCCGCCATGTCTCCGGTAGACGACCGCCAATGGCTTGCTATTGACAACGGTCCAAGCACCGGCGTCTTGGACAACACTGTTTTTCTCACCTACCGTCAAGTACCAGGAGGAAGCCAGGTTCTCTCGTCCCCCGGCTCCACAGGGTCAACAGACATTGTCGGAGGTTTCGCCTACATTAATGCCGCTACAACCGCGTTCGTCGGCGCGGGCGCACCGTGCGGCCGGCTAATCTTCGACCCAGTACTACGCAACCTCTACCTGCCATGCGTACAAGGAAACCACGTCCACGTTTCGAAAGCCCACGTCAACCCTGCGCAGAGGAACAATCTCGCTTTCAGTTCTACCAACACTCCCTCCAGCCCCGGAGGCTCAGTCGGGAATCTCTTCGCCTCCCTAACCACAGACCATGCCGGCAACGTCTACGTCGCCTGGGTTGACACAGCAAACAACAACGTCTACCTCACCGTCTCCACCAACGCGGGCACAAGCTGGTCAACGCCACTGCAAGTTAACGGCGACCCAGCTAACACGAATGTGATGCCTTGGGCTATCGCGGGCGCAGCAGGGACAGTTGATGTGGTTTTCTATGGCACAGACGCACGCGGCGATCCCAACAACTTCCCTTCATGGTACAACAACCGTGTTGCGGCCACCAGCGTCAAATGGTTCGTCTACTTCACCCAAGTCCAAGCAGCAACTACCGCCACACCTACAATCTACCAAGTTAAGGCTAGCGAGCATCCCACAGACTACGGCCAGATCTGCACAGGAGGGCTAGGTTGCACAACCTCAGGCGGCGACCGGACCCTCGCAGACTTCTTCAGCGTCGCTCTCGATACCAACGGCGCAGCCAGAATCGTCCTCAATGATCTAACAAACCAGCATCATGGAGCAGCACTCTTCGAGCTGAGACAAGTCGCAGGACCCAGCGCCATCGGCACAACACTCTTGCCACCCTTCCCCAACACAGCCACGGGAGTGGCAGACCCAATGGGCGACGCTCAGGTACCACACTACTTCCCAGGAGGCGCTGGCGCGAACCAGCTAGCGTTAGACCTGACTTCCTTGAAGATCTCCCAGCCCGACCGTTCACACCTCAGAGCAACACTCAAACTCCAAAGCCTCACCAACCTTATCCCACCCGGAGGTTCGACAGGTCTACTATGGCTCGTAAGATGGCAGTTCCTCTCCACAGGCGACGCAGGTGAAGAAAGCTACCGAATCTTCTATCTCGGAGCAAACAGCACAGCCGGCCAAAATCCTGTCTTCTTCGCAGGCACAGGAACCTCTTCTGCTCCTGGCAGTGGAATACCTCCAGGCAACGGCTGCGTCACCACCACCCCACAGAACTGCAAGGTCATCAAATACCCATCAGAGTTCCCGGAGACGGGAACAATTAACACGTCTACCGGCACGATTACGATAACCGTCCCACTGAGCGATCTCGGAAGCCCGATTACTGGCGACACGCTGTTTAGCGTTACAGCACTCACCTTCGCGGTCACCAACACCAATCCCGTCTTGACGGACGGAGACGCTACGCGAGCGTTCGACTACGTCCTCGGCAATACTGCGCTGCCTAGCAACTGCCCGCTCGGAAAGACGTGCATGGTCACGGGAGGAGGCTACATCTTCGTCGACGCACAACAAGACAAGGGAAGCTTCAGCATAGAAGTGAAAGTCGACACCACGGGTCAAATACACGGAAAAGCAGCCTACCAGGACCCGGCTGGAGGCGTAGACTTCACAACCAGCCTCATAACCTCAGCAACCTTCAACGGCAAAACAGTCACCTTCAAAGGAACAGGAACCAACAACAACATCGCGACCAGCTTCACAATCACCGTACAAGACAAAGCAGAACCAGGCGCTGGAAAAGACACCTTCGCCATAACACTCGGAACCGGCTACTCAAAAGCCGGCACCCTACAAGCCGGCAACATCCAAATCCACTAGAACCCTCCCCCCCTCTTTTTTCTATATGTTCTTCGCAGTTTTCACGAGCATCATTGCAGCAATCAACTATCCCAACCAGAAATACACTCTTCAAAAGAAGTTCCCGGACGGTACCATAAGGAAAGTCCTGACGTACGACCG
>Ga0209761_1002284_pt1 | contig 12600 bp, 8 predicted proteins | sample GraSoi013_1_40cm_4_FD_185818 | JGI IMG/M metagenome (GOLD analysis project Ga0209761, IMG submission 185818) | Grasslands soil microbial communities from the Angelo Coastal Reserve, California, USA - Sample 09_25_2013_1_40cm (SPAdes) (version 2) | ecosystem: Environmental > Terrestrial > Soil >... | reverse complement strand
GGTCCTCTCGACGATCCGAAGCTCCGAGCCGTTCCGCGAGCTCGAAGACGTCCAGGCGGATCGTGTCGCGGAGTTCATGGCCCATCTCGGCAACATCCGTCAGGAAGGGGACAAGATCCGCGTCACGCCGAAGGGCCGCCGCTACTACTTCGAGAACCTCTCGACGATCCGCGACGAGCGCCGCTATCCGGTGATGGACCTCACGTCGCAGCGGCAAGTCGGCATCCTCGGCGAGGAGTTCATGATGATCCAGGCCCGCGAAGGATTGCACTTCATCGTCCGCGGTCGGCCATGGAAGATGGAGAAGATTGGGAAGGACGGCATGGTGTACGTGACCCCCGTCTCGGATCCCAACGCGATCATCCCCGGCTGGGACGGCGAGATGCTCCCCGTCCCATTCGGCCTTGCCCAACGCGTCGGTCGGATCCGCAAGGAGATCGACGCACGCCTCGACCGGGAGACCGTACCGAAGACCGTCGAGCACTTCGAGAAGGCGTGGCCGATCAACAAGACCGGCGCGAAGCGCCTCGTTGAGGAGCACGCGAACCACCGCAGGGCCGGCGCCCCCATCCCGACGGACGACCGGATCCTCGTCGAGGCGTTCGATCGTTTCCTCATCGTCCATTCATCCTTCGGCGAGGTCGTGAACGTCACCCTCGGCGACCTGATCGAGGAGCTCCTCGCCCGCAAGCACCTCGTCCGGTTCTGGTGGACGGACCCGTACCGGATCCTGTACGAGCTCGTCGCCGACACCCGCGAGATCGACGTCGAAGCGCTCGTGGACGATCTCCTCCGGATCGACGACGAGACCCTCGAAGGCGGGCTGAAGGCGCTGCTCGAAAACCATCTGCCTCTCGGCTACTACATGAAAGGGATCGCAGAGCGCTTCGGGGCAATTCGCCGTGGTCTCACGGTCGGCGAGGGAGATTTGCGATCCTTCGAAGTCCGCTTCGCAAATACGCCGATCTACGACGAGGCGGTTCGCGAGGCGCTCCTGCTCCACGCCGATTTCGACCGCGTCCGAGACATTGTGCAAAAGATCCGGACCGGGGAAATCGAAGTCGTCATCCACCGGTCGGAGGAGACCCCGACGCCGCTCGCGTATCCGATCCTCCGCCGCTACGTCGAGGCTCCCGAGCTCTTCTCCCCCGAGGCCGAACGAGAAGAGATCCTGGATCGGATGCGACTCCACCTGTCGTCCGAGCCCGTGCACCTATTATGTTTCGAGTGTGGGCATTTCCACGAAGAGGTCCGGATTGGTCAGATGCCAGACCATCCGGAATGCGTGAATTGCAAGTCGCGCCTCCTGACCGTGCTGGGATGGGCCGCCTGGACCGTGCGGGACGCGTACGCCAAGCGGATGAGGAAGCTGGATCTCACGGACGAAGAACGAAAACTCCTCACCCGTTCGAAGCAGATCGCGGACCTCGTGGCGGTCTATGGTAAGCGGGCGGTCTACGCGAACTCGGTCTACGGCGTCGGCCCGACGACCGCGAGCAAGATCCTCGCGAAGATGCAGGACACGGAGAAGGAGTTCCTGAACGATCTGTTCGAGGCGAAACTCAAGTACGTCACCACGCGGCCGTACTGGAACGAGCCGCAGGCGAAGCCCAAGCTGTATTAATATTAGAACAATTAGCAGATACCCCTATGCCTGGCAGTCCTGTCCCCGTCACGTGTGGAGGGAGGCGACATGTTAGGAACCGTTTGGCATTCTTCGCTTCGGGTTACGAAATCTCTTCGAACCGTTCTCGGTTCGATTATTGTCGCGTTACTTGTCGTCGGCTTCTCGCCACTGGCCCTTCCTTGGGCATCGCAGAGCGGTTCTTCGGAGAAAAGCATTGCATCCGCCCACCCGGCGGGGACAGTCTTCACCGCGACCACGCCGGATGTGCTGGACTCGCGTCCGATTCGAGTCCGCTCCCAAGACGACTTCGTGTACAGCGGTGCCGGAGCTCATCAATATTTCACCAGCGTCGCTGCCTCTCCCGATCCGAGTTTCGCGACGATATCGACCTCGACGAACTTTGCATCGTTCCTCGCGTTGGGCGATTGGAACCGGGACGGAAAGGACGACCTGTTCGACGCGACCGCGAACTATGTCAGCGTTACCCTGAGGGCATCGGATCCGGCGTCGGCCGACCTCGCCGCCAAGGGAGCGACATATCAACTCGCATTCTACACGACTCGCTACTATGTGCTGAAGGGTCTTGCCGCGGGCGACTGGGATGGCGACGGGTACGTCGACTCGTTTGTGGCATCCAAGTATTCGAACTCGGGGACCTCTTACAAGGTAGACATGCGCCGAACGAGCACGGGCGGAACGACGGATGGCTATGTCTACCAGCTCGTGTACACGACAAGCGACGTGATCCTGTCGGTCGCCGCCGGAGACTTCAATGGAGATGGACGGGCCGACCTCGCTCTCACCGTCCAGTCCGGCACCGCGTACTACGTGAAGGTAGTCCTTAGCAATGGGAGCAGCAGCTGTCGGGGCTGTGTCGGTACCTATGGAATCTTCTATGCCAAGGTGACGGGAACGCCGACGGGGGTCGCCATGGGAGACTGGGACCGAGACGGGTATTCCGACGTCATCTTCGCGGAACAGCGGTCATCGACGGATTACCGCTACGACATCCTCTTCGGCCGGAAATCCGCTTCTTCAGGACCGGTCACCGACCTGACGTCCGCCGTCGTACAGATCATGTCGACGACGATTCAGCCGATCACCATCACCTCGGGCGACTGGAACACCGACGGAAGGGACGACTTGATCGTGCTGCACTACAGCAACTCGGCTACCTGGCGGGATGTGAAGATCACGTACAGTGGCTCCACGGGTCCCGGCAATGCAGCGACGGGAGGTCTGATCACAATCACTCTCTACGAACCCGTCTATGGATTCGCGGCCGGCGATTGGTCGGGGGACAGCGTCTTCGCTCGCTATGCAGGCGTGCGTGGCAATCGTGACATCCCGGTGCCCGTCGCTATGTTGACTCCACCGCCCTTCGATCCCTCGTGGTCCGACATCCCGACCGGATACGCATTCTACGGGACCGGGACCACCGTGGAGGGCACCTACACCGGATCCTTGACGGCGTTCGCGGGAGCGGGTGTCACCTTCGGCGACAAGTTTGCTGCTTGCATCTTCGTCTGCCTCGCGGAATTCGAGCTGAAATTCGAAGTCATGCTCTCCGGACATGTGACGGTTCAGTGGGGCCGACAGTTCGAGACGAAACAGGACATTCAGACGCAAGTTCAGGGGACGGATTTCTACAATTCTGTGAGCGGAAAGTACGAGCCAGTCGTCATCGTGGCCCACTGGCAGTACGACGACTACAAGCTCGAGTTCTACAAAGTCGTGGCGGGCACCGTCACGAAGTACCTCTTCCCGACCTCGGTAGGTCAGGGGCTCGGTGACTTCATCATCAACCTCCCGACCGCGACGAACACCTGGATCGAGCGAAAATTCCTGTCAAACTACAACGCGGGGAAGCCGCCGGATATGCCGGCCCTCTCGTCCAGCCGAGTTGGCGGTGACCTCAACAGCTACCGGACTGACAGCGTCTACACGACGGCCCCGTTGGTCTGGAGCGGCGCCCTTTCGTTCTCCGAGTTCAACGGGCGCCAGGCAAGTTCGGGAACCTTCTCCCAAGGCAATTGTCTTGGCTGGGAGACCGGATGGCAGTTACAGGTCAACGGAGAGATCTCTGGAACCGTCGCGACCATTACGGCGGGCTTCATCTTCACCGCCGGGATGGGGGGGAGCGACTTATGGAGTCTCTGCCACGGTTCTTCCTTTACGATCGGCGGGCAACCGGCAAAGCTCATCCAGTTCTGGATCGACAGCTGGCCTGGCGAGGAGTACGAAAAGTACGGCTACTGGTCCCGCGCGTACGTCAAGAAGATATCGCTCCCAACGCGGGTCAGTGTCATCGGTCTGACCCTATTGGTCCTGGACTGGAAGGTCGAGTTCATGAATGAGGGATACCCGGCCAAGATCACATCCACGTCGAAGAGCTCGTCGAGCGTCTCGCTTTATTGGATGCACTCGGGAGGGGTCGACCCGTCGGGTGCAAGCCGGAGAACCGGGTACTACGTCGAGTGGAGCACCTCGTCGAGCTTCAGCACTGTCTTCACCTCTTCACTCCTCAGTAGCTCGACCAGCAGTTTCACCGTCGGTAGCTTGGCGGCTAGCACCACGTACTACTTCCGGGTGAAGGCGGTGTTCAACAGTCCCACGGCCTTCACGAACCTGTCTGGTGTGGTCTCGGTCACCACGTCGGCCCCCCCTCCGCCGCCGCCACCGCCGCAGTGTCCTCCGATCTGCCCGACCTGAGGATGCGAGAGTACTCGGTCGAACGGCATTGATGAAGAGGTGACGTGATCTCGGCTGCGGTTCAGATTAGGCGCACCGTCAGCGCTCGATACCATTTGGAGACGATTCGACAGGCGGAAGCAAGGACATCGCGATCCCGCGTCGCGGGCGATCGATGCCCCTTCCAATCAGCCGCTTAACGGGTCTGATTTCATATCACTTGAGCGCGGTCCATCCGCCTCCGCCACGTAGGCTTCTTCACCGAATCCCGAAATGTCGAGTCCGGCGTCTTCCTCGGCCGGGCTGACCCGGACCGGGGTGAAGATGTTGATGATGCGCAGGATCACGTACGACCCGGCGAAGGCGAAGGCCGCCACGATGACGCAGGCCAAGGCTTGGATCCCGAGCTGGCCCGGATTCCCGAAGAACAGGCCGTTCGGGCCGCCCGAGTTGATCAGGGTGGACGCGAACAGGCCGGTCGCGAGCGTTCCCCAGATGCCTCCCGCTCCGTGGCATGCGAAGACGTCGAGCGAGTCGTCGAGGGTCGTCCGCGCCCGCCAGCTCCCGACGAAGTTGCACAGGACCCCGGCGACGAGTCCGATGATGATCGACGGCATCGGGCCGACGTATCCGGAGGCGGGTGTGATGGCCACGAGTCCACAGACAGCGCCGACGGCGATTCCAACGGCGGACGGTTTCTTCTTTCTCACCCAGTCCGTGAGCATCCAGCTGACCGCGGCCCCGGCGGCGGCCAGGTTCGTGACGACGAGTGCGTTCACGGCCAGTTCGTTCGCTTTGAGGGCGCTCCCGGCGTTGAAGCCGAACCATCCGAACCACAGCACGGAAGCGCCGAGGATCACGTACGGGATGTTGTTCGGCCGGCTGTCGAGGCGTTCGATGCCTTGGCGTCGCCCGATGACGAGGGCGGCCGCGACCGCCGACACGCCCGCTGCGGTGTGGACGACCAGGCCGCCCGCGAAATCGATGACCCCGAGAGTCTTGAGGAAACCCCCGATGCCCCAGTTCCAGTGCGCGATCGGCACGTAGACAAAGGTCGTCCAGAGGACGATGTAAATCAGGAGGGCCTTGAACCGGATTCGTTCCGCGAACGCGCCGATGATCAAGGCGGGCGTGATCGCCGCGAACTTCAGCTGGAACGCGAAGTACAGGAGTTCCGGGATCGTGTCGGAGTATCCGAGGTTCGGAGCCGTCCCGACGTTGTTCAGTCCGAAGTCGTCCAGGCTCCCGATGAACGCGTTCAGCGGCGGCCCCAAGGCGAGCGTGTACCCCCACAGGGCCCAGACCAAGCTGACGACCGCGAAGATGGCGAAGCACTGGGCGATCGTCGAGACGAGGTTCTTCCGCCGGACGAGTCCGCCATAGAAGAAGCCGAGCGCGGGCGTCATGATCATGACGAGGGCCGTGGCCGCGATGACCCACGCGATGTCCCCGGAGTCCAGCGCCAAATCCCGCGCTCCACCGAACTAGACGGAAGGCAGGGAACCGAACCCGGCGTATAACGCCTTCGTCACGCGACGCCGCGTCTGCCTGACACTCGCTGTACGTTCGCTAATCCGGAGGTTCTGTTCGTTCGACGGCCGCCGTGGACTCTGCGACCGACCTCGCCTGGGTGTGCGGCCCGACGACCTCCTCGTCACGTCGGGACCTGCTTCCCCGACGAGAGAGGCTCGCGAGCCCTGCCACGGCGAAGATCATGCCAGCGAATCCGGTGCCACTCGCAAGGAGCTGCGAGGAATCGGGAAGGCCACGTTGCACGCCGACAAGCTCCCCGCCGACGTCGAGGATCCGGAGGTATGTGCCCTCGTACCGGGAGGTCGCCGTCGACAGGTCCAGCGTCGCATACTCGGGAGACCCGACCGTGACGTAGCGGTCGACTTCGTCCTGCACGACGAGCAGGTTCCCGACGTCTCGCCTGAGCGCATCCGCCTTCCGGGCTTCGGCGACGAGTGGAGGGACGAAAATGAAGGACCCGCCGGAGCTCGCCGGAGACGAGAGCGCGGGCGCGCCGAACAGCGGAGATCCGGGGATGGACGTGTCGGCCGTGGACCGGTCACCGCCTTGATTCGGCTGCGGGAGGAGGACGAGGAGCGACGTGTACGGGGTCGCGACGCGGTTTTCCGTCGCGAGGGTCGTCAGTTCCGCGATGACACCAGGATCCGCTCGGGCGTGGGCGGCCTCCAGGAGCGTATGGACTCGCATGAGGACCCACTGACGTTTCAGCAGCGGCTGGATCGGAATGTCTGGACCCGCAGATCGGATGGCCAGCGCCCGCGTCACACCCGAGGCGTCAGGCCAGGTCATCCGGACGTCGAGGGAATCGTTTGCGGTCCCACGCATCTGGGCGATCATCACCGCCTCGCCGCCCTGCCAGACAACCTGGGGATTCGCACTCGCGAACGTCAGGTTGGCCACGTTGGGAATCTCCCCTTGCACGCCTTGCAGGACGGGCACTCGGATGGCGGCGAGGAGGTCGGCGACCGGGCTCGAGACATCGCCGAAGACTGTCACTAGGTTTCCCCCGTGATAGTGGGACAGGTTGTGGAGCACCGTCTCGTCGGCGTGGTCTGCCGGTTGGACGGCCATCGCGAAAATCGGCATTTCCCGGTCATACGAAATCCGAGAGTAGGCAGTCTCCAGATCGGGATCCAGGGGGGACCGCGTCGGTCGCCCGTCGGATATGAGGACGATGATCGGCTGTTGGCCCATCCGGCGAGCATCCACGGCCCAAGAATCGGCCTGAGCCAGCGGCGTGGCGAGACCCGTACTCCCGTGGGGTCGGAACGTGTCGAGGAAGCGAATGAGGTCTCCGTCCGTCGCGGGCGTCCATGTTTGCAGCGCGGGGAAAAACGTCGTGACGGTGGCGCCATGGAACACCGCGACTCCGTACGACTCTCCCGGGCGCAGATCCCTGGCGATCCGTCGGACGGCGTCTTTCGCGAGAGCCCAACGATCGAGGAAGCCCATGCTTCCGGACCCGTCGACAAGCATGAGGAGAGCGCGGGGCGTGGGTCGGATTGAAGACGCGAACGCAGGATCAGTCGCGTCTAGCGAAAAGCGGACGTACCGATCTCCGTTGACTTCGGGGAACTGGCTGAGGGATGCTCCCGCGGCGCGGAACCGGATCTGCAGGTCGCTTGTGGGAGTGGGTCGGGTCTGATTCAGAAACGCTTCTGCCGTATGTAGCCCGTTCCGAACGACGGCGAGATCCGAGTGGCCCGGCAACAACACGTCGCCGAGAGGTGCAGTGGTCTCCACATGGACGTGCACGCGGAGATACGAGACGCTGTCTCGCGCGTCAATGGACAGCCGATATCCGTAGTCGTAGAAACCGTCCGTCTTCGTGAGGGGCATCTCGAGCGTCGTAATCGTCGTGCGGGCCTCCTTCGGCGGGATCGTCACCGCGATCCAGTAGACGTCTCGCGGCGCATCGTACTGGACGAGCGCCGCGTCCTGGCCCTTCGCGATCGCTTCGAGGAACGAGTTCAGGGCATCGGTGCGGTTCTGCGTCGAGGAACCGTACGTGACGTTTCCAATCTTCAGGCGGAGGTCCGTGATCAGCTCGTGGCCTTTCTCGAGCGGGAACGCAATCTGCCCTTGCTTCGGTTGGTCGCTCGGGTTGTAGAACTCCTTGATGATCACGACCCGCGCGAAGCCTTCTGTGAGCTGAATCTCAACTTGAGTCCCGTTCACCTGGGTCGGGAGCGGGCTCGGTGGCTCGACGATCACGCAGAACGCGGCCGCGGGGCCGGGCGCGGACAGCAACGCGACCACGACGAAGCCGATTGCGAACACGAACCGCGCGGCCTTCAAGCGCGCACCTCCGAGGTGGTCTCTGCGTCAACCAACGAACGATGGAGCGCCCAGACAATCAAGAGAACGACGAACAACACGGGCCAGAAAACCAGAAACAGTACGAGCAAGCCGGTGTAGTACATGGAGAGGAGCAACGTCGCGACCGAGAGTGCGGCGCCTGATCTCGCGTAGATTCCGTTCGTGAGTGTGCGGTCCCGGTGCGTCTGGTGGGCAGCCCGGTCGGCCCACCAGATGCCGGCGACTGCCACTGCCGTCGACGCGACCACCAGCCCGTATGCAAGGAGCAGATTGAACCAGGGGCCGAATGTCGCGAGGGCGAAAGATACGATGCAGAGGGCCACGAGCCCGGCCTTCGTCGATCGCAATGCCGTCGTGCTCAGCGTCGGGCCGTCGGAGCGGAGGTTCCCGAGGCCGTGTGCGCCTGAATCGGGCATGCCCCGGAAACACACGCACGAGACAAGACCCCGAGGAAAATGTTAGGAATCCGCCGAACCGAGCGGTGGACCTAGAGCCACCGGTGGCGGTCCGAGTAGAAGACGGGCCTCCCCTCCGGATGTCGATGCTTGTATCGGACGTATCGCTCGTGCCACCGTTGATAGCGCTCGTCCGATGTCCGCAAGGGGCGGTGAGGCATCCGAATCAACGCCTCCTGGACAGACCACACGTTCCGCGTCGAGAGTCGCCAGTCCACCCGGAGCGTACGCAAGTCGAGGACTCCATATCCTTCGACGCGACCCGTGAGATCCACGAATGGGTCAACGTACGAGAAGACGAGATCCCGGACCGAGCGGAAGACTGGTTTGCGTCCGTGGAGCCCCGGATCCCGCGACCGTGCCACGGTGCCATACTTCGAGCCGCGGCGGAACAACAAGACGACGTGGTCGAGGTCGTCCTGGGATTCCATGTCGGCGAGGATCGGAGGATATCCGTGCTGCTCGAGGATCGTCGCGGCGCACAGCGCACCTTCGAGGCAATGGACCTTGTTCGCCCGGACGACGCCGCGAAACGTGTGAAGGGTCTCTCCATGCTCTTCACGATTGTAGGGTAACGACTCGAGCCATCGCTGCACCTTTTCCGGTGTATCGGCGGCATCGATGATGGCTCGTTCTCGCGGTGTGAAGGCCGAGCGCGGCGGGGCGGGACTCGTGCGACGTTCGAGGGCCCCCGCCCCTCTTGTAGATTTCGTGCTCGTTCCGTTCCAGGTCCGCTCGTCCGCGGCTCACGTCCGCTCGCTCGCGGCGAATCGTTCGTCGAACCGCTTGTACTTCCAGTAGCCGACGGAGAACGCCCAAGCCGCGACGAAGAGGGCGATGATCGCGAACCCGATCGTTTCGAAGTTCAAGTCCGCGAGCGCATCCCAGAAGAGGCCGGTCAGTCCCAATCGGCCGGCGACCAGCGCGAGAATCTCGATCCCTCCGATCCCGAACGCCACGACGACGGAGACGATCGTGAGCGTGAGGTTGTAGTACACCTTCCGGAGCGGGTTGATGAGCGCCCACCCGTACGCCGAGCGCATGATCACGCCGTCCGTCGTGTCGACAAAGACCATCCCGCAGGTGAACATCAGCGGCAGGATCAGGATCATCCAGACCGGGACGGAAGAGGAGACGCCCACACCCACGCTGATCGCGATCAGGGCGATTTCGGTCGCGGTGTCGAAGCCGAGCCCGAACAGGAACCCGATGGGCAACATGTGCCACGGTTTCCGCGTCACCCCGAACAGCGGGCGGAACAGTCGGTTCAGGACGCCTCGCTTGTTCAGCAGCTCCTCGAGTTCCGCCGCGTTGAGCTTCTGAGTCCCTGCCTTCAATTCGACGAAGACGCGGTAGATGCCGACGACGATCAGGACATTGACCAGGCCGATGATGATCAGGAAGGTGCCGGAGACCGCGAGTCCGATAATCTGGCCCGCACTCTGGACCGCCGGCAGCTCGGCGACAATCGACCGCGTTGCGAAGACGAGCGCGAGGGTCAAGATGAAGACGACCGCGGAGTGCCCGAGGGAAAACCACATGCCCACGGTGAACGGACGCTGTCCGTCCTGGAGCAATTTGCGCGTCGTATTGTCGATGGCGACGATGTGATCCGCATCCACCCCGTGCCGCAGGCCAAGCGCGTAAGCGAAGAGTCCGAGCCCTGCGAGGACGGGGGATAGCTGGCCGATGACGAAGGCCGCGACGAAACCGAATACCGTCGCGCCGGAGATCAGCACGTAAAGAATTCCGATACGGACCCGCTCGCTTCGGGACACGGCGAACCCGGAGGCGTTCGCGTGGTCTGGGGTGGCGGCGGGAGTAGTATGACGCACGTTTCAGAAGTAACACTCACACGGGATTAAGACTTTCCGGGTTGACCGTCTCGCAGCGGACCGCGTCCTTCTTGTGGCCGCGGCGTCTTCCGGGGTCGAGGTCGACTATGCCCGTGGCTCGAATCGGGGTCTCTCTAGAAGGACCGCTCCTGAAGGCGTTCGACCGGCTCGTGCGGGATGGCGGTTACCGAAGCCGTTCGGAGGCTTTGCGGAACCTAATCCGAACGTCCCTCGCCCGCCGAAAGGTCGAAGACGGCGGCCGTGCGGTGGGGACAGTCACCTTCCTCTATCGTCACGACGTCGGAATGGTCACGCACCGCATCCTCCACGGCCAACATGCGTTCCTCCGCTCGATCCGCGCCAGCGCGCACGCACATCTCGGAGAAGAAACGTGTCTGGAGGTCGTCATTATGGAAGGCAGCCCGCAAGAGATCGAGAAACTCACTGACCGACTGAAGGCGGTCCGCGGCGTGTTGTTCGCGGAGGCCGTCACGACTTCGCCCGACCTCCCGTGAGGGTCATCCGAGGATCTGCTTCGCCTCGCGAACGGTCATCGGCCGACCGTAGATTGGGGACCCCGGCTGCTGACGACGGCCACCCTCTCGGAGCGAGCCCGTATCGACCGACGCGAACCCGATTTCGTCGATGAGCTTCGCCACCGCGGCCTTCGCGGCGGCATCGTCGCCCGCGATGAAGACGACGAGTCGTTCCTCGCGGGCCGGCCGGGAGCCACTCGCCAAGGTGTTCCAGCCCATCGTGTTGAAGGCTTTCACGAGACGCGCACCCGGCATGCGCTTCGCGACTTCTTCGCTCGACGTGCTCTCGCCGAGGTCCATGACGCGGCCGACCGCGCTGTACGCATTCATCGCGTCGATTACGATCTTCCCGGCGAACCTCTCGGCGGGCGGAAGCGCGTCCATCTTCCGATACGGGAGCGCGAGGAGGACCGCTTCGCCGAACTTGGCGGCCTCGATCGCGGACAGGGCCTTGGCATTCGGCCCGATGGAGGACACCAACGAAGCCAACGTCGCGGGCACTCGGGAATTGCTCACCGCGACTTGGTGCCCGGCCTTTGCGAACAGTTTCGCGGCTGTGCCTCCGATGTGTCCCGCTCCGATGACTCCGATCCGTATGTACAACACCTCGGGCCGCCCCGAACACGTCCGCGGGCTATGGGTTTTCGGATGGGCCTTTCGTGTGTTTTGTCTACCGGAAACTAGAAGCGGCGGCCGCGGATGGCCCGCACCCTTCCCGGAACGGACTGGTATGGAGACGCCCGAGCCGCCCGCCGGCAAACCGCGTAACCGCTTCGGTTTCTCCCAGGTCCCGCGCAAGGTCCGATGGATCGTCTTCTCGAACGCGTTCGGCGCGATCGGCTTCGGCTACATCACGGTCTTCATCACGGCGTACTTCCCGGAGATCGGCGTCTCGACGCAGGTCGTCGGGCTCCTCCTCGGGGCCCTGGGGCTCGCGATGGTCGTCAGCGCCGCACCGCTGGGCGTGTACTCGGACCGCCGCGGGCGGAAGGGCCTCCTGCTGGTCGGCAGCGCGATCCTGCCGCCATCGATCCTGCTGTTCGCTTTCACGACGGATGTGCGATGGCTGGTCCTCGCCGCCGTCGTCGCGGGCGTCGGGGAAGGCGCCTTCCTATCGTCGTGGAACGCGATCATCGCCGACCAGACGACGCCGGAGCAGCGAGGCGCCGCGTTCGCCCTCTCGTTCGTCCTGAACAACGTCTTCTCGGGGATTGGGTTCGCGCTGCCCCTGTCGTTCCCGTTCATCCAGGGGCGGACCGGGATCGACAGCCATACGATCCATGTGGCCGCGCTCGTCATCACGGACGGCCTCGGCTTCGTCATGCCGATCGCGTTGTACATCATCCTACGGAACGTTCACGAGACGATCCGCACGCGCGAGGCGCGGCCGAAGGGGATGGATTGGAAACCGCTCCTCAAGTTCTCCGGCATCAACGGCCTCATCGGCCTCGGCGCCGGATTCTTCATCCCGCTGGTGCCGACGTGGCTCTTCCTGAAGTTCGGCGTGGCGGACACGTGGAGCGGCCCGCTCCTCGCCCTCGCGAACGTCACGATCGGTCTCGCGGCAACGGTCAGCGCCTCCCTCGCGAGGCGATACGGCCCGG
>Ga0209761_1002279_pt1 | contig 12615 bp, 16 predicted proteins | sample GraSoi013_1_40cm_4_FD_185818 | JGI IMG/M metagenome (GOLD analysis project Ga0209761, IMG submission 185818) | Grasslands soil microbial communities from the Angelo Coastal Reserve, California, USA - Sample 09_25_2013_1_40cm (SPAdes) (version 2) | ecosystem: Environmental > Terrestrial > Soil >... | reverse complement strand
TTGAGATCGTCCTCGTGCAGCCCGAGATCCCGCCGAACGCCGGCAACGTGATCCGGCTCGCGGCGAATACCGGCGCACGCCTGCATCTGGTCGGGCCGCTCGGCTTTTCGATGGACCACCGGCAGCTCAGGCGCGCCGGCCTCGATTACCACGATTTGGCTAACGTGACGGTGCATCGGGCGTGGAAGGAGTTTCTGAAGGAAATGACGGAGCGGCGCATGTTCGCTTTCACTGCAAAGGCGGAAAAAATCTATGCCGATGTACGGTACGCGGAAGATGACGTGCTGGTCTTCGGTGCGGAAACCGCAGGCCTGCCGAATTCCTTGCTCGATCAGTTTTCGGAGGAAATGCGCCTCAAGCTGCCGATGCGGGCCGGCAATCGCAGCCTGAATCTGTCGAATGCCGTGGCGGTAGTGGTGTACGAAGCCTGGCGCCAGCTCGGCTTTCCCGGCGGCGCCTAGCGCTCCATCTTCGCGTCGCGCGACAGCAGCAGCGCGACGGCCGCCGCCGGCGTGAGCCGGCCTTCCAGCACCGCGTTGACCGCGTCGGTGACCGGCATCTCGACGCCGCGCGCGGCGGCGAGGCGCGAGACCTCCTTTGCCGAGCGCACGCCCTCGGCGACGTGGCCGAGGCCCTCGAGGATCTCGCGCAGCGCGCTGCCGCGCGCCAGCTCGAGCCCGACGCGGCGATTGCGCGACAGGTCTCCGGTCGCGGTCAGGATCAGGTCGCCCGCGCCGGCGAGGCCCATGAAGGTCTCGGGCGCGCCGCCGAGCGCCGTGCCCAGGCGCGCGATCTCGGCAAGGCCGCGCGTGATCAGCGCGGCGCGCGCGTTGTGCCCGAGCCCGAGACCATCCGAAATACCGGCGGCAATCGCCATCACGTTCTTCACTGCGCCGCCGATCTCTACGCCAACCAGGTCGGCGCTGTAGTACACGCGCAGGCGCCCGCCGTGCAGCAGGCCGGCCGCCTCGCGCGCGAAAGCGGCATCGCGCGACGCGAGCGTCAGGGCGCAGGGCAGTCCGCGCGCCACCTCCTGCGCGAAGGAAGGGCCCGAGAGGGCGCCGCAGCGCGCGCTCTTGCCGAGCGTCTGCTCCGCGATCTGGTGCGGCAGCGAGCCGCTGCCTTCCTCGAAGCCCTTGCACAGCCAGACGAAGGGCTGCGCTGCGGGCAGGCCTTCAAGGAGCTCGCGCAGCCCGGCTACCGGCGTCGCGGCGAGTACGAGCCTGGCTTCGGAAACGGCCTGTTCGAGCCGCGAGGTGACCTGGACCGCGGCGGGCAGCGCGATGCCGGGCAGATAGCGGTCATTCTTGCGCGACGCTGAAATCTGCTCGGCCTGGGCGCGATCGCGGGCCCACAGCGCAACCTCGAGCCGGCTCGAGAGCGCGCAGGCGATCGCGGTGCCCCAGGCGCCCGCGCCGAGCACCGCGATGCGCGCCATGCCGCCTCAAATTCCCCAGACCAGCGCGGCGCGCAGATACCCGTCCGCCCCGTCGGCGTGGCGCACGTGCACCCATCCCTCCGGGGCGGATTCGAGCAGCTCGAGCGCGACGTTCTGCGAGGCGACGAACGCGACCGGCGCGTCGTCCTCGGGCCGCAGATGCGCGTCCGCGCTCGTCGCGGTGACGACCACCGTGCGCCGCTCGCCGAGCTGCCTCTTCTCGATCCAGCTGATGGCGCCGGCGGCGTCGCGCACCTTGGCCCAGGCGTCGAGCTCGACCAGCACCTCGAGCGGATAGTCGCGCGACAGGACATAGACCGGCGTTGCCTCGCGCGAGGGCGCATCGTAGAGCACTGCGCCGCTTTCCTCGACGGCGCGGAAATTCCCCGCCGTCGCGGTGAAAGTCACAAACAACAAGATTGGCGGTAAAAGCAAACGCATCAACGCGCGACCTCGATGCGCGGCCCCTCGCCGCCCTGCTGTTGCTGCCGCTGCTGCAGGCGCTGCACGTAGAGCGCCTCGAACGAGATCGGGCTGAGCAGCACCGGCGGGAAGCCGCCGCGCGCGATCAGGTCCGAGATGGTCTCGCGCAGGTACGGGAACAGGATCGTCGGGCACGCGACGCCGAGCAGCGGGTCGAGCTCTCCACTGGGCACGTTGCGCACCGAGAAAATGCCCGCCTGCACGGCCTCGGCGAGAAACAGGGTGCGCTCCTCGACGCGCGCGGTCACGGTCGCCGACACCGTCACCTCGAAATAGGCCTCGGCGAACTGCGCCGCCGCGGTGTTGATTTGCACTTCGACCTGCGGCTGCACCTGCTGCACGAACACCTGCGGCGCGTTGGGAATCTCCAGCGAGATGTCCTTGACGTAGATCTTTTCGATTTGAAAACTTGCCTGCGGCTGCTGCGCTTCGCTCATGGCGAGCCCTCGAGGAGTGGGTCCAGCTTGCCCTCGCGTTCGAGGGAGTAGAGATCGTCGCAGCCGCCGACGTGGCGCTCGCCGATCCAGATCTGCGGCACGGTGCGCCGGCCGCTCTTTTGCACCATCTCGGCGCGCCGCGCCGGCTCGAGATCGACGCGGACTTTCTCGATGCGCGCGCCCTTTTCAAGCAGCAGCCGCTCCGCCGACTGGCAGAAGGGGCACGCCGCGGTGATGTACATCAGCACCCGCGCCATCACTTTTCCACCGGCAGGCCGGCCTGCTGCCACGCCGACAGGCCGCCGGAGAGGTTGACCACCCGCGTGAAGCCGAGCTTCCTCAGCGCCGCCGCCGCCTTCGGGGTGCGATCGCCGGTGTCGCAGTACACGATCACCGGCTTGTCCTTGCGCCTGGCGGCCTCGCCGCCGCGCTCGTCGAGGTGATCGAGCGGCCAGTTCTTCGCGCCGAGGATGTGGCCGGCGCCGTATTCGCCCGGGTCGCGCACGTCGACCACCAGCGCGTCCTCGCGGTTGATGAGCTGCGTCGCCATGGAGGCGTCGACCCACGGCCCGCCCGTCGTGCGGCGCAGAAGCGGCCATATCAGCATCGCGCCGGAAACGACCGCGACGACGATCAGCAGGAGGTTGTTGCGTACGAAATCCACTGGGGTCGGCCATTATAATTCAGCGTGATGCACAAGCTTGTCCTTTTGCGGCACGGCGAGTCCGACTGGAACCGCGAGAATCGCTTCACCGGCTGGACCGACGTCGACCTGTCGCAGAAAGGCGTCGAGGAAGCCCGCGCCGCAGGCCGCCTGCTCAAGTCGGGCGGCTACGCCTTCGACCTTGCGTTCACCTCGGTGCTCAAGCGCGCCATCCGCACCCTGTGGCTCGCGCTCGACGAGCTGGACCGGACGTGGCTGCCCGAAGTGAAGGACTGGCGGCTCAACGAGCGCCACTACGGCGCGCTGCAGGGTCTCAGCAAGTCGGAAATGGCGGCCAAGTTCGGCGAGCAGCAGGTCCTCGTCTGGCGCCGCAGCTACGACACGCCGCCGCCCGCGCTTGCGCCGGAGGACCCGCGCAGCGAGGCCCACGACCCGCGCTACGCCGGAATTGTCGTGCCGCGCACGGAATGCCTGAAGGACACGGTGGCGCGCGTCGTTCCTTACTGGGAAACGGCGATCGCGCCGCAGGTCCGCGCCGGCAAGCGCGTGCTGGTCGCCGCGCACGGCAACTCGCTGCGGGCTCTGGTCAAACATCTCGATGCCGTCAGCGACACCGACATTGTCGGCTTGAACATCCCCACCGGCATCCCGCTCGTCTACGAGCTCGACGACAAGCTGAAGCCGCGCAGGCACTACTACCTCGGCGATGCCGAGGAGGTCGCGAAGCGCATCGCCGCGGTGTCGGCGCAAGGCAAGGTCAAAGCCTGAGGCGGTCTGTCCTTCTCGCGCTCGCGTTTGCCGCGCTCGCCGCGCAAGGCGCGCCGCGGGAGGAAGATCTGCAGGCGCTTCGTTCCCGCATCGACTCACTGCAGCAGGAACTGGAGAGCAGGGAAAGCGAAAAGCGCGAGGCGCGCGATGCGCTGCGCGATTCCGAGCGCGCGATCTCCAACGCCAACCGCACGCTCGCCGCGCTCGAGGCGGAGGGCCAGCGCCTGCGCGCCGAGGCGACGCAGCTCGCGGAGCGACGCCGCGCGCTCGAGCGCACGCTCGCCGAGCGCCAGGCCGGGATCGAGCGCATGCTCGCCGCCCGTTACGCCGGGGGCGGGCCAGACGCCCTGCGGGTGGCGCTCTCCGGCGATGACCCCTCGGCGCTCTCGCGCACGCTGCACTACCTCGGCTACGTTTCGCGCGCCGCGGCGTCGCTGATCGCCACCCACCGCGCGGGCATCGCCGAGCTCGAGCGCCTGGCGGGCGAGGCCGAGGCGCAGCACGCACGGCTGCTGGCGGTGGAGCGCGCGAGCCGCGTCGACCGTCAAAAGATTGTTGCCGAGCGCCGCGAGCGGCGCCGCGTGCTCGAGCGCGTCGCCGGCGAGGTCCGCAAGAGCCGGAAGGAAATCAGGGTGCTGCGCGCCGACGAGGCGCGGCTGGCGCGGCTGATCGAGCGCATCGGCCGCATCCTCGTGGAAAGCGTGCCCGAGCCCGGCGGCGCGCGTGTGACCTTTTCCACGCTGCGCGGCCAGCTGAGGCTCCCGGTGCGCGGGGAACTGACCGGCAGGTTCGGCGCTCCAAGGGGAGCGGCGGGAACCGAAGCGAAGGGCGTGTTCATCCGCGCCCCCGAGGGACAGCCGGTGCGGGCGATTGCCGGCGGCAGGGTCGTGTATGCCGACTGGATGCGCGGGTTCGGCAACCTGCTCATCGTCGACCACGGCGAGGCCTACCTCTCGGTCTACGCCAACAACGAGTCGCTGCTCAAGCAGGTGGGCGACGCCGTGGCGCCCGGCGACAGCATTGCAACTACCGGCGCGAGCGGTGGCAACGAGGAATCGGGTTTATACTTTGAACTGCGGCATCTTGGCCGCGCTTTTGACCCGCTGCGCTGGGTCAAGTTGAAATAAGCGATCCCTATGCATAACAAGTTTCGCAACATCGGGCTGATCTTCATCGGCGTCATCGCCGGGGTGCTGATCAGCCTCAATTTCCAGGCCGTCGCCGACCGCGCGGCGCGCACCGTGCTGCCGATCGAGGAGCTGCGCGCCTTCACCGAGGTGTTCGGCGCCATCAAGACCAATTACGTCGAGCCGGTCGAGGACAAGAAGCTCATCACCGAGGCGATCAACGGCATGCTGACGGGCCTCGACCCGCATTCCGCCTACCTCGATCAGGAAGCGTTCAAGGAACTGCAGGTCGGCACGCAGGGCCAGTTCGGCGGCCTCGGCATCGAGGTCGGCATGGAAGACGGCTTCGTCAAGGTGATCTCGCCGATCGAGGACACGCCGGCGTTCAAGGCCGGCATCAAGCCGGGCGACCTGATCATCAAGCTCGACGAGATGCCGGTGAAGGGCATGACGCTCACCGATGCGGTGAAGAAGATGCGCGGCAAGCCGAACACGCAGATCACGCTGACCATCTCCCGCAAGGGCGAAACCGTCCCGGTCGTGGTGACGCTGACGCGCGCCATCATCCGCGTGCAGAGCGTGAAGTCGAAGACCATCGAGCCGGGCTATGTCTGGGTGCGCGTGTCGCAGTTCCAGGAGGCGACCGCCGAGAACCTCGTGAAGCAGCTCGATGCGCTGTTCAGGGCAGGTCAGGTGAAAGGCCTGGTCCTCGACCTGAGGAACGACCCCGGCGGCCTCCTGCACGGCGCCGTGGCGGTCTCCTCGGCGTTCCTGCCGGCCAAGTCGCTCATCGTGTCGACCGACGGCCGCGCCGAGGACGCTAAGAAGAAGTTCTTCGCCACGCCGGACGACTACGTGCGCGGCAGCCGCGGCGAGGACGTGCTGAAGAGCATTCCATCGGCGGTGAAAACCGTGCCGATGGTGGTGCTGGTGAACGGCGGCTCCGCGTCGGCCTCCGAGATCGTCGCCGGCGCGCTGCAGGATCACAAGCGCGCCACGGTGATCGGCACGCAGACCTTCGGCAAGGGCTCGGTGCAGACCATCATGCCGCTGGGCAACAACACGGCGATCAAGCTCACCACGGCGCGCTACTACACGCCCGGCGGCCGCTCGATCCAGGCGCTCGGCATCACGCCCGACCTGGTCGTCGAGGACCCGTCCGACACCGCCACGGCGACCCGCGTGCGCGAGGCCGACCTGCAGCGACACCTGGAGAACGGCAAAGCCAGGATCGAGAAGGCCGAGCCGGCCGCGCCGCGCGCGAAGCCCGCCGCCCCCGGCAGCAACGTCGCGCCGGGCGAGCAGAAGCCGCCCGAGTTCGGCGGCAAGGACGACTTCCAGCTCCTGCAGGCGGTCGCCTTCCTCAAGGGCGAGCCGGTGAAGGGCCAGTCGCCGACGGTCGCCCAGACCAAGCCTTCTTCTAACTGAACGACGAGCAGCTCCTCCGCTACAGCCGGCACATCCTGCTCCCCGAGATCGGCATCGAGGGGCAGGAACGGCTGCGCTCGGCAGCCGCGCTGATCGTCGGCGCCGGCGGCCTCGGCTGCCCGGCGGCCCTCTATCTTGCGGCAGCGGGTGTCGGCCGGCTGACGCTGGCTGACGCCGACAAGGTCGATCTCACCAACCTGCAGCGGCAGATCCTCTATCGCACCGACTCGGTCGGCGCGAGGAAAGTCGAAGCGGCACGTGCGGCCCTCAACGCCGTCAACCCCGAAGTTGAAGTCGTCGAGATCGCGGCGCGCATCGAAGGCGATCAAATCGAGCAGCTGATCTCGAAAAACGATGTCGTTCTCGACTGCACGGACAACTTCGCCACGCGCCACGCCCTCAACCGCGGCTGCGTGCAGCAGCGCAAGCCGCTCGTCTCCGGCGCCGCCATGCGCTTCGACGGCCAGGTGGCAGTTTTCGATTTGACTAAAGAAAATTCCCCTTGTTATGCATGCCTCTTTCCCGAGGACGCGCAGGTCGAGGAAGTCCAGTGCTCGGTGATGGGCGTCTTCGCCCCGCTCACCGGGGTCGTCGGCGCGCTGCAGGCGATGGAAGCGATCAAGCTGCTGGCGGAGGTCGGCAACTCGCTGAACGGGCGCCTCCTGCTCCTCGATGCGAAAAGCGCCGACTGGCGCAGCGTCAAGGTCGCGAAAGACCCCGGCTGCAAGGTCTGCAGCCGATAATCAGGGACAGACCACGTTTTTCACAGAGCCATGGCGGCAATCCGTTACCTGACCAAGGACGTCGATCGTTCGATCGCCTTCTATACCGAGCACCTCGGCTTCAAGCTCGATCACCGGGCAGGACCGGCCTTCGCCAGCGTATCGAAAGGCGACCTGATCGTTTGGCTCAGCGGTCCGGGCAGCTCGGGCGCCAGGCCGATGTCCGACGGACGCCGGCAGGAGCCCGGAGGATGGAACCGATTGGTCGTCGAGGTGGTGGATCTGCCCGCGCGCGTGGCGGCAATGAAGCAACAGGGCTTGAGTTTCCGCAACGAAATCGAATCAGGCCCGGAAGGAAAGCAGATCCAGCTCGAGGACCCCGACGGCAATCCGATCGAGCTGTTCCAGCCGGCTTGAAAACGTGGTCTGTCCCTGATTAGAGCAGGAAGCGGCGCTGGGCGTTGAAGCTCTCGGTGGGCTTCTTCGCGAAGCCGCTCTTGGCGTACTGGTGCAGGCAGCCGATCGAGTAGCGCAGCAACGTCCCGGCGCGGCTTGCCGCATCCCCATCCTCCGAGGCGCGCAGCGACTGCTTGAGCGTAGCCTCGAAGCGGTCGAAGAACTGGTTCATCCGCGCCTGCAGCCGCTCGTGCTCGCCGACCAGCGCGTCCCCGGTCATCACGCGCACCATCCCGGGGTTTTTCTCGGCGAACGCGAGCAGCATCTCGACCAGCTTGTCGGCCTGGCGGCGGCCGTCGGATTCGTCCTCGGCGATGCGGTTGGCGAGGGTGAAAACCGAGCTCTCGATGAACTCGATCAGCCCTTCGTACATCTGCGCCTTGGAGGCGAAGTGCCGGTAGAGCGCGGCCTCGGAGACGTCGAGCTTCTCGGCCAGCGCCGCGGTGGTGATGCGCTCCCATTTCGGCGCCTCGAGCATGTGCGCGAGCGCCTTCAGGATCTCGAGCCTGCGTTCGCCTTTGGCGCGGGGCATGGGGGAAAAGGACCGACCGGCGCAGATTCTAAGCCGAGCCCTAGCGGAACACCAAGCGGGGGAGTTCTATCACCGAGCGCACGCGCCAGTCCACGAAGGGCGCGCGGCGCCGGTCACGGCTGACCCACACGGTCGACATGCCGAGGCGGTGCGCCGTGCGCAGGTTGTCCAGCGCGTCGTCGACGAAGGCGCAGCGATGCGGGTCGAGGTCGTGGTTGCGCAGCAGCACGTGAAAGCCGTGCAGGGCGGGCTTGCCGAGATAGCGCGCGTCTTCAATGCTGTATACGGCGTCGAAGAAACGCCCGACACCGAGCGCCCGCAGCACCTGGTCGACGTAATGGCGCGGCGCATTGGAGAACAGCAGCTTCCTGCCGCCGAGGCGTGCGAGCGCATGCCGCAGCGCGTTCTCGTGCACCACCATGTCCGCCAGCTGCGGGAAGCGGTGCGTCTCGCGCAGGAAATGGCGCGGGTCGGTGCCGTGGTGGCGCATCAGGCCCTTCAGCGTGGTGCCATAGCGCAGCCAGAAGCGGCGCCGCATTGCATCCGCCCCGGCATCGTCGACGCCGAAATGGCGCTTCAGGTAGGCGTTGATCTGCTCGTGCATCGACGGAAAGATGCCCGCCGCCGCGTCGTGCAGCGTGTTGTCGAGGTCGAAGATCCACACCCGCCGTGAAGGCTCTAAGCGTGCAACGCGCACCAACTCCTCCGGGCGATCCTCACGCCTTATTTGCTTCGGATGAGGGTGCCGACGCCCTGGTCGGTGAGCACTTCGAGGAGCAGCGCGTGCGGCACGCGGCCGTCGATGATGTGCACGCTCTTCACGCCGCTGCGCGCGGCGTCGAGCGCCGAGCCGATCTTCGGCAGCATGCCGCCCGAGACCACGCCTTTCGCCACCAGGTCGTCGATCTTTTTCGGCGTCAGCCCCGTCAGCAGCTTGCCGGCCTTGTCGAGCACGCCCGGCGTGTTGGTGAGCACCACCAGCTTCTCGGCGCGCAGCACCTCGGCGAGCTTGCCGGCGACCAGGTCGGCGTTGATGTTGTAGGTCATGCCGTCCGACCCGGTGCCGATCGGCGCCACCACCGGGATGAAACCGCCGGCCTCGAGCGCCTGGATCACCGCGGGGTCGATCGAGTCGATTTCACCCACCTGGCCGAGGTCGATGTGGCCGTTCTCCTTCGAAGGCAGCAGCATCTTGCGCGCGCGGATGAAGGCGCCGTCCTGCCCGGTCAGGCCGACCGCCTTGCCGCCCGCCTGGTTGATGAGCTCCACCACTTCCTTGTTGACCTGGCCGCCGAGCACCATCTCGACCACGTCCATGGTCTCGCTGTCGGTGACGCGCATGCCCTGCACGAACTCGCCCTTCTTGCCCAGGCGCGCGAGCAGCTGCTCGATCTGGGGCCCGCCGCCGTGCACCACCACCGGGTTCATGCCGACCAGCTTGAGCAGCACCACGTCGCGCGCGAAGCCGGCCTTCAGCTCCTCGTCGGTCATGGCGTTGCCGCCGAACTTCACCACGATGGTCTTGCCGTGGAAGCGCTGGATGTAGGGCAGCGCCTCGGCCAGGATGCGCGCCTTCTCCGCGGCTTGCGGGCTGTGGTTGAAAGGCGCATTCATCCCGGGGGCATTCTACAAAACAAAAGGGCCGGCGTTTTGCCGGCCCCTGGAGCTGTGCTGCGGGAAGAGTTACTGGATGGTGATCCGCTTCTGCGCGGCGGCCTGTTTCTTCGGCAGGGTCAGCTCGAGCACGCCGTCGTGGTACTTGGCCTCGGCCTTCGCCTCGTCCAGTTCCTGCGGCAGCGTGAAGCTGCGCGTGACCTTGCCGAACGTGCGCTCGGTGTGGAGCACGCGCTCGTCCTGCGAGACTTCCTTCTCCCGCTTGACATCAGCGGACAGCGTTACCTGCGCGCCGTCGATGGTGACCTGGATGTCTTCCTTGCTGACGCCCGGGATCTCGGCGGTCACAACGTAGGCGCCGTTCTTCTCGGCCACGTCGACCTTCATGCGGGGCAGCTCGGCGCGCCCTTCCACCGCGAGGGGACGCACCAGAAAGCCCTTGAACAGGTCATCGACCAGCTCGTTGAACGGATCGAATCGGGTAATGTTAGCCATTTGCTTTCTCCTTTCCTGAAACTGCATACGCTCCATGTAGGGGCTGCCCAGCCGGTTTCAAGACCCCTAGAATCTTTGGCAATGAGCGACTTCCGGACCCGGGTGGAGGGGGAGCGGCCCTACCTCCTGCGCTACGCCGCGCTGCAGCTTCGCGACCGGCCTACCGCCGAGGACGCCGTCCAGGAGACCCTGCTCGCAGCGCTGGCCGGCGAGGCCGCCTTCGCCGGGCGGTCGAACCTGCGCACCTGGCTGACGGGAATCCTCAAGCACAAGATCGTCGATGCCATCCGCCGCGCCAGCCGGGAAGCCCCTGCGGTCGACGAAGACCAGATGGAGGAATTATTCGACGAGACCGGCCATTGGCGCGAAATGCCCTCCGCCTGGGCCGATCCGGACGCGGCGCTCGAGCAGAAGGAGTTCTTCGTCAAGCTCGAGGAATGCCTCTCGCGCCTGCCCGCCAGGACCGCGCAGGCCTTCATGCTGCGCGAGCACCTCGGCTTCGAGACTGACGAGATCTGTAAGGAACTCGGCGTGACCGCGACCCACTGCTGGGTGCTGCTCTACCGCGCGCGGATGGCGCTGCGCCTGTGTCTCGAACAAAACTGGTTCGGCAGATGATGCCCACGTGCAAGGAGGTTTCGCGCCTGGTTTCCCAGGGTCTCGACCGGCGGCTCGGCTTCATCGAGCGCCTGCGGCTGCGCGTGCACCTCGCGATCTGCGACGGTTGCACCAATTTCAAAAAGCAAATGGAGTTCCTGCGCAAGGCGGTAAAGCAGCTTGGATGAAATCCGCTGCCCGGTCTGCGGTGCGCAGCTCGAGTGCGCGGCTGCCTTTGCAGGAGATGCCTCGAAGAAGAGCTGAAAAAAAGCGCCCTTCAAAGAACGTAGCGCGCCAGGTCCTCGTTCTTCGCCAGCTCGCTGAGCCGGGCGTCGACGTAGGCGGCGTCGATCGTCACCGCTCCCGGTCCGCGCTTGCCGGCGTCGAAGGAAACCTCCTCGAGCAGCTTTTCCAGCACGGTGTAAAGCCGCCGGGCGCCGATGTTCTCGGTCTTCTCGTTCACCTGGAAGGCGATCTCCGCGATGCGGCGGATGGCTTCCGGCCGGAACTCCACCTTCAGGCCCTCGGTCTCGAGCAGCGCCTGGTACTGCTTCACCTGGCTGGCATCGGTGGACACGAGGATGCGCTCGAAGTCCTCTACCGACAGCGAGTCGAGCTCGACGCGGATCGGGAAGCGCCCCTGCAGCTCGGGAATCAGGTCCGAGGGCCGAGCGAGGTGGAACGCGCCCGAGGCGATGAACAGGATGTGGTCGGTCTTCACCATGCCGTAGCGGGTCGACACCGTGGTGCCCTCGACCAGCGGCAGCAGGTCGCGCTGCACGCCCTGGCGCGAGACGTCGGGGCCGCCGACGTCGCCGCGGCTCGTGATCTTGTCGATCTCGTCGAGGAACACGATGCCGTTCTGCTCGGCGTTGGCGAGCGCGCGCGACTTCAGCTCGTCGTCGTTGACCAGCCGGCCCGCCTCCTCCTCGGTGAGCAGCTGGGCCGCCTCGCGGATCTTCATGCGCCGCAGCCGCCGCCGACCGCCGCCGAGGTTGGACAGCATGCCCTGGATCTGCGAGGTGAGCTCCTCCATGCCCGGCGGGGCGAGGATCTCCATCTGCGGCTGGCTCGCCGCCACCTCGATGTCGATCTCCTTGTCGTCGAGCTCGCCCTCGCGCAGCTTCTTCCTGAACTTTTGCCGGGTCGGGTTTTCGTCCAATTCAGCAGTTCTGGGGGAAGGCAGAAGGGCATCGAGAATCCGCTCCTCGGCAGCTTCCTGCGCCCGCGTGCGCACGCGGCGCGTCGCCTGCTCGCGGGTCTGCTTGACGCTGATCTCGACCAGGTCGCGCACGATGCTGTCGACGTCGCGGCCGACGTAGCCCACTTCCGTGAACTTGGTCGCCTCGACCTTGATGAACGGCGCGCCGGCGAGCCGCGCCAGGCGACGGGCGATCTCGGTCTTGCCGACCCCGGTCGGGCCGATCAGCAGGATGTTCTTCGGCGTGATCTCCTGACGAAGGGGCTCGGCCACCTGCAGGCGCCGCCAGCGGTTGCGCAGCGCGATGGCGACCGCGCGCTTCGCTCTGCCCTGCCCGACGATGTACTTGTCGAGCTCGTGCACGATCTCCGGCGGCGTCATGCCGCTCATGCCGTCTTTCAGGTTCATTCGAGCACCTCGATGCTGCGCTGGTGATTCGTATAGATGCAAAGATCGGCGGCGATGGCGAGCGACTTCTCGACGATGTCCTTAGCGGACAGGGGGCTGTTTTCCAGCAGGGCCTTCGCGGCAGCCTGCGCGTAGGGGCCGCCCGAGCCGATAGCGACGATGCCGTGCTCGGGCTCGAGCACGTCGCCCATGCCGGTGATGATCAGCGAGTGCTCGCGGTCGGCGACGGCCAGCATCGCCTCGAC
>Ga0209761_1002277_pt1 | contig 12618 bp, 8 predicted proteins | sample GraSoi013_1_40cm_4_FD_185818 | JGI IMG/M metagenome (GOLD analysis project Ga0209761, IMG submission 185818) | Grasslands soil microbial communities from the Angelo Coastal Reserve, California, USA - Sample 09_25_2013_1_40cm (SPAdes) (version 2) | ecosystem: Environmental > Terrestrial > Soil >... | reverse complement strand
CCACCGGATCGATCTGCAGCGCGGCGGGGGAGGCGTAGCCCAAGCTGTAGAGTTTTCCGCCCTGGTTGATGCGGATGAAGCAGAAGCCGCTCTGCCCGTCGCCGATGTGGCAATGCCGCGGGCACAGATAGCAATGCACCTTGTTGCCCGGTTCGGGTTCCCACCACCGCGCTTCGTGCAGGGTTTTAGCTTTCTGGAGGATCTTCAGCTCTTGCACAGACCGTCCTTCGCAGACTTCCCGCTCGCTGAGAGATTGGCTAGGGCATCGACCTTGTGCGCTGCAACCATTATACGCCGCTTTGTGGCACCCGGAGTAAAGTCGGCGCCTGGCTCGGATCACCCGTCTCGCCATTGCCGCCCGGTTTCCTTTCAGCTTCCCTGCCGATACATTTCCCTGCCCTAGGCCGGATTCGCTTCTGGCCTCTGCCTTGACATCTCGAACAACGGAACACCCACCCTCGACAAACCTTGCGTTCTCCTCCCGATTCAATCCGACACTGACCTGCGACACGCGCGATTGCTTGCCAAGCGCCGGAAAAATCAACCACCACGCAGGAGACACCCGCAGAATGCAAACCCGATGGCTTAGTTTTACTGGGGCCTCCACCAGGGGATACCCCCACGCTTTTTTGTAACTGTTCATTCCAGAGGGCTTTAAGTCCAATGAATTCGTATGAGCGCATTCTAAAGCACTTACGGGCGCATTTTCCGTAAGAGCGAATTCTAAAGGAGTTACCAGCTTTCCCGAGCGGCAGAGCATTGCACCTCCCAAGAGCCGTGAGGCCCTAACCGCAGCAGCATTATCCTTGGTCTGTTCTTTACGCGTTGCGTGTTCTTCGCATTTTTAGCAGGGATAGCGCCGAAGGTGTCGAGCGTCGGCGCAGGGCGATTGCTCAGGACATTGAGCGGGTGTTCCCCGATGAGGACGGAGGCTCGCGCATTACCTACGACCGGGCGGTTGACAGGTTCCAGCTAGCTTGTAGCCAGGTGCAGTTACCCGAGGGGCAGTTCACCGATGCCGGTGGCAAACCACGGCAACCAGCCTTCCACGACCTGCGGCGCAGGTTTGCCCGTGTTACCTTGCGTAGCGGCATGAGTGAGAGCGACGTGATGCTATCGCAGGCTGGAAGACCCCGAACAAGACGCCTCCTCCAGCTATGACTTGAGCGATCTCTGGCGCTGTCCCAAGTGCGGTGGACCGATGGTGGTCGTAGAAAGGCTCACGGCTGTCGAAATCCAACTTCGTTCTCCACCCGTGGTCACCGCTGCCGTATGAAACCACTCTCTCGAGCTCGAACCCTTCGCGCGTTTCGGCGTGCTTCGTTCCTCTGCGCCTTGCCGCAAAACAAATCTCTTCTTCCAGCTTCCTCAGCGCTCTCTCCGGGACACTCTTTCGCAGTAGCCACTTCCAGCTGTCATCTGCCCTCCCCTACCGCACAGCTTCGGCGACGCTCGACACCGCTGTCTTCCCCCATTCAATCTCCATAGGGCCCGCGTCCGCCGCAACCACGGGCGGCTTCCTTCTAACGGCTTTATCGAACGCGCGCAGAGCACCGCGCCTCCCTCAACGACTTCGCCAAAACGCGCGTCCGATAAAGCACTAGCGTGATCCAGGCACAATCGCTGAGGTAACAAGGCGGACCACATTTCTCGTTGTTTGGTAGAAGAGCGCACACAGTCTGATCGAGGGAATCTTCGCTTAAGGCAAGGTGAGCCTCACTTTTCGTTTGCATAACTGTTCTTCGATCTTGTTGAGGAAGTCGCTGCTCTCGAGGCCAGCGTCGCGCACCGCAAGAGCCAGGGCGCCATCGAGGCGCGGATCATTCAAGGCCAGAAGCGAATTGAGTGCCGCGAGGCGCGCTGGCTGCCACGCACCGCGATCCGCGAGCAGTGTGGCGAGCTGATCGCGTACGTCGCCAGCGCTTACGCCGGGCAGCGCGACGAGGTTGCCTGCGGCGCGAGCGCTGGCCGCCAATCTCTCCGGGTTTCGTGAAGCGAAGCCGGCTCGCGAAATCTCAAGGGCCTTGGCTTCGTGAAGGTCGCCGAGGGCGATGAGCGCCGAAGGGCCGAGTGGGTTTCCGGTGTTTCGCGCCATTTCCAAGAACTGGGGCGCAAAATCGGAAGCGCCGAGTGCGCCTAGAGCGCGTACCGCCGCGCTGTTCCAGGCAATATCGTTGCTCATCTCGAGAATTTTGCGAAGTTCGCCTACGGCGCGAGGCTCGCGAATCGCAGCCAGTGCCGAAATGGCCTGCTCGCGGAGATAGGGCTCGGACATATGCTCGATGGCATAGGGATAACCATCGCGAATTCCGTGGCGGCCCAGAAACTCAGCGATCTCCAATTTGCGCTGCAGGTTCGTTTCCTGGAGGAGATGAGGTTGAAGCGCTTTTGCGGCGTCATCGGTGTCGATTTTTATGAGCGCATCCACTGCATACCACCAGATGTCCTGCTGAGTCGGGACGAGCATGGTGGCGAGTGTGGCCACGAGCCGAGCGTTGGCGACCTTCTTGCAGGCTGAAACGAACGCCTGCCGCTCGTCGTGGTTCAAAGTGAGTTTCGCAGCGTCGACCAGCGCAGGAGCGGCTTCGGCGGGTGGCAGGTCGCCAAGCAAATTTATCTCGGTTACGACAGGGAGCCCTGCGTCGTACTTGTTTCGGATCCTGAGCGTCACTTCCTTGACGCCCTCTGAGGGATCCAATCGCGCCGCGGCCCACTCCGCTCCATACTGAATTTCGGGCGGGGCATCCAAGGGCAGCTGCTTGAGGAGAGTCAGCACCGCACCCGATTGGCCGGGCACCTTGAGATCGCCAATGGCGCGAAGCCGGGCGCCTTGTTCCGCGAAAGTGGCGGGCGGGTCAAGTTCAAGCTGGGCTTTCACTGCCTTGTTCTCCAAAGCCTGAGGTCCTGCGGCGCCGAGCGCTTCGAACGCAGCGACGCGAGGAGCGAAACTCGAGTCCGGCCTCGCAATCGATGCCGCAAGCGCGTTCACCGCGGCTTCACGGATCTTGGGTTGGTCTAAGTAGTCCGCTTTGAACAAAGAGTAGAGAGTTTTTGCCGCTTGCTCGCGCACGGCGGGCGAAGGATCGCTCAAGTGTGGAGCAATGCTCGCCACTACGCCGGAGGTCTGCGCGGCGAGCAGCGAGCGGCGCTCCACTGCCACGAGCAGCGGAATGGCCGGGGCGCCTTTTTGCTTTCGGAGACCGTCAAGAAGCAATGCGACCTTCTTAGCGCGATCCGAACTATGATTGACCGCAAGAAGGACCTTGACGGTCGCGAGCAACTCGTCGCTGGGATCACGCAGCGGAGGTATTGCTTGATCGAGGCTGGGAGCCTCTCGACGCATCGCGTATCCCGCGAACGAACGCCCCAGGACGAGCAGGCGCAACTGCCCGGGCTCGATAGGCGCAGCGTCGGTGAATCGTTGCGTGCCGAGGTCGTCGCTGGTGAGCAACAGCGATTCGCGTGAGAATACGCCCTTGAGTACCAAGACTGGTTCGAATTTGTATTGCAGCAGAGAGCGCTCGCCCTTGCCTCCCACGCCAAGCTTGGTTTCGCTTACATCGGTGACGCGCCCGACGAGCACAAGGCCGGAGTCAGCCAGGGCAGATTCCAAGTCCAGGCCGCGATACCACTCGTCATGTGCGAGAGATCGCGGTGGCCCAACCAAGAATAACAACAGAAGACAGGTGGCAACGGGAGTTTTCCGTCGATTCGTGGTGCCAAGGCGAGCCACCATGGTTGGCCTCCTTTTGGAGGTAAGCAGAATGTAGCGATTTTGACACTTCTTCTCCTTTTCGGGTAGACGCCATTGCGAGCCGAAGTGTTATCTGGATGTTTGCCTCGCGGGGCAATGGCTTGAAGAAGGGTAGGGAAGGTCGGTAGCGACTAGGCGGCCAGTGATCACGGCGACTGCAAGTTAGCGTCTAACGCCGTACCCATAGAAGTGGCCGTACTCGGCATTTCGATTCGAGCCACAACGCGATAACTCCCGGATTGTCGCGAACTCGGAAACTATCCGGAAACGGAGTTCGAGGAGATCAGGTTGTGAGCGGCTCTCAGGATCCGCCAGGTTTCCCCCAATCGGACCTCGGGGGCATGTGGGGGATTTCACACGCCAACTAGGGAGGCCCAGCTGTGAACTTCAGGTCGCTGGGGTAAAACGACCGGATTCGTAGCTCGTGGCTCTCCGATCTGAAATCCGACAATTCGGGTTCCAGATTCGAGACAATGTGGTTCCAGGTTTTAGAATCGCGCAACATGAGACGCAAAGTCGCACTGTCTTTGAAAAGAGAAGATGGTCTGGTGTCGGCACTAAAATCAGGCAAATTGACTTGAAACCTTCCATTTGCGTCCGGAGAGACGGTTGCGAGCCGGATCTCAGCCACGGGACCATCCGTAATCCCGAAGAACTCGTGCGCCCAGAGAGCCATGTAGGTGATGGTTAGCCCCGTATTCTGATCTCGAACCAACTCGCGCGGTACGATCTGGCCCGAGAGCGTCATATCAGGTAGGACATCACATACGAACTCCTCTTTCACATCCGAGGCCTCCGTGAGAAAAAGATCGAATGTCTGGATCCCGCACCCCGTTGCGTACACTAGTATTTTGATTTCGGTCGCCGCTTTACCGTCCGCAGAAGCCTTGATCTCGTACGAGTGCAGGTCTGGCCGCTGCTCCGTATAACCACCGTACCCTCCGAAAGGGCCAATCATGTGATATCGAATTTGGACCGTTTCTGATGGGATGCTTGGGGGAAGTGAAATAGAAACTGAAGGAGAGCTCTCCGGCCTTAAAGGAATCTGTGAGGCCAAGGATTGCAAAACGGCCATACCCAGGAGAATGGCAAAAGCGCAACGAACCACATGGGCCTCCGGCAACTGACTTGCCGTACAGCCAACCTAGTAAAATTAAACGATTTCTCCCCTAGAATCTAATTGGTGTCGCAAACAGCCTATCACATCAGAGCAGGGCGCGCCGCGGAATGCCCTTTCACATGAAAGTCGGAACCGGTGCTCGCTTGACTGCTACTCTTCACGAATTGGAGCGAAAGGCGGCGCATGCAGACTGTGATCCTTGGCGCTGCGGAGTATAGCGGTCTCGTGGCGGTTGGTGCTTTGCAAGCGTATAGCGGGCGGGCGCCGCTCGATCTGACCCCAGGAGCAACGCTAATGCTTGGGATGGGCATAATCTTGTTGGCCGGAGCCTATGCGGCGGCATTCACTGGGCTTCCAGCCAAACAGTCAGTTTGAATCATGCCTTGACCCTGGATGATGAACACGAAAAAAGGAGGAGGCTGACATGGTGAAGCACATGGCTAGGATTATCATTGTTAGCTTGATGTTATGGAGTGTGGCAGTAGTTATGGGGCAGGCGCCCTCGGGACCGCCCCAGCCGGAGCCGGAGCACAAGAAGCTCGCGTATTTTGGGGGCAAATGGACTTCCGAGGGCGGCACGTTTCAGGTACGGAATGGGGCCCAGTGGGGAAGCCCCGAGGCCGTCGTCGCCGCGTCGTCGTGGCCCAAAGAAGGAACTCCAATTTCTTCTCCTAAGATCACAGTAACAAGAATAGGAAAAAGCTGCTAACCTCGCACTTATCCACACTTTTCATAGCCGGAAAATGGCGACCTAGGGCTCGGGGATCGGACCTAATGGGCCCTTTTGCGAGAGAGGAACGCGTTGGTCTTGGTGGTGGGTTCGGCAGGCAAGCTGGGCAGCGCCATTGTGTGGCGCTTACGGAAGGACGGGGTGCCGGTTCGGGCGCTAGTTCGGCGCACGTCGAATACGACGGTGTTGGCGGGGTCCGAGGCTGAGCTCGTTGTGGGTGACTTGCGGGATCCCGAGTCCTTGCGGATTGCTTGCCGCGGATGCGGTGCAGTGGTCACGACGGCGAGTTCGCTCCACAGTTCGACGGGGTTTGACTTCCAGCGGGTGGATCGGCAGGGGAACCTGAACCTTATTGAAGCGGCAAAGGCGGAGAAGGTGGACCGCTTTGTCTTTACCTCTACGGTTGGGGCTGACGTGTCGAATGCGCCACGGATTTTTAAGAACAAGAAGTTCATCGAGGATCGCCTGGCAGAGAGCGGGCTTCGTCATACGATCCTTCGCCCTGCAGGGTTCATGGAGAACCTCGTGCCCTTGATCCGTTGGGTGCGGCGGATGGGATGGGTGGTGATTCCCGGCCCGGGCACAAGAAAGACGAGCTACATCGCGATTCGCGACATTGCTGAGATGGTGCGCCTGGTTTTGGCGAAGCCGCCACAGCATCCGGTGATCGAGTTTGGAGGCCCCGAGGATCTTTCCTTGCTCGACTGCATTGCAGAGTTGCAAGAAGTGCTCAGACGGCGCATTCGCGTCTTGCACCTACCTCTTGAGTTGCTGCGATTCATTGGTCGCGCCGCACGGCCATTCACCGAAGCGTGGGATGGTCTCTTTGAGATTGTGGAGTTTGTAGAGCAAAGGGGTCTCCGCGCGGATAAAAAGTTTCTCGCGGACTATCCCATTCAGCTCACCTCTTTTCGCAGTTTTTTGCGGCAGCAGTTGGGCCTGTCGATTGGTCCTCGGTAGTGTTGAACGCTGGGAGAGTGTGAAGATGACGAAGGCGCGGAGGGAGGGGGAGCATGGCTAAGAGGATTATTCTCGGCGGGATTCTGGCGCTCAGCATGCTTTGATCCGGGAGAGCGTTAAGGTGCAATTGCAACCGAGCGGAGCAGCAGCTAGTGTCCTGAGTCAGATGCCCTAGAACAACAGACAGTGAAGTCAGGGGGTCGGAGCTTCAGCTCCGACTTGTTGCCGGTGCCAAGATCATGGGCTTCAGCCCCTGAAGGTTCAGGGCTTAAGAACCCGTGTGAAAACCCCAACTTGATCGGGCCTCAGCGGCTGAAGCCGCTGAAGAGATATTGAAATGGCCCGACTTGCGGCACGCTTGAAGGCGTGCCCTGATGAAGACCCGAGCGTCGGCGCAGGGCGGTTGCTCAGGACATTGAGTGGTTTTCCCCGACGAGGACGGACGACCTACAACCGGGCGGTTGACAGGTTCCGGCTAGCTTGTAGCCAGGTGCAGTTGGGCCGCTACACCCATCGCGTGGCCATCTCCAACCATCGGCTCGTCTCGTGTACCAACCGAGACAATCCTAAGTCAGGCCGTCCGCCAACGGAAGCCACACTTGAAACCGTGTGTCGCCGGGTTTCGAGCTGACTTGAATATTGCCCCTGTGCTTCTTCACAATTCGCTGAACAGTGTCGAGGCCAAGCCCTGTTCCTTCCCCCACAGCCTTCGTGGTGAAGAAAGGCTCGAAGATGTGCGACCGTATCTCGGGCAAAATCCCCGGACCGTTATCGGCGATCTCAACCACGACGCAATTGTCCTCGCGATAGGTTCGAACTCGAAGCTCGCCTTTACCGCCCATGGCGTCAATGGCATTGTCGATGATATTGGTCCAAACCTGATTCAGCTCGCTGCCGAATGAATTCACAAGAAGTGGAACGCGCTGGTAGTCGCGCTGCACGACTACTCCGCGTTTGAGCTTGTGGTTCAGGATGGTAAGCGTAGTCTCCAGGCTTTTCACGATATCGACGTTTTGGATGGGCGTCTGGTCCATGAAGGTGTATTCCTTGATGGCACGGACCAGGTCTGAGATTCGCGACGTACCGCTCTCGATTTGGTTCAGCAGGGTTGCGACTTCCACCGAAGCAGCGATCCTCACCAGGGCGGCTCGGGCGGTATCTGAATCGAGGATGGCGAACAATGATTCGAGCGCTTCCGGCTTGACGTTCTTGCGCGCGAGATCGGCCGCCATTTGCCACAAGTCGTTCTGCCCGTGACTGCGCAGCAAGGAATCAATGTGGTCTTCGAGGTCACTGACGGCTAGCGGATCGGGCGGAACTTCGCTGCTTTGGACGAAGGAGGCTTCCAGCTTTTCGATTTCTGATTTCTGGGCAGCGGTGAGGTCGCGCCTGCCCAATTCGTGACTTGCGTCGCGGATTTTTGTGAGGACGTCGCGCAACTGGCTGGTGGCGCGCTTAGCGGCGGAAGCTGGATTGTTGAGTTCATGCGCGAGTCCTGCCGAAAGTTTTCCTAAAGAAGCCAAGCGGTCGCGTTGCTGCTCCAGGCGCGTGGTTTCGCGAATTCTATCGGACATCAGGCCGACGAGACGCTGGGTCAGCTCGGGCATCTTCTGCACAAGATCGGGAAAAAGTGAAGAAGGAAAACGCAGGACGCGGGCGTCAGTGACTGCTCGGGCGCCCACGGCAAACTGCTTCATTCTGGAGAAGGGCAGCACCCCGGTCACGTCGCCCGGCTTCATCGCGATCACCACGGTTTCGCCACCGATTTCGCCGCGCGCCTGGAGTTGTCCTTCCAGGACAACAAACATGGCGTCCGCCGGATCGCCCTGGCGAAAGTATGTGTCACCCGCCTTGAGACGCAGCTCTTCCGCCTGCCCGATGAACCAGGCAATCTGATCGTCGGGCAGATCGACGAAAACCGGGACGCGGAGCAGTTCCGCTTTTTCGACCATTTATACCTTGCTCAAATATTGATGGATGAACTGTACCGCCACCGACCCTTCACCGACTCCGGAAGCCACCCTTTTCACCGAACCATGCCGCACATCGCCTACCGCAAAAAGACCGGGAACATTTGTCTCCAGCAGGTATGGATCTCTGTCGAGCGGCCAGCCCTTGGGGCGCTGCCCGTCTCGTATAAGGTCGGGACCCGTCAGGATGAACCCGCGTTCGTCGCGCTCGACGACATTTTCCAGCCAGTCGGTTCGCGGCAGCGCTCCAATAAAGATGAACATCGCACTCGCCGGCACGCGCTCTACTTTGTTGGTATCCGAACAAAGGACGGAAAGCTCTTCCAGATGCGCTTCGCCATGCGCCTCGGAGACGCTGGCGTGCGGCCAAAGCTGAATGTTGGGCGTCTCCTTGATTTGATCGATCAGATACTGGGACATCGTGCTCGATAGAGAGCCCCCTCGCACGACAATTACCACGCGGTCCGCGTACTTCGCGAAGTTCATTGCGGCTTGACCCGCTGAATTCGCGCCGCCTATCACGTAAATGATTTCGCCCTTGCAGGACAGAGCTTCCGTGGCACCGCCACCATAGTAGATACCCGCCCCCTGCAACCGATCGATTCCCGGGGCTTCGAGTCGCCGCCACTGTACTCCTGTGGCGATCATCAAGGCGTGGCAGGAGATCTCGTTGCCGTCCGCCAACTTGATGAACCGGTAGGACCCTTCGGTTCGGACGCCGACAGCTTCCTGCGGCGACAGGATTTCCACTCCAAAACGCTGGGCCTGCACCACCGCGCGCCGGGCCAGATCGCCACCACTGAGCCCCATCGGAAATCCGAGATAATTCTCGATGCGGGAACTCATTCCTGCCTGACCACCCGGGGCTTCGCGCTCGATCATCACCGTGTGCAGGCCTTCCGATGCGCCATAGACAGCAGCAGCCAGGCCAGCCGGCCCTCCACCCACGATCGCCAGGTCATAAAAGCTGGTTTGCGCGCGAGTCCGCAACCCAACCCTTTGAGCGACTTCCGCCGGGATGCTCTCAAGAAGTCTTGTGCCGTCCGGGAAGAGTACGACCGGAAGGCTAGAGGCCTCCGGGCCTAGCGCTTCCAGAAGACGTTTGGTCTCCGGGTCATTGGCGGAAAGCTCCACGTCAATCCACTGATAGGGAACGCGGTTACGCGCCAGGAAGTCCCGCAACTCATACGACCGGGGCGACCAGCGTGTCCCCAATACCCGGATTCCTTCGAATGTTGGCCGGTAGGAAGCGCGCCAATCATCGAGCAAATCATCCAATTGCGGGTAGAGGTGCTCGGTGGGAGGATCCCACGGCTTCAGGAAAAAGTAGTTGATATTGGCTTGATTGATGGCGCTGATCGCAGCGTTCGTGTCGGCATAGGCGGTGAGTAATGCCCGCTTCGCCTCGGGGAAGATCCGCATTCCTTCCTGTAGAAATGCGACACCATCCATGTGAGGCATGCGCTGGTCAGCAAGAAGCAGGGCCACGCTGTCGTTGCGCACCTTCAACTGCTTCAAAAGGGTAAGTGCTCCCTCGGGAGAATCGCTTCCTATCACGCGGTATTCGGCACCGTACTTTGACCGCAAATCGCGCTCGATCGCCCGCAGGACATCGGAGTCGTCATCCACACTCAGCAAGATTGGTTTCGCCATGATCGGTCCAGTCTTGGTACAAGAGGTGATTCTATACTTCTGGGCCGCTTAAACAAGCCGCGCACCTTCGACCCACCCTCACAAGGCGAGGATGGGGCACCCCCGGATGCCCCTACCATCGGTCACAGGTGTTGAGCTCGCCTTCGCGGAGTTTGCCGGGACTGGGCCAGCCTTGATTACATTTGTGAGATAAGAGCCCGCGGGTACTCTTTCCTCCGCACGTTGATCCCTTCGGGTGCCCCATCCTCGCCTTGTGAGGGTGGGGCTGTCATTTCGAGTCCGCCAGGAGGCGCACCACAACTCCGGATTGCCGAATTCAACCAGAAGTCCAGCCGTGCTCCGTCAGGCGGGTTGCTGGTACAGGCCGATCACGTTTCCTGACGGGTCGCGGAACCTCGCAGTGATCTCGGGCGCGTCCACGCCGATGGGCTGCACGATCTCGCCCCCGTTGGCGACGACGGCGTCAAGAGTGGCGGCCACGCTGTCGACCATGATGTAAAACAAGAGGCCGGGCTTTGCGGTGGGCGGGCGCCCAAGTACCCAGGTTCCGCTCACTTCCCCGGCCGTATCGTCAAAGGAGATGCTGGCATCACCGCGTTTCCGGATGTTCCAGCCGAAGACCTGTTTGTAGAAGTCGGAAGAACGCGCAATGTCAGCCGCGGGAATCTCGATGTAGCAGATCTTGCCGTTCGCAAGCGTGGGAGGCATCAGTCTTCCCTCAGAGCGGTGGGATTCTAACGGGAAGCCGCACATATAGCAACCCGGGCTTCACAGTGCATCAGGCGCAATCGGAACTAGCGATTCCTCGCAAGTTGCGTCGTTGACATTTGTTTGGTTTGCGGTTGCAAGGCGTGTTTCCGCTCCGGCCAGCGGTTTGCTACACTCCGGCAGCGAGCGAGTCTTCCGCCACGGTTGGGGTAGACTGGGCGAGACGCTTGAGACTGAGCAGGGAGGCCGCGATGAGCCGGCAAGGAACATTTCGGTGGGGACTCGTCATGTTTTGCGTGGCAGCGCTGGGCGGGACCCCAGGCCGGGCGCAGGAACACTACGAGGTGACCATTGAGCGCGGCGTTCCGGCGAAGATGCGCGACGGCGTCACGCTCTACGCCGACATTTATCGTCCGAACGCGGATGGCAAGTTCCCCGTCCTACTCACGCGCACGCCGTATGACAAGCGAAACTCCGCGGACTTTCCATTGCGGGGCGCGGCGCGCGGCTATGTGTTCATCGTCCAGGATGTCCGGGGCCGCTTCACCTCGGAAGGCGAGTGGTATACGTTCAAGTATGAGTCGCAGGACGGCTATGACACAGTCGAGTGGGCCGCGGCGCTGCCGTATTCCAACGGCAAAGTGGGAATGTTTGGCGGCTCCTACGTCGGAGCAACGCAGGTGCTAGCTGCGATCGCTCAGCCGCCGCATCTGGCTGGCATTTTCCCGTTCATCACGGCTTCCAATTATCATGACGGCTGGACCTATCAGGGCGGCGCGTTCGAGCAGTGGTTCAATGAGTCGTGGGCGTCGGGACTGGCGCAGAACACGCTGGATCGGCGCCTCAGAGCGAGCACGAATGCGATGAATTGGAAGGACAAGCTTCCACTCACTTCCTATCCCGTGCTGGAGCCGGGCGGCGCTGAGGGCCTGGCGCCCTATTTTGGCGACTGGCTCGAACACCCCGCTTACGACAACTACTGGAAGCAGTGGTCCATTGAAGATCATCACGACAGGATCGAGGTACCCGCGTACAACGTGGGCGCTTGGTACGACATCTTTCTCGGCGGCACGCTGCGGAACTACGTGGGCCTGAAAGCGCATGGAGGGAGTGAGGCAGCTCGCCACGGCCAGCGCTTGCTCATTGACGTTGGCGGTCATGCAGGGCCGGGGCCAAAAGTCGGCGAAGTCGACTTCGGCTCACAACTGCCGATCGACCTCGAGGGAGTCATCCTCCGCTGGTACGACCACCTCTTCAAGGGCATCCACAACGGCGTCGAACGCGAAAGGCCGGTGAAGATTTTTGTGATGGGGAGAAACGTCTGGCGCGAGGAAGACGACTGGCCGCTGGCGCGCGCGAGAAATACGCAGTTCTATCTGCACTCTTCCGGCAAAGCAAACTCACTCCAAGGCGACGGATCGCTCAGCACGGAAGCTCCGAAGGCCGAGGCCAGCGATCATTTTGTGTACGATCCTGCGGACCCCGTGCCGACGCGAGGCGGCCAGCTGTGTTGCGATCCGGTGCATCTTGCCCCCGGCGCCTTCGACCAGCGCCCGGTGGAATCGCGGAGCGACGTCTTGGTCTACACGACACCCGCGTTTCAGGAGGAGTTCGAGGTGACCGGCCCGGTGACCTTGGAGCTGTACGTCACCTCATCGGCCGTGGACACGGACTTTACGGCGAAGCTGGTGGACGTGTGGCCGAACGGATTTGCGCAGAATCT
>Ga0209761_1002275_pt1 | contig 12620 bp, 11 predicted proteins | sample GraSoi013_1_40cm_4_FD_185818 | JGI IMG/M metagenome (GOLD analysis project Ga0209761, IMG submission 185818) | Grasslands soil microbial communities from the Angelo Coastal Reserve, California, USA - Sample 09_25_2013_1_40cm (SPAdes) (version 2) | ecosystem: Environmental > Terrestrial > Soil >... | reverse complement strand
GGACCCGCTTCGCCTGAATCGTGAGGAGCAGCAGGTGGAGCAGCTTTCCTTCTTCAGGCGAGACGTTGATCTCCGGCAGATTCTCGGCGGCGTGACGGGCGCGGATTTTGGAGAGAATCGGGTCTTCAGCGGCGAACAGCTCGGTGACGTAGCGCTCGAAGCTCTCGTCCACTACGCCGTGGCTTCGACGTTGGGGAAGGGTGGGACGTCGAGCAGCCAGAGTCCCGCGAGCCGCGACTGCTTATCGATTTCCACCAGCAGGTGATCGGCAACGCGCACCACGGTGGCGGGGCGCTGTCGCCCGACGCGAATATGGAACACGGATTCCGTCTGATCCTTGTCCACGGCAAGCGCCGTATCGACCTCGACCGCCGCAACGCCGGGCTGTGAGCGGCCGTCGGGGAACGTGATCTGCCCTTCCTTGGACGGCTCCGGCGGCTTGAGCGACGCCACCGTCCGCACGTCATCCGGCCACGTCACGACGTCGATGCCGCGCATTGCGCCGCCGGCCACGTCGATCACGACAAAGGAGCCGTCCCCGCCCTCGAGATCCACCGTGCCGTTCATCCCGTTCCCCTTCGGGACGCCTTTGCAGGCGAGGGTCAGGATGTCGGTTTCAGGATCCCAGCGGTACGACACTTTGGGAAGTTTGCCGTTGAGCGGCTCGATCCGTGCTTCGAAATGCATACAATTCTGCGCCTTCCTGCGCGAATCAGGCTCGCGTAATATAGCTGCACGATGGAACGACGCGAGTTTCTGGCGGTCACTGGCGGTGTGGCGATTGGAGCGACGGTTCGATCGACCGGCGGTCGGGCGGTCGGGCGGTCACAGACTCCGACTCTTGGCCCCGCAGTTTTCAGTCAACGCATCTCCCGGGCGCAGGGCGAGCTGAAGACGCGCAAGCTCGATCTCCTTGTCGTCGAGCCGAGCACCAATTTCCAGTACTTCGCCGGCTACAATCCGGGGCGCAGCGAGCGACTCATCCTGCTCATGATTCCCGCGAACGGGGCGCCGGCGATCGTGTGCCCGTCGTTCGAAGTCGAGCGAATCAAGCGCAACAGCACCATCGGCGACGCACGCGGCTGGGAAGAGCAGGAAGATCCCTGGCTCCTGGTGGCGAAAGCCGCGCAGCAGATGAAGCCGGTGGGACGGGCCGGCCTGGTGGCCATTGAGCCCACAACCTCGTACCAGAGCTATCTGCGGCTGACCAGCAAGCTCGCGGACTGGCGCCCGCAGGATGGCGCCGCGGTCACCGAACGCCTCCGGATCATCAAGTCTCCCGAGGAGATCGCGCTGATTCGCCAGGCGATCGCGGCCACCGAAGCCTCGATCGCGGCGACGTTCTCGCAGCTGGCGGTCGGCATGACGGAGCGCGACGTCGCGCAGCTCTTGTCGCGCGAGATGGCCAGCCGGGGCTCACCCGGCGGTGGCCTGGTGCAGTTCGGACCGTCGAGCGCTCTCCCGCACGGCGGCCCATCGGCCGGCCAGTTGACTCGCGAGACGGTGGTATTGATCGACGCCGGGTCGCGCGTCGAGGGGTACACGTCCGACATCACGCGCACGATCTGGTTCGGGGACGCGCCGGCGGATGAGTTCAAGAAGGTCTACAACATCGTGCACGACGCGCAGACTGCGGCCATCGAGAGCGCGAAGCCGAATGTGACGCAGTGCCAGGAAGTGGATCGCGCCGCGCGCAAAGTCATTCGCGACGCCGGCTACGGTCAGTACTTCACACACCGGCTGGGGCACGGGATGGGGATGGACGGCCATGAGCCGCCGTACATGGTGGAAGGCAACACCACGCGGCTCGAGCCTGGGATCGTGTTTACCGACGAGCCGGGGATCTATCAGCTCGGCAAGTTCGGCGTACGCATAGAAGATGACTGCATGATGACGCCGAATGGAGTCGAGGTGCTGTCACATCGACCATCTAAGATCTAACGGGGAGCGGGGACGGGGGACGAGGGACGGGATGCTCGCTGACAGCGTCCCAAGCTGAATACCAAGCCGATGAGCAATCCAATCTCCCTATTACACAATCGTAGGGCTTCATCCAGCTGGTCACGAGCTCCCAGTTCAAGATCCTTCGCAAGCTCGAGGTGAGTAGCAAGTTCCGTCGCCGAGCCAAGTGCGATACGGAGGAATTTGATGAATTGAGGCGTCGTTCCCATCGCATATCCCTCAGCAATGTTCGCGGGAATTGACGCGGAGGCGCGACGGATTTGGTCGGAAAGGCCAAAATGACGAGAAAGGGGCGGCTGCAGCGTTAGTCTGTCTGCGGAGCGCGAAACCTGTCGACCGCAGTTCCACGCTTCTAAAGAGTAGAGCTTTCTCACACCGGAGAATCGTCGGTAGAGCCTAGGCGACCGTCATCTCACACACGCGAGCAGGACCATTTCGCCGCAGGACGTCCCACGTCCCCCGTCCCACGTCCCCTAATCGCCCAGCTTTCGAGCGAAATTCACAATCCGATCTAAAGCTTGCCGGATTGAGTCAGTCGCGGCGGCGTAGGACAGTCGTACCCAGCGATCGTCCCCAAACGCCGCCCCGGGGACGAGGGCGACTCCCGTCTGCGTGATGAGCCGTGTGCAGAAATCGGTTCCCGTGATCTTCCCGAAGGAATCCACTCTGAAGAAGAAGTAGAACGCGCCGAGCGGATCGACGAACTCGACGCCGGGCAGATCCTGCCGGAAGCGCGCGACCACCAGGTCGCGGCGTTTGCGGAACTCCCCCACCATGCGGTTGACGTCCTGCTCGACCCGTTCATCACCGAGCGCGGCGGCGGCCGCGAACTGCGCGGGATGGTTCGCACCGGTGGTCGTGTGCGACTGCAGCGCCGCCATCGCCTTGGCCACCCTGGCCGGCGCGAGCGCGAAGCCGATGCGCCACCCGGTCATCGCGTACGTCTTGCTGACGCCGGTGATGAGCACGACGCGCTCGAGCAGATCATCAGGGAGATCGAGGAACGACGGCGCCGGCCCCGTGCCGTAGTGGATCCGGCGGTAGATCTCATCCGCGATCACCCACACCTTCTTCGCCTTCGCCCACTGCGCGATCGCGCGGATCTCGGCGTGCGTGTACACGGCGCCGGTCGGGTTACAGGGCGAGCAGAGAATCAGCCCGGTCGCGCCGGGCAGCATCCGCTCCAGGTCCTTCACGCTCGCCTTGAGACTCCACTCCGGATCGCCGGCGATCATCACCGGCCGCGCGCGCGCGAGGTGCACGATCTGGGGATACGACACCCACGCCGGCGCGGGAATCGCCACGACGTCACCGGGGCCGAAGAGCGTGAAGCAAGCGTTGAATAGCGACTGTTTGGATCCGTTCGACACGACGATGTGATCGGCATTCACGGGACGGCCGCCGGAGAGCAGCGAGAGATGCGTGGCGGCCGCGGCGCGGAGCTCCAGAATGCCTTCATTCGCCGAGTAATGCGTCTTGCCGTCCTTGATGGCGCGAATGCCCGCCTCGGCGGGGATCGGCGGCGTCGGGAAATCGGGCTCGCCGGCGCCCAGGTCGATGACGTCCTCGCCCGCCGCCTTGCGGCGCTTGGCTTCGGCCGAAATGGCGATTGTCGCTGACGTCTCGAGATGCTGGAGGTTGGGGGAGAGCCCTTCGATCATCGCGGAATCGCTCCGTGGCGCTTGAGGATCGCAAGCGTCGAGTCGACGGGGAGGGCACGCACAACGCCACGATAGCCCCGCACCGTCTCGGCGCGCAATAATGAATTGTAGATGGCCTCCTCCGTCGCATCGGCGGCAGCCTGGAACAACGGTGACATCCCGTCGTTCGTCACGACCTCGAATGTGGCGGTCGGGCGGTCGGGCGGTCCAGCGGTGAACCGTCGTGTGGAGAACGCTATGACATAGTCGCCGCTGCCGTTGCTCATCGAGCTGCCCGTGCGCGCGAGCCCGGCGAGCGCGCGATTCGCGAGACGCGTGAGACGCAGGTGATCGAGCGGCGCGTCAGTCGCGACGACCATGATGATTGAACCGTCCCCGTTTTGGGGTAGGGGCGCAGCATGCTGCGCCCCTACACGGATTTCAATCGGCACACCGTCGATCCGCAGATCCCCGCCGAAATTCGTTTGAACGAGGACGCCGACGGTCCACCCGCCGAATTGCGCGGGAAGTTTGCGGCTCGACGTGCCGATCCCGCCTTTCCACCCGAACGCGACGGTGCCCCGCCCCGCGCCAACCGCCCCTTCGGCGACCGGTCCCTCAGCCGCACCGCGAATCGCGCTGAGCACGTCGGCTTCGGTGATAGGCCGCGCGCGAATGTTGTTCAAATAGCCGTCATTCGTCTCGCCCACGACGGGATTCGCCGAGCGGACATCTTCGTTGCCTGGCAGCGCCAGCAGCCAGGTGAGCACGGCATCCGCGGCGCGCGGAACGCAGAGCGTGCATGTCAGCACGATCGGCGACTCCAGCTCGCCGAGCTCATTCACCTGGGTCGAGCCGGCGAGCTTCCCGAATCCGTTGCCGACCACGATGGCCGCGGGCACTTTCTCGCGGAACGGATTCCCGCCGTGCGGCAGAATCGCGGTGATCCCGGTGTTGATCGTGTCCCCGCGCGCGACTGTCGTGTGGCCGACGCGTACGCCCGCGACATCCGTGATCGCGTTGAGCGGACCAGTGGGGATGGAGCCTACGATGATGCCGATATCACGGGCTCGTGGCCGGTTCTGTGCGCCAAGTGACGTGGTCAATAGGAGGAACAGGAACAGGCGATTACCTTTCACGGCGCAGAAATTAGCATCCTTTGACAATCGAGGCTCGTGTGAAGCGGCATGTCGTGCTGGTGTTGCCTCCGGCGGTGGAGCGTGCGGGAAAGGCCTGGCAGCTCGTCGAGGGACGCACCGTCGTGGTGTGCGCGGACCATGAACAGGCCGTGCTCTGGGCCCACGCGGCGCCACCAGAGCTTCGTGCTCATGCCGTTACGGGCCTCACCCGCACCGCGGCCCTTCTTAAGGAAGGGCGCGTGGCTGTTCTGGCTGGCGCTCCCACCGAACTCGCGGCGCTCGTCGCCCGTTCCGCGCTCAAACTCGAATCCATCGAGACCATCGTCCTCGCCTGGCCGGAAGGCTTTGCGTCCGACCTCGACACGTTGCTCGCTGAAGCGCCCGAGGCCCGGCGCGTCATTCTGAGCTGGAATCCTCCCGGGCTCGACGCATTCCTCGAACGCCATGCCCGTCGCCCGGAAATCATCGGCAATCTGCCGCTCGATCCCGATGGCAACGCCCTCAGCCCCGTGGGCTCTGCACGATATAGGGTGACCTCGGCGTCGCGCCGCACGATGGCAGGACGCGATGTGCTCGACGCGCTTCGTGCGGAGCGTCCGTATGTCTGGAGTGGCGGTCCGATTGCCGTTCCGGATGACGCGGATGTCGTCGTCGCCGCGACGTTGCCGGCACGCGACGAAATGCAGGCGCTCGTCGGCTCACGCGCCGGTCAGCCGGTGGTGCTCGTGCTCGCGGCGCAGCTCCCGTATCTCCGCTCTATCGCGGTGCTTACACCTCTGCCACTGTCCTTGGCCGCTGAACGCGCGCAGGATCGGAGCGCCGCGCTCCGTACGCAGATCGCTGCGAGACTCGAGCACGGTGACGTCGACGCGGAGCTCGCCGTGTTGGCGCCGCTCTTCGAGGAGCATGATCCCGCACTCGTGGCGGGGGCGTTACTGGCCCTCAGCCGTCAGCCGTCCGTCGCGGGCACGCCACCGGCGGAGCCACAGCAGGCTGGCTGGTCGCGGCTATTCGTCTCGGTGGGCCGAAAGGATCGTGCGAGCGCGAAGGATCTGGTTGGTGCGTTGATTAAGGAAGCGGGACTGCAGAAAGGTCACATCGGAAAAATCGATGTGCGCGAAGCGTTTTCGCTCGTCGATGTCGCACCGGCCGTAATGGATCAGGCCGTGCAGCGTCTCTCGGGCGTCGCGATTCGCGGACGGAGAGTCACCGCACGGCCTGATCGGGGATAGTTCCCGCTTATTTCTTGTTGTTGACCGCCATCTTCAGCTGCTTCCCCGCGCGGAACGCGGGAGCGATCGACGCCTTGATCTGAATGACGCCGCCCGTCTTGGGGTTGCGACCCATCCTCGCGGCGCGCTTCCGCGCTTCGAAATTCCCGAAGCCGGTGATCTGCACCTTCGAGCCCTTCTTCAACTCTGTGGCGATGATTCCCTTGTCGTCGAAGAGTGCTTCAACCGTGCGCGTGGCATCGGCCTTCGACATCTTGGTGCGCATCGCCAGTGCGGAGGTGAGTTCAGCCTTGTTCACTGCGATCTCCTTGAAGGGGGGCGCGGAAACCCGCATGAATACTGAAGAACTATGGGATATCCCCCAAAAATCCGCAAGATTGCTGGACTTTCTCGACCCACCCCTTCCCCGCCCCCCATCCCCCGTCACTCGTGGGGTCCGTTGCTCCCCAGCCCGGTCCGCGTGTAACGTGAGGGCCCATGTTCCAACAGCCCACGCGTCCAGGATGGATTGAAGTCATCTCGGGCGTGATGTTCAGCGGTAAATCCGAAGAACTCATCCGTCGGGTTCGCCGCGCAGTCATCGCTCGCAAACAAGTGCAAGTCTTTAAGTCACATCTAGATGCGCGCTACGCCGGGCTCTTTTCCGTCTCGTCCCATGATGGCGTGACCGTCGAAGCCGAGCCCGTCGACTCGGCCGACGAGATCGCGCGCCGGCTGCGCGACAGCACCGAGGTCGTGGCCATAGACGAGGCCCAGTTCCTCGACGACGGGATCGTCGACATCGCGAACCGTCTCGCCGACAGGGGTGTCCGCGTGATTCTCGCCGGGACGGATGTCGATTTCCGCGGCATGCCCTTCGGTCCGATGCCGGCGCTCATGTGCATCGCCGAGGTGGTCGACAAGTTCCAGGCGATCTGCGTGGTGTGCGGTGGCCCGGCGACTCGCAACCAGCGTCTGGTGAACGGCAAGCCGGCGCTGTGGGACAGCCCGATCATCATGGTGGGTGGACGGGAATCGTACGAAGCGAGATGCCGGCACTGTCACCGGGTTCCCAGACAGGATGAAGATCAAACTGCGCTGCTATAGGTGTCGGGTGTCAGGTGCCTGGTGTCGGGCGCGCGATCTGCTGACACCAGACACCCGACACCTGACACCGCCGTTCGATGCTTAACGTCGCTCTCACCGGCAACATCGCCTCCGGCAAATCCACAGTCGTGGAGTTGTTCAAGAAATGGGGGGCGACGGTCATCGACGCCGACGCGCTCGCCCGCGAGGCGCAGGCGCCCGGAAGCGCCGTACTCGCCGCGATTGCCGGCCGCTTCGGCACCGACGTGCTCGCGCCGGGTGGCGGTCTGGACCGGGCGGCGTTGCGTGCCAAGGTGATGGGCGACGACACTGCGTTGGCAGCGCTCAATGCCATCGTCCATCCTGCCGTGCAGCAGCGCAGGCTCGAGCTACAGCGCGCCGCACGGGAGCGCGGCGACGCCATCGTCATCAACGACATTCCGCTCCTGTTCGAGGTGCTGGATCCGGCGCAATTCGATGCGGTCGTTCTGGTCGACGCCCCCGCCCCGTTACGGCGCACGCGGCTGCGGGCGCTGCGCGGCCTCACCAACGAGGAAGCCGATCGCATGATCGCCGCGCAGATGCCTGCCGCGCGTAAGCGGCCGCAGAGTCAGCACGTCATCGACAACGCGGGGACATTGGCCGAGCTCGAGCGGCGAGCGGAGGAAGTGTTCGCCGAGCTGCGCCGGCAGGCGGCTCGCGCCGGCGTCCGAAATGAGACACCCGGCCAAACGCTCGTGCTCTGCGCCGTCGACGCGAAGGATGCCGCGGCGCCGGTACTAAAAGCCATCGCGCGCCGTTACACCGATGCCGGCATGCGGATTGAGCAGACGACAGTCAAGACAATCGCGAAAACCCTGAAGAGCATCACGCCGCTTTCGATCGTCGCCACCGCTGGCGCGGCCGAGGGCGCCCGCGCGGCCTGGGAAGCGGCCGTGCCGCCCCGGCCCTGTCGCCTCTATCATCTCTCACCCGACCCCGATCCGATCGCGGTGCGGCTCGACTTACGGCCGTGGGGTCACGATCGCGTGGCACTGAGTGAAGAGGATGGCGCAGGACTGGCGCCCCGAGCGGACCTGTTGTAGGCTCCGCTCCCATGTCGAGCATCCCAAAAGAGCTGCGCTATACAAAGGATCACGAGTGGGTCCGCGAGAGTCATGATCCGCAGGTCGTCGAAGTCGGGATCACCGACTATGCTCAAGGCGAGCTGGGAGACGTGGTGTTTGTCGAGCTGCCGAAGGGGTCTGCCGCATTCAAGCAGCGCGACGTCTTCGGGACGATCGAGGCGGTGAAAGCCGTGTCCGAGCTGTATTCTCCGCTCGCGGGCACGATCCTCGAGACCAATAAGGCGCTCGAGCAGGATCCCGCGCTCGTGAACCGCGATCCTTACGGCAAGGGCTGGATGGTCAAGGTGAAGCTCAAAGACCCAAAGGAATTGGAGGGGCTGCTCCGCGCTGACGCGTACGCGAAGCATGTAGGAGAGTGAAAGCGACATTCCACGGACATGCCTGTTTCGTGTTGGAGCGGGACGGGAAACGCGTCATCATCGATCCATTCCTCACGGGCAATCCCGCCGCCGACATCGGACCCGATAAGCTGCCCCATCTCGACGGCATCCTCTTGTCGCACGGCCACGGCGACCACCTCGGGGATGCGGTGGCCCTGTCGCAAAAACACCAGGCGACCATCGTCGCCACGTACGAGTTGGCGCAATTCTGCGCCGACCAGGGCGCCACGAGTCACGCCATGCACATCGGCGGGGCGCACGAGTTTCCGTTTGGACGAGTGAAACTCGTCCCCGCGTTCCACGGCGGCGGGGTGGAAGGCGACAAAACCGGCCGGTACACGACCAATCCCGCCGGGATCGTCGTGACGATCGGCGGCAAGACGGTCTATCACACCGGTGACACCGCGCTGACGCTCGAGATGCAGCTGCTGGCGGGGCGCATCGACCTCATGCTGGTGCCGATCGGCGACAACTTCACCATGGGAATCGAAGATGCCGTCCGCGCCGTCGAGTTCGTGAAACCCAAAAACGTTATCCCCATGCACTACAACACCTGGGATCTGATCAAAGCCGATCCGCAGGAGTTCCGGCGGCGTGTGGGAAGCACTGCCGCCGTCACGATTCTGAAGCCCGGGGAGTCCTACACACTCTCATAAAGAATGAATAGCGATCGCGATCTGTTTCAGAACCGGCACATCGGCCCGTCCGCCGAGGACCAGGCGGCGATGCTCAGCGCGCCGTCGTCCCCGCCGATATCCGGATGCGGGAGCCGTTGCGCATTCCCGAGGCGAAAACCGAGCAGGAAACGCTGGAGGAGCTCCGGCTGCTCGCGGCGCAGAACCAGGTCTATCGGTCCTATCTCGGCATGGGCTACCACGACTGCATCACGCCCGCCGTGATTCAGCGGAACGTCCTGGAGAACCCCGGTTGGTACACGGCGTACACGCCGTACCAGGCCGAGATCGCGCAGGGCCGGCTCGAGGCGCTGCTGACCTTTCAAACGATGGTCTCGGATCTGACGGGACTCGAGATCGCGAATGCCTCGCTGCTCGACGAGGGCACCGCCGCGGCCGAGGCGATGCACCTGACGGAAGCGGTCTCGAAGCACGAGGGGAACTCGACTTATCTCGTGGACTCGAACTGCCACCCGCAAACGATCGCAGTGGTGCGCACGCGCGCGGCGGTGCGCGGCATCGATATCGTGGTCGCCGATCCCGACACGTTTCAATTTCAGGGGAATGTGATCGGCGCGCTGCTCCAGTATCCCGCGACCGACGGCGCGATCCGCGATTACCGCGCCGTCTGCGACGCGGCGCACGCGGGCGGAGCGCTGGTCACCGTCGCGACCGATCTGCTCGCGCTGACGTTGCTCGCGCCGCCGGGCGAATGGGGAGCAGACATCGCCGTCGGCAATTCGCAGCGCTTCGGCGTCCCACTCGGTTACGGCGGCCCGCATGCCGCCTTTTTTGCGACCCGCGACGACTACAAGCGCCACCTGCCCGGGCGGATCATCGGCGTGTCCAAGGACCGCGCGGGCCGCACCGGGTTGCGTATGGCGCTGCAGACGCGCGAGCAGCACATCCGCCGCGAGAAGGCGACCAGCAACGTCTGCACCGCCCAGGTCCTGCTGGCGGTCGTCGCCGCGATGTACGCCGTCTATCACGGCCCCGAAGGACTGCTCCGCATCGCACAGCGGGTGCACCGGTATACGACCTCGCTCGCCACCGCACTGGAACGGCTCGGCTACGGCATCGCCTATCCGCATTACTTCGATACCCTCGCGGTCGAAGTCCCGCAGGAGGCGCTGGCGCGAATCATCGACGCGGCCCGCGCCAGGCAGATCAACCTGCGCACGCTGTCACAGACGCGGATCGGGGTGGCGTTGGATGAAACGGTAACGGACGACGATTTGACCGACGTCGTGGCTGCGTTTGCCGCGCCGATGGGACGCGATATGGGGGCACAACATGCTGCGCCCCTACGACATGCGCCCGGCATCCCCGAATCGTTGGCGCGCACCACGCCGTTCTGCACGCATCCGGTCTTCAACATGCATCACTCCGAGACCGAGATGCTGCGTTACTTGAAGAAGCTCGAAGATCGCGACCTGTCGTTGACCGCGGCCATGATCCCGCTTGGCTCGTGCACGATGAAGCTCAACGCCACGAGCGAGATGATTCCGATCACCTGGCGCGGCTTCAATGGCCTGCATCCGTTCGCGCCGCGCTCACAGGCGCAAGGCTATACCACGCTGTTCCGCCAGCTCGAAGAGTGGCTCGCCGAAATCACGGGGTTCGCGAGGGTGTCGCTGCAGCCGAATGCCGGCTCACAGGGTGAGTTTGCCGGGCTCCTGGTGATTCGCGCGTATCACGCGCACCGCGGTGAAGCGCACCGCACCACCTGCCTTATTCCGCAGTCGGCGCACGGCACGAATCCGGCCAGCGCGGTCATGGCGGGCATGCAGGTCGTCGTGGTCAAGACCGATGCGCACGGCAACATCGACGTCGCGGATCTCGAAGCCAAGGCCAAAGAGTACCGTGATACGCTCGGCGCGTTGATGGTGACGTATCCATCGACGCACGGCGTGTTCGAGGCCTCCATCAAGAAGATCTGCAAGATCGTCCATCAGCACGGCGGGCAAGTCTACATGGACGGCGCCAACATGAACGCGCAGGTCGGGCTGTGCCGGCCCGGCGACATCGGCGCCGATGTCTGCCATCTCAATCTTCACAAGACGTTCTGCATTCCGCACGGCGGCGGCGGCCCGGGAATGGGACCAATTGGGGTCGCCGAGCATCTCGCGCCGCATCTCCCCACCCATCCGGTCATCGACGTGGGCGTTCCGCTGGCCGAGAGCGCGGGCACCGTGTCGGCGGGACCATGGGGCAGCCCGTCTATCCTGCCGATCTCGTGGGCCTACATCGCCATGATGGGCCGGGATGGTCTGACGCTCGCGACGAAGGTCGCGATCCTCAGCGCGAACTACATCGCGAAGCGGCTCGAGGAAGGCGGCCAGTACAACCTGCTCTACGCGGGCCAACACGGCCTCGTCGCGCACGAATGCATCATCGATACGCGGCCGTTCAAAGCGTCGGCAGGCGTGGATGTCGAGGACATTGCCAAACGGCTGATCGACTACGGCTTCCATCCGCCGACCGTCTCGTTCCCGGTCGCGGGCACGCTGATGATCGAGCCGACGGAGAGCGAACCGAAGGTCGAGCTGGATCGTTTCGTCGACGCGCTGCTCGCGATTCGCGGGGAAGTTCGCGAGATCGAGAATGGCGAAGCGGATCGCGACAACAACCTGCTGAAAAACGCGCCGCATCCGCTCGCCGACCTGCTGGCTGAGGCGTGGGACCGTCCGTATGCCCGTGAGCGCGCGGGCTTCCCGACGGCCGCGACCCGCGAGCACAAGGTCTGGCCGCCGGTCGGGCGGATCGACGCCGCGTTCGGGGACCGCAACCTGGTGTGCACCTGTCCTCCGGTCGAGGCCTATGCGACGGTCTGACGGGCCGTCATGGAGTCTGATTATCGATCCGGTCGGACGGTCAGGCGAGTACAACATGGCGACGGACGAAGACCTGCTCGCCGAGGCCGCGCGCATGGGCGGCCATTTCCTACGACTGTACTGCTGGGATCCTCCCACAATGTCCTTCGGTCGCAATCAAGCCTTGGGCAGCATGGCACTTGACGGTCCGGTGGTTCGTCGGCCCACGGGTGGACAGGCTGTTTGGCATGAGCACGAGGTGACGTATGCAGTGGCGGCGCCGATCGCGGTTTTCGGCTCTCTGCGCAAGGCCTATTGCGAGATCCACGCTCGGCTCGCCGCCGCACTGCGCTCACTCGGCGTCGACGCCGTTCTGGCGCCGGCCCGTCGGCCCGTCGGCCGGACAGCCCGTCCCGTCTCCTGCTTCGCAAGCCCCGTCGGCGGCGAGATCCTCGTGAATCGCCGCAAGCTGGTCGGGTCCGCCCAGGTCCGGCGCGGCGACGCCTTCTTGCAGCACGGCTCCATCCTCCTGGATGGCGCGCAGCCATTCTCAACCGGCGGGGAAACGACGCTCGCGGCCGTTCTGGG
>Ga0209761_1002271_pt1 | contig 12632 bp, 11 predicted proteins | sample GraSoi013_1_40cm_4_FD_185818 | JGI IMG/M metagenome (GOLD analysis project Ga0209761, IMG submission 185818) | Grasslands soil microbial communities from the Angelo Coastal Reserve, California, USA - Sample 09_25_2013_1_40cm (SPAdes) (version 2) | ecosystem: Environmental > Terrestrial > Soil >... | reverse complement strand
ACCAGCTTGGGATCGGTCTCGGCCAGCAGCACGTCGTATGGCAACTTCCCGTCGAGCGGCGCGAATTCGAAGTCGTGGTTGTGGTAAGCGAACTGGAGCCCCGCGGCCTTGGCCTCGGTCCCGGCACGGTTGAGGCGCTCCGCCCAGCGTTTGTAGTCGTCGAGCGTGTGCCGCTCTTCCGCCGGGATCCACGCGAGTACGAGATAGCGGTGCCCGATCACGGGGGCGGCGTCGAGCGCAGCGCGCCACTGGTCCGGAGCGAGCGATATATGTGACGAGGGCGACGAGAGCCCGTTCTTGTCCAGCAGGGCGCGCACGTCGCGCGCCGACTTCCCGAAGTAGCCTGCGAACTCCACTTCTCGATACCCGATCGCGGCCACGCGCGCGATCGTGCCCTCGACATCCTTCTCCATCGCGTGGCGCACCGTGTAGAGCTGCAGTCCGATGCGGTCGAGTTTGCGGAGGGAAGCTCGGGAATGGAGGCTCGGGGCCAGGGGTTGCAAGGCCGGCGCAAGCGCGGCAGCACCCAGCGCCTTGATGAAGTCGCGTCGATCCGTCATTGGATGCGTTTCTCCTCTAGAGCTCGTTACGCTTCATCGCTTCCACGGCATACGCCGCCGCGCGGGCGGTGAGGGCCATGTAGGTGATGGACGGGTTCTGGTTCGCCGACGAAGCCATACAGGCGCCGTCCGTGACGAACAGGTTCTTCACGTCGTGGCACTGGTTGTGGGCGTTCAGCACCGACGTCTTCGGGTCGCGCCCCATCCGGGCGGTCCCCATCTCGTGGATCGTGAGGCCGGGTGGATTGTCGTCCACGAACGACGTGACGTCCTTGGCCCCCGCCGCCTCGAGCATCTCCGCCGCCGTGACCGACATGTCCTTGAGCAGCTTGCGCTCGTTGTCGCTCCAGACGCAGTGGACGCGCAGCGCGGGGATTCCCCACGCGTCGACGGTCACGGGGTCGAGCTCGACGTAGTTGGTGGGCCGTGGGAGGCACTCGCCGAACCCGTAGAACGAAAAGCCCCACGGACCCTCCGTGTGCAGGGCGCGCTTGAGCTCCACGCCGAAGCCCGGTTGCTCCGCCGCCCGACCCCAGCCGGCGCGTCCGCCGCCCCCCTGGAAGCCGTAGCCTCGCAGGAACTCGGGATGCGGCGTCTTCACATTGCGGAACCGGGGGACGTAGATCCCGTTGGGGCGATTCCCGTGGGTCGTGCGGTCTTCCATGCCGGGGATCATGCCCCGCGCGCCCCCGCCCATGGTGTGGTCCATCAGGTTCTTGCCCAGCTCGTCGCTCGAGTTTCCGAGCCCGGTCGGGAAGCGGGGGGTCTTCGAGTTCAGGAGGATGCGCGTGGATTCGAGCGTCGACGCACACAGGAAGACGACGCGCGCGCGGAACTCGAGCGGCTGCTTGGTCTGCCCGTCGATCACGCGCACTCCCGCGGCGCGGCCGCGCTGCTCGTCGTAGATCAGACTGTGCACGACGCTGTACGGCCGCAGCGTGAGGCGCCCCGTGGCGCGGGCCGCCGGAAGGGTGACGCCGATGCTGTTGAAGTACGAATGCGTGATGCAGCCACGCTCGCAGGGCCCACAGTAATGGCACGCCGCGCGGCCGCGGTGCGGTGCGGTGAGGATCGCCACCCGGCCGATCGTGACGATCCGTTCGGACGCGAACCGCTTGGCCACGCCGTCCCGGACCACCTGCTCGGCGCAGTTCAGCGACATCGGCGGGAGGAACTTCCCGTCCGGGAGCTGGGGCAGGCCGAGCGCTTCGCCCGAGATTCCGATGAACTGCTCCACGTAATCGTACCACGGCGCGATGTCGGCGTAGCGGATCGGCCAGTCCACCCCGAACCCGTCTCGGGCGTTCGCCTCGAAGTCGAGGTCGCTCCAGCGGTACACCTGCCGGCCCCACATGATGGACTTGCCGCCCACCTGGCGGCCGCGAATCCAGTGAAACGGCTTGTCGGAATCGAACGTGTAGGGGTTCTCGCGGTCGTTCACGAAGAACTTTCCGCTGTACTCGTTGCAGGCATAGCAGTGCCGCTGGATGAACTGGTCCCGCTCGAGCGCCTTACGGTCACCGAAGCCGCGGAACTTCATCTGCCACGGCGGCACGTGCTCGACGTAATCGCGCGCCGGATCGATCGGCCGGCCGGCCTCGAGCACGAGCGTCTTGAGGCCGCGCTCGCACAACTCCTTGGCGGCCCACCCGCCCGTGATGCCGGACCCTACGACGATGGCGTCGAAGCTGGGGGCGGCCATCAGAAGTCCCCCGGGGACGCGCGCCAGCGACCCAGCTCGGTGCACCCGCTGTACGAGCCGGGGATCACCTCGTAGTGGAGCTCTCCGGTGGCCCCGACCTCCGACGTGCTGTAGCCGTACACCGTGAGGAATTTCATCCGCTCGAAAAAGGCCGGCGGCGCGTCGCCCTTCGCCTTCCGACGCTCCTGTGCCTCGGCGTCGAGCCCGGTCAGGATCGTGCTGCGCTGCGCCTCGGTGGCGCCGAGGAAATCCGCGGCGGACGCGGCGCGGGCCCGCGCGTCCACGTCGGCCAGGCCTTCGAGGAATTGCTTCCGGTCGTCGTCCGGAGCCCATTCCGCAAGCAGCAAATCGATGAAGCGGTGGACTTGGGCGGCGCGCGCGCCGGGCGTGTCCGTCGCGGGGATGATCATTTCCGCGATCGTCGCCACCGTCTCGCTCTGGTGCGGATCCAGCACTTGCAGGCCGCCGGTGCGGGCGCGGCGGTGCGCGCGGCGACCGACCGCGAACAAGCTATCGGGCTCGAGCCCCGAGATCGCCGGGATCGCGATGGCGGTGGCGAGGGAGCGGACCAGATCTCGTCGGTTCATGGAGGCCATGAAGAATCGGCCAAACGGCGGGAGTCCGCTAGACGCCGGGCGGGCGTTGACAGGCCACCCTGCTGTTGTATGTTTATGCATCCTCCTGCATAAATCGACAGGGAGCGCGCCATGGGGCCGTTGGTGGTACTCGCATACTCGGGTGGACTCGACACGTCGGCGATCGTTCCCTGGCTGCGCGAGAAATATGGCGCCCGGGTCCTGTGCTTCGCGGCCGACGTGGGGCAGGGGCCGGATGAGCTCACCGGCCTGGTCGAGAAGGCCAAGCGGTCCGGCGCCGTCGACTGCGTCGTCCAGGACCTGCGCGAAGAATTCGTTCGCGACTTCGTGTTTCCCACGCTCCGCGCCGGTGCCGTGTACGCGCGCACCTATCTGCTCGGTACGGCGATGGCGCGGCCGGTCATGGCGGCCCACCATGTCGCACTGGCGCAGCACGTCGACGCGCAGGCCCTGGCCCACGGGTGCACGGGCAAGGGGAACGACCAGGTCCGCTTCGAGCTGACCTACGCCGCCCTCGCGCCCGAATTGCAGGTGATCGCACCGTGGCGCGAGTGGCAGTTCAAGGGCCGCGAGGATCTCATCGCCTACGTGAAAGCCAAGGGCGTCCCGGTCCAGGCCACCGTCGAGAAGCCCTACTCCACCGATCGCAACCTCTGGCACTGCTCCCACGAGGGTGGCATCCTCGAAGATCCCGCGCGCGAACCGCCGGAGCACATCTTCGTCATGACGAAGGATCCGCTCGAAGCCCCCGATCTTCCCGTGGTGATCGAGATCGGCTTCGAGGAGGGGACACCCGTCAGCGTCAACCGCGTCCCCATGGGTCCGGTGGAGTTGCTCGAGTCGCTGAACGCCACGGCGGGTGAGCACGGCGTCGGCCGGGCGGACGTCGTGGAGGACCGGTTGGTCGGGATGAAATCCCGCGGCGTCTACGAGACCCCGGGCGGCACGCTGCTGCATGCGGCGCACCGCGAGCTGGAACAGCTGGTGCTCGACCGGCGCACGCTCCGCCTCAAGGATGAGCTTGCGCTCCGCTACGCCGACCTGGTGTACGACGGTCGCTGGTGGACGCCGGAGCGGGATGCGCTCGATGCCGCGGTCGCGAGCACGCAGAAGCGGGTGACCGGTGCGGTGCGGTTGAAGCTCTTCAAGGGCGGCCTCGCGGTCGCGGGACGGGAAAGCCCGTACGCGCTGTACCAACCCTCGTACGCCACCTTCGGCAAGGACAACGTCTACGATCAGAAGGATGCCGAAGGGTTCATCCATCTCTACGGCCTCTCGATCCGGATCGGGTCCGGCCTCGAGGCGGCGCGCCGCCAGCAGGAAGTCGGCGCGGCGGCGGACTGATGCCGCGCCAGCCTACGGAGCCGGCCCCGGCCCCCACGCCGGCCCCGACTCCTGCGCCCCCGCCGGCGCACCAGATGTGGGGCGGCCGCTTCAGCCTCGGCCCCAGTGAAGCGCTCGACGCGCTGAATCGCAGCCTGCCGGTGGACCACCGGCTCTGGCCCCAGGACGTCGCCGCGAGCAAGGCCTGGGTCCACGCCCTCGGCAGGGTCGGAGTGCTCACCCCCGGCGAGGAGACCCAGCTGCTCGAGGGCCTCGACCGTGTGGCGGAGCGGCTCGCCGATGGTGCCGCCGTGGGTGCCCCGGACGAGGACGTGCACACCCTGGTGGAGCGATTGCTGTATGCGGAGGTCGGTACCGTCGCCGGCAAGCTGCACACGGGCCGGTCGCGCAACGACCAGGTGGCCACCGACCTGCGGCTCTGGACCCTCGGGGCGATCGACCAGCTCGACTCGGACCTCGCCGCGCTCGGGCGCGCACTGGTCGCGCGCGCGGAGGACGGCGTGGATATCCTGTTGCCCGGCTACACACACGGCCAGCGCGCCCAACCGGTGCGCTGGGCGTACGTGCTGCTGGCGCACGCGTGGCCGCTGGTGCGCGACCGCCAACGCCTGGCGGACGCACGGCGCCGGGTGGCGGAGCTGCCGCTCGGATCCGGGGCCCTCGCCGGGTCGGGGTTTGCCGTGGATCGGGTGCTCCTGAAGGAAGCGCTCGGTTTTCGCTCGGTCTCCGCGAACGCCCTGGATGCGACCGGCGACCGCGACTTCGTCGCCGAAGTCTTGTTTGCCCTGACCCTCGTGGGCACCCACCTCTCGCGCCTCGCGGCCGAGATCGTGTTGTATACGAGCGCGGAGTTCGGCTTCGTGCGGCTGTCGGACGACTTCAGCACCGGCTCGAGCCTGCTGCCGCAAAAACGCAACCCCGACATCTTCGAGCTCGCACGGGCGAAGTCGGGCCGACTGCTGGGCGACCTCGTGGCGTTGCTCACGACCCTGAAAGGGCTCCCGGCGGGGTACAGCAAGGACCTCCAGGAGGACAAGGCGCTGCTGTTCGACGGATTCGACACCCTGGCACTGGTACTGCCCGCCGCGACCGGAGCCGTCGCCGCGCTGAGCGTCGACGCCGAGCGGATGCGGGCCGCGCTCGACGCCTCGCTGCGCGCGACGGACCTCGCGGACCTCCTGGTGGAGGCCGGCGTGCCGTTCCGCGAGAGCCACGGCCTGGTGGGTCGGTTGGTGCGTGAGGCGGAGCGCTCCGGTGTCCCGCTCGATCGCGTGCCGGGGCCGGTGGCGGCCGGCATCCATCCCGCGCTGGCCGCGGCGCTGTCCCAACTGGGGACGTGGGAGGACTCGGTGGAGAGCCGCGCCACCCCTGGGGGGGCCTCGCGGCGGTCGGTGGTGGAGCAGCTGGAGGCGTTGCGCCCTGCATTCGCCGAGGGTGGAGGGACTTAACCCAAGGTCTTGCCGCGCCTTAGCAGGTTGTGTAGCATACGTGGCCGTCTCAGCCCCGAGCGAGACGGCCGCTTTTACACCGAGGGAGTCCCTTTGCGCTGTCTCGCGCTCAACGCCTCATTCGAGCCGCTCACCATGGTGCCCGTGCGCCGGGCCCTGAGGCTCGTGATCGACCGTAAGGCGGAGATCGTCGAGGCCGAGGGGCCGGTCGTAAAGAGCGAGCGCCTGGCCATCCCGCGCCCGGCGGTCATCCGGCTCGTCAAGTTCGTCCATGTGCCCCGCCGGTTCCGCCGCCAGGTGACCAACACCTTCCTCTTCGCCCGTGACAACTACCGCTGCCAGTTCTGCGGGCGGAGCCAGCAGGAGCTGCGCCACCGGGAGTGCCTCACCCGGGACCACCTGGTTCCGCTGTCGCGGGGCGGCACGAACGGGTGGAACAACGTGCTCACGGCGTGTTCGAGCTGCAACACCCGGAAGGGCAACCTGCTGCCCGAGGAGGCGGGGATGCACCCGCTGCGGCCGCCGTTCGAGCCCCATTTCGTGCACCTGGCGTGGGCGGTACGGCGGCTCACATCCATCCAGTCGAAGTACATCCGGCTGTTCTACGGCGGCGAGGTGTTGGCGACTCTCGAGGCGCTGTGACCCCCAAGCTCCCCTGGATCATCGCGGGGGTAGCGGGGGCGGCGGCTGCGGGGTTGCTCGTGACGACGCGCGCTGGCGGGCGGGTCGTGCACCCCGAGCCCCGCCCGGCTGTGACGGCCGAACGGGTCCTGCCCGCGAGCACGGTGCTGAATACCCCCGGGGCCGCAGAAGCGTACGCGGCTGCGCGCCAGGCTCCACAGGTGCTCGACGGCGTCCATTGCTACTGCGAGTGCGCCAAACATCTCGGGCATCGCTCGCTGCTCACCTGCTTCGAGACCGACCACGGCGCGCAGTGCGACATCTGCATGGGCGAGGCGGTGCTCGCGGCGAGGCTCGCCTCTCAGGGCGGCTCGCTCGACGAGGTCCGCCGCGCGATCGACCAGCGGTTCGGCTCCTAGTTCTCGCTGCGGTTGAACGTCTCCGACCGCGCTTCGAGGGTGAGCCGCGGAAGGCCGGCGATTCGCACGAGCAGCCGTTGCGCGCCGCGGGCGAGCGCGCCACCCAGGTTGCCGCCGCCTGAGACCGCCGGGCTCACATCTCCCTTCAACCAGCGGGTCAGCTCTTCCAGGTCGGTGTCGTTGAGCGTGGTCACGTCGAGCCGGCAGAGGAAGTAGAAGTTCCCCGAGCCTTTGACCTTCAGGTTGACGCGGTAGGGGAGCTCGAGCCCGCGCTCCAGGTCGTCCGGCGTGCCGTACCGGGTCACGCTGCCGCCGGTGCGGATCAGTACGAAGTCGTCGGCGAGCGGGTCGTGACGCGCGGCCGCATCCCACGACGCCTCGCTGATGTACTGATCGAACCAGCCCGAGCGGGAGCGCCACAGCTCGAGGCGGTAGTGCAGCCGGAGCGGGAATCCCGAGCGCATGAGGCCGACGAACTTGCCGTCGGCGAGGAGCCCCGTGGTCTGGACCCGGGGGACGCCGCTCTGGACGATGACCGTCAACGCGGGTGCCTGCGCGGCGGCCCGAGGGACCGTCACCGCGCCGAGCAGGGCCAGGAATGCGAGGCCCGGCCTCACCTCAGAAGCGGTGGTCGAGTCGCAGCGTGAATCGCAAGGGCTCCCCGGCGGTCACCGCCTTCGCCACGTACAAGCCCAGCCCTCCCCAATCGATGCCGAGGCCCAAGTCGGCGAGCCAGCTGCCGAGCGTCGGGAGCCGATCGGCGGGCAGTCGCCCGGGCCCGCTGCCCACGAGCCACGCCTGTCCCGCATCCGCGAGGACGACCAGGTCCGGGCCCTGGAGGGTGAAGAGCGACTTCGCGGCTTCGTCCTCGGGGGCCGAGGAGCCATACGACCAGTGCAGCGAGAGGTGACCGCGGTACTCGGCTTGGGCGAGAATCACGCGGTCGCACGCCGCCAGCCGGGTGCCCCCGAACGCGGGGTCGATGATGTCGCCGTTGCAGGCGCTGTGGCGGAAGCCGTATCCCGTCAGCGGATCGGGCCCCCCGATCGACAGCCGTTGTTGCAGCGGCAACGGATCGCCGCCGATCCAGCCGCCCGCGAAAACCCGCAGGTTCACGCGTCCCGACGGGCTCACTCGCGTGTAGCGGCGGAAATCGACGAACAAGCGGCTGAAGGCGTACGAGCCATCGGTCGGGATCGGGCCGCGCACGGCCGCCGGGACTCCCGTCTGCGGGGTCACGTCCTCCGAACGGGAGTTCTCGAAGCGGGCGCGCAGGAACCAGCCCGCGGTCGGGTCGAGGCGATCGTTGCGGGTGTCGAAGGTGACGGTGCCGGCGAGCGTCGTGTAATGCCCGTCGTCGATCGGCGGGTTGGGGCGCCAGGCCTGGTCGTTGCGGAACACGGTCCAGGGATCGCGCGCTCGGACGGTCGACTGCCCGTCGGTCCGTACGTCGATGTCGAGGCGCAGCGAGCGCTCCGGCTGAACGAAGGCGCGGACCGCGATGCCTTTACTGAGGTAGTAGTCGCGATAGTCGCGCTGGAACAGAAACGCGGCCCACCCGACCTCGCCGGCGCGCAGCCCCCAATCCTCGACCGGCGTCACGTCGTCGAAGGCGCGGAACTCGATTCCGTAGGCCGGCGTCTCGCCGGCGCGCAGCTCGGTGCGTAGCAGGTACCCCAGGTCGCTCCGCTTGTCGGTGAAGTCTCCTGCCGTGCGGAACACGCCCAGCGCGTCCACCCGCAGGCGCACGTTCCGGTGGAGCTTCCAGTCGAACAGCGGCCCGAACACCACCGGCAGGCCTTCGACCCGGTTGAAGGTGCCGCCCGTGGCGAGCGTGAGCGACGACCGCGAGTCGGCCGTGCCCCACGACTTCTCGATCCCCAGCCGCCGGAACCAGCGGCGCAGGTCCGGCGGGGCGAGGGCGATCTCTTCGCCCCTGATGCGGTACGCGAGTGGCGCCGTGTACACGCGCAGCTCTCCGGAAACCACGGCCGTCGGGCTGCGCGCTACCGTGCCGCCGACCACGATCACGTCCCCGGTGACCACCGCGCCGGTGTCGAGGATCGCGTCGCCGTTGATGACGAGCAGCGTGCCGTCCACGCGGCCCGCGACCACCACCGTGCCGTTCCGCACGGCGACGTCGCCGCGCCACTCGTTCCCGTGCGGCAGGCGCGCGCGACCCACCAGCCGTGTCGTCGTGGGCGCGTTGTACCGGCGCACCGCGTCCTCGCCCACGGCGTGGGGCAGTTCGGGCGGCGGCACCATGATCCCAGCGCTCTCAGGCTGGATCACGATGGCGGTGTCCTGCGCGGCGGCGACGGTAGCGCCGAGCGCACAGAGAACCACGAGCACGAGGGCGCGCATAGGGAACATCCTGGTTGGAGGCGCGGGAGCGAGGTGCACGGGCTGTGCCGTCTCCCGGAGCGGGTCGCGGAGCACGGCGGCGAGTGATGGCGCGGGCGCGGGGCCCGCCGGTCGTGTCATCCCGCCACGTTCCGCGGCGGCTCGAGGCCGAGCCGGCGCATACGGCGATACAGGTTCGCGCGGTCCGTGGCGAGCTTGCGGGCCGCCTCTGCCACGTTGCCCCGCGCCGCCGACAGCGCGCGCGCGATGAGCGTACGCTCGAAGCCGTCGAGCGCCTCGGCGAGCGCCACGTCGCTCCAACCCTCGCCCGGCGTCGTGGAGAGAGACACGCCGTCCCCGGGCACCACCCGCGCGACGTCGTCCGCGGTCACGACGTCCCCGCCGGAGAGGATCACGAACCGCTCCATGATGTTCGCCAGCTCGCGCACGTTGCCGGGCCAGGCGTAGGAGGCGAGCAGCTGCACCGCGCCGGCGTCGAACTGGACGGACCGGCCGAGCCGCGTCGCCTGGCGGGCGGCGAAGTGCTGCACCAACGGCGGAATGTCGTCGGGACGCTCGCGCAGCGGCGGGATGTGGATCGGCAGGACATTGAGGCGGAACAGCAGGTCATCCCGGAACTGGCCATGCTGGGAGGCCTTCGCGAGATCCTTGTTCGTCGCAGCGATCACCCGCACGTCCACCGTGACCGGCTTCTCGCCGCCGAGCCGCTCGATCACACCGGATTCGAGCACGCGCAGCAACTTCGCTTGGGCCTCGGGGCTGAGATCGCCCACCTCGTCGAGAAACAAGGTGCCCGAGTCCGCGAGCTCGAACCGCCCCACCCGTCGCTCCGTGGCGCCCGTGAACGCACCGCGCTCGTGGCCGAACATCTCCGACTCGACCAGGTCCTTCGGAATCGCCGCGCTGTTCACGCACACGAACGGTTTCGCCGCGCGCCCGCTCTGGCGATGGATGGCGGAGGCGACGAGCTCCTTGCCGGTCCCCGACTCCCCGGTGATCAGGACGCGCGCCTCCGTGGGCGCGACCCGCGCGATCAGCCCTCGCAACTGGTCCATTGCCTTGCTCACGCCCACGAGCGGGTCGGCGTGCCCCAGCGCTTCGTGCAGACGCCGGTTCTCGGCCAGCGTGCGGGACAGCTCGAGCGCGGCCCGCAGCGTGGTGAGCAGGCCTTCCGGCGTCAGCGGTTTTTCGAGGAACTGAAACGCGCCCAGCTTGGTCGCACGGACCGCGTCGGCGAGGTTCGCCTTGCCGCTCATCATCACGACCGGCAGGTCCGGCGCCACGCGTTTCAGGTGCTCGAGTGTGGCGAGGCCATCGGGCCCACCCGGCATCATCAGGTCGAGCAGTACAGCGTCCGGCGCGTCGCGCTCCACCGCCGCTATCCCCGCGCTGCCGTTCGCCGCCTCCGCGGTCTCGAACCCTTCCGATTCGAGCAGGGCGGCGACCATCTTACGGATGTTCGTCTCGTCATCGACGAGCAGCACCCGGGGGCTCACGCGGCCGTCAGCACGATGGAGAACGTGGCGCCGCCGCCGGGCGTCTCCGCCACGGTGATGCTGCCGTTATGGGCCTCGATCGTCTGCCGCACGAGGGCGAGTCCCAGACCGGTCCCGTCGTGCTTGGTCGTGAAGTACGGCTCGAACACGCGCTGCCGCAGGTCGTCCGGGATCCCGGCCCCATGATCGGCGATCGTGACCGCCAGGCCGGCCCCGTCCCGGCTCACCGCGATCTCGATCGACCCGCGCCCTCCCATCGCCTCCGCGGCGTTGCGCAGCAGATTCGCGAACGCCCGCCGCAGCGGATCGTAGTGCCCGAGCAGTTTGCACGGCTCCCCGTTGGCTCGCACCGAGACGTCCACCTCCGACGGCACGGCGCTCTTCCCGAGGTCCATCAGGAGGTCCACGAGGTCCACCTCGCTCCTCGGCCCCTCGGGGAGGCGCCCGAACTCGGAGAACTCCTTCGCGAGCTGGTCCAACCGCTCGGTCTCGGCGCCAATGACTTCCACTGCCACGTCCGTCCGCCGTTCCACCGGACCGCCCGACCGCCGCAACTGGTCTACCGCGATCCGCATGGCGGTGAGCGGATTCTTGATCTCGTGCGCGACGCGGCGCGCCACCTCGCGGAACGCCCGCAGGCGCTCCGCCTCGAGCTCCCGCTCGCGCGCGGCGTCGAGCGCCGTCGCGAGCTCCCGCAGGGCCTGGCGCAGCGCTTCGAATTCCGGAGCGCCGCGGGTCGGCGGGCCCGCCGGCAGGGGCATGCGTCGCCGAATCAGCCGCGTCCAGCCCACGAGCTCGTCGATCGGACGGGAGAGCTGGCGCGACAGGTGGCCGGCCACGCGCACCGCCGCGATCACGGCAAACGCGCCGAGCACGAAGACGACTGCCGCGAACCCGCCGGCATAGTAGCGCAAGTACGTCTCCGCGCGACGCGCCAGCGTCACCGAGTTGGAGAGCTGCTCCAGGTGCTCCCGGAACGCCGCCCGCTCGCGCGCCGAGAGGTGGGTCGTGTCCATTCGATCCACCATCAGGCGTGCCGACGCCGTCATCTCCTCGAGTGCCACTCGCGCCCCCGCCGACGGCGCCACCGTTCGCACGGCGAGCGCCCAGCCCACGACGGCCAGGGCGGTCGGCACAGCGGTCAGGGCCACGAGGATCACGAAGATCCGCTGGCGGAAGGGGAGGGGCATATTTGACGGGGCAATCTAGGGCTTTGGTGCCCGTGTGACAATTCGACACAGGAGACGACAATGCGGAATGCGGAGTGTGGAATGCGGAATTGATGGGATCGGGTCGAAGCGTGACCTCGCGGTTCGACCTCACACTAACATTCCGCACTCCACATTCCGCATTCCGCACTTGGGGAGGGAGGGTTGGGATGAAGAGCCACACGCACTACCTCTGGTTCACCACCAAGCAGCGCCAGGAAATCATCGACATCACCGACCAAGTCGCCGAGCAGGTCCGGGAGAGTGGTGTGGCAGAGGGGCTCGCGCTGGTGAGCGCGATGCACATCACCGCCTCCGTCTTCGTGAACGATCACGAATCGGGACTGTGGGCGGATATCCTGAAGTGGCTCGAGACCACCATCGCGCCGTGGGATCCCAAGCGGTACCGGCACAACGAAACGGGGGAGGACAACGCCGCTGCGCACCTGCGCAGCCTCACGATCGGGCACGAAGTGCTCGTCCCGATCACGGCCGGCAAGCTCGACCTGGGCCCGTGGCAGCGCGTGTTCTACGGCGAGTGGGACGGGCAGCGCAAGAAACGGGTGATTATCAAGGTGCTGGGGGAGTAGCCGACACCAGGACGCTCTCGGCTCGCCAGTCGGGTCCCGATTGCTCTGTCTTAATGAGCCAACCGTGGTCCTTGCTCACCCATAGAATCAGCGTGCTTTCCGGACTGTCGGGGAGCTCGACCTTCCAGCACTCGAAGCGCCCAGCCGGAGCTTCGATCCATCCACTGCCAACGACCCGGAGGTCGACCGGTACGAACCCGGTCTTACTGGGATCCGGTCCGACCAGGCCCACCGAGTATACACTCCCTCTCCACCAGCGATCGAGCGGAAGCACTTGGAGCAGC
>Ga0209761_1002270_pt1 | contig 12639 bp, 10 predicted proteins | sample GraSoi013_1_40cm_4_FD_185818 | JGI IMG/M metagenome (GOLD analysis project Ga0209761, IMG submission 185818) | Grasslands soil microbial communities from the Angelo Coastal Reserve, California, USA - Sample 09_25_2013_1_40cm (SPAdes) (version 2) | ecosystem: Environmental > Terrestrial > Soil >... | reverse complement strand
CCTGAAAATATTCTGAAGAGGATTCTACTACGCTGGAAACGGGCGAAGCCCTCCCAGCAAATCCTACAGACAACTATCTGGGACACGTACCACAACGTCATCGAATACTCCGGAAAGCTGAAGAACCGCTGGCGCAACCGAGACGAGTATCTGACGAGATACGCGGCCCAAGTAATCGCCCAGTGTGCCCAGAGAGCCATTATCGCGCTGAACGATGTCTCGATTATCAGCGAGAACTACATTTGGGATCAAGTCTTGAAGGCAAAGAAGAAACCAAAACATCTCAAAACAGACTATCCCATCGCCCTCGGAATAAGAGGGACGCGAGAAACACCGAAGGTCTACAGCTCAGCCTTGAGGCTTTGCAGAGAAACCCTGCGCCTGGTCAAGACTGAATATGGTGAGAAGGCCAAACATAGACGATTTAGGGAGCTGCTCGCGGAACCGATGGTCAAACGCGGATTGTAAATCCGAGAAAGAAACGTATCGCTCAAAGTCTCCCGAGTAGGGAGAGGACGTATTTCTGAAAGTGTTGTCTACCGGAAGACTTGCATGCCCCACTCGATGGCGGCTATTGCCACGTCGTTTATGCTGACCCGGCCGTCGGCGTTGAGGTCCGCGTCGCTGTTCCAGTTTGCATTGTTAGATGTGGAGCCGAAACTGAAGGCAATGGTCGCTACGTCAAGGATGTTGACTATTGGCTGGTCGGCGATGTCAGGGTCTTTCGATAGGATGCAGCTAGTGTCTGAGGTGCCGGTGTTAACCATGCAACCCAGGCCCAGCCTGTAGAGGGTCGCAGCGGACACTAGTAGGAATCCCGGTGGATTTCCCGAGGAGTATGCGATCGTAACGTTAAACGTTCTTGAGAAGACCTCTTGTCCCGTTGTTGCGTTTACTACGCTGACTGAGATTGTGGCGGTTATTGTTTGGCTGGTGGAGTTGACCGCAACTGACCCGGTTGCTGTGACGTTGAGGCCGTGGAACGTGCTAGTGAAGATGAAATTGGGCACGCGGACGGTCTTGGAGACCTGTGGGCTTCCGTTCGTTGTGATTAGCGACAATTGGACCCTGTAGATTCCAGGGAGCCTGTACGTGTGCTGGACGACTTTTCCAGTTGCGTTTGCTCCATCGCCGAAGGTCCAGAAGTAGTCTTTAATCGGGTTTTGCGGGTCGTAGCTCTTGCTCTCTGTCGCGTTGAACGCGAAGGCAAACGGTCCTGGGAGAACGATCTCGGAGGGCTGGATGGCGAAGGTTGGGAGGGCCTGGAACATGACTAGCTGGCTAACGGTCTCCGAGCGGCCTCGGCTGTCGTAGATTGTGAGGGTAACCTGCCATTGGCCAGGCTGTCCGGGGTAGATGTGGCTGATTGTCGGATCTGTTGTTTTGGCGAGTGGGCTTCCGTCGCCAAAGTTCCACGTGTAGATAATGATGTGGCTGAAGGGGCTGGCACTGTAGCTGGCGTTGAAGAAGATGGCGTCGCCTACAACCGCGCAGACCACGCAGGGAATGTAAGTGAACGCAGCTACCGGTCCGAAACGGATTGGCAGGGAGGACCCGTCAGAAGGGGTTGTGTTGAGCGAGTTCGATTGTTGACTAGGCGCATTTACCGTGGTTGATGCTGATAGTAAGAGCACAATTGCGAGCGCAACCGTTCCTGGTCTCATTATCTGTCCCTTTCCACCTTTGTCTTTGCATATTTTTGTTTTTCGCCTACACCTATCTCTAGGTAACTCAGGGTTACAGCAAGAGCCAGCGAGTGGGTGCACATTGTGAAGGGATCATTTGACCTCTTGCGTAGAGGTTCCGATGTTTTCGCGATCCATATACACCCAATAGTCCTCTTGGACACTATGCTTCCTTGGCAGACCTTGTTTGATCGCCTCGCAGGAAAAATAGAGGAATGAGCAAGAGAAAGCACAACGCACTGCCCCCCAGCCAGGCCGCAGAGTAATCGAATGATTTTGCAAGATACGAGAAAATCAACGGAGGCCAGAAGGCCCCGGTCAGGGAAATGCTGTTCACCCAAGCCACCGCAAGGCCCTCATACTCTCTCCCAACCCTGCAAAGATCCTTGGCGGCGGCGAAAGCGATCGTGTAGGCTGGTCCAACCACAATTCCCCCCAACACTGCACCCAGGGCTGCGGCAAACGGGTTCGGAGCGGCACAAATGATGAGTGCCACAACCATTCCGAGGCCCGACATGATCAGAAGTCGCCTCGGCTTCCTCGAACGATCATAGACTCTTCCTCCCCAGAGAGAGGTGTAGATTGGAAATACGACAATCATAGCGGCGACAAGACCCGCAATCGCAGCGGTCTCTCCAAGACTTGCTTGAAGGTAGAAGGCCATGAAGCTTGAGATCAAGACGCTGCCAAGGTTCGAACCCAGACACCCGAGCCCTATCAGGATCAGGTTTCTCTCCCGCAAAATCCTGCCGAGCTGGCCAGCGTCAAACCTGAACCGTACATTTTCCCCATCCTTGGGAACGAGAGCAACTACCAACAGTCCCGTAAACACTCCGAGACCTCCGCTTAGCGCTAGACTAGGCCTCCAGCCCGTGACCGAGGCGAGCAGAATCCACCCGAAGAGTCCGAAGAGACCTCCCACGTCGAAAGCGGAATTGATGAGTCCGACCCCGGTGCCCGATTTTCCTCCGAGAAACCGGGTCGCAAGCACCACCGACGGCGCGAACACAAGCGCCATCCCGGCACCCACGACAAAACGTAGGATTGCAGCCTGAACAATAGCGGTCGCCACTGATGTCCCCAGCACGGCAGAGGACGAGACGAATATGCCTAGCACAACAGTTCTCTTCGGGCCCCACTTAGCAGCGAGTATTCCACCCGGTACTTGCATAGTTCCAACGCCCAGGTAGAAGCTCGAGGCCAGAGTCCCCAGCCCTGAAACTCCACTGTTCAGGTCAGTACTCATCAGATAGAAGATTGCGCCAATATTCAACCAGTTTATGGCGTAGACGATTCGAGCCGCGATCAGGGAGACGACCGCGCGCTGTTCAGAGAGTCGACTCGACAAGTGATGAGCGTCGAAACTCGTCGCCAGTCTTGGACATAATTATTCGCGCCTGATTCTCGATGACTGGCTGATGGGACCACAGTTGCCGCCCTGGAACTGCCTTATACTTGGGATACGTGCGCCGGCTTGCCTAGGAAACAGACGGTTACGCGTTGCAGGATGAAACACGAGGGTTCAAGGAAGGCGAACGGATTGCCAAACTCTCCGTCTGGACCCTCCTAGCCCTAGGCTTCGTTGAGATAGCGTTCAGCCAGATAAGCGGCAGCATAGCCCTCCTAGCAGACGGCATCGACAGTATCGGCGACGCCACAGTCAGCTTCTTCGTCTGGACCGGCCTCCGATTCGTCCGACGCAAACCCAGCCGCCGCTTCCAGTACGGCTACTACAAAGTCGAAAGCTTTACAGCCCTAATCACAGCAGTAGTCCTCATACCCATCTCAGCCTACATCATCCTCCGATCCTATCGGGCAATCCAAAACCCGACCCCAATCCAGCTGCCCGTCCCAGCCCTCATCGTACTACTCACCGCCGGCCTAGGGAGTCTCTACAGAGCTGTGCAGATGCGCAGGGTCGCGAACAAGTACAACCTCCTATCACTCAAACTTGACGCGAAAAACTCGATCAAAGACGCAACCTCCAGCTTCGTCGCCTTCGGCAGCGTTCTCTTGTCAGGCTTCGGAATACACCACGCAGACTCCATCGGAGCACTACTCATCGCAGTCTACATCCTAACAGTCGCCTACGTAGCCATCAGAGAATCAAGCCTAGTCCTCCTAGACGAATTCCACGAACCAGAACTCGCCAAACAAATCGAGTCCCTCATCAGGTCCCACGCCGACGTCAAAGGAATCAGAGACCTACGCCTCAGACGAACAGGCCCATTCATAGTAGGAATGCTAGAGGTCGAAGTAGACGGCGCCATCAGCCTCAACCAAGCCCACGAAGTCACCACGCAACTCGAACGCTCGGTCAAGTCAAAAATCGCCGGCCTACGGCGGCTCGTCGTCACACCGGTCCCCGTAGTGGATCCTCACGAGCACCCACACGAACATTATACGACTTAGTCGGCGCACCTCTCGTGACTCTTTATCCAACACAGGAATCTCATCTTAAATCGCCCCTGGCCCAATTTATTAGGGTGGGGCGTTTCGCTAAGATAATGAAATGGTTTTTTCAAGCCGACGTATCCGTCTGAAAACCTGTATCACCCTACTACTCGCGGGCCTTTCACCCTTAATCCTCCCAACACCCGCCCACGCATTCTCCAATATTCTCACAGTGGACCCTAACCAGGCCACCGCCCCCGTCAACTCCACCATCACCATCAGCGTCTCAGTCCAGGACTTCCAGCCGTTCAACGGCGCCGATATCTCACTGCAGTACGACAGCACCCCAGGCGTTCTCAACGCTGTTAGCGCAGACCTCGAAAACTCAATCATGCTAGCAGGTAGCTTCCCTCCACTCGTTGTAGTAGACTGTGTGAATAGCCCCGTTTGCCCCGGCGAAGTACATATTGCAGCTGCCATTCTTGGAGCATTTACTAGTGCGCCTAGCGGCCCATTGTTCAACATTCACTTCAAGGTCGTAGGGTCAGGCACTACAGCTCTCCACATCTTCAAAGACGATATTGCTTCCGTCAACGTTCTCGTGCCGCACATTACAGTTGACGGCTCGTTCAGCTCAGCTCCAACCCCTCCGAGCCCCGACTTTTTCATCCAAGCAGCCTCTTTTGTAATGATGGCACAGGGAATCAACTTCTCCACGACTATTCCCGTGACTCTCACAAGCGCAAATGGATACAGCGGAACCTTGAACCTGAACGCTTCAATATCAACAACCCTTCCAAACCCTCCGGTGGTACAGCTGAACCCAGCAACAGCCACACTGCAACCGGATCATGACACCACAGTGCTTCTGACAATCTCCATCACCGGAAAAACCAAGCCCGAACACTACTTAGCAACCATCACCGCGACCGACGGCGTAACCACCCACTCTATACCGATAGATGTGCAAATCCTCGCATACTTTGTTGGGGGCGTCCGGGCAACCATCACCCTGGACCCGAGCACCGTCCAATCGTCCTCTAACCGACGATACCTCACAGCGCTCATCGAACTCCCGTTTCCTTACAGCCTATCGCAAATAATTCTCTCGACCATAACGCTCAACTATCAAGCCGGCCTCGTCACCCGTCCCTCCGCACGAATCGGGGACCGTAACCAAAACGGCGTTCCGGACCTCGCTGTACGGTTTCTCTTGCCGGACGTCATCGCGACCCTCCATGGGCCAGGCACATACAATGTAATCATAACGGGGGTCATAACGGGTGCTCCAGCACCCGAGTTCTACGGGTTCGCTCAATTAGTACTGACGTAGGACATCTAGGGCTTCCGTCTCTTGGCCTTCCTCGGACCACACTCCGGGATTCGCAACCCATACTTGTGGAAACACACCTAGTGTGCCTCAGCCCTCCCGTGAGCTTGCGTTTCCAGCAAGCTCTCGATTCTCTCCTTTTCGCTAGGTCGGTTCACGCGGACATGTCGGTGCTTATCCTTCTCTCGCGAGTCCAATGTAGTCTCTGCCTTCTGTAGCGCCTGGATTAGCTTGTCCCTGCCAACCAGTTCCGCCGCCATCTTATCCGCCACCAGCCTCGCTCTCCTGTCTCCTGGCAGCGAGAGCCGAGCCACAGTAACTATGGCCGCGAAGGAGATTCCAAGGAAAAGCGCTAGCAATCCAAGCTCCCCAGCATCTCCGTACTTGGTCAAGACGGGAAAGAGAAGAAGAGAGAGCAGAACTCCAAGAGAACCGAAACCAGATACCACCGGCAAGACGATGCGGAGAACAAATCTCCGGTGTCCTTTCTTTATCGCAACAAACTTGTATGCGAGCTCGGGCGCAATCAGTGCCTTCCACTCGTCAGCGTCCAACACTCCCTGAGCTTTCTTCTCAAGAATGACTAAGCTAGGCTCGAAAGAGCAAGAATCCGCAAGCACAACGTCGAAGCTTACCTCGTCCTTGAAGTTTACCCGGTTCGTCCATTCCACCCTGTAAGGATTGTAAACGGTGGCTGGAATCCTCAGCTGGACGCAAAGCTGCCTGGTCGATTCTACAATCCGCCTGTCATACTCGTCCAGTTCGACTTTGCCCTGGCTCGCTCTCTCCTTCGCCTCCTCAAACCGCTTCCTGACCCAGCCGGAAAGCTGGAAAACCCGGCCTAGAGGTTTGTCCACCAATACTACTTTTCGGGACTCGAGCCCGCCCACGTCTCCCTTCACTCGAACTCGACGTGTCCTACGTAGAGTATGATTCCGAAGGCCAGAATTGTTGCTAAGATGTCAGCGTTTGCGGCTTTGTTCGGAGTTAGGTCGGGAGAGAGAATGAAGTAGCCTAGGATGCCCGAGGCGATTGCGAGAAAGCCGTAAACCGCGTCCACGTAGCTCCACATCTTATTCATCTCATATTGCCTTGAGATAGCGCGCGTTAGCCCAAAGTCGAGAACTCGCTTCTCCAGAGTGATAGCTCTGTCACTGGCTGCTCTGAGGAATAATTGGTAGTCTTTCTCGGTCAGCCTCAAAGCAACTATCAGAACGAGAGTGGCCATCATGACCGCAAACTTTGCTCTGTGAGGCACCGGAGGACTAGTTCCTCCCAAGAGGGCTTGCGCCGTAAGGAGACCAGCAACGAAGGTTACCCCGTACTTCCTCACGTCGTGTTGGCGGTCGTCGAACTTCTCAAGGACCTCTCTAGCAGCCTTCCATTCGTCCAAGGCAGTAGCCGGTGCGGCAACAGTTCCTCCGTCGGGTACTGTGCCCGCCATGCGGGGAAGTGGAAGGTCCGGCCTGGGGTCTCTCATCTTCATTCCAGTGATTGCGAGTGTGACGCCGACGACAGCTACCACAATTCCGGCCATCTGAGCTGTGGGGGATGATACTTGGGGGACGCCGACGACAATCACCATGAGTCCAACTGACAAGACTACTACTCCCAAGGCGAGTTTCTCGACAAGCTCAGAAAAGCTTCTGGCAGGCTTCCTCGAGGATTGGCTGCCAATTATGAGAAGAATCCCTACGAGGACTAGGATGGAGGCGGCGTCTCTGATCCCGGAAGTCTGGGTCTGAGGGATGCCGTAGGCATAAAGGGCAAATCCAATCGAGATGACGACTACTCCCAAGGCCACTCGCCTAGCCCAGTCAGACAGTTTTCCCCAGTGGCGTGAGAGTTTTTCCCAGATAGATGGCGGCTTCGGGTCCGTAGTCAATGTTGCAAATCTATTCCTATTTTCTAGGAAATTCATTTAGCCTTTGGGGAGAACCGCTTCCCTCAGCACGACTGCTTTGTCGCCTCCAAGTTCTGAGTTGTCAATTGCCTTTCAGTCTAGAACATTCGACCCCACCAGTCTTGCCTCACTATCCCTTAGACTACTCGGAGCGGAATTGCACCGTTCAGCGCAGAAGGTCCGCTCTTTCACGAACAACTTCCGGTCCTCGGCAGCATGAAAAACGCTGGCAGTGGTTCTGCTCGGCTAAAATAACTGGTCACTATCCCTTAAAGGGGGCATCACCGATGGGCAACGGCTTCAGCAAATGGGTCTACAAGTTCACACTGGCCAGGTGGTACTACAATTTCGCCTACGCCTGGATTATCGGCTACTTTCTCAGCACCTTCGCCATGATCGTCACAATATACTACCTCATACCTGGGCTGAGCGCTCAAATCTCCTTCCTACAGTTCCTCTTCGTAGCCGGACTGCTCCTCGTAGGAGTGGGAAGATACTAGTCAAAGAGCTCAAAGTCCAGCCCATAGAGAACTACATCTCCAGCGAGGTCAACCCGTTCACAAACGCCACCCTCACAGCCAAAGAACGGGTATTCTGGAAAGCAATGGCGGTTCTACTCAAGAAAGAACATGCGAAAGCCCCCGACCCTGAAATACTGACCTGCGTAAAACAACTGGAGAAATACATCCACGGCCAAGTCAAATTCGACTTCGAGGAACTAGACAAGTTCGAACTAGGAAAGAACCATGAGTTGGACGAAGAGTTCGCTGAGCCTCCGAGCGCGATTCCGGTGATGGCAAACTCGCGAGCCTCAAAACCAGACCCGGCCAGATAAATCCGCTCAAGAAGCCAACCAAAGACTCAGATCAGCAGCACAGCCCTGTCGCCAGATTCGGCGAGCATGGTAGTCTGCTGCTAGCTTTCCAGTTTCCAGCGTCTTCGTAGCGCGCTCTCCATCAACGACTGGGGAAGAATGTGCTTCAGAGCGCGGTATCGCCCTGCTTTGCCGGCGAGATATTCGAGTCGTGGAGACTTGCTCTCGATTATCCGGAGAACTCTCTCCGCGACAATCCTCGGGTCTCCTCCTCTCTTGAACGCGTCTTCAAGAGCTCCGACCGCTCTTGTTCTCATCCCGTCATAGTCCCCAATGGTTTCTTTCGCCGCACGTCTGGCTTGTGAAAGGTTCGTACGAAAGAACCCTGGCTCGACAACGGACACCTTCACCCCGAGGCTCTTGACCTCGTGACGCAGCGCCTCGGAGTAAGCCAACAACGCGGCCTTTGCTGCCGCGTAGTACCCTTCAAACGGAACCGGTAGAACCGCCACTAATGAGGAAATGTTGATGATCTGCCCAGACCCCCGTTTTCTCATGGCGGGTAGAACCGCCTTGGTCATTCTCACTGCCCCGAAGAAGTTTGTTTCGAACTGAGCCTTCGCCTCTTCGATCGACGTCTCCTCTATGCCTCCAGTAAGTACGTAGCCAGCGTTGTTGACAAGAACATCCACATGACCAGCCTTCTCCTGCACCGTGTTTACACAACGGCTCACCGACTCGTCAGAGTCAATGTCCAGCTGGACCATTTCTACACCCGCACGCGTCTCTGAGCCAGATGGTTTACGGCTCGTCCCGAAAACACGAAAACCACTCTGAGAGAGCAGACTAACTGTCTCTCGCCCGAAGCCTGAAGAGGCCCCGGTTACCAGAACAACCTTCGATGTCTGCATAAGGAGCCTAACGTCAGACTCAGGCTAAAAATTCGTTTCCAGGTCTAACATGTCGGCCTATCTCTCATCCTGAAACAGTTCCACTGATGACGAAGTGTACAGTTTTGGTCGTCAAGTCTTGCCTGCGTTCGCTCCATGATGCTTTTATTTTCGGGGCGAGTTCCTCTTCACGCGCTAGCCCGGGATGGGGTCTTGCTCAAAGACCTCGGTGTTGCCCTGGGTGCCGCCCTTCTTCTAAGAATAGTCTCTAGCATAGTTAGGCTTCCTCTTGAAAACACTTCGCAACCCAAGGCCTTCACGAGGCAAAGAGCGAGAAAAACCGGGTGGACTGCAGCCCAGCAGCCATGTCGTTTCTCCAGAACATAAGGGACTGTCATCCGTATTGAACTGGCTCACCAATAACCGGCCTTTCTGACTGCGGATATCAATGACCTCCCTTCACGAGAGAAACGGATTTTGAAAGTTTGTCTTTAGGTGCTAGACGAATTCCCAACTTGACGAGGTAAGGAGTGAGTAGAGAGGTTATGATTACGACCACTCCAATCAGCGGAAACAGGAATCCCGAAATTGCATTCGCATCAGCGCCCACTGCCACTACAATGAAAGAGAACTCTCCAATCTGTGCCATCCCCAGACCTGACCTAACAGCAGTGCCTGCGTCATATCCGAACGCTTTCACCCCGAAGCCAACCCCGAACACTTTCGCACCAACGGTGGCTAGGGTAATTACAATCGCCGGGGCTACGAACATGGGAATCTGTCTAACATCCATTAGAGCACCTACCGATACAAAGAACAGTGCTGCAAAGAGCTCCTTGAGGGGCTCTATGGACTCGATAACCTGTGATGACGAGCGGGCACCTGCAATAACGACCCCAGCTAGGAAAGCCCCCGTCGCCACTGACAGCCCTATGAGGTTTGCCAGAGCGGAGAGCCCGAAGCAGATCCCGAGTGCCACGCTAATCGTGAGTTGACGATCCCTCTTCAGAACAATCTTATCCATGACCTTAGGAACCAGCAAAGAACCTATGATTAGGGTACCGCCCACGAAAAGTATCACCTTTCCCGCGATTGCGAGTATGTCAAGAGGTAAGAGTTGGCCTGCCGACACGAAAGACTGCAACGACGCTATGATCACAACCGCGACGAGGTCCTCAACTATGAGGACACCGATCATTATCGTCGACGAGATGTGGTGCAACACGCCAATGTCCTCAAGAACCTTCACGATGATGGTGGTGCTGCTTATCGAGAGGGCTGCCGCCAGGAACAGCGAATCGAGCGGGGACCAGTGGAAGCCCACGCCTATCAAGTAGCCTACGACTAGAAGCAGGCCCATCTCCAGCAAAGCGACTCCGACAGCGACCCTGCCTACACTGCGAAGCTTTGCGATAGGGAAATCTAGGCCGATAACGAAGAGAAGAAGGATGACTCCGAACTCTGCAAACACCTTCAAGAAGTCTATCTGGCTTACTAGGCTGAAGGGCGGGGTGTAGGGCCCGACAATTATTCCGGATAGAATATAGCCGAGGATTACCGGCTGCTTTAACAGATAGAAAATCGACGTGATTGAAGCAAGTACAGCCATTATCACCGCAAAGTCTCTGATAACTTCAGTCTCGAGCGTCATCTATAGCCAGACGAGCTTCTGACATGCCAAGATGAAGCTTTTCGTCGGCAAAAGTCATCCGTCGGGCAGAATTCTTGCAATCCATTAGTCACTAGAAGACAGTTGATGGCTTGTCAAAAATCACCTAGCAAATAGCCGAGCCTTGGCTAGGCATCCAAAACAGTCTACGGGGGTCGCGGGGAAAGCGGGTCCAACTATCAGGGATGCCTAGACAGGGCAAGGTATCCTTGGAAAGATTGAGACAGACGGGTAATTTTGTGGCACCTGTACCAAGACTTTTAAAAGCATCTTCCACTTCCACACGTCTTCAAGCGCGATGGAGTCGGCAATTCCCCTCCAGTCCGCGGACTTCCGAGAAGACTCGGGTTACGAAGGCGAGTTTGTTTTGCTAACTCTCCTTCTTACAAGGACACGAGGCTCAGTCTCGGCAGTTAGCGCGGCCCCACTTGAATCCTCCCTGCACGGTGTAAAAACGGGCACATACCTGCCCGTTTTCCACCCAAGCAACCAATTCGCGGGGCACCAATAACAACTAACCCCAAAGGGGGCTGCATCCACGAAAGATTCCTCACTTAGCGGAGCCTTTACACCAGGCAGGCTCGCGCGCGGAACATCCGCAGCATTCCCCTCTAAAACCAGTTGCGGGGCCAGAACTAGTCCCGCGACTGACTCGGCCCCGAACCCGAAGTGGCATGGAGGCAACGGTCAGCGGTGAGAATCCTCCCCTCCCCATTGACCAGACGACTAGTCGTTCTCTTGCTGTGTTCCATCGCGATCCTCGGACTCGTGGTAGGCTTGCAAGCCCGCCAGACAAACACTGCTCTGTCACTCAGCAGTCCGCCCAACGCTCAAGTGATCCAGAGTGCTTCAAACACCACCTCGCCCTTCGACTACGTTGTCACGGTTCTGATGGAGAATAATGGCTATTGTGACGTGATGACCACCTGTGGTGGGGGCGGCACATACCAGACCACTCTTGCACAGCAGAATGGGATCGCAGGTAACTGCCAGTCGAACTCGGCCTGCTCCACCGGTGGATACACTGGAACGGTTCATCCTAGCGAGGGAAACTATGTTGCGTTGATCGGGGGGGATGATCACGGTTTCACCAGTGACTGCGGATACTGTCCCGCTAGGACTAGCGCACTGAACCTCATAGACAGGATCGAAGCCTCCGGCCGCACCTGGAATGCCTGGTTTGAGGGCGGTTCAGGTGGAGGAACATGCAGTGCTAACCCGCCTCGAGGAGGTGACCACTACGCGTTCATAACGTTCACCAATATTCAAACGAATCCTGCTCGCTGTGCCCACCTAGTCTCAACTACTCCTTCAACGGATACGCAATTCCTGGCTGAATTGAACTCGGCCAATCCATCTAACTACATCTGGCTCACACCAACCGACAGCAACAACTGCCACGACACGGCGATGAGCTTCTGCGACGCCTACCTCGCCGGACTCGTCCCGAAGATTCTCAGCAGCACCCTCTTCACAACCAAGAACGCAGCCCTATTCATCGTATACGATGAAGGCGGGGGCAGCTATCCATCCGACTTTCTCTACGCGACCTGGGTTGGAACAAACGTCAAGAAAGCCTATGTTGGAACAGGTTCTTACAGCCACTACTCCTACTTGAAAACTCTCGAAACAGTCTGGAACATGCCGACCTTAACCGCGAACGATGCAGCCGCATCCGCGATGACGGAGTTCTTTGCACCTTCTGGTCCGGTTCCCCTGTCAACCAGCCTCACAGTCTCAGCAAATCCCATCGTCAACATTCCAGTCACCTTCACATCAACAACACTGGGTGGAACAGTACCATACACTGTCACCTGGAACTTTGGTGACGGCACAACCGGAACCGGCGCATCCGTCACCCACAGCTACACCACATCTCAAACTTTCACCGTGACAGCGACCGCCACCGACTCATCATCACCAGCCCAGACCGCAACCAGCTCAAAGTCAGTAG